>Ga0206116_1000139_pt1 | contig 109771 bp, 119 predicted proteins | sample 3A1Ametagenome_FD_178000 | JGI IMG/M metagenome (GOLD analysis project Ga0206116, IMG submission 178000) | Enriched microbial communities from leaf-cutter ant dump, University of Wisconsin, Madison, United States - 3A1A | ecosystem: Environmental > Terrestrial > Nest > Insects nest > Nest dump...
TCCGAGACCTGGCGCGACCGCAACAGCGGCGAGCGCCGCGAGAAGACCGAATGGCACAATGTCGTCGTCTTCAACGAAGGCCTGTGCAAGGTCGTCGAGCAATACGTCAAGAAGGGCGCCAAGCTCTATATCGAAGGCGCGCTGCAGACCCGCAAGTGGCAGGACCAGACCGGCAACGACCGCTATACGACGGAAGTGGTTCTGCAGGGCTTCAACTCGACGCTCACCATGCTCGACGGCCGCGGTGAAGGCGGCGGCGCGGGCCGGGGCGGCGATTTCGGCGGGGCCGGCAACTTTGGCGGCGGCGGCCAGAACTACGACGACTACGGTTCGCGGCCGGCTTCCGGCGGCGGCGGCAGCGCAAGCCGTTCGGGCGGATCGCAACTTTCGCGCGATATGGATGATGACATCCCGTTCTGAGCGGATTATCCTCGCCCCCGGAGATTTTCAGGGGCGCAAATCTGACTGACGGTTCACGGCGCCCCTCGGCAAGAGGAGGCGCCGTTTTTGTCGCTCGTGAAGGGGGTATTGCGCTTCGTCCTGATCACGCTGGCGATCGGGCTTCTTGGGAGTATGATCCTCGCCGCCGGTGCGCCGACGGGTAAGCCGCCCGGACTGACGGCCTGGAGCATTCTTGGCGCGGTCATCGTCCTCCTGAGCCCATTTCTCTCCGCGGCCTGGCTATGGCGCCGACGCAGGAAGGTGAAAGCGCAAGAGGCGGTGATGCTGCTTGCCGCGCTGGCCGAAGAGCAGAAATATCAGGAAAACCTCCTTCGGCGCGGTATCGTCGAGCGGCAGAGGCTGGCCGACGCGGTGGGCCGGCATCGCGGGGCGCTCGAGCGCAACCTGGCGCGCGCCGTCCGGACGAACGATTACGGCGCCGTCGTCCAGGACATGACAGGGGAAGCGCTCGACGAGTTTTTCGCCAGCATCGCGCTGGACGGGGCGGCGCTTTCCTTTGAGGATGCGAAGGCGCTGGTTTTCGAACGGTTGAACATCCACAGGCGCGAGCACGCGGCCGCGGGCTTCGATGCCGGCTCGGTCCCGCAGGGCGGCCATGACTTCGAGCATTGGGTTGCCGATGCCCTAAGGCGGTTCGGTTGGAAGGCGGAGGTAACGCGCGGCTCCGGCGACCAGGGGCTGGACGTGATCGCCGAGAAGGCGGGCAAGCGCGTCGGCCTGCAATGCAAGCTCTATGGAGGCCCCGTCGGCAACAAGGCCGTGCAGGAGGCCCATGCCGGCAAGGTCTTTTATGGGGTCGATGCCGTGGGCGTCCTTACCAATGCCAGCTTCACGCCGAGCGCCACGGCGCTGGCGCTCGCCACGGGCGTCAAGCTCTTCTCGCATCACGATATTCCCGATCTTTTCGAAAAGACCTTCGCCGCGCGGTAGGCGCAACCTTCCGCCCTCAGGCGAGGAACACCGACTTCACGCCGTCCACGACGAACTGCACCGCGAGCGCGGCGAGGATGACGCCGAGGAGGCGCGTGAGGATCGCGCGGCCGGTATTGCCGAGGAAACGGTCGATCCGCTCGGCAATCACCAGCGAGAGGAAGAGGACGCCGATGCAGAGCGCCAGCACGCCGATGAGGGCGCTGCGCTCGAGCGCGGAGGGGAAGGCGCCGGATAGCAGGATCGTCGCGGAAATCGCGCCGGGCCCGGCGATCAGCGGCAGGGCGAGGGGGAAGACGGCGATGTTGTGGATGTGGTCGCGGGTGATCGCCACCTCGCTGGTCTTTTCCTTGCGCTCGTTGCGCCGCTCGAAGATCATCTCGAAGGCGATCCAGAAGAGCAAGAGGCCGCCGGCGATGCGGAAGGCGCCGATGGAGATGCCGAGCAGCGAGAGCACGCCCGAGCCCGTCAGCGCGAAGACGGCGAGGATGCAGAAGGCGATCAGCGAGCCGCGCAGCGCCACCTGCTTGCGCTGCGGGCGCGTCATGCCGACGGTCAGCCCCAGGAAGATCGGCGCGAGGCCAGGCGGATCGAGCGTCACGAGCAGGGTCGTGAGCGCATTGACCACGGGATCGATATTGAGCATGTCGGGCGTTCCCCTCGCCGTTGAGCGGCCGTTTCGACCGGCCTTGTCCGGTCATTGTTAGGCGAGGGCGGCGCCCAAGGGAAGGGCGCCCGGACCGCCACGCCGATACGGCCATGAAAATGCGCAAATTGGCGGATTTTACTTGGAAAACCCGCTCAAACCCCTTGCCGAAATTGGCGCTCGGGGCGGCGGTAGGCTATAAATTTGCATCTGATTCTGAACAACGATCGTGACCGAAATTGACAGAACAAACGACACCCGGCGGCAAGACCCCTCCCGGCATTGAGCCGATTTCCATCATCGAGGAGATGCAGCGGTCCTATCTCGATTACGCCATGAGCGTGATCGTGTCCCGCGCGCTGCCCGACGTGCGCGACGGCCTCAAGCCCGTGCACCGGCGCATCCTCTATTCGATGAACGAGATGGGCGTCGACTGGAACAAGAAATACGTGAAATCGGCCCGCGTGACCGGTGACGTGATGGGTAAATACCATCCGCACGGCGACGCGGCCATCTACGACGCGCTCGCGCGCATGGCGCAGGACTGGTCGCTCCGCCTGCCGCTGATCGACGGCCAGGGCAATTTCGGCTCCGTCGACGGCGACCCGCCGGCAGCCCAGCGCTACACGGAATGCCGCCTGGAGAAGGCCGCCCATTCGCTGCTCGACGACCTCGACAAGGAAACGGTCAACTTCCGCGACAACTACGACGGCACGCTCTCCGAGCCGGTCGTGGTTCCGGCGAAGTTCCCGAACCTGCTCGTCAACGGCGCAGGCGGCATCGCCGTCGGCATGGCGACGAACATTCCGCCGCACAACCTTTCCGAGGTCATCGACGGCTGTATCGCGCTCATCGACAATCCGGCGATCGAGCTTCTCGACCTGATGCAGATCATCCCCGGCCCGGACTTCCCGACCGGCGCGCTGATCCTCGGCCGCGCCGGCATCCGCCAAGCCTACGAGACGGGCCGCGGCTCCATCGTCATGCGTGGCCGCGCCACCATCGAGCCGATGCGCGGCGACCGCGAGCAGATCATCGTCACCGAGATTCCCTACCAGGTGAACAAGGCGACGATGATCGAGAAGATGGCCGAGCTGGTGCGCGAGAAGCGCATCGAGGGCATTTCCGACCTTCGCGACGAATCCGACCGAGACGGCTACCGCGTCGTCATCGAATTGAAGCGCGACGCCAACGCCGACGTCATCCTCAACCAGCTCTACCGCTACACGCCGCTGCAGACCTCGTTCGGCGCCAACATGGTGGCGCTGAACGGCGGCAAGCCGGAGCAGATGACGCTGCTCGACATGCTGCGCGCCTTCGTCTCCTTCCGCGAGGAAGTCGTCAGCCGCCGCACGAAGTACCTGCTGCGCAAGGCGCGCGACCGCGCCCACGTCTTGGTGGGCCTTGCCATCGCCGTCGCCAATATCGACGAGGTGATCAACCTCATTCGCCGCGCGCCCGATCCGCAGACGGCGCGCGAGCAACTGATGGAGCGCCGCTGGCCGGCCAAGGACGTCGACGCGCTGATCCGCCTTATCGACGACCCGCGCCACCGCATCAACGAGGACCTGACCTACAATCTTTCCGAAGAGCAGGCCCGCGCCATCCTCGAACTGCGCCTTGCCCGCCTGACGGCGCTCGGCCGCGACGAGATCGACGAGGAGCTGAACAAGATCGGCGAGGAGATCAAGGACTACCTCGACATCCTCTCCTCGCGCCTGCGCATCATGACCATCGTGAAGGACGAGCTCGGCGCGATCCGCGACGAGTTCGGCACGCCCCGCCGCACCGAGATCGCCGAAGGCGGCCCGGACATGGACGACGAGGACCTGATTGCCCGCGAGGACATGGTCGTCACCGTCTCCCATGCCGGCTACGTCAAGCGCGTGCCGCTCGCCACCTACCGGGCGCAGCGCCGCGGCGGCAAGGGCCGGTCCGGCATGGCCATGAAGGACGAGGATTTCGCGACCCGCCTCTTCGTCGCCAACACGCACACGCCGGTGCTGTTCTTCTCCTCCCGCGGCATCGTCTACAAGGAGAAGGTCTGGCGCCTGCCGATCGGCACGCCGCAGTCGAAGGGCAAGGCGCTGATCAACATGCTGCCGCTGGAGCCCGGCGAACGCATCACGACCATCATGCCGCTGCCCGAGGACGAGACGACCTGGGAAAACCTCGATGTCATGTTCTCGACGACCCGCGGCACGGTTCGCCGCAACAAGCTCGGCGACTTCGTCCAGGTCAACCGCAACGGCAAGATCGCGATGAAGCTCGAGGAGGAGGGCGACGAAATCCTCAACGTCGAGACCTGCACGGAGCGCGACGACGTGCTGCTGACCACGGCACTCGGCCAGTGCATCCGCTTCCCGGTCGATGACGTGCGCGTCTTTGCCGGCCGCAATTCGGTCGGCGTGCGCGGCATCTCGCTCGGCGCCGGCGACCGCATCATCTCCATGACCGTCGTGAGCCATGTCGATGCCGAGCCGTGGGAACGCGCCGCCTATCTCAAGCGCTCCGCCGTCGAGCGTCGTGCGAGCGGCGTCGACGAAGAGGAGATCGCGCTGGTCGGCGAGGAGGTCGGCGAGGTCGGCGATCTTTCCGAAGAGCGCTATCAGGAGCTGAAGGCTCGCGAGCAGTTCGTGCTGACGGTCTCGCAGAAGGGCTATGGCAAGCGGTCGTCCTCCTACGACTTCCGCACCTCGGGCCGCGGCGGCAAGGGTATCCGCGCCACCGACACGTCCAAGACGGGCGAGATCGGCGAACTGGTCGCCGCCTTCCCGGTCGAGGAGAAGGACCAGCTCATGCTCGTCTCCGACGGGGGCCAGCTCATCCGCGTGCCGGTCGACGGCATCCGCATCGCCAGCCGCGCCACGAAGGGCGTGACGATCTTCTCCACCGCCAAGGACGAGAAGGTGGTCTCCGTCGAGCGCATCAGCGAGCCGGAAGGCGATGAGGATGCGGAAAACGACGTCGAGGTCGGAGAGGACGTGCCGGGCGGCGAGGAATAAGCGCCGCCTTCCAAGGCACGGCCATCAAGACATGGAAAAGCCGGACGGGCAGGGAACGACCGTCCGGCTTTTCGTTTGTCGCGGGTGGCCCGGAGGCGAGGACCACCCGCGCTGGTGGCGGCAAGGGGCGCTCTAGACGCTGAAGCCGCCTGCTTTCGTTTTCAGCCGGATCGCCTTCAGGGCGGCGCGCTCACGCTGGATCTCGAGGATCGTGCGGACGAAATCGACCGTGAAGACGGTGCTGATGAAGAGCATGGAGAAAATGGTGAGTGCGGCCATGGCGGCTTCCTCCTTCAGCGCAGCCATTTGCCGTGGCCGGCCAGCTTGGTCGCCGCCGGGCGGTCTTCTTCGCGCAGCGCATGGACGGTTGCGGCGATGAGTGCGATGAACATGGTCATGCAGAGAAGAGCGAGTGCCATTTTCGTGTTCCTTCCAGCCTAAGGAAACGCAATACCTGTTTCATTGTGTTCGGCCTGTAGAACGCACGATGTCGATGTTTGTTCCCGGACCCGATGCTGTCATTTAGACATGGAACACCTGAAGTCGTCTTGAACGGGCCGTTCATGCGCAGTTCATGTTCTTGGCAGGGGACAGCCCGGGGTGCGGCAGGTCGCACCCTTGCGGAAAGGGGCGGTCCATGACACAAGGCGGCAAACGGAACCTCGCCGATGACAGTCGCCTTCTATCCTGGCTCCTTCGACCCGATCACCAACGGCCATATCGACGTGCTCGTGCAGGCGTTGAACGTCGCGCCGAAGGTCATCGTCGCCATCGGCATCCATCCCGGCAAGACGCCGATCTTCTCCTTCGAGGAGCGCGCCGGGCTCATCCGCCAGTCGATCGGCGAGGTGCTGCCGGAGCGGGCAGCGGATGTCAGCGTCGTTTCCTTCTCCAACCTCGTCGTCGATGCCGCCCGTGCGCACAAGGCGCATCTCCTCGTCCGGGGGCTGCGCGACGGCACGGACCTCGACTATGAAATGCAGATGGCCGGCATGAACCGCCAGATGGCGCCCGACGTGCAGACCATTTTCCTGCCCGCGGGCGTCGCCTCGCGGCCCATTACCGCCACATTGGTCCGCCAGATCGCGGCCATGGGCGGCGATGTCAGTGCCTTCGTTCCGGCGCCCGTCTTCAAGGCGCTCCAGGCCCGGCAAAAGGGCTGAGCCCATCATCCTGAACCCCTCTAGGGAGCTATCATGAACATCCTCCGTCTCGCCTTTGCAGGAACCCTGTTCCTGGCGACCGCCACGAGCGCCGTCGTCGCCAGAGCCGCCGACTTCATCACCATCCAGCTCAAGGACGGCCCGGTCGTCGTCGAGCTGAACGACAAGGCGCCCAAGCATGCCGAGCGCATCAAGCAGCTCGCCGCCGCCGGCGAATACGACAACGTCGCCTTCCACCGGGTGATCGAAGGCTTCATGGCGCAGACCGGCGACGTGCAGTACGGCGACATGGAAGACGGCTACCAGCCGCAGGCGGCCGGCACGGGCGGCTCCAGCCTGCCGGACCTTCCGGCCGAATTCTCCGACGTGCCCTTCGAACGCGGCACGGTCGGCATGGCGCGCGCCCAGGACCCGAATTCCGCCAACTCGCAGTTCTTCATCATGTTCGCCCCCGGCGACTTTCTGAACGGCCAGTACACGGTCGTCGGCAAGGTGGTCTCCGGCATGGAGAACGTCGACAAGATCAAGCGCGGCGACGACGCGAACAACGGCGCCGTGACCGACCCCGACCGCATGATCAAGGTCACCGTCGGCAAGTAATCCCCGTTTTTTGGTTTGCCGCCTGTTGCAATCGCAAAGTTGGACCACACCTTTGCGGGCAGGCTTTAGAAGGAGAAAGACCATGGCCGAGATCAAGGATCCGGAAAACACGATCATCATGGAGACCACGAAGGGGAAGGTGGTCATCCAGCTTCTTCCGGACCTCGCACCGGGGCATGTGGCGCGCATCAAGGAACTGGCGCGCGAAGGCGCCTATGACGGCGTCGTCTTCCACCGCGTCATCGAGGACTTCATGGCCCAGACGGGCGACGTGAAGTTCGGCAAGCAGGGCGGCACCGAGTTCAACCCGGCCCGGGCCGGCATGGGCGGCTCGGACAAGCCGGACCTCAAGGCCGAATTCTCCAACATGAGCCATGTGCGCGGCACCTGCTCCATGGCCCGCAGCCAGATGCCGAACTCGGCCAACTCGCAGTTCTTCATCTGCTTCACGGATTCGCCCTGGCTCAACAAGCAGTATTCCGTCTGGGGCCAGGTCATCGAAGGCATGGAAAACATCGACAAGATCAAGCGCGGCGAGCCGGTGCGCGATCCCGACTCGATCGTCTCGATGAAGGTTGCCGCAGACGTAGCGGCCTGATAGACAACCTTTCGTTTTCGACCGCGCTCGCCACGGCGGGCGCGGTTTTTCTTTGTGCGCTTTTCAAGGACCGGCACTATGGCTGCATTCCTCTGGGCGCTGCTCGGCATTGCGGCCGGCGCGTGCATCGCAACCCAGGCTCCCATCAACACCATGCTCGGGCGCGGGCTCGGCATGCCGGTGGCGGCCGCCTGCATCTCGTTCCTGTCGGGCGCCGTGCTGCTCGCGCTCGTCGTCTTCGCGACCTCGGCCTTCGAGGGCAGGGCGCCGGACTGGCGCGCGCCGGATGCCTGGCTCTATGTGGTCGGCGGGGCGCTCGGCGCCTTCTACGTCACCACCGCCATCTATCTCACGCCGCGCATCGGCGCTGCCGCCCTCATGGCGTTCGCCGTTTCCGGCCAGCTCCTTGCCGGCATCCTGCTCGACCGCATCGGCTTCCTCGGCATGGCCGTGCGCGAGGTGACGGTTGGGCGCATCGGCGGTGCGATGATGCTCGTCGCCGGCGCGCTGATGATCCGCTTCCTCTGAGGCCGCCATGCGTGTCGACCTCTTCGATTTCGACCTGCCGGAAGAAAACATCGCGCTGCGCCCCGTGACGCCGCGCGAAGCCGCGAAGCTGCTGGTCGTGCGCCCCGATGCGGAGACGCCCTACGAGGACCGCACCGTCGGCGACCTGCCGTCGGCGCTGAGGCCGGGCGATGCGCTGGTCTTCAACGACACGCGCGTCATCCCCGCCCAGCTCGAAGGCATCCGCCACCGCGAGGGCGCGGGCGGCCAGAAGGTCTCCGCGACGCTGCACATGCGCATTGCCGGCGACCGCTGGAAGGCCTTCGCCAGGCCGGGAAAACGCATCAAGTCCGGCGACCGTATTACTTTCGGCGAGGCGCTTACCGCAACCGTCGAGGAAAAGGGCGAGGGCGGCGAGGTCATCCTTCACTTCGATGCTTCCGGTCCCGATCTCGACCGCGCCATCGCCACCGTCGGCCATATCCCACTACCGCCCTACATCGCCTCCAAGCGGGCCGAGGATGAGGCGGACCGGCGCGACTACCAGACGATCTACGCCCGCGAGGAGGGCGCCGTCGCCGCGCCGACGGCCGGCCTCCATTTCACCGACGCGCTCTTCGAAAAGCTCGATGCGCTCGGCGTCGAGCGGCATTTCGTGACGCTGCATGTCGGCGCCGGCACCTTCCTGCCGGTCAAGGCGGACGATACGACCGACCACGTCATGCACGAGGAAATCGGCTATGTCTCCGACGAGACGGCCGCCGCGCTCAATGCCGTGAAGGCGAGGGGCGGGCGCATCGTCTCCGTCGGCACGACGTCGCTGCGCCTCCTCGAAAGCGCTGCCGACGCGGACGGCACGATCCGGCCGTGGTCGGGCGCGACGGGCATCTTCATCACACCCGGCTACCGCTTCCGCACCGCCGATATCCTGATGACCAATTTCCATTTGCCGAAGTCGACGCTCTTCATGCTCGTCTCGGCCTTCTCCGGCCTCGAGACGATGCGCGGCGCCTATGCCCACGCGGTTTCGACCGGCTACCGCTTCTATTCCTACGGCGACTCCAGCCTGCTTTTCCGGAACGACCGATGACCGACACCTTCCAGTTCAAGCTTCTTGCCACCGACGGCAACGCTCGCCGCGGCGAGGTCTCCATGCCGCGCGGGACGATCCGCACGCCGGCCTTCATGCCCGTCGGCACGGTGGGCACCGTCAAGGCGATGTATCTCGACCAGGTGCGCGAGCTCGGCACCGACATCATCCTCGGCAACACCTACCACCTGATGCTGCGGCCCGGCCCGGAGCGCGTCGCGCGGCTCGGCGGCCTGCACGAGCTCATCCGCTGGCCGTGGCCGATCCTCACCGATTCGGGCGGCTTCCAGGTCATGTCGCTCTCGGGCCTTCGCAAGCTCGATGAAAAGGGTGTCACCTTCAAGAGCCATGTCGACGGCGCGCTGCACCACATGTCGCCGGAGCGCTCCATCGAGATCCAGGGCCTGCTCGACAGCGATATCCAGATGCAGCTCGACGAATGCGTGGCGCTGCCGGCGTCCCCGAAGGAAATCGAGCGCGCCATGGAAATGTCGCTGCGCTGGGCCGAGCGCTGCAAGACGGCGTTCGGCGACCAGCCCGGCAAGGCGATGTTCGGCATCGTGCAGGGCGGGGACATCCCGCAGCTGCGCGAGCGCTCCGCCGCCGCGCTCGCCGGCCTCGACCTCAAGGGCTATGCCATCGGCGGGCTTGCCGTGGGCGAGCCGCAGGCGGTCATGCTCGACATGATCTCCACGACCGTTCCGCATCTGCCGACGGAAAAGCCGCGTTACCTGATGGGCGTCGGCACGCCGGACGATATCCTCAAATCCGTCGCCCGCGGCATCGACATGTTCGACTGCGTGATGCCGACCCGCTCCGGCCGCCATGGCCTCGCCTTCACGCGGCGCGGGCGCATCAACCTGCGCAACGCGCGACACGCCGAGGACATGCGCCCGCTGGACGAGGAATCGAACTGCCCGGCCGCGCGCGACTATTCGCGCGCCTACCTGCACCATCTCATCCGCGCCAACGAATCGCTCGGCGGCATGCTGCTGACGTGGAACAACCTTTCCTATTACCAGGACCTGATGGCCGGCATCCGCAAGGCCATCGAGGAAGGGCGTTTCGCCGACTTCATGGCGGAAACGCAGGAGATGTGGGCGAGGGGCGATCTCGCCCCGCTCTGAAATCCCCCTCAGATTTCCGGCCCCGGCGCGGCGCGCACGATGTGCACGCCGTTGATCTTGTAGCTGCCGTCCGGCAGCTTCACGAGCTGGTAGAGCGCCGTCCAGTCCTTGCCGTCCGGGCCGGAGATCAATACCTCCTGCACCACCGTATCGCCGACGACGCGCGACCGGCCGAAGGCGAAATTGCCCGGCCGGTAGACCGGCGCATAGCCTTTCCTCACCATGTCGAAGAAGGCGTCCTCCGTCGGGAATTTGCCGCGGATGGCGGGCGAGGCGAGGGAATAGGCCGCCTTGGCATCGTTGTGCAGGAAGGCGGTGATCTGGCTCTGGATGACGTCTTGAGCGATGTCGACGGGCTCCTCGGCCCATGCGGCAGCGGGGAAAACAAGCAGAAAAAGGGAAACGGCGGCAGGCAATCTCATGGCGCACCTCCTTTTCGAAGACGCCATGATAGCACAGGATTCCCACGACATTCTCTTTCTTATGATATCCTTATAAAACAGAGAATTGCGGCTTATAGTTAAATCAGATAGTGACGGTTATGGTGCAATCCTGCGAAGCAGGACGACCTCCGAGCCCTGATAGGGCGAGCGAGCGAATTCCCGAAAGCCGTGCCGCTCGGCAAGCCCGATGGACGCGGCGTTGCGCGGGTCGATGATGCAGGTGATCGGCATGTCGGGGTGTTTCGTACCGATCCATTCCCACATGGCATTCAGCGCTTCGGTGGCATAGCCCTTGCCCTGGAATTCGGGAAGCAGGCCCCAGCCGGCCTCCAGCGTTCCTTCGATGCTCGGGGTAAGCGCCCGGCGCATTTCATGGAAGCCGGCTTCGCCGATGACGCGGCCTGTGGCTTTCTCCGTGATCACCCAGAAGCCGAAGCCCATGACGCTCCACATGCCGATCTGCCGCAGGAGGCGCGTCCACGACTGTTCGCGCGTCATCGGCACGCCACCGATATAGCGCACGATTTCCGGCAACTTCCACATGGCGGTGATGGCGTCGAGATCGTCGGGGCGAAAACCGCGCAGGACAAGACGGTCGGTTTCGAGCACGGGGATGTTGGACATGGGTTTCTGGCGGGAGGGTTGGATGTGAGCTTTGTCAGGAATCTAACACGGAATGATCGAGCACGTCGACACCATGCCTGTTGTACGGGCAGAATTGGGCGGGAAGGAGGCTCGTCAGCACTTCAAACTTGAACCCACCCCGGCCACATATAAAGATCGCATAATGTAGATTATGGAACCAACTGATATGGCCACAGGCCTCAAAGGTGCTGGAAATCGGGTTTGCGCCTTGACCGGCAGCGGCCTGCGGCCTTAAGCGGAACGGCAGACGGAACCAACAGCGAAAGCCCGCACCGATGAGCGATTTGCGCATTCTCTCCGACGCCTTTATCCCGGAACTGCCGAACCGCTACAACGGCAAGGTTCGCGAAAATTACGACCTGCCGGACGGCAGCCGCATCATCATCGCGACGGACCGGCTGAGCGCCTTCGACGTCATCCTGACCGCCATTCCCTTCAAGGGCCAGGTCCTGACCCAAACGGCGCGCTACTGGTTCGAGGAGACCGCCGACATCTGCCCGAACCACGTTCTTTCCTATCCGGACCCGAATGTCGTCATCGGTACACGGCTCGACATCCTGCCGGTCGAGATCGTCGTGCGCGGCTATCTGGCCGGCACCACCAGCACGTCGATCCTGACGAAATATCGCAAGGGCGAACGCGAGATGTACGGCATCACGCTGCCGGACGGCATGAAGGACAACGAGAAGCTGCCTGAGCCGATCATCACGCCCACCAGCAAGGCCTTCGACGGCGGCCATGACGAGCCGCTTTCCGGCGACGAGATTCTCGCTCAGGGCCTGCTGACGGCCGGGCAATGGGAAACCGTGTCGCGCTACGCGCTGGCGCTCTTCGCACGCGGACAGGCGCGTGCCGCCGAACGCGGGCTCATCCTCGTCGACACCAAATACGAGTTCGGCACGGACAAGGACGGCCGCATCGTGCTCGCCGACGAGATCCATACGCCGGATTCGAGCCGCTACTGGATCGCCGACAGCTATGCCGAGAGCTTCGCCAAGGGTGGACGCCCGGCAAGCTTCGACAAGGATTTCGTGCGCGCCTGGGTCACGGAACGCTGCGATCCTTATAAGGACCCGATCCCGGAAATTCCGAGCGAACTCATCGAGCAGACGTCGAAGGTCTACATACAGGCCTTTGAACAGATTACCGGAAAGACATTCGTGCCCGACCTTTCCGGCGCGACGGTCCTCGACCGGATCCGCAAGAACCTCGCGCCCTATTTCGCCTGATCGTCGGCAAGCACGATCTCGAAGCTGAGGCCATCATACGCCGGCTCCACATGGGCCGGCGTTTCCTTTTGCACGGTCTCGTAGTCGAGCGGCACATGCATGTGCGTGAGGATCGCCCGCGCCGGCTTCAGCCGCTCGATCCATTCCAGCGCCTGGCTCAGCGACAGGTGGCTCGAATGGTAACGGTATTGCAGCGCGTCGATGATCAGCATGTCGAGGTCGGCAAGGCGCGGCAGGGTATCGTCCGGGAAATCGCTGATGTCGCTGCAATAGGCGATATCGCCGATGCGGAAGCCCAGCGAATGGATCGAGCCGTGCACCTGGAGGAGGGGCTGGAAGGTTATAGTGCCCCCTGCCCCTTCGATCGTCACCGGCCGGTCCATCGGCTCGATGAGGTTTTCCGTGACGATCGGCGGATACATGCTGCCCGGCGGCGTCCTCAGACAATAGCCGAAGCCTTCGCGGATGCGCTCCATCGTGAACGCGTCCGCCCAGATCGGCACCTGCTTGTGATTGTGCAGCACGAAGCCGCGAATGTCGTCGATGCCGTGGATATGGTCGGCATGGGCATGGGTGTAGAGCACGGCATCGATGTTTCCGACGCCCGCCGCGATCATTTGCGTGCGGAAATCCGGCCCCGTGTCGATCACCACCGTCGTCGTGCCGTCCGGCCCGAACTGCTCGACGAGGAAGGCGGCGCGGGTGCGGCGGTTCTTCGGGTTGGCGGGATCGCAGGCCCCCCAGTCGCCGGTGATGCGCGGCACGCCTGGCGAGGAGCCGCAGCCGAGAATGGTGAAGCGCCGCGTATAGGCCACGGCTACACCCGCGGCATCTTGGAGAAGATGCGGAAGGCGTTTTCCGTGGTGATGCGGGCGATCTCCTCGACGCTGACGCCGATCGTGTCCGCCAGCACCGCCGCCGTGTGCGCCACATAGGCCGGTTCGTTGCGCTTTCCGCGGAACGGCTTCGGCGCAAGGTAGGGCGCGTCGGTCTCGACCAGCATGCGTTCCGCCGGCACGGTTTTCGCGATCTCGCGCAGCTCTTCGGACTTCGGGAAGGTCAGGATGCCGGAGAAGGAGACATAGCCGCCCAGCTCGACGCAGGTGCGGGCAAGCTCAGGGCCGGAGGAGAAGCAATGGAGCAGGAAGGGAAAGGCCCCCTTCCCCGTCTCCTCGGTCAGGATCGCCGCCATGTCCTCGTCGGCCGAACGGCTATGGATGACGAGCGGCAGGCCCGTCTCTCGTGCTGCGGCGATATGGTTGCGAAGACCGACGGCCTGTGCTTCGCGCGGGGCATTGTCGTAGTAGTAATCAAGGCCCGCCTCGCCGATGGCGACGACACGCGGATGCTGCGCCAGTTCGATCAGCTCGGAGACCGGAATATCCAGCTCCTCGTCGGCATTGTGCGGATGCGTGCCCACCGAGCAGAAGACGGTCGGGTATTTTTCCGCGATCGCCAGGATCTGGGGAAATTTGCGTACCCGCGTCGAGATGGTGATCATCTGCTTCACCCCGGCCGCATGCGCGCGCGCGACGATGTCGTCGCGCTCCGCCGCGAAATCGGGGAAATCCAGATGGCAATGGGTATCGATCAGCATCGCCGCATCAAGCCTCGGGTGCGACGTAGCGCGGGAATACCGGGGTCGGGGCCTCCAGCGGCGTGCCGCTGACCAGGCGGCCGGCTTCTCCCAAGGCCGAGAAATCGCGCTTCTCGACGGGCGCAGCGACGAGGTCGAGCAGCTTGCGGCCGGATTTCGGCATGAAGGGCTGCAGGAGGATCGCGATCTGGCGCACGACCTCCGCCGTCACATAGAGCACGGTGCCCATGCGGACGGTATCGGTCTTCTTCAGCGCCCAGGGCGCCTCGCCGGCGAAATAGCGGTCGGCCTCCGAGACGACGGCGATGATCGCCGCCAGCGCCTTGTGGATCTGCTGCCTGCCCATCTCCTCGCGGGTGATGGCATGCAGCGCGTCGACGGAGGCGAGCATGGCGCGGTCGGCATCCGTCAGCTCGCCGCATTCCGGCACCTTGCCGTCGCAGTTCTTGACGATCATCGACAGCGAACGGCTGGCGAGGTTGCCGATGCCGTTGGCAAGGTCGGAATTGATGCGCGTCGCGATCCCCTCTTCGCTGTAGCTGCCGTCCTGGCCGAAGGAAACCTCGCGCAGGAAGAAGTAGCGGATCGGGTCGAGGCCGAAATGGTTCACGAGGTTGACCGGATCGACGACGTTGCCGAGCGACTTCGACATCTTCTCGCCCTTGTTGAGCAGGAAGCCGTGCGCAAAGACGCGTTCGGGCAGCGGCACGCCGGCCGACATCAGGAAGGCCGGCCAGTAGACGGCGTGGAAGCGGATGATGTCCTTGCCGATGATGTGGATGTTCGCCGGCCAGTATTTCGCGCGGGGACCTTCCGGATCGGTGAGATAGCCGGTCGCGGTCAAATAGTTGGTCAGCGCGTCGACCCAGACATACATCACATGCGCCGGATCGCCCGGAACCGGGATGCCCCAGTCGAAGGTCGTGCGCGAGACCGACAGGTCCTTGAGCCCCGATCTGACGAAGGAGACCACCTCGTTGCGGCGCTCGGCCGGGCCGATGAAGTCCGGGTTCTCCTCGTAGTGCTTCAGCAGCTTGTCCTGATAGGCGGAAAGGCGGAAGAAGTAGCTCTCCTCCTCCACCCATTCGACCGGCGTGCCCTGCGGCCCGTAGCGTACGCCGTCCTCGCGCTTCTCCGTCTCGTTTTCCTGGTAGTAGGCTTCGTCGCGCACGGAGTACCAGCCGGCATAGCCGCCCTTGTAGATATCGCCGTTGGCTTCCATGCGGCGCCAGATCTCGGCGCAGGTCTCGTAGTGGCGTGCTTCGGTCGTGCGGATGAAATCATCGTTCGACGCATTAAGAAGAACGGCCATATCCTTGAATTCCTTTGAATTCCTATCGGCCAATTCTCGCGCGGAAATACCTTCCTTCTTTGCGGTCTGCTGCATCTTCTGGCCGTGCTCGTCCGTGCCGGTCAGGAAGAACACGTCGCGCCCGTCGAGCCGCTGGTAGCGCGCCATGGCATCCGTTGCGATCAGCTCGTAGGCATGGCCGATATGCGGCTTGCCGTTCGGATAGGAAATGGCGGTCGTGATGTAGAAGCGGGACGTGTCGGTCATCGGGGTGCGTTCTGTCTTCGGTTGTGCGATGCCGCAGGTATTAGACCATGCGGGCGCCAAGGGAAACAGCAAGTTTCCTTCCGTGCCCCAAGTTGGCAAGGTCGCTGGCCGCAGAAAGCGCACGCCTTCGTACTATTGCGCCCCCGCCCCAAGGCAGGCCGGGCCAAGGTCCGGCAAAATCAAGAGAACACGCCCGATTTCCCGTCGGGTTCTCAGCACCAGGAGAGTCTCAACACCGCTACCGCTTCCCTCGAACACGTCGAATCGCCGCTCGCCTGCGAAATCCAGCTGAAGCCGGCCATTTTCAAACGAACATCTGTCCAGCCTACAATCCAGGGAAATTCGCTGCATAAGGCAATGGCTGCGAGACTCCCATACATTCAACGAGAGACCTATAGTGTGCTGCGTCTCATCCAGAATCTGACACTCCTCGCCAATCCTGCATGTAACTGCATTGTCAACCGGATCGTCATCCTGCGGCAGGAAGGCGGCCTGTACGGGAAACTCCACTTCGCCTCTGCTTTTGTCAGCAGCATTAACGCCAAGCGGAGCCAGCGCGAAAACCAAATAGTACAATAAAATTCTCGGCATGAATGTCTCTGCCCTGGTTTCTCGCAGAGGTTTCCATTCGACTATGCCAAGACTATGGCGAGAAATCCTAAGCATAAAACCGTTAAAGCGCGGCGCGGATGTCGTCGAGAATGCTGATGATCGTCTGCTTGCGGTCGAGATTGTAGCCCTGGGCGATGGCGATGCGCTCTGTGAGCTGGAAGGAGAGCTGCGCCAGCCGGTCGGCGCGGGCGATGTCGCCGGCAAGCGCGGCGCTGCGGGCGGCGTCCGTCACGAAATCGCCGGCGTGCTGGCAGAAGAAGGAGAAGACCGTGTCGCTGTCCTTTGCCGAGAGCACGTCGGCGAGCTTGTGGACATCGCGCCGCGGCGGCTCGGCAGGACCCGCAACGATGGCACGAAAGGCCTCCACGATGTCGAAGCCGCCGTAGTTGACCAGCTTCAGCGCCTCCGAGACGCTGCCGTGGGCGGCCGACAGCACCTCCCCTGCCCGCGCGCCGGACGGTGCGGCGCCGAGGCTCTCCAGCGCGGCGGCAAGGTCCGTTTCCGACAGCGGCGAGAGCGCCAGCGGCAGGCATCGCGAGCGGATGGTCGGCAGCAGCTTTCCGGGTGCATGGGTCAGCACGAGGAAGAGCGAGCGCTTCGGCGGCTCCTCCAGGATTTTCAGGATGGCATTGGCCGCGTTGCGGTTGAGGTCGTCCGCCGGATCGATGATGACGATCCGCCAGTTGCCCGTGCCGGAGGTCTGCGCAAGGAACTTGCCGGCCTTGCGCACCTCGTCCACCGTGATCGCCGATTTCGCCTTGCCGGTCTTCTCGTCGTGGGGGCGCGTCAGATGCAGGAGGCTGTGCGAGGCGCCGGAGGCGAGCTGACGGGTGATCGGCGAGGCAGGCGACGGATCGGCGATCCTCTCCGGCGCCTCCGTCGGCTCGGGATGGTGCAGCACATGATTGGCGAAGCGGAAGGCGAGCGTCGCCTTGCCGATGCCCTGCGGCCCCTCGATGAGAATGGCGTGATGGCCCTTGCCGGAACGGTAGGAGCGCGCCAGGAAATCCTCCGCGGCGGCATGGCCGAAGAGTTTCGCCTGCTCGGCGGGATGGACCGCGCCGTCGAGAATGCCGGGACGGTCCTCGCTCACGAGATGGGCTCCGGATTCTGGCAGCTATGCGCCCGGATCGGCAACAGCGGCTCGACGATGGCGAGCACTTCTGCGGCGATCGCCTCCTGTGTTTTCGTGGCATCCACGACACGGCAGCGGAGCGGCTCGCGCTCGGCGATGTCGAGGAAGGCTTCGCGGCGCTTCTCGTGCGTTTCCAGCTTTTCCTTCTCGAAGCGGTCCGGCTGCTCTTCAGGCCCCGCGCTGCGCTTGCGGGCGCGCTCCAGCCCGACGGCGGCGGGCAGGTCGAAGATGATCGTGCAATCCGGCACGATGCCGTTGATGGCCACGCGCTCCAGCGCCTCGATGAAGGGCTGCTCCAGATTGCCGGTGATGCCCTGGTAGACGCGGGAGGAGTCCATGAAGCGGTCGCACAGCACCACGGTGCCCCTGGAAAGCGCCGGGCGGATCGCCTGCTCGACATGGTCGCTGCGCGCTGCGGCAAAAAGGATCGCCTCCATGCGGATGCCGTAGGGCTCGGCCGCGCCCGAAAGCAGGACATGGCGCACGGCTTCGGCGCCCTTCGAGCCGCCCGGTTCGCGCGTCATCAGCACGGTCAGCCCGCGTTCGCGCAGGGCCTCTGCCAGAAGCCGGATCTGCGTCGACTTTCCGGCGCCCTCACCGCCTTCGAACGTGACAAACAAACCGGGTGCGGCCGACAAATCCTGCTTCCGTTCCACTGGCCGCCGCAGCGGCGTTACCCGGCGGGAGCCGGGACGAGTCGGACCACTACTAACCCATGTTTCCGGCGGGCGAAACGCTTTTCAGCCCGCCCATCCCCTTCAAATCCAGAAGAAGAACAACTCGATCAGGGCATCGAGCGCGCGCGAGCGCAGCGTGCCGACACCGACGCTGCCGGCCGTGTGGACGGGCACCTCGCGCAGAAGCTGCTTGTCGTTCCAGATCTTCAGCGTGCCGACGGCCTCGCCCGGCGCCACCGGCGCGCGCACCGGCCATGTATAGGCGACGCGGGCGGTAAGACGCTGCGAATTGTCCTTCGGCAGGAACACGTCCACCTTTTCACCGGCCACCAGCGGCACTTCTGAGGCATCGCCGCCGTAGACGCTCGCATCGGCAATCGTCTCGCCCTTCTTGAAGAGCGTGCGCCGCTCGAAGGAGGAGAGCGCCCACTCGATGATGCGGCGGGTTTCCTCGATACGCACCTTATCGCTCTCCATGCCGCCCATGGCGAGCAGCAGGTGCTTGCCGTCCCGCTCCACCGCCGCGACGATGGAATAGCCGCCCTCCTGCGAAAAGCCGGTGACGAAGCCGGTCACGCCGAGGCTCAGCGCGAGGAGCGGATTGCGGTTGCGCTGCTTGATCCTGTTCCACTCGAATTCCGGTTCGAGATAATAGCCCATCCGGTCCGGATAGGTCGTCTCGACATGACGGGCGAGCTCGACCATTTCGCGCATGGTCACCACGTTGCCGGGATCCGGCAGGCCGGTGGCATTGGTGAAGGTGGATTTCCGAAGGCCGAGCGCCCTCGCCTCCTCCGTCATGCGGGCGGCGAACGCCGTTTCCGAGCCGGCAATGCCCTCGGCAAGGACGATGCAGGCATCGTTGGCATATTGCACCGCGACGCCGCGGATCAGGTCCTCGACCCGGGGGCTGGATTTCAGCGCGGCGAACATGGTGGCTGTGCGCGAGGGCGCGCCGCCCGTGCGCCAGGCATGCTCGGTGACGGGATAGTGCGTATCCAGCGTAGTCTTGCCGTCCGCGAGCGCCTTGAAGACCGTCGCCATCGTCATCAGCTTGGCGAGCGAGGCGGCGGGCACCACGTCGTCCTCGGCGCGGGCAAAGAGCACCGTGCCCGTCTCCGCCTCGATCATGTAGACCTGTTTCGCCTTCACGTCGAAGCCCGCTTGCTGGGAGCCCGCCGGCTGGGCATGCGCGAAGGTCAGGAGCGAGAGGAAAGCGACGAGGAAGGCGAAGGGGTGACGATGCATGGCGACTCCGGTGCGCCACACTCCCACAGCGGCGGGCGTTGCGCAAACGGCTTTGCGGGCGGTCAGCCCGCGTGCGCGGCAAGTTCCGAAAGCGGCGTCAGCGTTCCGTCGATCGTCAGGATGGCGTCGAAGGCGCCGGCGGCATCGCGCACGCGCTCGTCCGCATAGGCGGCGGCATAGCTTTCGGAGGGAAGCTGCGGAATGAAATTCGGCCGCTCCATCGGCAGCGGGCCGATATCGGGCAGGAGCACGAACTGCTCGTCGATCGCCTGGAAGGCTTCGCTTGCCGGGGCGGTCTTGGCAAGCGCCGTCATCGCGCTTTCCTCGGGCACCCGCAGCACATTTTCGTCCTGCGCCGGCATGACGCCGTGATCGGCGGAGGCGACCATCACGCCCGTCGCGATCTGGCCACCCGGATCGACCGCCGGAATGCGCGAGCCCTTCGGGATGTAGGAGGCCATCAGGTAAGGCATGTCGTTGCCTTCCAGCGGCGCCTTGCCGACATATTGCACGCGCACCTTGGCCGTGCCGGTGCGCTTCATGTCGAGGAGGTCGGCCGTCTTGGAGGAAACGTCGATCAGCCGGTTCTCGTGGAACGGGCCGCGATCGTTGACGCGCACGATGACGGAAGTGCCGTTCTCGAGATTGGTAACGCGCGCATAGCTCGGCAGCGGGAATGTCGGATGGGCTGCGGAAAGATGGTAGAGGTCGTAGACCTCGCCATTCGCCGTGCGGCGGCCGTGAAAGGCGGAACCGTACCAGGAGGCAAGGCCGGTCTTGTTGTAGCCGGGCTCTTCCTTCGGCTGATACCACTTGCCGCGGACCTGGTAGGCCTTGCCCACCTGATAGCGCCCGCCGCCCTTCGGCACGGCCTGGCCTTCCTCCACGACGCGGGGGCTCGCCTTCACGCCATATTCGGATTCGGAGAAGAATTCCTTGCTGCGGACCTTCTTCTTGGGGCCCGAATTCGTCGTCGCGCAGGCGGCAAGGCCCGCGCAGACCAGCGGAATGACCAACAGTCGAAGGCCCTTGCCGAGCCGGACTGCATTCTTGTCCAAGTTCTTGTATCCCACGCCGCTATCGTCCCCGACGGTGTGCCGGCCAACCGCCATGCCCCTGCAAGTCAGCCGTCAATGCCATTCAGTAAATAACAGTGCGTTAATCATGCCAATAACATGGCAAAATTACGAGCGCACGCCATGTCGTATGGCAAGATCGTTCGATTATGGTTTCCGTGCGGTTAAAATGACGGGCCGTTCGCCACGCCGACTTCGGCAAATCCCTACGAGGCGGGCACCCGCAAGGCACCGAACAGCTGGTCTGGATCGCGCACGCCATGACGGTAAAGCGTGATGATGGAGCGCGCCAGCGAACGGGCCTCGGCCTCGTCGAGCCCGAGTGCGCGGCTCGACGTCAAGCGCGCGAACACGCCTTGAAGAACATCAAGGTCCTGCGGTTCGAACATGCCGATATGCGTGGGGTCTTTAAGCATGTCCATTACAAGCCTCCCCTTGGTCCGCATCCAGCCGGCGACATTGCTTTCGGGTGCGCTGAGGATTCTAGGAGTGGAATGCGTCAGCAACAAGTCGGGAAATATTGTAACGCGGCGCACGGGGACGGCGGCGGGGGCGTTGCCGAACAACCAGAACTGGAGCATCATCGAAAAAGGAGCCGGAGGATCGACAGATGAATTCCGAATGGCAGCAACGTCGTACCGAATTCCTTCAACAGATCACCATCGCGCAACAGGACCTCTTCTTCCTGGAACTGGATGAACAGGTCGTGGAATGCTGGGGCGGCGGCGACGAGACGGCCCCGGCGATCCGGGCACGGCTCGATGATTGCCGCGCGCAGATCGACAACCTGTCCAAGCTCATCGCCTCGCTGGACCGCCTCTACGCGCAGCACTGAGGATCGAAAGGCCGGGGAGCGACGGTCATCGGTTCAGAATGGCGGAAGAGGTGGGATTCGAACCCACGGTAGACTCTCGCCTACGCCGGTTTTCAAGACCGGTGCCTTAAACCGCTCGGCCACTCTTCCTGGAGACGGGATGCGGGCCGGCTGGCCGGCGATGCATCCTTCGGGCGATGCGGCTTTTTAGCAGCTTTGCCTGCGCCGTCAACGCAGAGCCCTGCCGATCTCCTTGCCATGGGTCTTGTTTCGGACACAATGGCCCCCTATATAGCCTTCATCGGCATTGCTGATGAGCGCTGGAAACCTTCTGCCGCTCGCAATCGCCGCCATCACCCCATGCCTTTGACCACGGATGTACTGGCACGGGTGAAACGGGTGATGATGAGGAAGGTCGGTGCATTTTCGCCCCGGCCTTTTTTGTTGCCCGCATCCTGCCGTCGGAACAATCGACCGGCCTTGCCGCTTTCCCGGCCATCAGCTCCATCGATCATTTGAGGAGGCCGGCCATGGAACAGACCCACGCTGCGAAACTTGCCGCACAATATCTCCGTCTCGGCGGCGGGCGGCTTGCAAAGATCGACGACAACCAGCTCGCCACCCGCAAATGGGAGCATGAGAGCCGGGTGGCCGAGGCGTTCTGGAACGAGCACATCGCCTCGCTCGACGAGCGGAGCCTGGCCGAAGTCATCTCCCACCTGCCGACCATCAACAGGCATTGAAGCCGGGTGAAATCCGTGCCTCCACTCCGCCACGATCTTCGCCATGAGATGGGGCGCTGGCGGGAACAAATCACCGGATTCGCCATTACCGTGCCAGCAAGAAGGAGTGCACAGATGAACAGGACGTTTGGAACCATTCTCGCGCTGGCCGTTGCGCAGACTTTTGCGGTGAGCGCCGGCGCGGCCGATATGGTGGTGCGTGACGAGGCGCCGGTCTATGTCGACCGCGACGCGCGTGACGGGGTGAAGATCGGGCTTCTGACCTGCGATGTCGGCGGCGGTGTCGGCTATGTGCTCGGCTCGGCAAAATCCGTCGACTGCGTCTTCAGCGCGACGAACGGCGAGCGCGATGCCTATTCGGGCGTGATCCGCAAGATGGGCGTCGACCTCGGCTTTACCACCCAGGGCCGCATCGTCTGGGCGGTGTTCGCGCCGACGGCCGGCTACCACCACGGTTCGCTCGGCGGCCTCTATCAGGGCGCGACGGCGGAAGCGACGGTCGGTGTCGGTGTCGGCACCAATATCCTCGTCGGCGGCACGTCGGGCTCGATCCACCTGCAGACGGTCAGCGTCAGCGGCCAGATCGGCCTCAACATCGCGGCGACCGGCACATCCGTGACGCTTACGCCGCAGGGCTGACAAACAGGACGGGCGGCCACGGCCGCCCGTTTCCTATGGCGCACAATCTGCTAGGATTGGCTGGAGAGGAGCCCATCATGATCCGGATCGTTCTTGCCGCAATCGCCGCCCTGTCCCTCACGGCCTGTACGACCGGGACCGGAGCGGGCGGGTCGCTTCAGCCCGTTCCCGGCAGCATCACCTATGGCGGCCAGCCGCGCACCAAGCTGACAAAGGCACCGATCGGCAGCACCTTCGGGCATACGTTCTACGATTCGTTCGGCCGGCAGGTCGACGAAACCTATCGCATCCAGCCGGATCGCTCGCTCCTCATCATCAACCGCGTCACCCGGATAGAGTATCTATGATGCGGACAATGGAGAGCCCCATGCTGGAAAGCACCGATATCGAACTCGAGGACGAACGGCTGACGCAACTGGACCTTCTGGCGCAGGAGCGCCAGATGACGCCGCCGGAGCTACTGTCGCAATATGCCGCCGGATCCTTCGGCTTCCATGAGGCGGTGCATACGGCATCCATCGTGCTCGATCTCGTCGACGACCAGCTTCTCCACCATCCCGCCATTGCCGGCAACGGCGAATGGTTCCGCCTTGCCGCCCGGGCGAGCGAAGCCCTGTTCAACCTCTACCAGGCGATGGGCGCCGCGCAGCTTGCAACGCATGGGTCGGATGAGGGAACGCGGCCGGAAGACCTCAACGCCAGCAACGACGGCTGAGCCGGGATCACTTCCCCTCGTGCAGCGACTGGACGACCCGCTCCCGGCCGACGCGGATGACGTTTTCCATGGCGCGCCGCGCACCGTCCTCGTCACGCTTGTCGATCTCCTCGACGATGCGGATGTGGCTTGCCGCCACGTCGCTGATCTTGCCGCGGTCGGCAGCCGGCGAGCTCAGCTTGAAGGCGCCCACCAGCGCGGCCTCGATGAGGCTGCCGACGGTGCGCAGGAAGGGATTGCGGGAGGCCTCCAGCACGGAGAGATGGAATTTCAGGTCGGCGACGGCAAGCGATTCCGCCGTATGGTCCGGATCGCCCATGGCGACGGCGAGCCGCATCATCTGGCTGATGTCCGCTTCGCTCGCATGGCGCGCGGCAAGCGCGGCCGCATGCGGCTCGAAGCCGAGGCGGACTTCCGAAAGATGCAGCAGGAATTCCTCGTTGACGCCGACGGCGAAATACCAGGTGAGGATATCGCTGTCGAAGAGGTTCCATTGCGTGTTCGGCGTCACGCGCGTGCCGATGCGCGCGCGCGGCACCACGAGCCCCTTGGCGGCCAGCGTCTTCATCGCCTCGCGCAGCACGGTGCGCGAAACCTTGAAGCGGGCGGCAAGCTCGGCATCGCCCGGCAGGGTGGCCCCGACGGGATAATCGCCTGCAATGATGGCGCGGCCCAGCTCGTTCACCACCTGCGCATGGCTGGTGCGTGTGTTCATGCCGCTGATGACCGTTTCAAGCAAACCCTTGCGCAAGAAGCTTCCCTCTCCGATTGCGGACGCTCCTATCGTTCCGCAACATTCCGGCAGGTATAGTGCGCCAGCCCGATTCCGCAAAGCCCGTTCGCGTCCGTCAGGCGTCGCGAACGAAAAAGGCGCCCCGAAAGGGCGCCTTCGTCACGTTCCGGAAAGCGGCGGCTTACTGCGGCAGCTTGTCGTCGATACCGGCGACGTAGAAGTTCATGCCGAGCAGCGTGCCGTCGTCGGAGACCTGGCCGTCGGCCAGCCAGTCCGAACCGTCCTGCTTCTTCACCGGGCCGGTGAAGGGGTGCAGTTCGCCGGAACGGATCTTCGCTTCGGTCTCTTCCGCCAGCTTCTTCACGTCGTCGGGCATGTTGGTGTAGGGCGCCATGGTGAGAATGCCGTCCTTGAGGCCGTCCCAGATCTGGCCGGTCTTCCAGGTGCCGTCGAGAACCGCCTGCGTGCGCTTGATGTAGTAGGCGCCCCAGGTGTCGACGATGGACGTCAGCTGCGTCTTCGGGCCGGCGGCGATCATGTCGGAGGCCTGGCCGAAGGCGTGGATGCCGCGCTCTGCGGCCACCTGCATCGGCGCGGTCGAGTCGGTGTGCTGGGTCAGGATGTCGACGCCCTGGTCGGCGAGCGCCTTGGCGGCGTCGGCTTCCTTGCCCGGATCGGCCCAGGTGTTGGCCCAGACGATCTTCAGCTTGAAGTCGGGGTTGACGGACTGCGCGCCGAGCATGAAGGCATTGATGCCCATCACCACTTCCGGGATCGGGAAGGAGGCGATGTAGCCGGCAACGCCCGTCTTGGACATCTTGGCGGCGATCACGCCCTGGATGTAGCGGCCTTCATAGAAGCGCGCATTGTAGGTGGCGACGTTCTCGGCGCTCTTGAAGCCGGTGGCGTGCTCGAACTTCACGTCGGGGAACTTCTGCGCGACCTTGATCGTCGCGTCCATGAAGCCGAAGGACGTGGTGAAGACGAGCGCGCAGCCCGAGCGCGCCATGCGCTCGACGGCGCGTTCGGCATCCGGGCCTTCCGGAACGTTTTCGAGATAGGCGGTCTCGATCTTGTCGCCGAGCGCCTTTTCGAGATCCTGGCGGCCGCGGTCGTGGCCTTCCGAATAGCCGCCGTCCGTCTTCGAGCCGACATAGATGAAGCAGATCTTCGTCTTGTCCTGGGCGCTGGCAGCGACGGAGAAGCCGAGCACGGCGGCCGACGTTGCGAGAGCGAGAATGATTTTCTTCATTTTATCCTCTGAGGTTGGAGTGGTTGTTTCCCGTCTTCTTGTTCTCGTCACCGATCCGGCACGAACGGCTTGCCGAGCGAGGCAGGCGTGTTGATCAGCGTCGTGCGCCGGTTGTGCGATATCAGGATTAGTACGATAACCGTGGCGGCATAGGGAAGAGCCGACAGGAACTGGGACGGAATGCCGATGCCGAAGGCCTGGGCGTGAAGCTGGCTGATCGACACCGCGCCGAAGAGATAGCCGCCGAGCAGCACCCGCCACGGCCGCCACGAGGCGAAGACGACGAGCGCAAGCGCGATCCAGCCGCGCCCGGCCGACATGTTCTCCACCCATTGCGGGGTATAGACCAGCGAGAGCTGCGCGCCGGCAAGGCCCGCGCAGGCGCCGCCGAACATCACGGCGAGATAGCGCGTGCGGATGACGTGGATGCCGAGCGCGTGGGCCGAGGCATGATTGTCGCCGATGGCGCGTACCTTGAGGCCCGCACGGGTGCGGAACAGGAACCAGTTGACGCCGGCGACGATGGCGATCGACAGGTAGAAGATGATGTCCTGCCGGAAGAGCAGCGGGCCGATGAAGGGAATGTCGGCAAGGCCCGGAATCTCGATCGGCTGGAGCTTTGCGCCAGACATGCCGGCATAGGGCTCGCCGATCTGCCCGGAGACGCCGAGGCCGAGGATCGTCAGCGCAAGGCCGGTCGCCACCTGATTGGCAACGAGGGTCAGCGTCAGGAAGCCGAAGAGCAGCGAGAACAGCGCGCCGCCGGCAATGCCGGCGAGGATGCCGAGATAGGGCGAGCCGGTCAGCTGCGTGGCCGAGAAGGCGAGCGCCGCCCCCATCACCATCATGCCCTCGACGCCGAGGTTGAGGACGCCGGTGCGCTCGGTCACGAGCTCGCCGATGGAGGCGAGCACCAGCGGCGTCGCCGCGGTGATGACGGTGAGCAGGATTGCTTCGAGCATGCCCATTATTGCGCGCCCCCTTCACTGGACCGGGAAAGGCGCGAGAAGACCAGCCGGATCTTGTACTGGATGAGCGTGTCGCAGGAGAGCACGAAGAAGAGCAGCAGTCCCTGGAAGACGCGCGTGACCTTGTCGGAGACGCTGAGCGTCAATTGCACCGCCTCGCCGCCGACATAGGTGAGCGCCAGGAACAGGCCCGCCGCGATGACGCCGAGCGGGCTGAGGCGCCCCAGGAAGGCGACGATGATCGCGGTGAAGCCGTAGCCGGGCGAGATGATCGGCTGCAATTTGCCGATGACGCCGCTGACCTCGGAAATGCCGGCAAGGCCGGCGAGCGCGCCCGACAGCAGGAGCGAGAACCAGATCATGCGCTTGGAGGAGAAGCCGGCGAAGCGCCCTGCCCGCTCGGACTGGCCCAGCACGGTGATCTCGAAGCCCTTCAGCGTGTAGCGCATCATGATCCACAGCAAGACGGCGGCGACGATGGCCAGCAGGAAGCCGAGATTGGCCCTGCCCGAGGAGACGAGCTCCGGCAGGATCGCCTCCGGTGCGAAATCCCGCGTGACGGGGAAATTGTAGGCGTCGGGGCTGCGCCAGGGACCGCGCACCAGCCAGTCGAGGAAGAGCTGGGCGATATAGACCAGCATCAGGCTTGTCAGGATCTCGTTGGTGTTCATGTGCGCCTTGAGGAAGGCGGGCACGGCGGCATAGAGCGCCCCGCCGACCATGCCGAAGATCAGCATCAGCGGCAGGACGAGCGGCGAATGCCAGTCGTGGAAGACGACCGGCACGATGGAGCCGGCAATCGCGCCGGCGATGAACTGGCCTTCCGCGCCGATATTCCAGTTGTTCGAGCGGTAGCAGATCGAAAGGCCCGCGCCGATGAGGATGAGCGGCGCGGCCTTGATGGCGATCTCGTGCAGCGACCAGACGTCGAGCAAGGGTTCGACGAAGAAGCTGTAGAGCGCCGAGACCGGGTCCTTGCCGATGAGCGCGAACATGATGCCGCCGGCGATCACCGTCAGCACGAGCGCGAGGAACGGCGAAAGAATGGAGTAGAGCGTGGAGGGATTGGCCCGCTTTTCCAGTTCAATGCGCATGGGCGGCCTCCGGGCTCGTCTCGCTGGCGTGCATGCCGCCCATCAGGAGGCCGATCTTCTCGCGTGTCATGTCCTGCGCCGGATAGGCATCGGAAAGCCGGCCGTCGCTGATGACGGCGATCTCGCTGGCGACCTCGAATATCTCGTCGAGGTCCTGGCTGATGACCAGCACCGCCGAGCCCCCTTTGGCAAGGTCCACCAGCGCCTGGCGGATGCGGCTTGCAGCGCCCGCGTCGACACCCCAGGTCGGCTGGTTGACGATAAGCACCGCCGGCTGGCGGTCGAGTTCGCGCCCGACGATGTATTTCTGCAGGTTGCCGCCCGAAAGCGAGCCGGCCGCCGGGTCCTCGCCGCTCTTGCGCACGTCCATGGTCTCGGAAATACGGCGCGAGGCGATGCGCACCACGGCGTTGCGGATGATGCCGAGCACGCCGCCGGCAAGGAAGGTCTTGCGGTCGGACTGGTTGCGCGCAAGGACCAGGTTGTCGGAGAGCGGCAGGCCGGGCACCGCGGCATGGCCGTGGCGTTCCTCCGGCACGAAGCCCGCGCCCATCAGGCGGCGCGCCGTGATGCCGAGATTGCCGGCCGCCTTGCCGCGGATGGAGACCGCGCCCGCATCGCTGACGGGAAACTCGCCGGAAAGCGCATCGAAAAGCTCGCCCTGCCCGTTGCCGGCAACGCCCGCGATCGCCAGCACCTCGCCGGCCCGCACCTTCAGACAGACATCCTTGAGCGAGACGGCAAAGGGCGTGCGGGCGGCAGCGTTCAGGTGGTTCGCCTCCAGCAGCACCTCGCCCTTCACCGTCGTGCCCGCGGCGCTGACGGCAGCGACGTCGCTGCCGACCATCATGCGGGCGAGCGAGGCCGGCGTTTCCTGCCGCGGATCGCAGGCGCCCGTCACCTTGCCGTGGCGCAGCACGGTCGCGCGGTCGCAGATGCGCTGCACCTCTTCCAGCCGGTGGCTGATATAGAGCACGGAGCGCCCTTCCGCCTTCAGCTTGGCCAGCGTCTCGAACAGGCGGTCGGCCTCCTGCGGCGTCAGCACCGACGTCGGCTCGTCGAGGATGATCAGTTCGGGGTTCTGGAGAAGCGCGCGGACGATCTCGATACGCTGGCGCTCGCCGACGGAAAGGTCGGCGACATGCGCCTTGGGATCGAGCGGCAGGCCATAGGCGCGCGACAGCGTCGCCGCCTCGTCCGCCACCCTGGAAAGCGAGACGCCGGGCGGCAGGGAGAGCGCGATGTTCTCGGCGACCGTCAGCGCCTCGAACAGCGAAAAGTGCTGGAAGACCATGCCGATACCGAGCCGGCGGGCGGCGCCAGGGCTCGTGATGCGCACCGGCTCGCCCTTCCAGAGGATCTCGCCGCTCGTCGGCGCGAGAACGCCGAACAGCATCTTCACCAAGGTGGATTTACCGGCGCCGTTTTCGCCGAGCAGAGCGTGAGTTTCGCCGGGGCGGATGTCGAGGTCGATGCCGTTACAGGCAGCAAACGAACCGAATAATTTTGTCAGGCTGCGGACAGCCAGTAACGAACTGCCCCCGGACGCTCCCACGTCTGACACTCTGCCCCCACTTCCTGCGGCCGCATCCCTCGCTCGCCCCTTCGGGGTCGTTGTCAGGGAATAAGCAATGTCGTTCCGCTCGTTCTTCTTGCTTCCAGATCCGTATGCGCACGCGCCGCGTCTGCCAACGGATAAGTCTGATGAATATTGATACGCACTTTGTTGCTTTGCACAACATCAAAGAGCGAGTTTGCACATGCATCGAGGGCCGCGCGCGTGGCGATATAGGCAAAGAGCGTCGGCCGGGTCGCATAGAGCGATCCCTTATGGGAGAGGAGGCCGAGATTGAAGGCATCCACCGGGCCGGAGGCATTGCCGAAGCTGACGAAAAGCCCGCGCGGCTTCAGGCAGTCGAGGGATTTCGGGAACGTGTCCCTGCCGACGGAATCGTAGACGACATCGACGCCCGCGCCGTCCGTCAATTCCCGTACCCGTACGGCGAAATCCTCCTTGCCGTAGTCGATCACGTGGTCGTAGCCGTTTGCCAGCGCAAGATCGATCTTGGCCTGCGAGCCGGCCGTGCCGATCACCGTCGCGCCGAGCGCCTTGGCCCACTGGCCGGCGATGAGGCCGACGCCGCCGGCGGCCGCATGAAAGAGGATCACGCTGCCCGGGCCGACCTTGTAGGTCTGGAGCAGCAGGTATTGCGCCGTCATGCCCTTCAGCATCGTCGCCGCCGCCGTTTCCAGCGGGATGTCGTCCGGCACCTTGACGAGGTGCCTTGCCGCGACATTGAGCTCGGCCGCATAGGCGCCCTCCGCCGAGGCATAGGCGACACGGTCGCCGACGGCGAAATCCGTGACCCCCTCGCCCAGCGCCGTCACGGTGCCTGCGCCTTCCTTGCCCGGGATGAACGGCAGCTCCGTCTTGTAGAGGCCGGTGCGGAAATAGACGTCGATGAAATTGAGGCCGATGGCAGCCTGCCGCACCTGCACCTCGCCGGGGCCTGGCGGGCCGAGCGGCACCTCTTCCAGCTTGAGGACTTCCGCGCCGCCGAGGCTGCGGACGACGATCGCCTTGGTCATGTCACGCTCCCGTTTTTTCCTGGCGCCGGCCGAGATTGGGGAAGACCTGCAAGACGGCACCGATGACGTAGAGATAAAGCCCGGTCGCCACCACGCCCCAGACGACCCAGCCCGGCACGCCCTCGAAATGCCAGAGCAGCGCGCAGCCGCTCAGCACCGACCAGACCAGGAAGACCGCGAGATTGAGCGGCCGCAGCCGTTCCACCCGCACCGGATGCAGGAAGTTGATGGGCATGAAGGTCAGGAAAACCGAGACGAAGACGATGATGGACGCCGTCAGCTCGCTGGCATTGATGACGAAGAGCGTGAAGACGACCATGTTCCACACGACGGGAAAGCCGGAGAAGAAATATTCGTCCGTCTTCATGCCCATGTCGGCATAGTAGATGGCGCTCGACACGACGATGGCGCCGGCGGCGGCGAAGGACCACGGCACGCCGATCATGCCGCTCTGGTAGAGCGCGAAGGCCGGCAGCAGCACGTAGGTCACGTAGTCGATGACGTTGTCGAGCGTATCGCCCGACCAGTTCGGCAGCACTTCCTTGACGCGCACCTTGCGTGCGATCGGCCCGTCGATGCCGTCGACGAGGAGCGCGAGGCCGAGCCACCAGAACATGTCGACGAAACGATGCTCGGCCGCCGCCACGACGCCGAGAAAGGCAAGGAACGACCCGGATGCCGTCAGGATATGGACGGAAAAGGCACGGATTTCCGCGTAGGGCACGCGTCTGTAATTGAAGAACTTCATTGCCGTCTGCTGTCCATCCCTTGGGGCTTTGCCGGCCGCGGTTCGCCGTATGCCCTCTTGTGCGGTCTCAGCCGGTAATATGCATTGATTGCCCGTCATCGCCAGCGAAATTCCGCCCCGAGCCGGGCGGCTTGCGGTCCTGCGCGGATTCATCCCATGGAAATTGCCTCTTTGCGGACCTACACTTGGCCGATAGAAGCATTGCAAAACTGTGGGTAACGCCTTGCCCGAAAGGTTCGAGATGAGAGAGTTCGACATCGCCGTCGTCGGCGCCGGCCTTGCAGGCAGCCTTGCGGCCCTCGCCCTTGCCGAATCGGGCCGCAGCGTCGCGTTGATCGCCCCGCCGGCCCGCGCGGCGGACGGGCGTACGACCGCCCTCATGGACCAATCCATCGCCTTCCTGCAGGCGCTCGGCCTCTGGGAGGCGGTCGCGCCTCATGCGGCGGGACTGGAGACGATGCAGATCCTCGACGGCACCACGCGGTTGCTGCGCGCCCCGCCGGTCGCCTTCCGTGCCGGCGAGGTCGGCCTTGCCGCCTTCGGCTACAACATCCCCAATGCGCCCTTCCTCGCCGTGCTCGACGCCCGCATCGCCGCCAGCGACGGCATCGTCCGGCTGGAAGGCGGCGTGACGGCCGCGACCGCCTTCGAAAACGGCGTGGAACTGACCCTTGACGACGGCGGGCGCGTGACGGCCGGCATCGTCGTCGGCGCGGACGGGCGCAAATCGCGTATCCGCGAGAGCGCCGGCATCGGCGTGCGCACCTGGTCCTACCCGCAGGCCGCGCTCGTCCTCAACTTTTCGCACGAGCGCCCGCACGGCAATGTCTCGACGGAGTTCCACACGGAAAGCGGGCCCTTCACGCAGGTCCCCCTGCCCGGCCAGCGTTCCAGCCTCGTCTGGGTGTTGCCGCCGAAGGAAGCGGCGCGGCTGCGCGACCTTCCGGCCGAAGACCTCGCCCGCGCGGTGGAAGAGCGCATGCAGTCTATGCTCGGCAAGGTATCCGTCGAAGGCCGCGCGCAGAGCTTCCCGCTCTCCGGCATGACGGCCGACCGTTTCGGCAAGGGGCGATTCGCGCTCGTCGGCGAGGCGGCGCATGCCTTTCCGCCCATCGGCGCGCAGGGCCTCAACCTCAGCCTTCGCGACATCATGGCGCTGCGCGATCTCCTCAAGGACCGCGCGCAGGATGCCGCCATCGGCGAGCGCTTCGACCGGCGGCGGCAGGCGGATATCCGCTCGCGCACCCTCAGCGTCGATCTCCTCAACCGCTCGCTGCTGTCCGATTTCCTGCCCGTGCAGTTCCTGCGCTCGGCCGGTCTTCACCTTCTGTCCGCGCTCGGGCCGCTGCGCAACGTCGTCATGCGCGAGGGCATCGAGCCGCTCGGCTCGCTGAAGGCCCTTCGCAAAGGCCTACGGGAACGGGTCGCCCGCAAGCAGGCCTGACTTGACGAGATAGAGCAGGATCGTCACCGTCGCGACGGAGAGCACCGTCGTGATGAGGATGGTCGCAGAGGCGCGCTCCTGCCAGACGCCGTATTGCTGGCCGATGACGAAGACGTTCGTTGCCGTCGGCAGGGCCGCGAGCAGCATGGCCGTGAACACCCAGACCGGATCGAAATTGCCCGCAAGGCCGAGCACGAGATACATGACGGCCGGCAGCAGCAGCAGCTTTGCCGGCACGATATAGCCGATCTCCACCGGCACGCGCCTCATGGGCCGCAGCGCCAGCGTGACGCCCATGGCGAAGAGCGCGCAGGGCGCGGCCGCCTGCGCCAGGTAGTCGATCAGCCGTTGCAGGGCGAGCGGCGGCTCGAAGCCGGCGAAGGCCGCGGCGAAGCCGGCCGCCGTCGCGATGATGAAGGGATGGGTGACGATCTTGAACAGCACGCCCGTCGCGATGCGCAGCGGCGGCTGCTTTTCCCCGCCGCCAAGCGCCATCAGCGCGGGCGCCACCATGAAATGCAGCATGTTCTCGAAGCAGAAGACGAGCGCGACCGGCACGGCCGCCGGCTCCCCGAAGGCGAGCAGCGCAAGGCCCGGCCCCATATAGCCGATATTGCCGTAGGCGGCGGCAAGCCCCTGCATGGTCGCTTCCCCGATGCTCGCCCGCCGCAGCCAGAGGCCGGCCGCGAAGATGAGGGTGAAGACGGAATAGGTCGCGCCGATATCGGCCAGGATGAAATCCACGCGCGTCAGCTGTTCGATGGGCGTCTTGGCGACGAGCTTGAAGAACAGCGCCGGCAGCGCGATGTAGATGATGAACGTGTTGAGCCAGCCGAGGGCTTCCACCGGCTGGCGGGTGATCTTCGCCACCACGTAACCGAGGAAAATCATGCCGAAGAACGGCAGGACCAGTCCGATGATGTCAGCCATGGGCCGGATACCACTTTCAGATCGCCAACAGGAGGTCCGGCACTAGCCTATTTGCGAGAGAATGGGAAACGTTTGCTGGAACCAGATGGCGACGGTGCTGATATAGCCGAAGATGAAGGCAAGGCCGGTTAGGACGAGCAGCACGCCCATCACCTTTTCCACCTTGCCGAGATGGCGGCGGAAGCGCGCGAGGAAGCGCATGAAGGCGCCGGAAAAGCCCGCCGCGATCCAGAACGGCACGGCAAGGCCGAGCGAATAGACCGCAAGCAGCGCCGCCCCGTCGCCGACCGTCTCGCGCGCCGCCGCAACGCCGAGGATCGCCCCCAGAACCGGCCCGATGCAGGGCGTCCAGCCGAAGGCGAAAGCAAGGCCCATGAGGTAGGCGCCGGAGGCCGTCGCCGGCTTGCCGCCGCCCTGGAACCGCGCCTCGCGGGCAAAAAGCCCGATGCGCAGCACCCCGAGGAAATGCAGGCCCATCAGGATGATGATGACGCCGCCGACCTGGGCCAGCAGATCGAGGTGCCGGCGCAGCGCCATGCCGATGGTCGAGGCGCCCGCGCCGAGCGCGACGAAGACGGTGGCAAAGCCGAGCGTGAAGAAGAAGGCCGCCAGCAGCACCGCCCCGCGCGTATCGCGCCGCGCCACAACCGCCTCCCCGCCGCGGAACTGCTCCACGGAAATGCCGGCCATGTAGCACAGATAGGGCGGCACCAGCGGCAGCACGCAGGGCGAAAGAAACGACAGCGCCCCGGCCAGAAGCGCACTCAGAAGGGAAATATCGGCAATGGACACAGGCGGCTCCGCAGGGATCGACAGCGAACGCGGCAGGAAGGCCCCGCCACGGCCGCGCCCTCTGATACAAGCCCCGACCCAGCCCTGCCAATCACCTTTTGGCGAACGCGGCGATATGTCATGCGGAAGGAAAGGTGGTGAGCGCGCAGGGATTCGAACCCTTGACCTACTGATTAAAAGTTTCCCTTTTCAGCTTTTATGAGATTGCGGTGCCTTTTGCAATATCACGGCAAAATATCTGAAATTATTGACAATTATTGGAAGTCGCCTCTAATATGATTTGAGACGTTGGGGAATGTTTTGACGAACGTGTTTCCCCGGTGTTACCCAGATCAGAGGACGACTGATGGACAATCAGAAGCGGAAAATCACCAATCGCATGGTGGATGAAATCGAGGTTAGGACAAAAGAATTCGTGGTTTGGGATTCTGTTATCCCTGGCTTCGGTCTTCGCGTCCGCCCTTCCGGTGGGAAGTCTTTTATCTTCACCTATCGCAGTGAAGGCGGTCGCGCAGGCAAGGTCCAGCGGGTCACAATCGGCAACGCCACCAAGCTCAAAGCTGATCCGGCGCGCGAAGAGGCCAAACGCCTCGCTGCGCTTCATTTTGCTGGCGTTGATACTGCGGAGGAGAAAGCCGCCGAACGGGTGGAGATCAAGGCGCAGAAAGACGCCCCCACCGTTTCCGATCTGCTGGACCGCTTTTTAAAGGATCACGCGAGACCGACGCTGAAGGCCAAAACGGCGGATGAATATGAGAGACTGATTGAAAAGATACTGAAGCCGGAGATCGGCACTATCAAGGTGGCCGCTCTCGCCACGAAAGACGTATCGGAAATGCATCACCGTTTGCGAGAGAAGCCGACGCAAGCCGCCTTGGCCGTTCGTGTCCTTTCCAGTGCCATTACCTGCGGCATTGAATGGGGATTGCGCGAGGCTGGCAGCAATCCTGCAAAGATCAGACTGAAGGGAAGCCGCCGCCGGGAGCGCTTATTCTCCGACGCCGAGGTGGTACGCCTGAAGGCAGCAATCGACCAGTTGGAAAAAGACGGGAAGATTATGGCATCCGTCGCCCTTGGTCTTCGCCTGCTTTTTGAGAGCGGTTGCCGAGCGGGTGAGGTTTGCGCCCTTCGCTGGTCGAATATCGACTTCGACGAAGACGTGATGCGATGGTCGGATACAAAAACAGGTGCGCTTGAGAAGGCAATGACATCCGCCGGCAAGAGGCTGCTTCAAGCGGCGTACGCAACCCGCGACAGATTGATAGACTTCGTGTGCCCCTCGTCCATCGGAAAGCAGTTGCGTGTTGAAACGCTGGAGTGCGGCTTCGAGAAGGCTATGAAGCTCGCGAATGTTTCCGCGAACGAGAATGCCAGTCTTCACCTGATCCGGCATTATTTTAGCTCGAAGACATACAACGATCCAGATATCCCGCTCCCTATTGCCATGAAAATCGTCGGGCACAAGTCCGTCCAGACCGCGATGCGCTACGCGCATGTCGCTCAGGAGGAATTGCGGAAAGCGACCTTGAAGGCGGAGAGAAAGCGCGCTGCTGCGCTGAAGGTTGCTGAAAATAAGGGGAAGGTGCTGCGGTTTCCTGACTCTGGAGGAAATAGCCGATGAGCGAAAAACTGACAAATTTCGCCTATGGAGAAGTAGAGTGGAATGCTATTTTTTCTTTGTTTAAATGGGAGGGGCGCGAGGATTTTTTGGACCTACGGTCAAGCTACAAGAAGATATTCGAGAACATTGCCTGGATATACATTCGAAATTTTCATGTAGAAAATGAGGATACTCTTAAGTTTCAAAGGGATAAATCGAGAAAGGAACCGGATTGGGACCGTCTTGAGCGTGAACGTGATCGCCTTCTTCGCGTTCTCTCTGAGGAAAACTATCAAGATAATGTTCTCATCAAGGCGTTGAAGAGGATATCTTCACCGACAAAATCCGAAATAAACCAGGAGGAAATGTGGTTTCTCAACTCAAAACTCTCCCCTCACCACAACGAGAAGGTCGCGAGGAGGGTCTATTTAGAGCAATGCCTGAACGTACTCGTAAACATAGGTGAATTTTCGAAGATAAAGAAATTAGATGGATTCTGGCTTGACGTTTTAATGGAGTTAAGCTCGCCAGTTTTGTTCTCCAAGGATACCTTTAAATCAAAGGATGGTGACAGCGGGCGAGAAAGGCTTAGGAAAGAGCTTGCAAAGATAAGATCGGAGGGCTTTACCCATTACGATCATAGCGAGTTTTTAGTAGCGGTGGATGCCGCTCATCGACGACAAGCGATTGAAGCAAAGCGGCGGCGGAAAAATGCTATGAAATAGGAAAACATCTTTCCTTTCCATTCTTCCGCATCGTCTCGCATAATCCCTCCATACCTCAACGAAAGGAGGGATTTCATGCATCAAGATGTAAGGTTTCCACCGAAGGAAGCCGCTCAATATCTCACGGAGCGGGGACGCCCCGTAGAACCGAGCACACTTGCTTGGTGGCGTAGTCAGGGTAAAGGCCCGAAGTTCTTCAAGGTCATGGGCCGCATCAGCTATTCGCAGTCTCATCTAGACGAACTGATCGCCGCGGGCGAAACCGACCCCACGACACGGTAGGAGGGTTCTATGACTGAAGTTACAAAGGAACAGGCAGCGGGTGCAATCCGCTTGCTGGACGAATTTGGGAACAAGTATCCGGCGTTCATGTTAGCCGCTTTGAACAGCGGTGATGTCTTCAATTACATTGGAACACAAACAGAAAAGGGTAACGCTATTGCCCTTGAGATCACAGAGGCCGCGAAGGCTCGCGGTATTCTTCCGACGTTTGACTAATCACTTGAATTAATCCCGAGCGCGGCGGTTTCCGCGCACCCACCAAAATTGAAGAAGGAGACAAACGATGGCCTATAGCCACGATGGCGAACCCGTGCTCAATTTTCAGAACAAAGCCGAATGGCGCCGTTTTACGAAAGACCTGCATGAATTGCTGACCTTGGGGTCAGAGTTTGCGGCTGCTGTAAAAGCCGGGAGGCCAGCTCATGCCAAGATTTCGTTTCCGCCAGAGGAACTGAACGCGAGGCTGAAACTCATGGCCGATTTTCTCGGCGGCATGTCTTCTTGCTTGTTCATGATCGCCGATATCGAAACGGAATGCCTCGTAGTCGCAAACGACTAACCCGCGCCCCGGCGCACCACACCCCATAAATCAAAAGGAACTGAAACATGACCGAGATCATGACCGGCGAAGCCATGTCCGAAATCCGCCGCTGGCTTCAACTCTACCGCACAATCGACCGTGCGCTTCACCAGTTTTCCCCGATGCCCGCGCCAGCGATGGACAATTTTGTCGGCGGCGCATCCCTCATCGCCAAGGCCATCATCACAAGCCAGCCCAACACTGAGGCGGACGTTGCCGACCTGCTGCGGTTTGCCATCGATCTCATGACCGACAGCGACGGATGGAATAGCCAGGCAAATCAGGCATCCGAGAGCGCCCTCGCTCATGCTGCAAAGTTGGCGTGCATGTCGAGCGCAACGAATGAACTCGTGAAAACGGTTCGACTTCTCGCTTCGCTCGACGTGGACGAATGCGGCTCCACCGGAGTCAGAACCTTTGTCAAACATTACTGCCCGGCCCTGGAGGCTGCGGCATGAGCACCGTCGTCAAACTGCAAACACCGTGGCAGAAGGTTTCCGGCGATCCAGGTCGATATAACCCTCTTCTGGTGATGCAGGTCGGTGTCCTTCTGGCTGCTGGCCTCGGCCGCGGGAAGATGACCGACGACGAGATAAACGGTGTCTTTTCCTTGGCGGAGGAGATTGCGGCTTCCATCCCCGCACTCGCCCGTCTTCCGAGACGAGAGCGTGCCGAGCTTAACGACATCGCCCACGAATACCTATCCGGTGATCCGGCAGCGATCTGTGACTTGCTGGATGATCTAAGGCAGGAACTGGCGGAATAACCGCCCCTCTACACACCCCACCCCCTCAAATCTAGGAGAATTTGAACATGGCCGATGCCGTGAATACCCTTCCCATGCCCGGAATTAACTTCACCGCTGAGTTTGAAGCGTTTGCAAAGATGGTAGAAATCAGCCGCGATTTGCTCGCTGAATCCATCGGAGACGCGGGTGACACCAAGACACCGGAACTTGTGCTGAGCGTTCTGGACGGCGCTGTGCAGCTTTCCGAGCGCGCGGCTGCATCATATAAAACGATGGCCCACGCTTGGCTGTCGAAAACCCGATGGATAGAGGCGAAAGTTGCCGAGAATGAAGAAGTCCTTTCCGATCTCAATGAGCGGACGAAGGATTTAGGCAGCTTCGCGGGCCCGATGGATATCGCCACCCGCGCAATCGAGGTTGACGTCTATGCCAGGGCGGAGCAGTACGCGAAGGAAGCCCTGCACGAGGCTTACGACGAATTCAAACGCGAAGCCGAGATCGACCATGTTGAGCGGGACTCTTCGGACTGGGATTTGATGATGGAGGCCACCAAGCCGGAATACGAGGTCTTGCAGAAGGCCAAGCGTGACCACCGAAACGCCCGCCGCCGCTTGGAGACAGCAATCCGTCGTCATCGGCTCAATAGCTTTTCGCGGGCTGATATCGCCGCATGAGCAATGATGCAATCGAGCGGGCGGCACGATGGCTTGCCGCCCAGAAGGAAGTTCCACAGCCGGTCTTGCGCCGGCTGATGGAGGACTTCCAACTCACGGCTGTTGAAGCGGCGAAGGCCTGCACGCGGGCGAACGAGTATCGGAAAATCGGATAGTGGCTATATTCAACCAGCGCGATAAAAGCCGTACCAGCCCCGGAAAAACAAGGTCTCTGGTGATCAAGCACACCCGCCCGCCCACATCGGATGAAATAGGCGCGGACGGAAAGCAGGGATGGCTTTGGCTCACGATACAAATGTTAGAGTCGCCAGCCTATCGGACTTTAAGCGGCAACGCCATGAAGGCCTTCGCTCGAATTCTGATCGAGCATCGTGCGCACGGTGGTTTTGAAAATGGAAAACTTACAGTCACGCATCAAGATTTCATCGAATACGGCGTTTCGCGTGGTTATGTTGGCGATGCTGTTGATGAGCTAGAATACAAGGGATTGATCCGGGTAAAGCGCGGTCGCTCTGGAGCGGGAACGCCGCACGCCAGCATATACACGTTAACTTATGTGGGCGACTACGAAGGCGCACCGCCTACCAATGATTGGCGCAATTGCACGATGGAGCGGTGCAAAAAGTGGTCGGACATCGACCGGAAACGGGCCGAGGAAAAGCGCGCGAAACTTGGCCGCAAGAAAAAAACGCCGGTACGGGATTCCGTAATATTGCCGGTACGGGATTCCGTAATTTTAAAGGTCTCGTGACGATGCCGAACGGAAAAACCTCAGAAAATTCAATAGGTATAAAATTACGGGATTCCGTAATCCTATATAGATTATGGGAGGAAGCAGGCGCCGATGACTAGCGAAGACACTCCTGACCTCCCGCTGTTTCGGTGGACCCCGCCGACACGGTTCATACCTTATCCGCTTGACCGGCAAGTTGGTAAAATTCGAGACGTAGCCCGCAAGCTGGCAGACAAACCCTCAGAGAAGACAGCCGCGAACTACCGCAATCTGATCACGGATGGCTTTGCGCGGAAACTGACGGAGTACGGAGTGCCGCAAGGGGACCAAATCACGATGATTGCCGCCTTCTGGAAAGCGGTCGATCAGGAGGTGGTTCGACTGAGTTACAAGAATCCGAGTTCAGGAGATGGCGTAGCGTGACCTTCCCCGTAGGCACCTCTTACAATCGAGATTTGTCAGGAGTATAATCACTTCAATCAAAGAGAAAGGAGCTACTTTTCTATGTCTATGCGTCTATTGTCCGAAGCAGAGAAGGAACATGAACGTGTTGTGCGTATCGCGTACGAGCGCCTATCCTACCCGTACCATGAGATCATCGTCACGGTAGACGATTACACTGATAGCGACGGCCACCCGCTTTGCCGTATCCTCATACGCGGCAATTTTTGATTTTGGTGCTATCGAGCCGCCACCCTTTCCGTTGCGGGCCACCCTTCATTTGCAGCCCTGCCGCATCGCAGGGAGGTGCGTCCGAAATTCGGACGCACACCTGCCGCCACCCTCGTTCCGCAGCCCTGCCGCATCTGATCTTGGCTTAACCCTGCGGCTTATCTGCTAAAAACGCCCCAAAAGAGCGTGCAGGAATTTCCGGAAAACCGCCCCAAATCGGTCTACCGCGAAATATTTTTATCCCGTTGAAATGATTCAAGTATTTCCGACTCTGCGAACAAAATAAGAACGACGACTTGACAAAATCGCGATTTACGACTCAAGATGTAGGGGAATCTGATCCTTGAAACAGGGATAGAATCAGCAAAACGCTAGTAAACTCGGGCGTTTTCGGCGCTTTATAAGAGCGAAAACACAGAATCACTTTGAACAACGGACCCGCCATCGAAAGATTGGCGGGTTTTTTGTTATCTATACCTGTGCAGTCAGGTTCGTTGGCGCGTAGAAACTGCGCAGGTCGCCGTCGTTGGGGCACTCCTCCCCAGCGGCGGCATTTTTATGGGTGACGAATGGTTGCTGTAGTCGGGTCGCTTGCTGCTATTCTTACGGCGGATGCGTCTAAATTTACGAACGCGCTGAACCAGGCGGGAATCCTCGTCACGAAGACGGAGCGGAATGCGAACTCGTCTTTCAGTCGCATGTCGAAGAACACCACAGGCAGCTTCTCCGCGATGGCGAAGGCGGGATCGCTCTTCGGCGGCGTTCTCGCATCCTTGACCGCTGGCATGTCGTTGAAGGGCGCACAGCAGCTTATCGACAGCAGCATCAAGATTGAGAACGCGCTGAAAGTTGCCGGCCTGGCAGGGACCGAACTCACCGAAGTTTATAACAGCCTGTTTCAATCGGCACAGAAGAACGCCGCACCGCTCGAAGCCCTCGTAACGCTCTACGGTCGCGCCAGTCTTGTCCAGAAGGAACTCAATGTCTCCCAAGCGGAAATGTTGAATTTTACGGACAAAATCGCCCTCGCATTGCGTGTCGGCGGGCAGTCGGCAGCGGAATCGTCTGGTGCGCTTCTCCAGCTTTCGCAGGCGCTCGGTGCCGGAACCGTGAGGGCGGAGGAATTCTCAAGTATATTAGAAGGTGCTTTACCGATCGCTCAGGCTGCGGCGGCGGGTCTCAAGGAAGCCGGTGGCAGTGTCGCGAAACTTCGTCAGCTTGTAGTCGATGGCAAGGTATCCTCGGAAGCATTCTTCCGTGCTTTCGAGGCTGGCGCGGCCACGCTTGAAGACAAGGTTGCGGGCGCGGAACTGACCGTCGCGCAGCAATTCGTGCGCTTGCAGAATGTCCTCATCGATACCGCCGGCAAGATCGACAAGGCGACCGGGGCGGCCGGGAGGATGGGTTCCACCATTGAAACCCTGTCCCGCACCATTGCCGAGTTTGGCCGTGTAGTCGAGCGGACTTCCGATTCCGACCTCGGGGCGTTGCTCGGCTGGTTTGCCGATGCCATCGAAAAGGCGAACCAGTTCAAGGATGTCATGGGCGGCGTCCTTGGCATCCTCCAGAAGATGTCCACCTTTAACGCCGACATGTTCGCGGGCCGCGAGATCGGATCCACCCTCAAAGAGGAGAACATCCAGAATCGAATTGATGCGGCCTTTGAGGGAACGGGCGTCACGCCGAAGACAAGCCGCCTGCCGGCTGAAAACGTCGATCCTGTCGCGAACGCGGTTTCGATCTCCGACTACAAGGTTCCCGCTTCATCTAAGAAGGGCCGTGGCCGCTCCCGGTCGGCTGATGAACTTCAGCGGGAGATTGCTCAAATCAAGGAGCGGACGAATTCCCTCACGGCAATGACTGCCGCACAGGCCGGCATCAATCCTCTGGTCGAGGATTTCGGATTTGCAATCGAGCAGGCGAAGGCCAAGCAAGACCTAATAAACGCGGCGCAAAAGGCCGGCATCACGATCACCCCGGAGCTTGAAGCGAAGATCGACGGGCTTGCGACAGGTTATGCGAACGCTTCTGCCGCCGCTGAGAAACTTGCAGTCGAGCAAGACAAGATCAAGCAGAAGGCTGAGGAATGGAACGCCGCCACCCGCGACGTAACTCAAGGCTTTGTAAAAGACCTGATGAGCGGCAAGAGCGCTGCCGAAGCCCTCGCCAATGCACTGCAAAAAGTAATCGATAAATTGTTGGATTCCGCCTTCGACAGCCTGTTTTCCACGGCGGGCGGCGGTGGAAGTGGGGAACTAATCTCCCTCAATATTTGGAGTGAAGCGGAATGACTCTGGCTTATTCTGTTGTGCATCAGGACTGCGTTCAGATTCTCTCTGACGCGGCGATCTATCTGCCGGACGGAACACTGGTTGACTTCAAACAGAAAGTTTTCACGTCTCCCTCTGTCCCGCTGGCCGTGATTTCGATTGGCAGCAGTGAGATGGGCGATATCATTTCCGAAGCGATCATTGAGGTTAGCGCCATCGGTTCTTTCGATGTTGCAATCCTTATCATCGAGGAAATCATTCATCGGCTGGAAGGGCATGTACCGGACGGACACGATTTTTCGCTGATCCTCTCCGGCATCTCGGAGAGTCGTGGCCCTTGCCATTTTTTTGCGACCACAAAGGTCAATGACAAGACGCCCGCTTATTCTCTGTTCCAACTCAGTACGCCGGAATTCGGCAATATGGTAGGAACTTCGGCTGAAGAACTCGCGGCCATTGGGTTCACGCCGGCAGTTGCACAGGCGCTTGGCCCTGATTTCCTCCGCCAATACGGCGTTGCACTTGCGGAAGTCATGCGACGCAAGAAAACGACGAACTGGATGGCCCCCGATAGGCCGGCTCTTCACATCATCGGCGGCTTCCTTCAGCTCACAACGATTACCGCAGAAGGCTGTGCCACCGAGACGTTGACGACATGGCCCGAAGATCAGATCGGGCAGAAGATCAATCCCTTCGGCCAAGTCGTCGAAGCAGCTTAACGCTCGACATGCACACGACTTACAGATGGGCGCGGCTTGAGCGTCCGCGCGTCCCAGACTGGCAAATTTGTCGTTCTATCCACGAATGGGACCCGTTCAGGGGGCAACTGAAGTCCCCGCAGAAGGAAACCGACATGGTTGATATGGTTATCTCGTACCCAGAGGCGGGTGCGCACGCCATCTTGTCTTTCGAAGTAGCAGACTTTGAGCGGCTGGAAGAGGCTTATGGTGACAATTACGTCAAGGCGATCTTCGAGGGGCTAGACCGTACCGACGTCAAGATCATCAGGAATTGCATCAACATCGGCCTGAAAGGTGGTGATCACGCAGCGGCGCTGAATTCTGTGCCCCTCAACCACATCGCCACTCGCATTGCCGACGCCTTGTACCTCCGTATTCGCGGCTTCAAGATGTCGGAAGGCGTTGCCGAATGAAGTGGCCTTTCTCCCGTCGCCAGCCCGAACCGGAGAAGAGGGCGCTCACATATGATGATTTCCCGATGGAGTTGCTTTCACCGGCCACGTCGGCAGGCATTAATGTCTCTCCTGAATTGGCGCTTCGCAGCCCGACCGTGCTTGCGGCTGTGAGGGCGATCTACGAAACCGTAGGCACTCTGCCTATCGTGGTGCGCTCGAAGACCGGCGAAGTATGGGAGCGGGACAGGGACCATCCGGCCGCCAAAATCCTTAGCGGATTTGCCAACGAGTACACGGTTTGCACCGATCTTCGCATGCAGTTGCAGTTGGACATGCTGCTTCATGGTGCGGGTTTCGCTCAGGTCGTCAGAGTGAGGGGAGAAGTCAAAGAACTGATCAGGCTGAACCCCCGCGCCGTTTCAGTCGAGTACGACGAAGACAGCGGCGAACCGCGATACCGCGTCTCGCTGCACAGACAGTCCGTTATTCTGCCATGGCAGGAGGTCTTGCATATCGGGACGCCCGGTAGCGCGCCCGACAGGCGAATGTGCCTGATTGATCTATGTCGGGAAAGCATCGCACTCGACATCCTGCTTGCCCGTCATGTGTCGAAGACATTCAAGGATGGCGGCCTCCCTCGCATTATCCTGTCGCCTTCGGGCGGTGACTTCGACGCAAAGAACGGTCCTACGATCCTTGCGAATGCGTTGAAGTTCCTGAAGGAGCAATTGGACGCCGAAGGTTCCGACCCGATCCTGTTGCCGTCGAATTTCAGCGAGTCCTTCAAGTCCTTCGGCTTCCGGGAAATGCAGGTCGCGGAACTCCGCCGCCTGATCATCGAAGACATCGCACGCGGTCTCCGGGTTCCGGCTCCCATTGTCGGCGATACTACCAAGAGTACGTATAACAACGTTTCCACGCTCTCCCAGAATTTCTTGATGTACTCGCTTCTCCCTCATTTGGAAGTCTGGGAAGCCGCATTGACCCGTGCGCTTTTGAAGCCGGAAGAGCGTGACCGGGTTGAAGTCGAATTCGAGACCCGTGACCTGCTTCGCGGCGACTTCGCCGCTCAGGCTACGGCCTATCGTACCGCGACGGGCGGTGCCTGGTTGACCGTCAACGAGGTCAGAGAGCTTGAGGGCCGCCCGCCGCACCCGGACGGCGACAAGCTCATCCTTCAAGCCGGTCAGGCCGATGCCGGGGAATCCGGCAATGAACCCTCAAACGACAACAATCCGCCCAAGGAACCGGAAGAACCGGAGGAGGACGCATGAGCCGAGAGACCCTTGACCTTGTTGAATGCCGGCTTGCCGCTACCGATGACGCGGGCAGCATCGAGGCAATCGCTGTTCGATTCAACACCGTCGATACGTATAAGACGACGTTTGATCCTGCTGCCTTCGGTGACTTGAACCGTCGCATTCCGATGCTCTGGGCGCATGATCCCGCGCAGGTCATCGGCTCTTGGTCGGAATTCCGGATCACGAAAACGGAACTGCGGGCGAAGGGCGCTCTCAATCTCGACATCGCCCGCGCCGTGGAAATCAGGTCAATGCTCGCCAAGGGCGACATCGACGGGGCATCCGTGGGCTTTGAAACCATTAGGGACGAGCGCCGCTCCGGCGGTGTCCGCCATATCCTTCAAGCCAAGCTCTGGGAACTCTCACTGGTCCCGTTCGCGTCGGTCCCCGGCGCGCGCGTGACCTCTATCCGATCCGGCCGTGACGACGCGACGGCCGATTTCATCAACGCCGTGCGATCGGCAGTCAGCGTCTATCGAGGAAAGTAAACGTGAAGCATATCAAGATCGAAACCCGATCTGCCATTCCGCTTGAAACCCGGAACGCAGACAATCCGCCGGCCGATAGCCTTGAGGCCGCAACGCAGGCAGTTACCGAGCTGCGCACCGCTGCTACGGCCTTTGAGACCCGCATCGGCGAACAGCTTACGGGCTTCACCACGCGCCTTGACGAGATCGAGGCCCGTAGCCAGCGCCTTCCGGCAACGGCTCGGAACGAGAACGAACAGCGCGATATTGAAATGCGTGCGTTTGTAAACTTCATGCGCACCGGCAACGACGCCGAAATTCGCGCCGCCAGTTCGACGCCGAACGCCGATGGCGGCTATTTCATCCTGCCTCAGGTCGATCTAACCATCCGCAATATGATGGAAGACACGTCGCCCCTGCTCGGCCTGGTGGAAACCGTGACGATCAGCAGCAGCAGCTACGAGCGCTTCTACTCGAAGGGCAATCGCGGCGCTGTTTGGGTGTCCGAGACGGAGACGCGCCCGACCGATACGGCCCGCCCGGAACTCATCAAGCATTCGTATGGCGTTAAGGAGATGTACGCGCAGCCGGTCGGCACCCGTCATCTTTTTGAGGATGCGAGCATCGATGTCGCCGGCTGGTTCAACCAGTGGGTCGCAAACGATTTCGCTCTCTCCCTCGGAGACGCCTTCTGGTCGGGCGATGGTGTCGACGGCAAGCCGCGCGGCATCCTGACCCACAACATTGTAGCTACTGGCGATGCTACCCGCGCTTGGGGCGATATTCAGTACATCCCCGCCGGCCATGCTTCCGCCCCCACGGATGATAATCTTGCGAAGGCCCTTGTCGCCCTTGTCCTGACTCTGCATTCGCGATTCCGTGGCAACGCTCGCCTGATCACCACGGCGGCGAACTACATTCGGTTCCGCCAGCTTCAGGACAGCGCGAAGCGTTTTCTGTGGGCGGCGACCGGCAATCTGCTTGAATCCGCCGAGAATGGTTCGATTCTTGGCGTTCCCGTCGCGATTGATGACCACCTCGACGATATCAGCGTTGGCGCTGGTGCGAACATCGCTGCGATTGGCGATTTCCGCCAGGCATACGTCCATGTCTCGCGTCATGGCATCCGCACCGAACGCGATGCGGTGACACAACCGGGCTGGATCAAGCTCCCGAGCTATGCCCGCCACGGCGGCGGTTTGGGCGATAGCCGCGCTGTCAAAATCCTCAAAATTGCAGCCGAGTAAGGAGGCATCGACGTGAAAGACAGTCATTCCGACGTGAAGATTGCGCAGGCCGTTGTGCCTGCCGTGAAGACCGCCGCAGGCGATGGCACTACGGTTGATATTCGTGGCTATTCTTCCCTGCTTTTTGTCGCGAACACTGGCGCGATTGCCAGCGACGGCGATTTCGGCCTTGTCGTGCAGGACAGCGCTAATGGCACCGATTGGTCGGCGGTTTCCGCTGATAAACTGCTCGGCGCTTTCCCGGCCACCCTTGAAGCCAATAAGACCTATGCGGTCGGCTATGTCGGCGGCAAGCGTTACGCCCGCGTCAATGTCACCAAGGCAGGCGGCACTTCCATCGCCGCAGGCGTTGTTGCCATTCTCGGTGATCCGGCAGTCGCTCCGGTCGCATGAGCAATGCTCCATCCCGCCTTTGCGGTTGCGGCCTGAAGATTGCGCACGGTCAGAAATGCCCTTGTCAGATCGCGAAAGCCAAAGCCGCAAAGGCACGGGTAGACGCAAGCCGTCCATCGGCTAGGAAACGCGGCTACGACGCCGCATGGGAACGCTGCCGTGCGGCGTTCCTCAAAGCCTTCCCTATCTGCTGCATACCAGGTTGCTGCCAGCCTGCTACGGACGTGGACCACATCAAGTCCGTTGCCGAGCGACCCGACCTTCGGCTTTCATGGCCCAATCTCAGGCCCATGTGCCACAGCCACCATTCATCCAGAACAGCCCGCGATCAGGGCTTTGCGAGGAAGCGCAATGGCTAACGTCGTTCCTGCCATCACATCATTCAGCGCCTGCCTTGGCTGGTCCCTGAGTAATGTTCAGGTTATCTGCCTTCTCTCCCATATAGAGAGCATCGCCCGCGCAGCGGGGTTCCAGTTCCATGATTGATGCATCCCTCATCACCATCGGCATGGCCGTTCGTGTCGCTGGTTACGATGGTATCTGCCACGTTGTTGATGGCTGGCGGTTCAGCCCAGGACAGGGCCTCGAAGGCGGCATGTACACCGTCCGTCACCCCGATAGCATCGAGACGCGCCATTCAACCGACCAACTCGAAGCCGCAGAAACCGCCACAGCCTTACGCTGACGCGCATCAGGTCGCGCCGCTGCTCCGCATCGGAACGAAACAAGAACGCGCTCCACGGCTCGCTATGGGCCAAGGGGAGCCATTCAAAGAAATTCGTGCCGCCTTAGGACCGAGCCAGGGTCCGTAACGCCCATTATTTCCGTGAAATCCTAAAAAGTTGAGCGCAAAGTTGAACGCCCATGGCCCGAACGTCTCTAATTTGTGAACAGTCTCCAGCGGTCCCGGCGATCAACCGGGAAATGGTCTGGAAGCAGGTTCACGCCATCCTCGAAGAAACAGGCGATTCTCCGCCCCAGATGGCTCCTGAAGATGCCGACTATATCGACATGCTGATTGAAGCGGCGGTCTCACGGCTGGACGGTCACAACGGGCTGCTCAACCGTGCCTTGATTACCCAGCAATGGCGGATGACCTTCGACCGCTTCGATTCTGAGATCAGAATCCCGCTCGGTCGGTGCCAGTCGGTGGACGAAATTTCGTATGTACAAAAATCCGGGGATTCCGCCACCATGGACCCGGCGAATTATCGTGTACGAAATATCGGTTCCGACAATGCACGCGTTCTTCCCGCCGTAGGGCAGTCGTGGCCCGACACCATCGCGGATCCGGAAGCCGTGACCGTGACCTTCACCGCAGGTTTCGGTGACGCACCGGAAGACATTCCTGGCTCCATCCGGCTTGCCCTGCTTGAGATGGTGGCGCTTGCCTATGCTTATCGAGAATCCGCCGCCATCGGCGGTTCCTTCTCCGTCCTCCCGTTCTCCGCCACCCGCGCCGTGTCGGACTGGGTAATCTGGAGTCCCTGACATGTCGAAGATGACCGGCGGCAAGCAGTTGGCCGCGAACTTCCGCACGCTCGCTCAGGCGCTTGGCCGTCCGATGAATGAGGCCAGCCGGAAGGCGCTCCAGCCGATGCTACGGGCGGCTAAGGCTAACGTCAGGAAGAACGATAACGTTCAGTCCGGCAAGTTCCTGAAAAGCCTGACAGTCAAGCGTGATCCCACCTCGAAGAAGGACGCGCCAGTCCACATGATCGGGCCGGGCTCGAAGGAACCGCATTCCCGGCTAGGGCACCTTCTGGAGTTCGGTGTTGCCCCTCATGACATCGACGGCGCTCCGCATCCTGGCGCACGCGCCTTTCCATGGCTTGGACCTGCCTTTGAGGAAAAATCCGGCGAGGCAATCGAGATATTCGGAAAAGAGATCGGCCCCGCCTTGGAAAAGCACGCTGCCCGATTGGGAGCCAGTACGAAAAAATGACCGCCGAACAATTGATTATGCGCCTGCTGCTGGAGACTACCTCCGTCGCGGCAATCGTCGGCACGCGCGTTTATATCGGTGAGCTGCCTCAGGGCTTCGCCGTGCCGTGCGTCCTTCTCGTCCCCGTTTGGGAAGCCCCGGAATATCATCTTCCCGCCTTCGCTCATGCTTACGTCGCCCGCACGCAAATCCAGTGCATCGGCAAAGGCAGCACGGCGGCGCTCAATCTGTCGAATGCGGTGCGTGATGCGCTGATAGAGATCGCCAACGAAGACGTGTTCGACGGCGGTTCGCCCCCGGTGAAGATGGGGACCATCACGCTCTGGAAACTCGGCACCGCGGTTCACGATGTAGGTGAGGACCGGCTTTATCATCGCCGGATCACCGAATTCAGATCGAGGTGGATCGAACCATGAAGTCCGGCGACCTCAACCGTTTTATCAAAGTTCTCCGCCGTGAGCAGACCGGCACCAGCATCGCGAACGAGCCAATTTTCGGATGGAACACGGTGCGGCGTATCTCTGCGAATGTCCGCTACCTCAAGGCCGATGAACGTTTTGACGGCAACCAGGTCTTTGCGTGGTCCACCGTGGTCTTCAAAACGCGATGGTTTCCGGGCCTTGAGCCTACCGACATCATTTCCTTTGATGGCAGGAACTACAACGTCAAGGGTTATGCCGAGATCGGCCGGCGTGTCGGGCTGGAGATCACCGCCGAGTGGAAGGAAGGCGGTCTCGAATGACAGGGTCACGACCGCAGCTCAAGGCCGTTGATGGTGGCCTGCTCAAATCCCCGCCGATGCCGGCGCACCTTCCTTCATCGATGCGCGACGATTGGCGCACCACCGCTTCCGATCTTGTCGGGCGTGGGCTTCTAAACCAAGCATCCATTCCGATGCTCGAAACCTATGTCGGCGCGCTGTGGATGGCACGGGAATGCCGGAAGGCGATCGAAAAGCATGGCGTCCTGATCAAGGCCGAAAAGGGCCAGCCCAAGCCGAATCCCGCCGCCGCCATGTTGGCGAAGGCGCAGGAAACCATTGCCCGCCTTGGCGATGATCTCGGCATTTCCCCGGTTTCCCGCAGCCGACCGGGGATAAAGGCACAGACGAGACAGCATGACGAAAAAGACGATCCCTTCGGAGACTTCGACCTTTAGCGTCATGCGGGGCCTCGAATGGCTCTACGACGAATCCCCGATCCCTGATCCGCATGGCCGCGCTCAGCGGTGTATAGACTTCCTACGCCTTCTGAAGCACTCGAAGTCCCGGCTTCCGGGGCAGGCTCTTCAGATTGATCCATGGCAGGAGCGGATTATCCGCCGTATCTACGGCCCTTCCGACGAATTTGGAAACCGGCTTGTCAGGCAGGTTTATCTTCAGGTCGGCAAGGGATCGCGAAAAACCAGCCTTAGCGCCATCCTTGCTGCCCTCCACCTTGTCGGGCCTGAGCGCACCAATCGCGGCTCCACCTTCGTTGTCGCCCATGCGATAGAAAACGCCAAAGAGGCGTATAACGAACTGGAAGACATCATCACCACGACTCCGCAACTCGCCGGAGTGATGAAGGTCAAGGCCAGCCGTCTTCAGATCGGACATCCGAAGTCCAAGAGCCTCTTCGCAGTCATATCTTCCGATAGTGACCGCTCTCAGTCGATCAGCCCGACGTTCATGCTCATCGATGAGCTATGGGCGCACAAGAAAGTCGGCACCTTCCAGTCCGCCAAGGGCGCGATGGCGAAGGTCTCCGGCTCGCTGATGATCATCGCCACCACGGCAGGACGCGGCTCTCAGGGGCCGGATTTCGCGGAATACGAATACGCGAAGCGGGTCCGCGACGGCGAAATTGACGATCCTTCCTTCCTGCCGATCATCTTCGAGGCCGATCCCGACGACGCGATAGACGATCCCGCCGTCTGGCATAAGGTTCTGCCCGGTCTTCGCCACGGCTATCCCGACCTCCCCATGATCAGGAAGGCGGCGGAACAGGCGCATTTCCGGCCGGCGGAACGGGCCTTTTTCGAGCAATTTTATCTCGGTCGCCGGCAGGACGGCAGCCTTTCCCCCTTCATACCAGATGCCGTTTTTGCGGAAGGAAAACACATGATCAATCTTGAAGACTATCGCGGCGAACCTGTCTGGCTTGGCCTTGATTGCTCCAGCACGCGAGACCTGACCGGCCTGGTTGCCTGCTTCCGCCGTGACGACGAATACCACGTCAAGTCATGGGCGTTCTGCCCCGGCGAAAACATTGCCGACCGTGGCGAGCGTGATCGAGTCCCTTACCCTTTCTGGGCCGAAGAGGGCTGGCTGATCCCCGCCGGTAAATCCGCCATCGACTATTCCGTGGTGGAAAAAAAGATTCGCGAACTGATGGCGCTCTTCGATGTCCAAGAACTCGCCTGCGATATCAAGTTTGCACAACCGATCATTGGCCCCCTGATGGATGACGGTCTCGAAGTCGTCGCCCTTCAACAGGGTTGGGTGACGCAAAGCCCGGCGCTCAACGTGCTGGAGAAGATCATCTACGACAAAAAACTGAAATGGGATTCGCCGGTGCTCACCTGGTGCATGAGCAACGTTACAATTCACAACATCGATTCCAGTGGCAACAGGCTGATGCACAAGGGCAAGTCCCGCGACCGCATCGACCTTGCTTCCGCACTGTGGATGGCGGTTTCACGCGCCGCTGCCGGTGAATCAACGCCTTGGCTGGCAAACCCTGATTTTGACGTAGCGCAGTTCTTCGCCGATCTTCGAAAGTAGCCATGCTCCAGATCACCGACGCCGAACGCCACCGCCTCCGGTTTGACCTCGGACGGGCGGCAAAGGCCAGCAAACCCCGCAAGGCTCCACCGCCCGTTTATAAGCGGATATTGAAGGGGCAGAAGAGAGAGCATGTCATCGACCGGACTATGGATGTTCTGCGAGACTGGCGGTCATCCATTTTCGAGCACGAAGGAGCCTGTCGCGCCGGTCTCCGCGCTGGCTTTGTTCTCGCCGGTCATAAATGGATTCATGCCGACCTGGAGGCGGAGGCTATCGTTCTCACCGCATTAGACCGGCTTGGCGCGAAGCGGCCGGACTGGGAGCAAGGACAGCGGGAGTACGTCGATTACGATGGTTGCTGCATCAACTGCGGCAAGCCGGTCAATCCAGAACCCGGAGACATTCGAGGGCTCTTCTTCTGCGATGAAGTCTGCCAAAAGGCAAAGCGTGTCAAACGCGAAACCGCATTCCGGTTCTGGCAGACTGACAAAGCGAAGCAGGCCGCATACGCTGCCTTGAAGGCTACTTTTCCAAAACGGACATGCGAACGGTGCGGGAAGGAATATCAGCCGTCAAGGCTCGGCACGCGCTATTGTTCGAACGAGTGCTTTCACGAAGTGCGCGAAGATCGCCTTCCAGATCGCAATTGCGAACAATGCGGCAATCTCTTTCATCCGACGACGCGGAGCAAGGCCGGGGTCTACTGTTCGCCATCATGCGCCAGCGCAGGACGCACTGTCATTCCTTTGACGCCGTGCGAGCGATGCGGAACCTCATTCAAAGCCTACAAGCGGAATCAGCGCTTTTGTTCCCTAGACTGTAGCAGCGCGGCCCAGTGTGAGGCGATGACGGAGCGGGGATGCCAACATTGCGGCGAAACCTTCATGCCGGCAGGCCCGAAGACTGTTTATTGCAGCCCTAAGTGCCGCAACCGCGCGAACTATGAGAAGAGCAAGGCTTCCGCCTTCCGCTGCGATCCGGCTTGATCCGTACCTGTCACCGCCGTGACACGTTTACCCCGCACGCGCGCGCAAGATGCAAGATATGGGCATTGCCCATAATAACTTGATCCGTTCACCTCGCACGCGGGACCGTGTGGCACCGCGGCAAAGTTTGCACAATGTGCAAAGTTTCACCATTGGCGGAACATCACCCCAAGGGGGCGAAACTCCGCCAATTGGCGTATTTGCAAAGTTTAGTACTTCCGAATTTCGGAAGTACTCCAGTTCTACGGCGGAGATGATGGAGGGATCGGCACGATCAAGAACAGACTTCGCATTCTGAACAGAACTACGACTGACGTTCAGAAGTCTCGCGGCTTCGGACTGCGAGGTTGCCGAAATTTGGGCATGCTGATTATCACCACGTTCCATATTCGCTACTTTTGCGGCGACCATGGATCTCTGTGATTCATCCAGGTGTCTTCTCTGTAGGTTCCCTGAGATGACATAGGAGAGAGGGCGGCAAACCGGAAAACTCCCGGTTTGAATGTGTCGTGGGGGCATATTTAAGCCCTGACATCCGCCGAAATTCGTCCGATGTCACGCAGATAGATTATCATCAAGCCCGACTTCCCTTGCGGCTTCCTTGGCGTCGTCGGTTAGGCTGGCGACTTTGATAGCTCGGGAAGCGTCTACTCGCTGTATGCCTAGTTCCCGGCTCGCGGCGGATATTCCAGACTTTGGTCTGCCTTCATTGATGCGGCCCCGAGAACTGAGTTTCTGATCATCTTGAACAGAAACTCCATAGTCCCTCCTCTCCTCCACCAACTCCACCCACCTAGCTATTTGCTCATCACGCTCCAAAGCGGTTAGTTCGGCACGGTGAAGGTTTTTCCCCGCAGTGGGAAAAACCCACTACGCCATCCGGCCCCTCATTACGGGATTTTCCCGTATTGCTATAGCCTTGCTCCCGGTCGCTTCGGCGGCCGGGTTTTTTCGTGTCTGGAGGAATCAAGCGCAGAGTTTTCCACAGCCATTCTTGGCCGTGCTGCCCCTGTGTTGCCCAAGCAAATTTTCGGGAAACACCGAATTAGTCACCCAATCTAATGCGCTGTATTTTAATGGTTTTTGGTGAGCGCGCAGGGATTCGAACCCTGGACCTACTGATTAAAAGTCATCGTTGGCTTGAGTGTTATCAATGCGGTATCGGACATGTCCCGTGAGACTTTAGCCAACGTGCGTTGACGTACGTAGTTTGGTGGAGCGTAACCATTTCGAACCACCGACCCCGCGTTTGCCGTGGCGAAGATCAGACCGACCGCCCCATCCGTCGCAGGACAAACAGCATCAAGGCATCGGATATCCACATCGCGCTGACGCCGATCAGAAACCCAACGGCGCCGAAGGCGGCGAGCGGATCGTCCGGCAACGGGATCGAGAGCGCGTGCACCAGGTGCACGCCGGCCGCAGTCAGGTAACCGGCCGCCAGCGCGCCGCAGGCCGGCGACACCACGCGTTCACGGAGCGAGTGCTGCCGGGCCGACAGCGCCCGCAGCAAGCCGCCGGCGCCACCGGCGACGAGCACAAGGGGATCGAGGCCGAGGGCGTTGAGAAAGTCCTTCATGCCTGATCCTTCCGCCCGCTTGTCGCGCGAATGACGGTATGGCCGCCCATGTAGAGGCCGATGTAGACGGTATAGAGCGTGCTGAACGTGCCGAGATCGATCCCCATCTCGACACCCGCCGGCGCGCCGGCCGCTTCCATGGCGGCATTGATGAGCGGCCGCGCGATAATGAACCAGGCGAGGCATCCGTGCATCAGCCACATGCCGGCCGGCCGCCAGAGCCAGCCGAACTGCGTTTCCTTCTGCATCTCCGCGAGCATGAGCCGATTCGCCTCGCGCTGCTGACGGGTGAAGGCCTCCACCAGTGCCGGTGTTTCGGCCTCGACGGCCGCGACGGCCGCCTCGAGCTCTGGCGCCGGCACATTGCCGAGCTCATCGGCTGGCACTCCCGCCTTGCCGGCGATCGCGTCGATCACGACGCCGCCGAGTTCGCCGGCCGTCCCGCCGAGCTTGTCCTCGAGGAGCCGCTTGACGATCGGGGCCCCGGCCTTTGCGGCAGCGGTGATGAGGATGGAGATGATCGGGCTCATGCAGCCGCCTCCGCATAGGCTTGTGCGCGCGCATCGTGCGCCCGCTTCCGGATATAGATCATGAAGGCGATGCCGACGGCGATCGCAGCGGCCACGCCGAGCACCCACAGCGTCGCGGCGTCGAGGCCGCCGGCATCGATCGCCGCTCCACCGCCGACCGTCGCGCCGCCGGCGCCGGTCGTCTTCGCCGCGGTCTCGGTGGTCTTCGCCGCCTTCCGCGCCGCCTCGGCCTCGGCCCGGGCGTTGTCCTGGATGCGGGTCTCGGTGGCGCCCATACACGCAAGCGCCATGGCGACGCCCCTCACCTCGATGTCGGCAACACGCCGCCCCCAGCCTTTGCCGAAAGTTCTCCAGATCGCCAGCGACTGCATGAAAGATAGCCGGGCGCGGCAGACCTTCTTGACGGTGGCGGAATGATCGTTGCTGCCGACGGACGCCTTCAGCCACCTCAGGCCCCGTGACACGCCGGAATTGACCGAGGCGTCATAGACGGCAAGATCCACGCCGGGCACAAGCCGGGGCGCGCCACAGGCATCCCAGAACCAGGTGCGGTAGATGGCGAGCGCTTCCGCCTTCGTGACCGATCGCACGGATCGGGGTGCAAGCCCCCTGCTCCGGCGCCACTTGTCGTAGTTGGCCTGGGTCACCCCGTACATGGTCTTACCGCCCGGGTCAGCCGGATGATCGCTCCAGCCGCCCTCCCATTTGGCGGTGATGGCGTGGCAAATCGCGAAACGGTCTGACATGGAAAAGGCTCCACCTGATGAGGATGGAGCCGAGTGTAAGGGCCGGCCGATAGGGTCAAATGCGCCAGGCACCATAGGCGCTTCAAATGCCAGCGAAGGCTTTCAAATAGCCGGCCGTCCGATAGACGGCCTTGCGCGTGGTGTTGTCGATCACGGCGGTGACACCCGCCGATCCCGTTATGATCGAGAAAGTCCCCGCCGCCTGATTGACGTCGCACACCTGCGTCCCGACGCAGTCCTTGGTGCCAGCGTCCGTGACGGCGAACTGGATCGCCTCGCAGTCCGTATCCATTTGATCGGCAGCGAAAGGCGCATATTGCAGTGTTATCTTGGCAGGTGACGGCTGCTGGTTTGTGGTTTTCTTCAAGCCTAGCGGCAGATCGGAATAGTATTGGCCGGCTCCAATAGCCACGGCCCCGCCCGTCGGCATCGCGATGGATGACAGGTTCACCTCATGCCAGCCGTTGGTGCCGTCAGACACCGCAAAAATTTCGCGCAGATGGCTTGTAAGCGGGTCAGTTGGGAAGCGATTGCCCGACACCTTATGCTTGTCGGTGCCGTCCCAATTGGCGGAGGCTCCGTAAAGGATGCAGTGGTTGACGTTCCCGCCGTAGAGATCGTTGGCGGCCAGCACCAACTCAGTCGCCGCCGCCGCACTTTGCTTTATGACGTGCACCGCTGCATTGGCACCAGACCCCAACGCGGCGGCAAAGTTTCCTCTCACTTTGTTGTTTCCAGCGAACGTGAACCCGCGCGGCATGTTGATGACGACGACACCCGTTTCTTGAGCGATGGAGCGGGTAAGTTCGAATATGTTCCCCTCCGCGACACCTTCGACGCCGAAGAATGTCGCGGCGGTCGCCGCCGTGCTCGTAGAGCCGGTTGCATCGATATTGACAATGTTCAGCGCCGAAATGACCTTCTTCCAGCGCTTGACCGATAGGTCGGCGTCTCCTGCATTGCTGCCAATATAGATACCGATGCGAGCGAGCCCGGTGACGATATTGTGGCTCACGTCCACGCCATCAAATGTGCCTGCATTGTTGAAAAGGTTGATGCCGCGCGCACTCGCATGGTTGGTGCGGACGCGATTGCCTGTGATGGTTAGGCCCGAGACGACAAGATTAGCAGCAGGGTCCAAAAGCACCCCATTCGAATTTGCCAGATAAGCCGCATCGATGTCGTTGCTGGCGATGCGAATGCCTTTGTATTCGGTATTCGCACCATGGCAGAAATGCACAGCCCCATTAATGCCTTTGTGCAGGATGTTGTTTCCATCGACGACGATGTCCACATTCGGCGTGTCGTCCAGGTAAAGGCCCCAAATGCCCAGCGAGTCAGCCGAGTCGATTTGAACCACGCTATCGCCCGTCGCCAGCATCTGACGGCACACGTTTTTCTCGACGCGGACGCTCTTGCACGAGCAGATGTCGACAAAGTGCTGGTCGTGGTTGCCGCTGTGGACGCCCCGCACCACGACGTTTTCAGCGTGCCCGAACGCTATCAGGTCACCAAGTCCGCGCGTGGCGCTGTCGTCTCCGTCTTCGACATAGAAGTTCTCCAACGTGATGTTGCCAGCGGCGTCATAGCCGCCCTGCGTGTCGTAGCCTTCGTTGACCATGAGGACGCCGTTGAGACCGCGCTCTGAGGGAAGACGGCTGATTTTGGTGAGGTGCCCGGAGCCCTGCAGTTGAAGTCCCTCGGGCAGCAGGAGGCAGGCCTTGTCGTGGATTGAGCGGGCGCGGCTGAGATAGGTGGTACCGGGAGGCAGAACGACGCGCCGGTTCAGCACGCTGCCCGCGATGAAAGTCTTCTGGATTTCGGCCGTATCATCGGTGCCATTGAACTGCGCGCCGATCATCTTGGGATTGAGAATTGGCGATGCTACTTCCCAATAACCGCCGTCGCCGGGGTCGATCGTCCCGTTTGGGAGAAACCTGTCGGCCGACCGGATGTAGAAGTCGTGCGTCGTTGGCTTCGCCGAAACGCGCGCAAGCAAAGTCGGCACGCCGTCGTTTGCCGCAAGTGCGCCGAACGTTTCGATGTAGTTCATGCCTGAAGGGAAAGCCAAGAATGCCATGCCGGCGACGGTGGCGGTCTTCGGCACTTCTTTCTCGGCCACGATGTCATTGACGAAGCCGGCGGCCTGGTCACGCGCGGTTTGCGCATCGGCGGCCAGTTGCACGATATCTGGGCCGGCGACCAGCCGTCCCCCCTGCCGCATCAACGTGCGGCCGTCGGCAACCCCTCCGACGACGGTAAGCCCGTCGCCGGCGCCGTAGTCCATCTTCAGGCCGCGAGCCACGTCCCGGGCGAGTTCCTGCTGGATGATGCGCGAGCGGTCGAGCTCGTCATCGGTAAGGCGGCTGCTGAAGCGACCATCGTTCACGATCGAGCCCAGCCGATCGAGGATCGTGTCACCGAGCACAAGGATCTTTTCGCCCGAGGCGCGGCCGGTATGAAACGTTACCATGCCGCCCTCGACCGCGCCGGCGCCGGTCACGTCATAAAGGGTCGGCGAAAGGGCCTGCCAGACACCGTCCTCTATGCGGCGCGCGACCGTAATGTCCTCGTTCTGCTGAAACGGAAAGGAAATCGCAAACTGCGTCTGGCCCTCGCTAGCGTCGATAACACGATAGCGAGGATCTTCTTCGATCGGCAGGACGGCGCTCATGGATGTCGACCCCTAAGATTTGATGGGTCGATCGTTCCATGCGGGAAGTCTGGTCAACCGCCAGGCGCGTCTCGCCCGCGCCCCTTCGGCTCGACGCCGATCGTCTTGTTGAAACCGTCCTCGAGGCCGTCGAGAAGGCGACGGATATAGAAGAGGTTCTGCGCAGGGAGCAGACGGCGCATCTGATAAGTATCATCGGCCTTCCATTCCTGCCCGCCGCCGGCGGCTTTCGCCGCGAGTTTTGCCAAGCTGGAAACGGTGGTCTCAAACTTGCCGTACACGGGGCCGAGCAGAGCAGCGCCAGGTGAACGGCTGATGTAGCGCGCATCCGGCATGTCGGCCCCGATCACCCGGAACATATCAACCGCGCCGCCAGTCCATTTGGAGGTGATGGCATTGCCCTCCTGATACCAGCCGAGAATACCCGAGCGTGAGACTCCTGCCTTGATCCAGTCCGAGGCGTCCTTCGGCGCCGGTCGGTTCGCGACATGGCTATAGACATATTCGGCCAGCACTCCGAGCGCGATTGCCGACGCCATGCCGGAGAGCGCCTGATGATCGCGCGCTTGCAGGCTGCGCACCAGCAGCCGCTCATTGGCAGCTGTGACGAAGGTTTTGTACTGTAGGATCAGTGATGCGATCGGCTTGCTCATCATGAGGGGCTTTTCCGCCCCCGGCGTCAGCACCATGATGTCGACATCGCGGGCAAGCATACCTTCGAAGGCCTCTCTCGCACCCTTGTCGCCCCAGTTTCCCGTATTCGGGATGCGGATCCCGTCGATGACATCGGAACCGCCATCGGACGAAAGCTGCTTCCAGATGCGTTCGGCCATCACACTGTCGATGCCGCCTTCCGCAAGATCGCGGATCTGCCGCGGCTTCGCTCTGCCCGCAGCGAGCGCCTCGACGGCGCGCGAGATTTCCGAGCCTGAGACCATGCCGGCGGAGACCTTGGCAAAATCCGTCCAGGGCGCCAGCATGTTGGCGAGGCCGAACTTGTCGGCCGCGACATTCACCGCCCGCTCGAAGCGAGACGTCGGCGCATGGACGTCCATCACGTCATAGAAACTATGGGTGCGGCTATTGAGGTAGGTCTCGGCCGCGATGCCAAGCGCGCGCAACTGGTCGCGATAGGCTCCGCGAGCACGCCGCGCCTCCGGGCTGGCGACCTGCCGGATGAAGGGCAACCAAGCGTTCCGGAAAGCAGACGTCATGCCGTAACGCCATTGTAGGCCGGCAAGATCCGCGAGCGACGACCACATCGCGCCGCCGAGATTGGTGATGATGTCGAAGCGGGCCGCCGTCCCGGCCATGCGCCCGAGGAACCGCTGCGCCGGATCGGAAGAATAGCCGTAGACATGACGCACTCGGTCGCGCATGGCGGCAAGATCCTTCACGACATTCTCGTATTCCTTCCGGATATTCTTCCGCACCGCCTCTGAGGTCGCGCCGTTCTCTTTCGCCGCCGCCTCATCCTTGATCTTGCGGAAAACCTCCGTCATCTCGACATCGCCGAACCGCTCCGTCAGCAGCACATCGGGCACCATTGTCCGCAGATAGGCCTCCGCCGTCCGCTGCACGTCGCGCTCGATGAACTCGGCAACCAGATTGTCGGGGATCAGGAATACCCGCCCGGCGAGCGGACCCCGGCCGCCTCCGCCACCCCTGCCGGAGCGTTCACGCCCGTCGTACGGTAACCGCCCATCCGGGTTTCCGACAATGCGGTCGATGATCTCGTCGGCAAGGTCTTCGATCTCCTTCCGGCTGCGCAGGACGAAGGCCTTGTCCTTGGCGGCATCCTCGAGCTCGCGCCGCTCCAGCCAGTCGGCGAAGATCTGCCGCGCCTCCGGACGGCGAGCGATGAGCTTCTGCTTGTCCCAGCTGCGTATCATGTAGCTGTCGGCCGTCGTCACGTCGATGCCCTCCGGCTGGAGCTTTGCGGCGATCGCCCGCTCCCTCCAGGGGTCGAGGATATTCTTGCGGATATAGGCGGCGGCCTCGGCAACCTCGGGAATGTCATGCGCATCGCCGTTGCGCAGGGCCCGGTCCACCTCCGCCTTGAAATCCATGAACTTCAGCTTGCCGTCCGCCGGCGTCGAGACGAGATCGCGCGCGCCGCGCAGCGAACGCTGTAACAGACTTTGCTCCGACCCAGCACGATACCGGGCAAAGACGCTGTCGAACATTTCCGCCATGCCGACGCGCGCCTTGTTCATCTCCAGGGTGGCCAGCCGCGACAGCGCCGGTCCCTGTGTCGTGGCGATGCCCTCGACATTCTCCTCGAAGATATACGGCGTCTCCACCAGATCGACGCCGGCGCGCCGGGCGGAGGTGAAGCCCGAGTTCAGCACCCGCCGCGGCGGCGAGAGCTTGGAAGTGACATCCGGCAGCTTGTTCACCACCGGCAGGGAGCGCATTTTCAGCTCGCGCGTGTCGGACGCCGCCGCACCGGCCGACTGCGCCTGGCGGGCGATATCTTCGCCCCACGCCTCCCGATCCGCATGCAACAGGTCCGTCACCACCCGCCGCTCGGCCTGGGACATCAGCGCGCCGGCGCCGGCACCAAGCAACCCGGAGAGGATCGTGCCGGTTCCGATGTTCGCGGCGGCCTGCTTCGCAGTGTAGTCGGGCGTGGTGGCATACATCACCGCCTCGCTGATCGACGTCGAGACCGCCCCCGTCAGGGCCACGTCTGCCCCAAGCCGAAGCGCCGAGACGCCGGCGCGCGCACCGGAGAATACCTTGACGAGGGGGATGAACACGGTCGGGTCGAGCAGCCCCATGCCGACGCCGGCTACGGTCCCCATCCAGCCGGAACGGGCAAGGACCCCCCGCGCATGTTCGTCCTGGTCCCATTCCCGCATGATCGCCTCGGCCGACGCCCGGCTGCGCGCGAAGGCGAAGCGCTCCGGATCCGCCTCGTATTTCGTACCGCGGATGACCTCGAACGGATCGAACCCCTCCTCCGGCTCGACCTCCGCCCAGTTCGCGAGATACCGCCAGCCGCGATAGACCGGATTTTTCTCCGTTCCGCCGGCGCCGAGCACGTCTAGCAGCGACGGATCCTCCGGCACAGGCAGGGCGGGCGTGGCAAAGCGCGTGCGCAGCGGCACGAATTCGTCGGCGATCGTCGGCATCACTTCTCTCCCGGAATACCGTCACGGCGCAGGATCTCCCGCACGCGCTCATGCTGTTTCAATCGGTCACGCCGCCCGCCGGCGCGCCGCATCGCGCCGGCCTGCGCCCCTTGAGCGTCGAAGAAATGGCGCAGCGGCCGCCCCTTCTCGTCGGTCGCCAACTCGTCGAGGCCCGTCTCGGGATCGGTGACCGAGATGAGATAGCCGGGCAGTTCGCCGCGATCGACCGCGGCTTCGGTCTTTGCGTCCGACACGAGCGAAAGGTTTTCCGCCGTTACACCGCGCGCCTTCGCAATCTCCGCCACCTCATCGGCGATGTACTGCTGCGAGTTGCCGATGGCCGGATAATGCATTTCCGGCGGATACAGCATCAGCCGGCCGCCGCTCTCGCCGAAGGCCTGCGAGGTGCCCCATACCTTGCGCAGCCGTTCTACGGCCTGTTCCTTCGCCTTGCCCATGTCCTCGACGCTGGCATAGCGCTCGCCGACGAGCATGGCATAATCGCTCATCAGCATGTTCTTCGTCCCCAGGTCGACCGGACCGCGAACGTCGAAAATCCAATTGTCATCCAGCTTGTCAACGATGTCGGCGAAGGCATCCTTGCGCGCCTCCTGTTGCCCCTTCTTTACGAGGGGCTGCACGATCTCCTGCCATTTCGGATCGGCCTTTTCCTTGAGCCAGTTCGTCATTTCCTCCGCCGACATGTAGCGGAGGCGACCCTGCCAATCCTGAAGCCGCGTCACCGCATCGTTGCCGAGCTGCTGCTTTACCGCCAGCAGCCCGTCCGAGCCGGCAAGGAAATCGAGCTGGGTCATGGTCGCGGTCTGCACGGCCGGGTCGGCCGACAGCATCTGCGCCTTCAGCGCGGCAGCCTCGCCGGGCGTGAACATCGGCGGCTGGAAGCCATAGGCGTCTGCCACCACCTGCCGCTGCGCCACCCGCGCCTGCAGCGATTGCGAGATCGTTTCCGGCGTCAAGGTCTCGATCGGCTGGAGATCGATCAGCCCGGCGGCGGCTGCCTGGCCGAGCGGATCCTTCGCCCGCTCCTTCAGCACCGTCTCGGCCCGCTTGCCGGCGGCGGCGAAGATCTTCTCCTGGTCGGCGAAGCCCGCCTCGCCGGGTTTCGGCGCCAGCGCGTCGATCCGCGCCACGATCTCGTCGGCGCCGGCGCCCTCGAGGCCGGCCGTCGCCTGGAATGCCCTGGTCGCAAGATCGCGTTCCGCGCCCCAGGCGTCCGCGGCATCCGCGCCCAGCGTCTCGCGCACATGCGCTTCCGTCAGGTCGGTCAGGCCGACGCCCGTTGTCTCCATGCTGGCAAGGTCGTCCTTGATCAGGGCCTTGACCCTGCTCCGCTCCGCCTTGCTGGCGCTGCCCGCCGCGTTCCGCAGCCGCTCCGCCTCCGAGAACAGCGTGTTCGACAGCGCCTTCACCGTCGCGCGCGGCAGGGCTTTGAGCGGCCCCTCGTTCTTCGCCCATTCATCGAGGAGGCCGGTGGCATAGGCCTGCTTCTCCTCCGGCGTCGGCAAGCTCTCGAAGACGCCCTGCACACGCCCCCGCGCGGCCGTGAGCGCCATGTTCTGCTTGTACTCTTCGGCCTGGCCGGCCGTGATGATGTTCTGCCCGTAGGCGCCGTCGACGGCCCGCTGCATGGCGGCGACCCGCTCGGAAAGGATCGCGTCGCCCCGCGGGTTGGCGCCGAGCAGCTGCGCCTGGCGCTCCAGGTCGACGGACATTGCCGACATGCCCGACGCGAAGGAGGCCTGCTGCTCCTGGCGCAGGTTCGCCTCGTGCCGGGCGGCGATGTTCATGCCATAGGCGCGGGCGTTGCGCTGGAAAGCCTGGTCGAAGGCCTCGATCGCCTTCGGATCGTTCGGCAGCTCCGCCGCATATTTCGCCCGAACCGCTTCGGCGGCCGCGGCGAACCCTGCGGGATCGTCCTGGTGCGCCTGTTGCGCGGCGAAGACCTCCGTATGCACGCCCTCCTGCATCCGCCAGCTCCAGGCGGAGAGCGCCGCTGCGTCGAAGGCCTCGCCGCCGATCGTCCCGTCGTGGCGAAGGGCGAGCGGCTCCATGGAAAGCGGCTTTGCGGCATAACCTTCAGCAGCAACGCGCCGCTTCCCGCCGCGCGCCTCGATGTCCTCGATATGCCAGTTCTCGTTGGAGAGCGGGAACGCGAGGCCGAAGGCGCCGGCGTTCTCGTGCAGCCAGCTGACGACATGCGCCGGCGCATGCTTCAGGGATGCGCCGTTATAGGAAAGATCGGCGGCATTGCCGTGGTTGTGGTTGCTGCGTCCGGGCGGCGCCACCCATTTGCGCGCCGCCTCCGCCGATCCATATTTCTTCAGCGCCTGCTGCCAGAGCTCCGTCTGGCGTTCGACGCTGCGGAAGCCGGAATAGACGCCGAGCCCCTCCTTGATGTCCGCCGGCGCGCTCTGGAGGAGACGGGCCAGCTTGCCGGCGAACGCCCCCTTCATCCCGTCGATATGGCTGGCGTCCTTGTCGGTCCGACCGCGCAGGAATGTCCGCGCGCTGGCCTCGTCCTGGCTAATGACCTCGGGCGCTTTGTCCGCCGCGCCCATCGCCGCCTGCTGCTGCAGGAAAGGCTCGCCCATGCGCTTGCCATAGGCCAGGCCATCTTCCGTCCGCTCCCGGATGCGCGCCTGGACGGCAAGCTGCCCGAGCTGGTTGGCGAGGCTGCCGGCAACCGAGGCCAGCGCCTCGGAGGCCTGCCCGGTATAGACGGCATAGGATGGAACGTCGGAGGAAATCGCGCCGGTGGCGTCGAAGGTGGCAAGTTGCCCGGGATCGCGGGAAGAACGGTTCGCCATGCTGGACCTCGTTGGAAGGGAGGCTCCAGATTATGTGGCGCGGTGTCAGGTCAACTGGATATACGAGAGACCTCACCCCGAAAGGGTTCGTGGAAGCCAGCTCTCCTGAATTGCTCCGCAATCTCGAAGCGCTTTCTGAAAAGCCTTTGCTTCTCAGAGCTCAACCACCACCATCGCCCTCCACATATCACCGCAAGAGTAGTGCCCATACCCGCATAAAAGGGGCCTTCTGCTCGAAAAAAAACGACGCCCAACACCATGATGACACCGGCGAAGAAGAGCAGCTGACATGCAGGTATGCCGAACATTAGGTCATCGATAGCTCGATCTTCGCGCTCAAGCTGCTCATAAATCGGCACCTTTGCCATCAGCCAGCCCGGAACGTCGTCACTCATAGAACCTTCTCTCTGCGCGAATGTCTAAGTGAAACACACGCAAAAGAGATTGTGGAGTCCTATTCGTTGCTGCGCAGATAACCGTTTCCGATCAGCCAATCGCGAAGGATGCGCCGGATAGCTTCAGGGCGACCAGGTGTATCAGGCTGCCCCGCACTGAATTTATCTAGCGGTTCCAGTAGGTCATCATGGAGACGAGTTACTACCTGCTGCCCTTTGCCCGTGGCCGGCCGCCCTCGTGATTTTATGCTAGCATTTTTATCTTGATCGGACATGTCTTAATTGCTAGCATAAAATCAGGCCGATGGGAAGTATCAGCTCCACACCGGCCCTAACCGAAACGACGATCATGGAAGGATCATCGGATGGCTACTGCCGCAATATCACAAGCACGGGCGAAAAGGGAGATGCGCGCATGACCGCATCCTATTCTCCCCTCGTCAATTTCGAAGACAAGCTGCAAGATCTCCGCAGCCTCGTGCAGCTCCTGCTCTATGCGCAGGAGAATTCCGAACGCGAGGAATTCGCCAAGCTCGGCGACACGATCAACACCACGCTCTACCTCATGCTGGAAAAGATCGAGGCTCTCGACAAGACCCACGGCAGCCTCTGGCACATCGAGCTCGCCGCCCGCCGCGCCGAGCGCAGCGAGCAGACGCACTGATCACGCAAACGTGAATGACGGAGTGACCCATGCGGCCGGAACTAACCGGCCGTGTTCCTTCGCACCAACGATGAGTCCGGAAATTCCAAGGCCATTTACCGCAGCCGCCGACTCGTCGTGGAAACTGGTCTGTTGACCAGCATGGAGAGAAACATGATCCAGAACCTCACCCTCGCCGACATTTCCGTCTTCAAAAGGGCACATGTCGGAAATCGAAAACTTTGGCGCTTTGCACCGAAGCGCCAATATCTCAATTACGGCGAGCCATGGTTCGCCGCCACGGATGTCTGCGCCGCCCTCGACATTAAAAATACTTCGCAGGCCACCCAGCCCCTTGATGGTGACGAAAAGGGTATATCAAAAACATACACCCTTGGTGGCGAGCAGGAGCTTTTGACGATCTCGATAAGCGGCCTTGCCACTCTCATTGTTCGCTCGCGCCTCGCCACGACGCCCGGAACCAAGCCGCATCGCTTCCGTCGATGGATTTTCGGCGAGGTCTTACCGCAAATCCAGAAGACGGGCGAGTATCGGCCGAATGCTGAAAACGGTACTCATAAAGTGAGTACCCCTGGCGGAGACCAGCCATTCGCTTGCGTAAATGAGCCCGGCCTCTGGCGTCTGATACTTGCAGCAGCTGCGAAGAGGGCTTGATCATGATCCAGAACCTCACCCTCACCGACATTTCCGTCTTCAACGGCGAGCCGACCATCCTCGATTTGCGGCTGGCGGAGCTGCTTGGATATGAAAGGCCCCGCAAGATCCGCGACATCATCAAACGCAACCTCCCCGAGCTGGAGCGGTACGGCACGGTATTTTCCGTCACCGTGACGGAAAATACCAACGACGAAGACGACAAGCGCCCCACGGCGGGGCGCACGCGCCCCACCGACGACGGAATATTCCCCACGGCGGGGAAAAATAACCGCGGGCGCGGCCGCCCCGGCATGGAATACCACCTCAACGAAGGCCAGGCGCTCCTCATCGCCACGCTTTCCAAGACGGAAAACGCGGCCGAAGTCCGCTACATGCTCATCACCGTCTTCATAAAGTGGCGTCAGCAGGGAGGTTTTTGTCACGGTGACAAAAACCTCCCTGCTGCACCGATCGCCGATATCGACATGGAACGCGCCCCTCTCGCCGCGAAGGTCGAACTGTTGCGCCTCGTCGAGCGGTATTATGGACGTCGAGGAGCTATGGACTACATGCCAAGGCTCGGCCTGCCTATCCCCGCCTCCCCGCCGATCTCGACAGCGCGCAACGGTATCGCCAGCGAAGAGGCCATGGAATGCCTCGCCTTCCTCCTCGAATGGCAGATAGAAGGAGGATTGGTCGGCGAACTCGCGCAAAGCGCCATCGATGACGACGACACGGAGGCCTGCGCGGTGCTGGAGCGTACCGGCATCCGCGCCACGCCCCATGGCGTCTGGATCGTCGGGGCCCACGACAACATGAAAGCGATCTGGCAGCGCACGAAATGGCGGGGCATCTGGCGCAATCTTATGCAACGCCTGCCGGGGGTGACGTTCGGCCACGAACGCATGACCATCGGCGGCAAGCAGGGCCGTCCGCTCTGGCTTCCGGCATCGCTCCTGGCTTAGCCCATCTGCGCGAGGTTCATCCCGTAGCTCGAAACATCCCCGAGGGCGGTGAGCAGCGCGCCGCCCTTGGTCGAGCGCGCCCGGTCGCGCAGGCCGCTTGCCCGCATCCGGTAGAGGGCCCGGCGGAACTCGGTATCCTGCTGGTCGATGGAGATCTCGCTGGCTGCGCGCTGTTTGGCGGCTGCGGCATTCTCCGCCGCCACGCCCTGGGTGAGGTCGATGCCGGCGGCGGCATAGGCCACCTGGTTGCTGCCAAGTACCCGGGCGAGTTCCCGGCTCATCTTCGTCTTGCGCTGCTCGCCGAGAAGCTGTTCCTGCCCGGCTTGCAGATCCGTCTGGTCGGCGGCCTGGTTGTCGGCGCGTGCCGATGCGGCTGCAGCGCCGAGGCCGCCCAAAACCTTCAAGACGGTGCTGATCCCCTGGAAGGCGGCCAGCGCCCCGGAACCCGTGACAGCCCCCGTTGCGGTGGCCGCGCCGCCCGCAGCGGCGCCGGATGCGCCGGAAAGCCCGAGACCTGTGAACACCTTGCCGATCGCCGCGATCGCCATTTGCATGCTGGCCATCCCCTATAGTGCAGTCTCGACGGTAATCGAGCGGACGTTCAGTCTACCGGGTCGGGTTTGCGAGATCGTCAGAAAGGGAGCGTCGGAATAGCCGCGCAATCCCGAGATCTTGATCTCGCCGGTTACGCCCTGGGAAAGTTCGGGGACATCGGCGAGCACGCCGTAGCGATGCAGGTCGACCTCACGGACCGGGCCCCCGTTGGTGCCGATCGCAAGGGAGGTTGTATCGACCACGGAAACGTGAACGGTGTGGATCCGCGCCTTCCGCTTCAAGACGACGTTCGGCCCGACGTCCCGCGGCGGCGGCAGGGTCGAGACGAGCGGTGGCCGCCAGGTGCCGACCGTGACCAGGCTGACGGCGACGGGCAGCGTGATCTCACCGCCCGCCACGACGAACGGGCCGAAGACATTGCCGTCCCCTATGGCCCAGACCGTGCGGCCGTTGAAGCGAGAAAGCCCGGATACCGATTTCTGCGGGCTGCCGAAGGCGATGTCGATCGCCTCATCGAGAAGCAGGCCCGGCTCGAGGCGCTGAAGTGATCGCGCACCGCCATGGTCCGCAATGAAGACGAGCTCGTTGCGGGCGTTGCGGCTGACGGCCTTGAAGCTCGCGTCCGCCGTCAGCCGGGTATAGGCGGTGACCTCCTGCTCGCGCAGGAGCGTGACGAGCCGCGCAGCGCCGTCTGCGCGTACGATTGCCTGGATGTTGCCGTCCATCGAGGCGGCCGATCGGCGCGATGCCTGGTCGACGACATCCTCCAGTAGGTGCGAGGCGAGAAGCGAGGTGTCGATCGCCACGAAGTTCCCCTCGACGTCGGTATAGCGCAGCTCCCCCATCGTCGAACCGTTGGCGTGGCACCAGAGGGCGGCACCTTCGTTCTCGATGACGGGCACGCCGCGCTTGATGCCGTTGCGGGAGGCCTGCACATGGTTCGGGGCTTCGGTCTTGGACAGCGATCGCTCGGCGATCCAGTATTCTGCCTCGGTCGTGAAGATCAGCAGGTTGAGGTTGTCGACCATGCGCTCGATCTTCTCGCCGCCCGCCTTGTCCATCGGGATCAGCGCCGGCCCGTTCGCCTCGGTGAAGCGGATATCGAAATTGAAATAGTTGCCCTGCAGCGACATCATCCATGCATTCGGCAGAGACTTGAAGCCGCCGACGAGAAGACGCTGCTGCCAGAACACGCCGCATTGCGGCCAGCCACGCGTGTCCGAGATGACGGCCTCGCCCGGCATGACGCCGGCGATGCGCTTGGCGGCGACGATCGCCGCGTCGGCCTGGTTGATGACGCGGCCGGAGACCGCCCACCCGTCCCCCTCGTTGCCGGCCCCGGAGAATTCGATCTCGACGATATTGCCGCCGGGAGACGTCACCGAATAACCGGGAAACAGGTTCGGAAGATCATCGAGAGCGTCGTCGATATCCGCGATCAGCGTGGCCATGGTCGAATTGAAGACGATGGACTGCGTCTCCTGGCCGGAAACGGTCAGGACGAAAATGGTTGTTCCCGAAGTCAGGCCGACAAACTCCAGGCGCCACATCGCCGGCACGCCATTGGTATAGGTGCCTCCATAGTCGTAGTTCGGCAGCCCCTGGTAGGGTAGATTGTCGACCGCCCAGCCCGCGTCCGAGACGATCACGCGCTTCGACCTGAGGTTCTCGTGGAACAGGAACATGGTGTCGGCGCGCTGCGCATAGGTCACTTCAGCGACGACGTCTGATAATCCGGTAATGGTCAGCGTGGTTATCGCAGCCGTAGCCGACCAGACCTCACATGTATCGCCACCGAAGACGAGATCGAAGGTGGCGCCGTTGGACGCATGGAAGGGGAAAAGCTTCTCGGCGTCGCCGGCAAGGTCGCCGACGAGACGCAGGCCGTCACGTAGGCGGAACCCGCCCTGCGGGATCACCACGATGTTTTCGGCGTGCTGCAGGCCGGTCGAGAAGTATTTCAGCTGGGTCCGGTCATAAAGGTACGGGCCCAGTTCACCGGCCGTAAAAGCCGACTGCATACGTCCGGGACGCGCGACCATCAGCCCCTCCAGGCCTGCTCGAGGGGATTGCGCGCGACGGTGACGCGGCGGGGCGGATTGGCAAAGCCGTCCTCGGAAAGCGCACTGCGCATGAGGCCGCCCCGGAAGCTCTCCGATGGCGAGCCGTAGGCCTCCTGCTGCCGAATTTGCATGGTGTTGCGGTCCGATGCGATTGCGAAGGCCAATTGGGCTGCCAGCGCGGTCATGGTCGCCATCCGAAACGTCGCGGTCCATCGATGGGGATCGGGACGAAACTTCACCATGGCGTAAAGCGGATCGTCGCTTGCGTGGACGCGGCCGGCGGTGAGGAGGAAGCGGTCATAGCGCCGATCGGGATCGCCAGGATCGTCCGTCAGGAAGACGGGCGGGCCGGAAAAAGGACCCGGCACCTCGAAAACATGGTCATAGCCGGTATAGGCCGTCACGCCGGCGAGCCGCGAGAGCTGGCGCACCTCGCGGGCGAACTGAAAGCCGGCGGGCTGAAGACCTAGATTGAAGTCGACGACGGCCTCGTAGAGCAGAGACGCGCTCTGGCCGCCGCCGAGATCGTCGGTGAGGCTCTGCACCGGCTCCTCACCGATCATGGCGCAGGCGGTGTTGATGACATCGAGCGCGGTCAGAAGGGCCATATGCAAATCTCCAGGGCAGCAAATCCCCGCCGGCGGCGTGACGGCCGGCGGGGACAAGGCGATCAGTCGTCAGGCGACGTTCTGCTTCGCGATCGTCACGACGCCGGCGGCGTTTGCCGTCACGACGTAGTTGCGCCGCATCACCGTTGCGTCGAGATCGAGCGTCATATCGATGTGGTCGCCGACCTTCAGGAGCTTGGAGAGCGCATTGAAATAGCCGGCCGTCTCCACGGCGGCCGTGTCGTCGTTGGTGACGTAGGTGTGTCGGCCGAGGTTGGCGCCGGCCGCGCCGGACGGGTTGAACATGAAGTCGGTCGTCCGGAACCCCTTCTTGTCGAAAGCCATGGTAGGCTCCTCTATGCTGGTTGAGCGGAAAGAATGGAGCCGGCGCGGACGCCGGCGCCGGCGTCAGGTGATCGCGATCGCGGAGTTGCTGGAGGTGCGGAAGCGCTTGATGCCCTTGCCTTCCTGCATCGGCGAGGCCGCGCCCTTGCAGGTCATGTTCACCGTCCACCAGTTCTCGTAGTTGTCCCAGGCGGTGATCACGCTGAGATCGGTGTTGTTGGCCCAGCCCATGGCGGACTTGTGCCAGATGAACAGGTCCTGCTTGTTGGCCTCGGGCACCGGATAGAGATCCGTGGCGTCCTCTTCGACGAAGAGGAACCAGTTCACCCCGTTCCAGAAACGGGTGTCGGTCGCCTTGACGAAGGGAATGTCCGGGCCGACGTGATCGGCCGAGTTCACGACCTTGTTCGCCAGGAACTGGTTCCACTGCAGCGCCGGCAGGCCGCAATAGACGTTTCCGTCCCACGGCACCTTGTCGTTCTGCAGCGCGGCGCAGAGCGTCAGGGCGTTGGCGGCGCCGAACGCGCCGGCCGAGAAGTCGAGGCCCGTCACGGTCGGCACCGCCGTCGCCATCTGGGCGTAGATCTCGATATCAGTCGCCCGGCCGAGGGCGTTGGCGCCGCTTTCGTAGACGACTTCCTTCTCATCGACGCTCATGCGGTCGACGTCGTATTCCTCGATGACGTCGAATGCCTTCCAGGTGGCGAGCGGCACTTCGACTTTCTTGCGCTCGGCATTGGAGGGCTGGTTGCGTTCGCGGCGCTCGATCTTCTTGGCCTTGGACTTGCCGGCGAGCCAGAAGACACCCTTTTCGTTGTTCTCGATGCGCATCGCCTGGGTGACGGTCGGCCGCAGACGGTTGCCCTTCTGCTGGTAGATGTGCATCGCACGGTTTGCGTACTGGGTCGTATTCCAGTTCGGCGCGTTCTGCGTCATGGAAACATCCTCGATGATTGGGAAAGGCACCGAGGGGGAGAGGCCGCAAAAAGCCCGCGGGTCCGGTCAGGAGCCGGAGAGGCCGCGGGCTTTGCAGGTCCGCCCGTGTGCTGATCTCGACGATAAGCGGGCGGAAGTCCGGTCAACTTTTACCGGCCGGGGAAATGCCGGCTGTAGGCGTCGTCGTATTTCTTGCGCAGATCCGGATCGAAACGCTGGGCCGGATCCTTGTGGTCACGGTTGCGCGGGTCGATGCGCGGATCGGCATCCAGTTTCTTCAGGTCATCGGGCGTCAGTTCGCCCTGGGCGCCGCCCTGGCCGGAAATCCGGATGCCGTTGTCGGAGAGGCGGCCGGACAGGGCTCGGAGCAGAACGTTGCCGACAGCCGTGTCGGTGAAGCCGACAAGGGCCGCCTCGACGTCCGCCTTGAGATTGTCGGGGATGCCTGACAGCTGGGCTGCCAGGCCTTTCGCGAAGGTCTCGTTCGCGGTCAGCGCTTCGTGGGTTCCCTTCTGATCGAGCCCCATGGCCGTCTGGAAGCTCTTCAGCTCGGCGCCTGGATCGAACGGGGCCGGCAGCAGCCCTGCGTCGACCATCGGCGCATAGGTATCGGCAATGAAGCCGGCGAACTGGTCCTGGCTGAGGCCGTACTTGTGCGCAGCTTCCCGCGCATGGCCGAAGGCGGGGTTATTGGCGAGGTCGCCGAAGTACGGCTTGAGCTTGTCGCCCGGATCGAAGGTGTAGAGGTCCGGCTTTTCCAGTGCGGCCGGCATCTTTGCGAGCTTCTCGCGCATGCCGCCGAAACGGGTGTTGAGGTCGGTGTATCCTGTGAGCAATTTGCCAAGTGCTTCGTCGGCGCTCGCGCCCGAGAATTCGGCGGGCAGGCCCTGGGGGGCGCTCCATGCGCCGCCGCCGCCGCCCGGATCACCGCCGCCAGTACCTTCGCCGCCGGCTTCGAAGAGCGGCATATGCCGTTCGAGGATAGTTCTCATGTCACGCCTTCCTTTCAGGTCTCCCGAGGCTTGATGGCCTCTTGATTGCCGAGCGAAATCTGCCGGGCAATTTCATGCGCGAGGGCGTTCTGTCCCTCGCGAAACGCGCCGAACACGGCCATGGACATGGGGTCCAGCCCGAGCTGCACGAAAAAGACAGTGCGCCGTAGCGTGGTGTCGAACAGCCGCTCGAGCGCTTTCTTCCCGTCGGCGCTCCGGGCAAACCGGGCCCAGGCGCGGGAGATTGCCTTTGCGTCCTCGGCATCCCTCTCCTGCTGGATATCCAGAGCGCGCTTGACGCTCGGGTCGGCCTTTTCGAACCAGTCCCACCCGCCCTGGGCCGCGCTGCCGATGATGTTCTGAATATCCTGCGGGCTGATCATGTTGTCGCTCCTGTAACGCCGGCGGCCGCGGCGGCAGCCTGAAGCGCGGCGGTCTGCGCTGCCGCCTCGTCCATTTTCTCGCGTTCGTCGCTGGTGACGATGTAGTTATCGGGCACACCGAGCTGGCGCCCGATGTCGGAGAGCGCGACCTCGATATGTGCGACGCGATTGGCGCCCTGCTGCAGGATCATCAGCACCATCTGCAGCCACTGAATGATCTTCTCGATGCGCTGGGCTTCACGGGCGATCGACAAGGGCGACTGTATCTTGACCTTCGTGATCAGCTGGTCGATCGGGATTTCGTTGCGGATGAGGCCGCGATTGTAGGCGAGCTCGAGCACGCGCTTGATGGCCGGAATGGTGACTTCCTTGATCAGGCGACCGTAGGCGCCGAGATGGTCGGATGCCAGGCGCTTGACCCGCTCCAGGATCTCGGTTGCCGAGCGCACAGCAGCGCCGTCGGCCGGAAGGCTCTGGTCCATCATGGTGGCCTTCACGCCCATGCGCAGATCGTTGAGCACGATATTCTGCAGGTCGAGGCGCGGATCCGGGAAGCGATTGACGGACGGCCCGAGCGTGCCGCCGTTGCGCGCGACCTTCCAGAACACGCCTGGCTGCACGGCCGCCAGATCCGGATTGAAGACGCCATCGTCGATGGCGGTGTATATCCCGAGCATCGCGATCGCTGCCGCCTGGAGCTGCAGACGGGCGGCTGTGTTGACCGTCTTGATCGTCGGCATGGCGAGCATAACGGGGCCGCGGCCCATGGTTTCGCCAGGGACGCGGAAATACCGCGGGACCAACCACGGGCAGGTCCGCGACTGGGACGAAAAGATGATGGTGTCCTGCTTGTTGCACCAGACAAGCATGTGCCAGCGGCGTGACTTGCGATCATAGACGGTATCGACGTTGACCTCCAGCTCGCCCTCCGGCTTCAGCCGGTGCATCTCCTTGAGATCGAGCCCGAACTTACCCTCCGACCAGGTGTCGAAGAGAACGCGGACTGTCATCTTCCTGGTCCAGAAGATGCCGGAGAGCTTGTTGTTCGGCCCCTGCTCGATCAGGAGCTCGTTGATCGGGACGGAGATCGGCTCCCACAACAGGTCCGGCTCGTCGCTGGGGTTCATGAGGATGGCGCCGGTTCCGGCGGAAAGGTCGAGAGCCATTTCGTGGAACGCCATGTCCCAGTCGCCGTCCTCGAAGAACGCCTGGGCGACCTTGCTGATCGGCCCGAGCTGCCTGCCGAATTCCTCGCGCTCGCGTTCGTCCATCACCAGCGGGCCGGGCTCCAGCTTGAAATTCTCCTGCCCGGCCGGCCAGAAGTCCTGCTGCACCTTGCCTGCGAACCGGAACGCGCTGTCGATCGCCGTGTGGTCGAAGACCTGGTCCACGCGCCTTTCGGCGGGGCCGGTATCCTTGGTCGACTTCCGGAAAGGTATCGCGTACTGATACGCCTCGTCGAGCATGGGCTGGAAGGCGTTCCGCTCCTGCTGGGCGTGGTTGCGCCGCGCCTTGAGCTTGCTGACTTCGAACATCAGACCTGCCCGAACTTGTTCGGCCCCTCGCCGGAAAGCCCTGTCAGGAAGGTCAGAAGGCGCCCGCCGTTCTTGCGGCCGGTCGGGCCTGCGGACGCCTGGTCGACCTCGGCCTGCTGCCGCGCCAGTTCAGCCAGCGTACGGCGTTGCTGCTGTTCCGCGTTCTGCTTCGCCAGCGCGTTCGCCTTGTCCGCAGTTTTGTTGCCGCCGCCGAGCAAATTCGCCATGCCAGATTTCCCCGTATTCGACTGTTTGCACGAAACGAAAGCCGAGCCGCCGCGCGATCGTGCGGCCGGCTTGCGAGGTGCAGAGCACCACGATTTCAGGGTAGTCACGGGAAACTAGGGTCAACCGGATCTGGCGGATAATGAAGCCCATGTGCCTGCCGGCATCCGGACGCACATTGAACCAGGCTTCCGCACCGCCCTCGATGGGATAGAGCCCAAAGAGGCCGATCAGCTGATCGCCGTCCTGCAGGGCGAATGTCTCGCCGCCGCGCCACATCTCCCGAGCGATCATCCAGCCGGTGCGCGTGCCGGCGCCGCCCATCTCGGCCATGTCGAACAGGGTGGCGGGGTTGCGGACGATCAGTGCCATGATGTCCCGACCTTGTGCGGATCGAAACTCCCCCGACCCTGCCCCCAGCCGGAAGAGCCGCGGGGCGGCCGCTGGTCGCGCAGCTGATCACGATCGGCAGCGCCCCGGATGATGGCGGACCGACCGCGAATGCCGCCAATGAGGTATTGAAGCGCGTCCTGAAGGTCGGCCCAGGGATGCGTTTTTTCGGGCTGCTCTTCGAATTCGGTCGATGCGGTTTCCTTCCTGCGCTTGAACCGGTACTTTCCGTCGAAGCCCTCGAGAAGCAGCGGGCACTTCACCGGGCAGATCAGGAGCTCGCTATCGGCTTCGTGATAGCCTCGCAGCTCCGTCTTCACGGCATCCAGGCGCAACCCCAGTTCGTTGGACCCGCCGAAGGGGATCAGCACGGGCAATCGCAGGATCTGCGCGAGCGTCTCCATCGCAGCCAACTGGCCACCCTCCTTGTCGGCGCCATATTCGGAGGCGGGGTCGGCCCATATCCGGATCCGCGACGCATCGGCATAGTCGGCCTCGATCTTTCGCAGCAACCCCTCGCCAAAGCGGGCGGCGCCGACGCCATGGCCGAGATAGAGCTCATCGAGGACCACGATGCGGGCGCCCTTGGCCTGACCGAGGACCGCCGCCGGGTTGAGTGTATTCATGGAGATGTCGATGCCGATGCCCAGCGGCAGGCGCGGGTCGAACTCGACACGCCATCTGGCGACATGGGCCGAACGATTGAATTTCTCGTAGACAGGCTTGCCGTGGCGGGAATAGCCAAATTCGTTGTCGACCATGCGCTTGACGAAATGTTCGTCCTGGTTGCGCATCAGGCGCTCATAGTAGTCCTGGTCCAGCATGATGCGGTTTTCGGCAAACTCGGATCGGCCGGACGGCTGGATATACAGGTGGCGGTCTTCGGTCGGTGCTTTCACGAATTTCTTGTATACGTGATTATCGACCGTCGGCGCATTGAGGTCACCGATGACTTGCCGCTGCCGCTGCCCGGAAACCACGGGATGCCCCAGCTTCCTGCCGAGTTCCTCGAGCTCCTGCACCGTGAGCAGGATGTTTGCAGATGGATAGCGGCCGACGCGCTGCTCCACGTCGTCGATCGCACCGTCGGCGTGCGTATCAGCCTCGTTGAGCCATGCGCCGGAATACTCGCGCCCCTTCATCAAGGTTTCGATCGAGTTTTCACCAAGACCGGCGAATTCGGTCACGACCTCGATCCGGATCCCGTCGGAGCCCATGAAGCGAAGCGTATGCGTCACCGGCCGGTCATTGCCGCCCGCCCATTTCGAACCCGCAAATCCCTTCGGAAACCACTGCTTCCAGCTTTCGAGAACGGTCTTTTCGGCCGACCGGAAGGTGTCGCGCAAAACGACCCACCGGCACATCCGTGTGGGTTTCTGATCCTCCGGGTGCCAGGCGACCGGCGCCAGCGTGGCGGCCATGATGCGCCGAAACGCGCACGCGGTGGTCTTTCCGCCGCCGAGCGGCCCCATGATGAAGCTGGTGAGATAGGGCGAGTTCAGGAAGGCCTGACCGACAGGGCCCGGCGGCGTGTAGTCGAACGGATCGAAGTCGCCGATAACATCGAGGTCGAGCACGAGCTTGCGCAGCTGCTCGTCTGTGTGAACCAGCAGGTCGTCGCGGGTGACAAGGCTGGAGATATGCTGGCTCATGGGCGCCAGCCCATGCAGCAGGAAAGAGCCGGCGCGCGCATCAGCGCGGGCGCGCCGGCACCGTTGAAGCCGACCGCAGGCCGGAGGCCGGAGGGCGTCCGCTTTCCCTCCCCCTTCGCACCCGACAGCAAAGAAATCTTGCGCAGAGAGGCAAGAACGGGCGTTGACATGAGCACGTTCTCCCGGACCCCGACCCCTAGGCGGAAGAGTTCAGGCGCGGCGCAAGATGCCAAACGCACAACCCTGCCGAGCCTTTGAGCTGATTGCTCAAATGGAGATCGGTGCGCGCACGCGGGGTCCTTGGGGGTGGGGTGCCCCCCCTTCGGGGGAAAGCCGCCGGCGGCCCGGGGGCCGAGGGGTGATGCCCCCCTGGCATAACCTGCGCGGCTGACGCTGCCCAGGGCGAGGCGACCGGGCAAAACATGGCGGTCCCCCTCCAAATGCAACTGATTTCCTATCAGTGTGACGCATTGATTTTGTTGATCTTTTGGCAACATGTCACATATCCGTGTGACTTCCCGTCTATTCATTTCGATCCCGATCCTTTAAGTCTTTGATTTCATTGGCCGTCAATTCGACCATCGGCCGGCCGACCGTGAGGCGCTTGGCCTGGACGATATGAGCCTGCTCCAGCTGGTTGGTTCCCGCATTGATGACCAGGACGGGCAGGCGCTCATCGTCCGGCGCATCCCGCGCCGGGGCCTTGCCGTGCAGGTAGGGCGCCAGCTTGTCGGCCACGCTCATTTGCATCTCGACGATGTCGGAGAGCGAGGGCACCGCCTGGCCGAAGAGCTTGCCGATCGCCTTCTGCGTCCGCTCATGCTCGATGAACCAGGACTGGAGCGCCACCGGATCGGCCGACATGAACTCGGCCTGCAGCTGCAGCGGGTCCTTGAAGCCCTGGGCATCGTACCAGGACGCAAAGTCCTGCGTCTTCCGGTTCATCGAGCCCTTCGGCCGGCCACGGCCACGCCGGCCGGCGACGCGCGGGTCCGGATCGCGCTCGAGGCTGGCCGCCGCATCGGCACGCCAATCCCAACCGTCGCCGCCATTATCTTCGAGTTCTTTATTCCGATCCGTCACGCCGCACTGTCTAGAGATTGTCTAGCCTCTGTCTAATGATAATTATTCAATAATTTCATATAGTTATATATGAAATTAGACGACTAGACAGTTAGACAACGTGTTTCCTCATATGCATGCGCCCGCTTGCGCACATTATGAGGGGATGGGCTGTCTAGCTGTCTAACCGTCTAAAAATTCACGTAACAGGCTGATATCATTCGCAAACCCCAATTAGACACTCATTAGACAGTTAGACAGTTTCCAAGGCGGGCACCACACGCCTGGGGATACGCTACACGAGGGCAAAAACCGTCAACCGCGCCGTTTCCAGCACGAGAAGGGGTTGGGGGCCGGGTTCTGCCGCCAAGAAACACGCAAAAGGGCGGGCCTCTGCTGCCGCAGGTTGCTGCGCTCATCGTGCTAGCCACCTCGTATATTCGGTGAGGGAGATGAAGCTGCACCGTCGCTGCTGGCCGGCGACGGTGACGCGATTGTCAATTTGCCCAGGCTTCAGCTCCACTTGGGTCTTCGCCACGCTGGGCTCGCCGCGCCGGAGGGCGTAATGCCAGTTGCCCTGGTGCCCAGTGGAGAACGATGTCCCTGCGAGCGCCTTGGCGAGCACCCTGCTCTGGTGAGGAATGGCGAGCATGAACTTACCCTTGTGGCTCGGGTCGTCGATCAGGCCTATATCGATCAGCGCCAGGCGATCGCGGAGATCCGAGACACTGCCCCCGTTCTTCAGCTGCTCGAGCTCGTGCGCCACGGTGCGGCGAGCCCCGCCCGAATAGTTCTCGATCACGCTGCCCATGATCGCATTGAGGGCCTGCTCCCAGGCCGCAGATTTACCCTCGAGCTCGGGCACTTTGTCGGCGGCCAGCCATTCTCCCCATCTGTAGAGATCATCCTCTGGCAGCCCGAGGCGCTTCCGGCCCTCCTTACCCAGAAGCACATGCGCCACGGCCAGGAAGGTGCCGAACGTCTTTTGCCCACGGCTGTCATGGCCATGGTCGCGCAGGATATTAGCAAATTCGTCAAGCTGTTCCTGCAAATCCTTCCACCTGTCTGCGAGGATACGCAGTAGGCGCGGGCCGACCGTCTCCGCCGCCTCAAGCGTCGGCGGCTTGTTGGTGGCGGCCTTCAGCGGGTGCAGCTCGATGATCGCCAGACGGGTCAGGGAGGCCGGCGGCATGGGCGGCGGATTGATGCCGGAAAAGAAGAAGGTGGATTGCGCCTGGAACTCGACGCCCTTGTGGTTCTGGCCGCCACGGATGCGGATCGATCCGCTGGCCGCGTCGCGCGCCATCTTGATGACCTTCTGGGCCTGCTCGACGCCCTCATCGCCCTCGAGCTCGTCGATGGCGATCGGCACACTGTCATGACCGACGAGCTGATAGAGGCCGGCCTCCGTCGCATTCGTGGTCGAGACCATCATTCGGCCGAGCACGGTCTTCAGCACGCCCTCTGGCCCTGTTAGCTCCGACTTGCCGACGCCGGCATCGCCGACGATCATGATCGACGGCCGCCATGACAGCGCGCCGCCGAGCATGGCAACGCCTATCGAGCCCAGGAGCAGAACTGCATCGACCTGGCCGCGGCCCATGTTCCACGTCTTGAGAATCTCGACGAGGCGCGGCGCTGGATTGTCCTCCGGCAGCACGGGATCTGGCCAGGGCGACATGGATCTCGGCCGCCGGACATACAGATACTCGCCGACCTCCCCGGTCTCGACGATCTCGCCGTTCATATACATGTGGTCGCCGCAATGCAGGATCAGCTGCCCTTGGGGATCGCGCCAGGCTCCACGGCCTCGCACCAGGCTGCTCGGCGACCAGGCGCCACGTTCCCTGCAGGCGGCATAGAGTGCGCGGCGCACCATCTCGGACTTGAAGCCGGTCACGCGGCCCTTGTTGTCGAAGCTGGGAAACGCCCAGTCGAGCCAGGCCTCATGGCCGGCAAAAAGCTTCTGCAGGCGCTCGACGCCCATCGAGGCGGTGCCCGTGTTGAAGACCTGCCCCATCGTATCGACGAAATAATAGTCCTCGCCGTCATAGCCGAGCGGCCGCACTGGGCAGTTGTAGGGCAGATGGCCCGTCGCATCGAAAACGCCCTCCTCCAGCCAGGCGCCCGGCTTCAGCCCGTCGAGGGCCATGCCGCGCGGCGGATAGGCCGCCTGCCGCTCCTCGATCTTACGCTGCACTTTCTGGGTGGCGCTGCGGATCAGTCCCCCGACTTTTCGCGCGCCGACGTCTTTTTCGTCTGTCATCAAAAAAAATTCCGGAGGACCGGAAAACGGGTGCAAAACCCGCCTTCCGGTTGACAAATGATCGATCAATTTCAGGTGGTCGATTTGCCCTTGCGGGTCTTTTTGGCCGTCACCGGCTGATCAGCGCCCTCGTCACCGCCGCCGTCTTGCGCGTCTGCCACCGGCGCCGCCAGTTCGTCAGCCGGCGCAAACGCCCCGCCTGGTTCGTCCTGGTCTCCATCGCCACAGTCGCCAGATAGGCCAGGTACAGCGCCCTGTGCAGCCGGATCCGCCGCCGGCGTACCGCCCGCTTCTTGTCCATCGTTTGCAGGATTTTCCGCATCGCCCTTTTCCTCCCTCTGCCCGGCGCTGAGACCGGCCGGTTTCCCCTGCTCTTCCTCGGCGATCGCCATGCCGGCGGACTGGCCGACTTCGCCCTCGGCCGCCGTCTGGGCGGCCACCTGTTCCTCGAGGCGCCGCCGATCGGCGGCCTCCTGGTCGGCGAGCCATTGCTTCTGATAGGCTTCCTGGTCTCCCATCCCGCCGTGCGGCTCGAAGATGCTGTCCTCGAGCTTCAGCCCCGCGGACGACAGCGTATCGCCGAGAGGGATGAGCTCGCGTGCGTCGAGCTGGGCGAGCTCAAGACGGTGATGAGCGCGCATGCAGGTATCCGTGAATATCTCGAAAGCGAGCCGCCGGGCGAGAGGCACGGCGCGATAGTCCTCGCCCTCGTTGATGACGATCCCGTGCATTCCGGCCCAGCGCCAGAGCTGCTCGGCCGGAATATCCCGCCCGTCGACATAGCGCGCCATGTCGAGCACATCCTTCTCGATACCGGCATCGTCGTCGGGGTCGGAGCCGAACCAGGTGCGCGGCCCAGCCGGGATATCATCGTCCTCGGTCATGGCAAGGTAGAGCTGCGTCGCCGCGACGTGCGCCACCGCCCCGCCGAGATCCGCTGCGTCCAGTTCCAAGATGTTCATCACCATCCACTCCCTATTGCGTCGTTGACATCCTTCCCCCAGTCGGCCGGCATCGAGACGACCTCGACCGGCTTCCGGAAGCTCTTGAGACGGGCGATCGCCAGGTCGAATTGCTCCTGCGCCTGGCGTTTGCCCCAGTCGTTGTCCTTGAAAACGATCCATCCGTTGACGGCCGGGTGATCGGGTACGCTGCGGAAGCCGGACAGGCTGCCACAGGACCACATCCGCAGCTCGGGCTCGGCGATCGCGGCGGAGAGCCCGTCCTCGATGCCTTCGACAAGACCGCAAAGACCCATTACGCCCTGGGCGGCGGCGTCCTCCGCCGAGAGCCCGCTCATGCCGTTGGTCAGGCGGATGACGAGCCCTGACGTCGCCGGGTACATCATCTTCGCCTTTTCGACCTCGGCCTTACCGCCGCCGTCGGGCCGGAGGAACGTGTAATGGCAAGCGCCGATCTTCCCGCCGGCGTCGACCATGGCGGCGATCATCGCCGGCATCTTCGGCTTGCCCGGCAAGCGCCAATATTCGCAGTCGCGGCGATAGCGCAGCGAGCGGCCGAGATGCGGCACCAGGTCGATCGGCACATGCCGGGAGGCGAGATAGGCGGACGCCGGCGTGCCGATCACGGTCGGGCAGCAGGCATAGAAGAACTTGCGGGCACGATCGACCTGGTCCTTGTGGGCCCGTTCGTCCTTGGCCTCCTCGGCAACCTTGCGGGTGCGCGCCTCGGCGGCCAGTTGCTCGCGTTGTTCGCGCGGCATGTTCCGGATGCCAAACCGATCCTCGATCCACTCCACGGCAACCATGCGCGTGTCGCTGTCGACGGCGCCCTTCAGCCCGAGCGCGACGAGGTCGATCGCGTCCCCCGTTTCGCCGGAAACGAAGTCCTTCCAGCCGCCGCGCCGCGCGCCGGTCAGCCAGACCACCATCTGGCTTTCCTTCGCCCCGGGCCGCGACTTGTTGACGACGTTCCACAGGTTCTTGCCCTTGAATGCACGCTTGGCGCCAAAGATATCCGCAAGGATGCTCTCGAGGCTGCCGACGACGTGGTCCTTGGCGACGGAGAAGCGACTCATATCCTAAATCCCCATGATCGCCGCCTCGAGGGCGGCGATGGCGTGGTCGTATTCCGGCGTCTCGCGGCGCTCTTCGACCGACCTCAGGAGCTTGGAGACGTTCTGTTTCGTGCAGCCGCAGATATCGGCGGCAAGCGTGCCGTTGACGCCGCAGGCCGTGACGAGCAGATAGATCTCGACCGCGCGCCGATCGGCCGACCTGATGTCCGATTGGCCGAGAGCCGCGCGGATACCCTTGAGCGTTACGCTGACGGCGCGCTTCAGCTCGTCGTTGTCCTCAGCGGCCTCGAACATCGTCTCGCTGGCGCGCTTGCGCGCAGCGATCGTGCGAATGGCGAAGCGAAGATTGTTCACCTGGGCAAGCGAGGCGCGGCCGCGCCGGCGGATCCGTCGATAGGTGGCGATGGCGATGCCGGCGGCCGCCGCAAGAGCCTGGTGCTCGATCGCGAGCCGGGCGCGCTTCGTCTCGATGCGTTCGAGCGCCTCGGCCTGGTCCGGCCGGTATGGGGTCCGCTGCTTCTTCATCTGTCTCATACAAATTTCAGGGGTTTTCGATCCCGCCGGCACAACGGACAAAGCCGGCGGGCACGCACTACAACTCAGTAATGGAATGATCGGGCGCCGGGCCGGGATCGCGCTCCCGGCCTGCCTCCGCGTCCATGCGTTCGGCCGCCCTCAGCATCATCGCGCCGAGGGTGGCGATGGCCTCCTGCGTTTCCAGGCGGAAGGCGCCGGTCTCGCGGTCTCGGGTCGCGCACATATGGACGAACATGTCGTCAAGGTAGGCGACCCCCATGTGGAAACCCGCATGGTAGAGCCGGTTGCGGATCGCCATGTCATATTGGCGCAGATAGACGATCGGGCAGGAAAGCAGCCACTCGGCCCGCCGCAGATGGGACTTGGCGTCGGCCAGCTCGGCGATGATGGGGAGGAGTTCGTTCATGCCGCCCTCACGCCTTCACGCCGAGCGATATGAAACCCTTCTGCAGGCCCTTGTTGTAGACCTCCACCAGGACCTTCGCGATGTTCAGCGCCGCGTCGCCCCCCCCCATTTTCCGGAAGGTTTCGCCGTCGGCCACCAGGATCTTGCGGTCCTTGCCGTGCAGCTTCGTCACCATGCGCGCGTGGTCGATCGCCTGCCTGTTGTTCCGGTAGAGCCGGGCCAGTGCCTGGATCATCGTGCCGTTGAGCGCGCCGGCATCCTTCGGCCAGGCCTCGCGCAGCGCCTTGCAGGCCTGCGTCACCGCGGTGTCGCCGTAAGCCTTGATTGCTCGCTCGATCGCGGTAATGGCGGAGGTGCGTCCTGGCGCCGCCGACTTGGTGCCCGCCGGCACGACCTCGCAGTCCGCCTCCTCGAGCACGGCGCATATCTGCATCATGGTTTCGTCGCCGGCCTCGATGCCCGCCCAGTATTTCTCGACGGTGGAAATCGCGCTGCGGTTGACGTTGACGCCAAGAAAGCTCTGCGCCTCCTCGAAGGGCTGATCGAGCACCACGATGACGGCCGGCACGGCCGAGATCGCGGGGTGCTGGCGCGCAGCCTCGAAACGGTGCTGCCCGTCGTAGACCGCGAAGGTGCCGTCCTCGCGCGCGACCAGCATCACGGCGCCGAATTGCGACCAGCAGAAATCGCGCAGGATCTGCTGCACGCGGCGCGGCTTCAGCGGCCGCTGATAGGTTGCGTCGACGAAGATCTTGTCGAGTTCGACCCATCCGAGCTCCGGAGGCTCGCCCGTGTTCACGTTGATGGCGGCAGTCTGCATCACAACAGTCTCCCTTGCTCGGCGACCAGGACCGGCCGCGCGGGTTCGATCGTTTCATCCTTTGCGGCCTCTTTCATCCGGCGCAGGTAATCCAGGGTGAGCGGCGCCGGGCCCGGCTCGACGCCGACGCTGGTGAACCTGCCGTCGCTCGAGAACGCGACGACCTTCGCGCCCTCCCATCCGTCGGCCGCGATCAGGGCATTGATCTCGTCGACCAGTGCCTGATGGTTGGCCGTGTTCTGGGCCGGGTCGCGCGAGATCTCGCAGCTGCTGTAGATGGCAAGGTGGCGGCTCATGGGCACCCTCCCACCGCCTGGAGCCGCCGCCGTTCGTTGCGCGCCAGGCCGTAAATCTCCTGGTAGGCGATCGACCGCTGACGCCGCAGATCTTCCGGAACGACCTCACCGCGCCGGCGCATGGCGGACTCCTTGCTCAATATCCTGCGGAGGGGGCATTGCGAACTTTCGTCGTCGCAGTCGGGCAACGGACATGACAGGCAGGGATGGGTCCGGCGATCTATCGTCATGGCGCTTCCCCCATAGCCTCAAGGCGGCGGAGCGCCCCGGTGCGCCAGTTGGCGAGAAGGCCGGAAGAACCGTAGGTGCAGTTGCAGCGGATCCCGGCGAGTTGCATCATCTGGGAACCGCAGGATTGCGAGACCTTCGCCCCTTCATTGTCGACGAGCTCGGCGACGATGGCGTCCATGGCGAGATGCCAGCGATCCCTCTCCGCCCTCTCGGCGGCGAAGTTCCGGTCCTGGCTGGAGTGCACCGCCATCGGCGGCACGGCGTTGACCTTCTCGATGATGAGCGCCCGCAAGCGTTTCAGCTCGGCTGGGTCGACCTTTTTCATGGCTCAACCCTCAGTCCGAAGAGCAGCGTACAATGGCTCATCAGGCGCCTCGTGCCAGGCTGCACGTCTATGACGAGAACGCCCCCCCCCCGTCCGGACGCCCGCGCGCGGCCCGGATATCCGATCACCTCGACGACGGTGCCGTCACGGCGAAACTCAATCAGTGCGCAGGAGAGCGAGAGGCGAAGCCCATCGAGGACATTGTCGCCGGGGCCGATCTCCCGCCCATGGCAGATGACGGGCCGGCCTTCGAAGAAGGCCTTGATGCCTGGCCCATCATCGTCGCGGCCGTTGGCGAAGATGATCGGATGGAACGGCGGCAGGATGATTTCCCGCGGCGCCCGCCGGCGTAAGCGGGAAAGGAGTGCGCGAAGGCGGGCCATCATGACTGCACCTCGTCGGCTGGAATGATCTGGATGCCTCGCTCATGCGCGATCTCGTCGAGGGCGTGGACGAGCTTGGCACGGATACGCGCCGTCGGCTCCTTCCGGCCGGTCCGTGCCCGAGACAGGGTGCTCTGATGGACATCGGCACGAGCGCACATCTCTTTCAGCGTTACGCCGAGACGTTCACGCTTGCGTTCGATCTCGCTGAGATTTTGCATGTCGGCTTTCCGTTTGCAATTTTCCATTGATTTGCAAATGTAGCCGTGATTTGGTTTGCATTGTCAATTGCTGTATTGAGTTTTGAACAATGGGCCTTCCCGCTGCCATAAGTGTGCGCATGACGAACCTGCGCGACCAGCAGCTGGCATGGCTGGATCATATCTCGAAGACGAGCGGCCTGACGTTCACTGAGATCGCCAGGGCGGCGGGACTTACCCCGTCGACGCTTACCCGCTTCAAAAAGCAAGACATCAATGGCCACACGCTCTCGGCCAAAACCGTGAAGCTCATCGAAGACGCCACCAACGTGCCGGCGTATCAGACGAGAACGCGGCCAAAGCTCGTCTCCTTTTCCGAAGGCGAAGCGATCCCGTATCAGGTTGAAGACACCGAGAACCCGGTTCTGGCATCGCTTAAGTCGGTCGTGGACAATTCCAACAGCCTCGATCTGTGGGAGTTGAAGACGCAGAGCCTTTCAGCGGCGGGATATGGGTTAGGTATGGTGGTTGTCGTCGACCGCAATGCAACACCTCACAGCGGTGATTGCGTGTGCGCCCAAGTTTACGATGATCGGCGCGGCACGGCCGCTACCATATTCCGCGTTTTCCGGACGCCATATCTCATCACCGCTTATCGGGACCGCGAGCCCGAACCGCCGGAAGTCGTGGACGATCACAATATCCGGATCGCAGGGGTTGTGGTGGCCGGTATCCACGTCCGACATTAACTGAAGTTTCCACCAAAAACTTGATGACCTGCAGGCATCGACCCGCATGCTCGATTGGTTCGTTTGCATCTAAAGCAAATTTGTATTTGCAAAGCTAACGGTAAATGTGCATTCTCCAAATGCAACTGATTTGCATCGGAGGTCGGCATGCTTTCGGAAAAACTCGTGAAACTGCCCGAGCTGGCCGCCGCGCTCGACCGCTCGGAAGACTGGATCAAGCGCAACTGGTTGCGCCTGCACATGGAGCGCGGCATGCCCCGCAAGCTGACGGTCGGCTGGTCCTGGCCGCGGGGCGCACTCGAGCGCTGGCTCGAACAGGGCGCCGACGGCGCTGCCAGGGAAGAACCTGTGCCGACGACCAGGCCGCGGGAGACGGCTCCCCTGCAGCTCGCCATAGCCAACCAGAACGCCCGCATGCGGCAGCGCTATGCAGGAGGGCGGGCATGACCTCCTCCATCTCCGAAAACCCCGCCGCGCTCGCACCGCACAAGGTGCTCACGCGTCGCCAGCAGGAAGCCATCCTCGCGATCGGCCATTTCCGCCATATCCGCAAGGTGGGCACCACATGGGAGATCGGCCCGCACCGCTTCTCGTTTTCCCTGGTCGACGCGCTCGTGCGGCGCCATCTGGCGCGAGAGGCAAGTCGCTCGCTCTCCCTCACGCTCGCCGGCTGGCTCGCCGAAAAGCGCCTGAAGGAGCGGCAACAATGAAGACGACACGCGAAACCCTCGCTGAGCTCGAGCAGCTCGCCCTGAAGGGCGACGAGCTGATGACGCGCCTGGTCGCCGATCTCGGCGAATACCACGCCGATCTCGAGGCCCTCATGCGCGCCGCCTCACTGGCGCGCTCGACGTCGTCGGCCGTCATCGTCGAGGCAGCCTGCATCCTGACGGAGCGCGAGCGGGGCGAGCCGCTGTGCGAGACCATGAGAAGACAGCGCCTGCAATGAGCCCGTGCTGCCTCATCGCCCTCGGCCTCGCCGCCTTCCTGCTTTTCGGGCTGCTGCTCGCCAACATGCACCGCCTCTTCCCGAACCTCCGGCGCAGCGCCGGCCGGGACCAGCGCGGGGACTAAATCTGCCACCTTTGCCTCCAGGTCGGCGGACCATGAAGGCCGGCGGTTTTGTGCTGCGTGCCGCCGGCCTTCGCTTTTAACCTCACCAACGGGAGTAACTAAATGAACATCGCAGTAAAGACCCCGGCCGCCACCATCGTGCGGCCGCACCAGGCGCCCATCCTCATCGTCACCGGAGCGGCATCGCTCGCCATCCGCGCCGGCACCATGATCACCGGCGACGGCGGCGCCTTCAGCTTCCCGGACGACACCGAGATCGCCGTTCCCGACCTCATCCCCGGCGAGGACTACGGCATCCGCCTTGATGAAGGCCGGCCCTTCGCCACCCTGCTCGGCCCGGAGAACGCGATCGAGGCCGGCTGGATCGGCGGCTTCCACTTCGCCCCGGGCGGCAACGCCCCGGCGCGATCCGGCGGGGACACGACGCCCGCGATCAATCCGTGCTCGCTCTGGGATGCCGGCTTCCGCCCGGCCGCACCGGACCCGCGCGGCATGAAGCTGGTTGACCTCGGCGGCGGTCACCTCTTCTGGGACGACGTCTACTGGCTCGGTACCGAGCACGAGCGCTACGGCACGAGCCGCTGCGGCGCGACCATCGCCACCGGCGAGACGCTCGGCCGGCTCAACTATCACGACGCCGTCGAAATCCTCGCGAAACACGGCAAGCGCCTGTCGACCTATGACGAAGCCCGTGCCAGCGCCTACGGCGTCACCGAGCGCAGTTCGGCCGACCGGCACCCGAAGGTGACCGGCCTCGACGCCGCCCGCACCAGCGCCACCGGCTCCATGCAGGCCACGGGCAACGTCTGGGGCTGGATCACCGACGGCGACCCGGACGACCCGCGCCCGTCCATTTTCGGCGGCTCGTGGTTCAGCGGCTCGGACGCGGGCTCGCGCTTCGCGGCCCTCGGCGGCTGGGCCGAGGACTCGGGCGTGCACCTCGGCGTCCGCGCTGCCTGCGACCACCTGGCCGCCTGATACGCGCGCGCGAAAGCGCGGGCGCACCTTTCCCCTCCATCGAAGGATAACGACCATGACGGCAGCAGCCGCAGTCAAGCAGCATGACATCATCATCGAGCGCGCCGACCTCGCCGCGCCCATCCTCTACGTTTCCGGCAAGGAGGCCGTTGGCATCCGCGCCGGGACCGTGATCCGGATCGGCGGCAATGCCTACGGCTTCGACGTCGACACGCCCCTCGACGTCTTCGGCGCGTTCGCGCCGGGCCACGACTACGGCGTCGGCGTGCACGAGGACGGCAGGCCTTTCGCCGCCGTGCTGGCGCCAACCAGCCCGCTTTCCGTCGGCTTCATTGCCGGCTTCCACTTCGCCCCGAGCGGATGCGCGGAAGGCACCGAGGGCGGCGACGGCATCCCCTCCGTCAATCCGTATTCGGCATGGGACATCGCGTTTCGTCCGACGTGCCCGGACCCGCGCGGCATGACGCTGGTTGAAGTCAGCCCCGGCCGCCTCTTCTGGGAAGACATCTACCTTCTTGCCGCCGATCACCTGCAGGGCACCAGCCGGTACAACGTGATGATCGCCGACGGGCGCGACCTGCCCGAGCGCATCGACGGCAAGGGCAGGTATACGAGGCTCGACAACGCCACGGCCGTCGAAATCTGCGCGCATCACGGCAAGCGCCTCATCGGCGCGGAGGAAGCCTTTGCCGGCGCCTACGGCGTCAAGGAGCGCTGCTCGCGCGGCACGGACCCGGTGAAGACCGGCAGCATGGCGGACGGCGGCGCCCGCTTCGTCAGCCGCCGCGGCGTCATCGACGCGACCGGCACCCTGTGGCAGCGGGGCACCGACGGCCACCCGGACGATCCGCGCCCGTCCATTTTCGGCGGCTCGTGGCTCGTCGGCTCGTGCGCGGGCTCGCGCTACGCGTACCTCGACTACTGGGCCGAGTTCTCGTACGAGTTCCTCGGCGTCCGCGCTGCCTGCGATCACCTGGCGCCCGCCTGATTTGCGCGAAAGCGCAAATCCCGCCTGAACCGGACGATCGCCAGCCATGCAACGCGACGAACATGTGAACGCCAGGGACCTGGCGATCGTCGAGAAATACGAGGCCACCGTGACCTATCTCTACCCCATCTTCCAGTCCTTCCCGCGCCGGCACGGCGTGCTGCGCGACAGCATGATCGGGCAGCTGATGGACATGGTCGGCCTCCTGTACCAGGCCGCGAAATCGAAACAGCCTTCGCGGCTCTACGCGGCGGACGCCCATCTGGCGACGCTGCGCTTCTGGTTGCGCTTCGCGACCGCGGAAAAGCTGCTCTCTCACAAACAGCACCAGGTGGCGCTCGGCCATATCGCCGAGACCGGCGCGATGCTGGGAGCGTGGATCCGCGCCGCCAAGGGCAACGGGAGGTCGGGGTAATGGCTATGGTGCGCCCGTCCATTTTCGGCGGCTCGTGGATCAACGGCTCGAACGCGGGCTCGCGCTACGCGAACCTCGACAACTGGGCCGAGAACTCGAACGAGAACCTCGGCGTCCGCGCTGCCTGCGACGACCCCTTTCCGGCTCGGCGACGGTCACGGCCGCGTCGGCCATGTTCCACCGGCGCCTATGCGCCAGGGTGGTCGGCCCAACCTTCCAGCTTCGGCAAATACTTTCCAAGGTCCGGCAAAGCGGGGAGTAGCGGCAATTGCGCCGTCGAAACCCGCGGCCGGCATCCCGCCGCGAGGAATCCCATGGCGAAGAAATACCGCAACCTCATCGGCCCGATCACGGCCGACGCAAACATGCGCGAGGCCTTGCGCCTCACCGCGCGCGGCAAGCGCCTGACGCCCGCCTATCTCGAATTCAAGGAATATTCCGTCCTCAACCTGCACCTGCTGGCGGCAGCCATGCGCGACGGAACCTACAGGCAGGGCCAGCCGAACGAATTCCGCATCTACGACCCGAAGGAGCGGCTGATCTGCGCGCTACCCTTCGAGGACCGTGTCGCACAGCAGGCCGTCGCCCGCATCATCGCGCCGATCTTCGACACCACCCTCCTGCCGCGCTGCTTTGCCTGCCGGCCGGGCAAGGGCACCCACGCCGCTGCCATCGCCCTGCAGGCCGACATGCGCCGCCTCGATCGCGACGGCCCGCTCTACGCGCTCAAGACGGACTTCTCACGCTACTTCTATTCGATCGAGCGCGGAACCCTCTGGCGGCTGATCGACGCGAAGATATCGTGCCGCGCCACGCTGCGCCTCATCGAGGCCATGCTGCCGCGATCCGGCATCGGCCTTCCCATCGGCAACCTGACTTCGCAGATTTTTGCCAATATCTATGCCGGCGTCGTCGACCGCCACCTGCAGCAGGAGCTCGGCGAGCGGTACTGGTATCGCTACATGGACGATATCGTGGTGCTCGGCCGCGATCCGGATCACCTGCGCAAGGTGCGAGCCTCCATCGAGGGGCTTTCCCGCGACCGGCTTGGCCTGCGCTTTTCCAAGTGGAGCATCCAGCCCGTCAGCCGCGGCGTGAACTTCGTCGGCTACCGTATCTGGCCGACACACAAGCTGCTGCGCCGCGACAGCGTTGTCCGCGCCCGCCGTAAGATCAAGGCCTACCGCGCCGCCGATGAGCACGCCAGGCTGGAACGGTTCCTTGCCGCCTGGACCGGTCACGCAAAATGGGCGGATAGCCGCAATCTTCTCAGAAACCTCGGCCTGCCGACGACCGTGATCGGTCGGCTAGTCGCCGCCACATCAGAGGGAGGCGGCCATGGCTGATCGTGCACATCTCCAGCGCCTCGAGCGCGAGCTCGTCGACAAGGGCAAGCTCATAGAGGCCGGCTGGATCGGCCTGCGCCTCGCGGCCATTCCGGACAGCGCGTCGGCGACGCAGCTCGAAGAGATGCGGAATGCCTTCTTCGCCGGTGCACAGCATTTGTTCTCCTCCATCATGTCGATCATGGATCCCGGCGAAGAGCCTACCGAGGATGATCTACGCCGCATGGGTAGCATCCAGGACGAACTCGACGACTTCATCGAGAAATTCGAGCTCAGGCACTTTCCGGCGAAAGGGCGCGCGTGATGGCCGAGGTCAGGATCCGCCACGTCGCATGGAGAAACGGCCGCCCGCGCTTCTCGCCTGGCCCGACGCTCCGGGCGAAAGGCTACAAGCCTGCCGACCTGAAGCATGCCGATGGCCGCTGGTTCAGCCAGGGCGAGGCGCTGGATTGGTCCAATGCTCTCCGGCAGGCACTGATGGCCGCCAAAGCGGAAAGCGCGCCAGTGGCCCTTCCTGCGTCGATTGCGCCGCTCGTCTCGCGGCCGGCGGTGGCCTACCCCATGTCGCAGCTCTTCGAGGACTGGTTCAGAAGCCCGCGCGTGCTGAAGAGGAAGGACGGCACGCCGCGCCCGCCGGCGACGATCAAGGACTACAAGCAGAAGGCCCGCGTGCTTGAGTTGTGGGATCCGGACATGTGGGCCTCGGAGATATCGGCGCTCGACCAGTCGATCTGCTACGGCCTCTACGAGGATCTCTGGAAGAGCAAGGGCCTGGCGACGGCCCGCGGCGCATTGACGATCCTCGGCATGGCGATCAGCTGGGGTCTGCGCACCGGCCGCGTCAAGGGCCTCACCATGAACCCCGCGCGCGATCTCGATATGCAGGCGCCGGCGGCCCGCGCCCGCTTCATCACCCGCGAGGAATTCGATCACCTGGTCGCGACGGCCGAGGGCGAGAAATTCCGCCGGCCGGACTTCGCCGACATGCTCTATTGCGGCGTTTGGACCAGCCAGCGCCAGTACGACCGTCTCCGCCTGCAGCTCTCGGCCTTCCGCAAGGGGCGCTTCGTGCTGCGACAGAACAAGACGGGAGCGATCGTCAATCCGCCCGTTGCAGCTCCCTACAAGGCACGCATGGACGCCGCGGCCGAACGCCGCAAGATCAAGGAGATCATCAGCCCCTACGCTCACCTCAACGAGAGCACCTGGGCGCCGTGGAACCACTGGACCTATCGCAATCTCTTCTCCGAGATCCGCGCCGAGGCGGCGAAGACCGTGCCGAGCTGCGCGACGATCATGGAAAAGGATCTGCGCGCCACCGGCGTCACCTGGATGGCGCTCGCCAAGAACACCCTGCCGCAGATCTGCGCCGTCTCCGGTCACTCCCTGCAGGGCGCGCACATCATCCTGAAGCACTACCTGGCGCTCCATCCGGAAATGGCGACGACCGCAATCGGCAACCTGGTCGAATGGTACGAGAGCGGCAGTAACTCGGATATGGCGGTGTGACGTCAGCGCCGCGTGTGATTTCCGTGTGATCTTTTGTGACTTTCTTCAGTCACCTCTAAAACTGGCGGAAAACCCGGAAACGCCTGAGGGTCGAGGGTTCGAGTGGTGAGCGCGCAGGGATTCGAACCCTGGACCTACTGATTAAAAGTCAGTTGCTCTACCGGCTGAGCTACGCGCTCCCGGGCGGGGCGCGGCGCCTCGCGGAAGTGCGCGGAACATAGGCAGGAGGTCCTGCCGGGTCAACCCGGAAAATGCGTCGAAAAACAGCTTTCGCCGCGGCCTTGCGGTTTGCTCAGTAGACCTGGTATTTCAGCAGTCCCAGCGACCACTTGATGCTGCGGTTCTCCACGTCGCGCGTCCAGGTCTGCTTCAGCGCGCCGGCGATGTCGGCGATGGTGGTGCGGGCGTCGAGGTCCTTGGTCAGGCCGTAGTCGCTGGGGGCGACCTTGGTGAGATCGACGTCGTCGGCGACGACGATGGCGACCAGCACGTTCTCGCTCGGACCGTCCGCCTCGAAGTCGAAGCCGTAATAGTCGTCGGGGATCGTGAGCGGCACGCCGGCCCGCAGCGGCGTGATCTTCTGCGCCGCCTCGTTCGGGAATATCTGCGTCGCCTTTCCGTCCTTGTCGACGTCGTAGAGGATGAGCTGGCCGGCGGCGCTGCTCGTCACCGTGATGCGGAAGGCATCGCCCGCCTTCAGGTGGTCGGGGGAAAGGGCGAGCGTGACGTCGCCGGCCGGCGGCTTGCCGAGGATGTCGCTGACGGCGTCCACCGGGTTCGCCGCGACATAGGCGGTCTGCGGCGTGTTCTCGACCTTCACTTCCTCGACCTTGCCGTAGTCGGGCGTCTGCTGTTCCTGGTACTGCTGGGCCTGCGCCCCGCCGGCTGCGGCCGGGTCCACGGCGCTCGCGCCGAGCAGCGCATAGTTGACCTCGAGCTGGGGGTCGAGGCCCTGGCACTCGCTCTGCGCAGCGCAATAGGTCTGCGACTGCTTCTTCACATATTCGAGCAGCTCCGCGTTCGAGATGATGCCGTTGCCGTTGCTGTCGGCGGCGGAAATCTCGTGGCCGTTGACATAGGAGAGCGTGAAGACGCCGTGCCGCTCTTCCGGCGGCAGGCGGGTGTCGTCCCAGGCGACCTGGTAGGAGGAGGCCGCGCTCCAGGCTTCCACGCCGTTTTCCTTGACGACCTCCGGCTTGTCCACCACCGCGACATCGACACGCAGGCCGCGCAGGCCGCGCGTCTTCACCGCCTCCGCCGGCTTGGCATGGGGGCGCGGCAGGAAGCGCGCGCTCTCCATCGCCTCGTCCGCCTTGCTCGACAGCGAGCGCGAGATCGTGCCGGAATGGCAGGCATCGATGACGAGGGAAACCGCGCGGTCCTTCAGCTTGGCCAGCATCTCGTCGATCTCGTCGTCGAGGATCACATTCGTCCAGTCGCTGTCGCCGGCCACAATGTCATAGGTGGAGAGCGCCTCGTCCAGCCCGTCCTCCTCGTCGCCGTTGAGGTCCTTCACCTGGAGGCCATGGCCGGAAAAGTAGAAATAGACGCGGTCGCCCGGCGCCGTGCCCTTCACCAGCCATTCGTCGATGCTGGCGAGGATCGCCGCGCGGCTCGCATCCTGGTCGCGCAGCACGCGGATCGAATCGGCCGGATAGCCGAGCTTTTCCTTGAGCATTTTTTCGATCAGCGGCACGTCGTTCTTCGGCCCTTCGAGGAACATCTTCTCCGGCAGGTTGGCATAGCTGCCGATGCCGATGACGAGCGCCCGGTCGGCGGCGGTCGCGGCGGAGGCAAGCAGCAGCACGATGAGGAAAGCGGCGACAGACCGGATCATCAGAGCGTTTCCCGCGTATAGAGGGGTTGAATGGCGACGCTTGCCTCCTTGCCGTCGAGCCGGGTCTTCAGCGCTTGCAGGAGGGTCGCGGGGGTCACGGCACGGTCGGCGAGCACGGAGCCGATGGCATCGACCGGCTCGCCCGTCCAGATGGTGATGAGATGGTCGGCGCCGAAGGGCTTGATGACTTCCACATCCGTCAGCTTGAACTCGGAACTGTTCGTGCCGGCCGCCTGCATGTCGAGGAACTGCACCTCGCCCGTATTGGCGAGGTTGAAGACCAGCATGTTCGGGTAGCGGCCGGGCGGGGCGTCGAAGCGCAGGCGGTCGCCCGCCGCATAGATGTCCTTGACGGGGGTGAGCGAGACAGAGCCGGGATTCTGGCTCGCCATGGCCTTCAGGAAATCGAGAAGGATGAACTTGTCGACCACGGCCTGGATACGGTCCGGGCCGACATTCTCGGCGGCGACATCGCCGTTCGGCGTAAAGAAGGTGCCGCTCGCCACATCCCAGCGGAAGGGCGTTCCGGTGCCATCGGCATTTTGCGGCCGCTCGGCCGTCCCGTCTATCTGCAGGGCGATCGTGCCGGTCCAGCCGAGGTCCGCCGCCGTCTTCACGACCCGCGCGGCATCGGCAGGCGTCTTCGTCTCGACGGCGGCCGCGGCGCCCTCGTCGGCCTTGACCGGGATGCCCCGGGTCAGCGTGACGACGACCTCGCTTTCCGAGCGCGCCACCTGCGGCGTGAAGTTCGGCACCTGGAGGGCTTCCGAACGGTTCTTGACGTTGGAGAAGACGTAGTCCTCCAGTTCGATGCGCGTGATGACGCCGTCGCCGTTGCGGTCGGCGGCGCCTTCCACGGCGCGGGCGAAGCTCCAGCTCAGCGCTCCGCGCGGCTGCCCGTCGATGATGACCTCCGGCGTCGGCTGGCTCTCCAGCGAGGCGGCAAGCACGGTGACCTGCTTGAAATTCGCCTCCTTGATGCTCGCCCCGGCGATCGCTTCCTGCGAGGGCGGCGCGAGCTTGACCGTCACGGCCGGCGCAAGGCGCGTCTTGCCGTTGATCGACCGGCTCATGCCGCCGGAAAAGCAGCTGTCGGAAACGAAGAGCACATGCACGCCCTTGCCCTCGGCTTCGGCGAACCAGGCGTTCATCTCGTTGTCGACGATGATTTCCTTCGATGTCTCCTCGTAGCGGTTGCGGTCGAAGCCGGGCAGCTGGAGGAATTCGTCCAGCCCGTCCGCCTCGTCGCCGGGGATGAGCTCGGGCATCTGGGCGCCGTGGCCGGCATAGGTGAAGATGATCGTGTCGCCGGGCGCGGCCTCGGCCACCATGTCCGTCCAGGCCTTGCGGATATCGTCCTTGCGGGCCTCCTCGTTGGTGAACTTGATCGCCTTGAAGCCCGCCTCGTTCATCGAGCGGTAGACGTCCTCGGCATCCTGCACGGCCCCGTCGAGGCTGACGTCGTTAGGATAGTGATCGACGCCGACGACGAGCGCGTAGGTCTGCGCGGCAAGTGCCGGGCCGGGAAGCGCGGCGGCAAGGCAGGCCACCAGAAGCCGGGGCAGCGTCTTCATCAATTGAGGTCCACTTCCACGCGGCGATCGAGCTGGTGCAGCGTCTCCGTGTCATAGGCCGTCGCATCGTCCGGCTTGAAAGGCTCGTCCTCGCCCTTGCCCTCGGTGGTGATCTTGCCGGCAAAGCCGGCCTGGTAGAGATAGGTTTTCAGCGTCTCGGCGCGGGCGAGCGAGAGCTTGTAGTTCGCCTCCGCCGAGCCGACCGGATCGGTATGGCCGATGAGCCTGATCGTGGCCGGCTTGACCGCCTTGAGGCAGCCGGCGAGGTCCTTGGCGGCCTCGACGCCGTCCGGCGTGAAATCCGCCGTGCCGAAGGTATAGCGCACCGGCGTCGACTTCTTCTTGATCGTCACGCCGCGGAAAGAAACCTTGCAGCCGCCGCGCATGGAAAGCTGCACCGGCTTGGGCGCGGCAAGGCGCATCTCGCTCGCCAACCTGTCGAGGCGCAGGATATATTGCTCGTCGGGTGCCATCCAGTCCGGCGTCAGCGTCTCGTTCGAGCCGTCCTCCAGCGCGAGCTGGTAGAGCCGCGCGGCCTGCTCGTATTCCTTGCGCTCGCGGGCAAGATCGCCGAGCGCGTCGAACACCTGCCAGGGGCCGCCATATTGCTTCTGTAGCACCTCCAGCTCCCGCCGGTGATCGGAGAGCTTCCCGCCGTTGCCGACGGCGATGGAAATGCGGTTGAAGGCGGCAAGCGAGGCGACACGGCCGACCAGGGTGCGCTCGTTGGCGCTGCAATTGGCCGTGCCCGCCGTCTCGGCGATGGCCTTCGCCTTCTGTTCGTCGCCGGCGTTGAACGCCTCTATGACGCCGGTGAAGGCATCGCAGGCGGCTGCCGCCGGAGCGGCGCCGGCAAGGACGAAGAGTGTCGCCGCTAGAGATCGCATCAGCATTGTCGGTCCTGCCCCTGTCTTTCCAAAGGGAAGGCAGGAGCCCGAAAGCCCCTGCCCTCTGCATCACTTGATTTCGAACGTCACCATCTGCAGGCCGCTTGCGCCGTTGTCCTGCTCGGCCTGCTTGGCAAGGTTGATGGCAAGGCCGCGGGTCGGCGGCTGCCTCGAACTTGCCACGAGCTGCTTTGCCTTCTCCGCCGTCAGCTTCTGGTCGCCGAGGCCGCCGATGCGGCAGAACGCGATCATCGTCTCGGCGGGCGACGGCGAATCGAAGGTCAGGTTCCCCGAACCCGGCTGCGGGATGAGGCGCTTCTCACCGGGATTCAGCGTCGTGTTGCCGATCATCACGTCCGGGATGATCTCGACATTGCCGGTATCCTCGACATAGACCACCTGAAGCTCGCAGGCGTGGTTGGTGCTGAGTTCGAAGCTCAGGTAGTCGCCCACCTTCGCGGACGTCGAGGGCACCTGGAGGGCAAGCTTGACCTTGTCGGCCTGCGCCTTGTCCTCCTGCTTGTAGGCCGGCACGGCGTAGGCCGTCTGGGTCTGGGTTTGCGTCGCATACTGGTCGCCGGTTGCGGCCTGCTGCGTCGTCGTCTGTTGCTGCTGGTAGGTATTGTCCACCTGCTGCTGCGTTTGCGTCTGCTGGTAGGCGCTGTTGTCCTGCACCGGCTGCTGGTAGCCGGCCGTATCGCCTGCCGGCTGGTTGTAGCCTGCAGTGTTCACGGCCACGTCCGCATTGACGCCGCGATGCAGCGGGCGAAGCTGCCGCAAGGGCTCCAGCATGAAGGCGTATTGCTCCTCGACCTCGACGCGCGGGATCGTCGCACCCGCCTCCAGCGTCGCCACCCAGTCGAGCCCGATGCGCAGTGCATTGACATCGGTGAGGCGGCGGATATCGGAGGCGAACTCTTCCGGCGTCATGTCGAACTCGGCGGCAAGCTGCTCGAAGTTCAGTTCGTCCTCGTACTTGTCGGCGAAGTAGGTGAAGATTTCCGCCCCGCCCGGCGCCTTCAGGCTGGTCCTGCCGCCGCCCGACGTCGGCTCGGTGATGCCGAGGCGGTCGAGCGCGGCGACGAAGCGATCGGTGTCACGCTTGTAGACCTCGTTCAGCTCCTCCTGCGGCACGTAGATGGCGAGCAGCTCGTCCTGCTGGTCCTTGGAGAAGAGCGTGGACGTCTCGATATGCTCGCGCAGCTGGTCGCGCTTCGACAGGATGCCGTCGAAATGGCAGTCGAAGCAGGAACGGGCGTTGACGATCTCCACGCCCTTGCCGATCGGCCGCTTGCGGAAGGACACGATCGTCGTCGGGCCGACATTGAGCTGGTCGCCCTTGTTGTTCGACAGATAGTAGCCTTGCATCCCGTTCGGCAGCGAGAAGATCATTTCGCCGCCGTCGTGCTCGAAGGGCAGAAGACCAGCCTTCAGCCGAATTCCGTCCGGACCGGCGGGGAAGCGCTTCAGCACCTGGCGGCCGACATCGCCGCCGAAGTCGTAGGACTTCCAGTAGTAGCCGCCGAAGGGCATGTCGTGGCGCTCGATCATGCGATTGTGGTCGGAAACCCCCGACGAACCGTCGGCGAAGGCCGCGCGCACGACGCGGCGGCGCTCGATGTTTTCCACGACATTGACACCGAAGCGCTGTTCCAGCCCGATGATGTTGATCGGCAGCTTCATGAGGCGGTTGTAGACCTTCGGCCGCGCGCCGTTGCTCATGAACCAGTCGATGCGCATGATCGGCAGCTGGGTCTGCGTCGCCTTGGCAAGGGCGTGCAGAGAGGCGTCGCTGTCCGGATCGACCCCGTAGAAATATTCGTTGATCAGGAAGTCGTAGTCGTCCTGGCTCCATTCGAGGTCGCGGATATCGACGCGCACGAGCAGGCCGTCGGAGCCCTCCACTTCCTCGGGCACGACGAGTTCCGGCCCGTAGGAGAGCGAATTGAGCAGCTTCTTGAAGCCACCGGCCAGCACCTTCATGCGCTTCATGAAGGTCTCGTGCGTCTCGCAGCTCATCATGCCGTTATACTGGTCGCGATAGCTGAAATAGCGCATGAACGGCTGGTCGTGCTCGTCCACCTTCGAGATGTCGCGCAGCGCCAGCTCAACGAAATCGAGATATTGCAGCATCGGCCTGGCGCGCTCGGTCTTCGCCGTGGCCACGGCGGTCGGAATGGCGGCCTGGTTCAGCGAGTTGATCCAGGCGGCAAGGCCCTGCACCTCCGCATCGCTCGGGCGCTTGCCGAGCGGCATGCGCCCGCTGGTCACGCTGGTATAGAGCAGCGACTTGGCGGCATCGCCCGGTGTCACGAAGGCCGGATTGGCGGCGATCGAGCCAAGGTCGCCCGAGGGGAAGGAGCCTTGCGAGCTTTCGCCCGGGCCGTGGCAGTTGCGGCAATACTTGCCGATGAAGGCATCGGCGGCCGAGGCCGCCTCCGCGCTGCCGCCGCCCGCGCCGAGCGCGGTTTCCGCCGTCGCCTCACTGCATACGGGCGTCGCGCTGGTTTCCACCGGCGTCACCTTTACCTCGCGGTCGGCGAGGAAGGCGTACATGGCCTGCCGGTCCTCGTCGGAAAGCGCGGCAAGGCCGTGCGCGATGCGCCGCATGACCGGATCGGAAAGCGGCGAGCCGGAGAGCTTCTTGCCGTCCTCGATCAGCCCCTTGGTGAAGACCTCGTGCGAGGCGAGCCCGCCCATGCGGGCCTTGGTGATATCCGGCGCGACGGCCCCGGTCAGCCCCTTCTCGCCCTCATAGGCGCGCGACTGGTCGAGGCCGTAGGTCGTGGTGCGCGGCGTGTGGCAATCGCCGCAGGCCCCGACATTCTCCACGAGGTAGCGGCCGCGCTCCATCTGCGTCTCCTCGCGTGGCTGGTAGGCCTGCACGGTGAAATGGCTGCGCTTCCAGAGTGTGATCGTCGTCTGGCGGCTGAAAGGAAAGGCGATCTCGTGTTCCTTCGAGGCGGCATCCGACTGGGGCAGCGTCTCGATATAGGCCTTGATGTCCAGCACGTCCTCCGGCTTCATGCCGCCGTAGGAGGTGTAGGGCATGACGGGGTAGAGGTTGTCGCCCTCCTTGTCGATGCCGACCATCACCGCATTCAGGAAATCCGCGTTCGACCAGCCGCCGATGCCGTTCGGATGGGCGGAAATGTTCGGCGCGAAGAATTTGCCGATCGCCGTCTCCATCTCCATGCCGCCCGAGAGCAGCTCGGTATTGTCGCCCGAGCCGTGGCAGGCGCCGCAACCGCCGGCGTTGAACATGATCTTGCCGTTCTCGGCGTTCGGCGTATAGGTGCCGAAGGCATCGGGTGCGAACTGGTCGATGGCGTAGGCCCCGGAGGGACAGGCGGCTGCGATCGCCAGACCGAAGAACGCGGCAAGGCGCGCGCCCTGGCGGAAGAATGCTGTTTCGAACATGCGCATGGCTTGTTCCCTCGCTCCAAGAGGCCGGCGCACCGGCTGGACGTGCTGATTGTCTTCACCGAAACTCGAAACGCTCGAACTCGACGCGGCGCGGCGCCTTGCCAAGGTCCTTCAACCCCTTCTCGATGGCCAGCCGCAGCGGCGGCGGGCCGCAGAACCAGAGGTCGGCTTCCGCCGGGTTCATCGCCGTGCCGGAGACGAGCTTGGCCGCGTCGAAGCGGCCGTCGATCGCCGAATTGTGCAGCACGAAGCTGAAATTCCCGAGCTTTTCCGCCTGTGTGCGGAACGTGTCGAGGCCGATCGCCTCGGCCCCGTCGCGCACGCAATAGACCATGTGGATATCCTGCCCCTCGTCGCCCTTCAGCCGGCTCGCCATGGCGAGGAACGGCGTCACGCCGATGCCGCCGGCAAGCCAGATCTGCTTCTTGCCGCCGCGCTTGTGGTTGAAATGGCCGTAGCCGCCTTCCAGCGTCAGGGAATCGCCGACCGCCACCGCCTCGCGCAGCGCCTTGGTGTAGTCGCCGAGCGGCTTGATGGCGAAGCGCACGGTGCCGTCGTCCTCGATGCCGGCGATGGTGAAGGGATGCGGCTCGCGAAGGCCGGACTTGTCGACGCGGAAGAAGCCGAACTGGCCGGGCAGCGCCTTCAGCCCCCGGCTGACGGGCTTGGCCGTGATGATCGTCGCCCCGTCGTGGCGCAGCACGTCCACCACCTCGTACTTGCGCGTGCGCAGCCAGGGCAAGAGTTGGGTATAGGCGTAGCTGGCGACCCCGAGGAGCGCAAAGAGGTTGAGATAGCTCGCCAGCAGGGCGGTGCCGTCATAGGGCCGCTTGATGAACATCTGGTGGAAGGCGACGAGGACGAAGAGCAGGCCGATGAAGCGGTGGGTGATGCGCCAGTACTGGTAGGGAATCTGGAAGCGCGTCTTCGGGATGACCTTCACGATGGAAAGGACGAGCAGGAAGACGAAACCGTAGAAGGCCCATTCCCCCACCGTCTTGGCGAACTTGTTGAGGTCGCCCGTCAGCGACAGCCCCTGGAAATCCGGCGTCACGAAATAATGCACGAGGATAAGACAGAGGATCGCGATGCCGATCTTGCGGTGGAACTGGTAGATGCGGTCGAGGCCGCCGAAAAGCTTCTCGATGAAGGGCGGGCGCGTTGCCATGAACTGCGCGATGCCCATGGCGACGAAAGCCATCGACGAGGCCATCAGGGAAAAGGTGGTGCCCGCATTGGTGTGGCTGACGGCCGGCACGGCCAGCAGGCCGGCGAGAACGATCAGGATCGTCGCGATGATGGAACCCGCAGTCAACGTATGCCCCCCACAGTGCAACCAACGGTCCGAACACGGGCATGCTGGCAAGGCCCATGATATTCGTCAACCGCAATCCTCTTATCGACGGACGGGCCGGCGGCTTTATTCGGGCGCTTTCGGGGACTGCGCCGAAAACTGCGGTAAAAACCTAATATGACAACGGAACGAAGCACATAGAAACCGGCCCGGCAGCAGCCGGCGGACGTCCCGCGCCGCACGGCAGAGCTGCTTCACGGGCACTCGGGGCGGGAAGGCACGAACGTCATTGATATATCAGGAAACTTGCTATCCGATTTGCGACATGCGAGCATGTGATATATCAACGGGAACGACCGAATGACGGAAACCGCAGCCTCGCAGGCCCATCTTGCCTATCTTACCCTCGAAGGGCTGATCGTCACCCTCAAGCTGAAGCCCGGCGCGCTCGTGACGGAACGCCGGCTCATCGAGCTTGCCGGCCTTGGGCGCACGCCGGTGCGCGAGGCGATCCAGAAGCTGGAATGGCAGGGATTGATCGCGGTGCGTCCCCGCGCCGGCCTTCAGGTAACGGCCATCCGTCCGCAGGACCATGCCGACGTGATGGCGACGCGCCGCCAGCTGGAGCCGATGGCCGCCGACCTCGTCGCCCGCCACGCCGGGGACGAGCACCGTGAACGGCTGGTCGCCTGCGCGCAGGCGATGACCGTCTGCTCCATCCACTCCGATGTCGAAGGCTTCCTCGCCGCCGACAAGGCTTTCGACGAGATCATGGAGGAAGCCTGCCCCAACCGCTTCCTGACGGCGGCGCTGGCGCCCCTGCAGACCCATTCCCGCCGTCTCTGGTTCACCCGCGCCGACAGCCGGCACATGGATGCCTCAGTGGAGCGGCATGTGAAGGTCATCCGCGCGATCCGCAACGGCGACGGCCCCGCAGCGGCAACGGCGATGGGCGAATTGCTGGATTATCTGTCCGCGTGAAACGAAAAGGGCGGCCCGCAGGCCGCCCCGTAAAGGTCGATTTCGCCCCGCTTAATCCACGAAGGCGCGTTCGATGACGAACTCGCCGGGCTTGCTGTTGGCGCCCTCGGTGAGGCCGGCGGCTTCCAGCAGTTCCTTGGTTTCCTTCAGCATCGCGGCGGAGCCGCAGATCATGCCGCGGTCGACGGCCGGGTCGAAATGCGGGACGCCGAGATCGGCGAACATCTTGCCGTTGCGGATGAGATCGGTGATGCGGCCCTGGAACGGATAGTCCTCGCGGGTGACCGTCGCATAATGGCGCAGCTTGTTGCCGACGATCTCCGAGAGGAATTCGTGGTTGCGGATCTCCTCGACGAGGTCGAAGCCGTATTTCAGCTCGGCGACTTCGCGGCAGGTATGGGTGAGGATCACCTCGTCGAACTTCTCATAGGTCTCCGGGTCGCGGATCAGGCTCGCGAAAGGCGCGATGCCCGTGCCGGTGGAGAACATGTAGAGCCGCTTGCCGGGCGTCAGCGCGTCGAGCACCAGCGTGCCGGTCGGCTTCTTGCGCATCAGCACGGTATCGCCCGGCTTGATCTGCTGGAGATGCGAGGTCAGCGGGCCGTCCGGCACCTTGATGGAGAAGAACTCCAGTTCCTCGTCCCAGGCGGGGCTGGCGATCGAATAGGCGCGGTAGATCGGCTTCTCGCCGACCATCAGGCCGATCATGGCGAACTCGCCGGAGCGGAAGCGGAAACTTTCCGGGCGCGTCATGCGGAAGCGGAACAGGCGATCCGTATAGTGCTGCACGCTCGTGACCCTCTCGGCGAAAACGCCGGCAGGCACGGTTGCAACAAAATCTTCTGTCTTGGCGGGTGCGTTCATTTCGGCAGCGATCCTGAAGGGGTCGGAGGATTTGACGATAGGCAGATATTACATGTTGAGCGGCAAAGGAAGGTATTGCGTTCCAATGCGCCGATCGGCCGCGCAATATTTGCCGCGCCCCCTGCTTTCGCCCGGGACGCGGCGCTCTGCCTTGATCTGGAACAATGCTGGCACGCGATTGCGGCCTTTCGAGGAGCGGGGGCCGAGAATCAGGCCCGCCGGCGCCAGCTGTAGGAGTTGACGTCCTGCGCGGGGCGCGCCGTCGGCTGGTAGTGGACGGGAATGCCCGGCAGGCGGTTTTCCGCAAGCCGCTTCAGCGCCGTCGCATTGCTGACGGCGAAGCTGTCGATGCCGCAGCGAAGCATCAGCGGCACCTGGTCGATCAGCACGTCGCCGACCGCCCTCACCTCGCCCGTGAATTTCAGCCGCGAGCGCAACAGCGAGGCATGGCTGAAGGCGCGGCCGTCGCTGAAGGCCGGGAAGGCGAGCGCGACCAGCGCCAGCCGGTCGAGATGGCCTTCCAGCCGGCGCACGTCGTCCGCCGGCTCGACCAGCACGCCGAGGCCCGTTTCGTTCGTCTTCGCAGCCTTCTCCAGGAAAGCCTCGAGGCCGAGGATCGCCTTCTCGTCCGGCCCGGCCCTGGTCTCTTCCGTCTCGATGATCCACGGATCGTCGGCCACGAAGCCGGATTCGTTCCAGATTTTCGTCATTCGGTTCTCCTCAGGCCGCCGCGGCCGTCTTGTCGCCGTAGAGCGCGGTCTTGAAGGGCTGCGGCCCGACACGGCGATAGGCAGCGATGAAGGTTTCGGACGGATCGAGGCGCAGGCCGAGATAGGTGTCGACCACCACTTCGATGGCGTCCGTCACCTTCTCCGGCTCGAAGCCGCGGCCGATGATCTCGCCGATCGACGTGTTCTCGTCGCCCGAGCCGCCGAGCGTGATCTGGTACAGCTCCTCGCCCTTCTTCTCCACGCCCAGAAGGCCGATATGGCCGACATGGTGATGGCCGCAGGCGTTGATGCAGCCGGAAATCTTGATCTTCAGCTCGCCGATCTCCGCCTGGCGCTCGGGCGAGCCGAAGCGGGTGGAAATCGCCTGCGCGACCGGGATCGAGCGGGCATTGGCGAGCGCGCAATAATCCAGTCCCGGACAGGCGATGATGTCGGTGATGAGGCCGGAATTGGCCGTCGCAAGCCCGGCGGCGACGAGGCCGCGATAGACCGGCTCCAGATCGGCCAGCGCCACATGCGGCAGGATCAGGTTCTGCTCGTGGCTGACGCGGATCTCGTCGAAGGCATATTCTTCCGCAAGATCGGCGACGGCCTCCATCTGCGCGTCGGACGCATCGCCCGGAATGCCGCCGATGGGCTTCAGCGAGATCGTCACCATGCCGTAGTCGGGATGCTTGTGCGGCTGCACGTTCTGCCGCACCCAGCGGGCGAAGTCCGGATCCGCCTTCTTCCACTGGGCAAGGTTGGCCCAGCCCTCGGCGCGGGGGGCAAGCCGCGGCGGTGCGAAATAGGTCGCGATCGCCGCAATGTCGGCTTCCGGCAGCGTCAGTTCGCTGTGGCGCAGGTCAGCGAACTCGGCCTCCACCTGCCGAGCCAACTCCTCGGCCCCCATCTCGTGCACGAGGATCTTGATGCGCGCCTTGAACTTGTTGTCGCGCCGGCCGTAGAGATTGTACACGCGCATGATCGCGGTCGTGTAGGAAAGCAGGTCCGCTTCCGGCAGGAAGTCGCGGATCTTCTTGGCCACGAGCGGCGTGCGCCCCTGCCCGCCGCCGACATAGACGGCAAAGCCGATCTCGCCCCGCTCGTTCTTCTTCAGGTGCAGGCCGATGTCGTGCACCTGGATCGCCGCGCGGTCGCGCTCGGCGCCGGTGACGGCGATCTTGAACTTGCGCGGCAGGAACGAGAACTCCGGATGGACGGAGGACCACTGGCGCAGGATTTCCGCATAGGGCCGCGGATCGGCGACTTCGTCGGCGGCTGCGCCCGCGAAATGGTCGGCCGTCACGTTGCGGATGCAGTTGCCCGAGGTCTGCAGCGAATGCATCTCCACCGTGGCAAGATCGGCCAGTGCATCCGGCAGCTCGGAGAGCTTCGGCCAGTTGTACTGGATGTTCTGGCGCGTGGTGAAATGGCCGTAGCCGCGGTCGTACTTGCGCGCGATATGCGCCAGCATGCGCATCTGGCGAGCATTGAGTGTGCCGTAGGGAACGGCGACCCGCAGCATGTAGGCATGGAGCTGCAGGTAAACGCCGTTCATCAGGCGCAGAGGCTTGAAGGCGTCTTCGGCCAGCTCCCCGGAAAGGCGGCGGGCGACCTGGTCGCGGAACTGCTCCACCCGGCCGGAAACGAAGGCGTGGTCGAATTCGTCGTAGCGATACATGCGGGCGCGTCCTCAGGCAGCCGTGGCGGCAAGGCCGGAATAGCCGGCCGCATAGGCGATGGTCGGGCCTTCCGCGCGGATGCGCTCGCGCATGCGCAGCGGCCGCAGGATGCCGTCGACCTCTTCCACGTCGATGACGTTGACGTCGACCACATGGTTGTCGGCGAAGGCCTGCCGGCCGGTCGCCTCCAGGGCCTCGACGGCTTCCTTGTGGCGGGCGACGAAGGCCGTCTGGAGCCGTTCGTTCCAGTTCCCGGCGGCATCCAGCCAGACGGACGTGCCGTCGGAGAGGCGGTTGGCTGTCAGAACCTTGTCGGCCATATCATGCTCCCAATGCTGCTGTGAGGCGAACCGGCTCGCGCACGGCGAGCGGTTCGGAATGTTCGAAATTGGCGCCGGCGACGGCATCGCCGATGATCACCATGACCGGGCCGGCAAGTTCGTCGCGGTGTTCCAGGCCCGGCAAGTCCTTGAGCGTGCCGTGCAGCAGCCGCTTTTCGCGGCGGCTGGCGTTTTCCACGACGGCGACCGTCGTTTCGGCCGGAAGGCCGGCCTCCATGAGGCGCGCGGCGACGGAGGCAGCCACGCTGCGCCCCATGTAGACGGCGACGGTCGCGCCGGAAATGGCAAGCCGCGCCCAGTCCGGCAGGACGGCGCCGGTGAGATCGTGGCCCGTCGTGAAGACGAGCGAGGAGGCGACGCCGCGCAGCGTCAGCGGCAGTTCGAAATCGGCGGCGGCGGCGAAGGCCGAGGTGATGCCCGGAACGACGTCGTAGGCGACGCCGGCCTGGCGGAGCGCGGCCATTTCCTCGCCCGCGCGGCCATAGACCAGCGGATCGCCGGACTTCAGGCGCACGACGCGCTTTCCGGCCTTGCCGAGATCGACGAGGAGATCGTTGATCTCTTCCTGCGACTTGGAATGGCAGCCCTTGCGCTTGCCGACGGAGATGCGTTCGGCATCGCGCCGGCCCATGTCGACGATGGCCTGCGGCACGAGCGCGTCAAAGACGATCACGTCGGCCTCCATCATCACGCGCTGGGCGCGTAGCGTCAGCAGGTCCTCGGCGCCCGGACCCGCGCCGACGAGCCAGACATGGCCCTCGGCCCTGCCCTGCGCGCCAAGGAGAGAATCGGCGGCACGGCGCGCCGTTTCGATATCGCCGTTGTCGACGGCATCGGCGACGGCGCCCTGGAAGAACCGGCGCCAGAAGACGCGGCGGGTGACGCCGCGCGGGAGCGCGCGGTCGACGGCCTCGCGATAACCGTTGGCAAGGCGTGCCAGCCGGCCGAGCGAGGGCGAAAGGATCTGGTCGACCTGCGCCCGGATCATCTGCGCGAGAACGGGGCCTGCGCCTTCCGTGCCGATGGCGACGGCAACGGGCGCGCGGTTGACGAGGGCCGGCGTGAAGAAGTCGCAATAATCCGGCTGGTCGACGGCATTGACCGGGATGTGCATCTCGCGTGCGGCGCTGGCGATGGCGCGGTCGGCCGCGGCATTGCCCGTCGCGGCGAAGACGAGCGTGGCGCCGGCGATCGCCTCCCTGGAAAAGGGTGCGCGCTGGAAGACGAGGCCCTTTTCGGCGATGAAGCGGGCGAAATCGGCTTCCGGCTCCTCGGCCAGCACGACGATCCGGGCATCCGTGTTGAACAGGAGGCGGGCCTTGGCGAAGGCTTCGTCGCCTTCGCCCACGACAACGACCGTCCTGCCGCTGACGCGGAAGAAGGCCGGGAAGGTCGAGAGCTTGTGCTGCGCTGCTGTCATGGTTCGGTCCGGTTGAAGTGTGCGCACTATCGCGAAAACCGGCCAGGAACGAAAGAAACAGAAATTCCAATGGGTCGAAAGGGGCGTATTGTTTTGCTCCGGCGCCCGGCATTTTGAGCATAAGTCACCGGCCGCCCTTGCCTGCCCACCGCGCCGGCCGCTAAGGATGCGGACATACAACGCAAACCGGGATTCCCTCATGGACCAGGCAGCCCTTGCAAAGCGCCTCCTCGACGTCATCGAGTTCGACATCCTGCCCCTGACGCGCAAGGGCGTCGCCGCCGGCAACAAGGTTTTCGGCGCGGCGGTCCTCGACAAGTCCGATCTGTCGCTGGTGCTGGCGGAAACCAACAACGAGACGGAAAATCCGCTCTGGCACGGCGAGGTACACACGCTGAAGCGCCTTTACGAGCGGATCGAGAAGCCGAACACGAAGGATTACGTGTTCCTGTCGACGCATGAGCCCTGCTCCATGTGCCTCTCGGCCATCACCTGGGCCGGCTTCGACAATTTCTACTATTTCTTCAGCCACGAGGATTCGCGCGACAGCTTCGCCATTCCGCATGACCTGCGCATCCTGAAGGAAGTCTTCCGGCTCGATCCGGGCGGCTATGCCAAGACGAACGCCTTCTGGCACTCCGCCGCCATCGCCGATCTCATCGCGACGGCCGAAGAGCCGGAAAAGACCGCACTGAAGAAACAGGAGCGCGATATCCGCGCGGCCTACGACGCCGTGTCGGCAGACTACCAGTCCGGCAAGGCCGGCAACGCCATTCCGCTCAACTGAGACCCGCCATGGAGCCGAGCCGCGATATAGAACGCCTGATCGAGATCATGGCGGCGCTGCGCCAGCCGGAAACCGGCTGCCCGTGGGACATCGTCCAGACCTTCGAGACGATCAAGCCCTACACGATCGAGGAGGCCTACGAGGTCGCCGACGCCATCGAGCGGAACGACATGGACGATCTCTGCGAGGAACTGGGCGATCTTCTCCTGCAGGTCGTCTTCCATGCCCGCATGGCCGAGGAGCGCGGCGATTTCGATTTCGGCAGCGTGGTCGAGGCCGTGACGCGCAAGATGATCCGCCGCCACCCGCATGTCTTCGCCCGCTCGGACGCCGACACGCCCGAGGCGGTGAAGCTGCAATGGGACGAAATCAAGCAGGCGGAAAAGCGCGAGCGCAAGGAGCGCCGCGCAAAGCGCGGCCTGCCGGAAGACCCGCTGCGCGGCCATCTCGGCTCGGTCCAGCGTTCCTTCCCCGCGCTGGTGGAAGCGCTGAAACTTCAGGAGCGGGCGGCAAAGGTCGGCTTCGACTGGTCCGAGCCCGCGCCGATCCTCGACAAGATCGAGGAGGAGATCGGCGAACTGCGCGAGGCCCTGCAAAGCGACAACAAGAGCGCCGTGGCCGACGAGCTCGGCGACCTCATCTTCGCACTGGTCAATATCGGCCGCCATGTCGGCGCCGACCCGGAAATGGCGCTACGCGGCACCAACACCAAATTCCGCAACCGCTTCTCGCATATCGAGGACAGCCTTGCCGCAAACGGCGAGAGCCTGGAAGAGGCGGCGCTGGAGCGGATGGAGGAGCTTTGGCAGGCGGCGAAACGGATCGAGCGGCAATTGGCGGAGTAAAGCCCCTCAGCGCTCCCAGTCCTCACGCACCGGCTTTGCGCCGATCCCCAGCCGGCGGTCGAGTTCGGCGGCTTCGGTCTCCGTCAGGCGGAGTTCCAGCCGCACGTTGCCGTCTTCCATGTCCTCGCGGGCATCGACGACGGAGTGGTCATAGATCCACGGCAGGAGCTGCAGCTGCCCGATTGGCACGATCACGTCACGGTCGACGAGCACGCCGGAAAGGCGGCGGTTGATCTCGTCGAACAGCGCATCGACGCCCTCGCCGGAGATCGCCGAGACCGCCATGACGTTCGGCTGGCTTTCGGCCTTCTGCACCAACGCTTCGCGCGCCTCCGGTTCCAGCCGGTCGATCTTGTTCCAGACCTCGAGGATGCGTTCCGCCCCGTCCTTCTCGTCGATGCCGAGATCGGCGAGGATGCGCAGGACGTCCGAGGACTGCGCGCCGTTGTCCGGGTCGGACATGTCGCGCACATGGAGGATGAGGTCGGCTTCCAGCACCTCTTCCAGCGTCGCGCGGAAGGCGGCGACGAGATGGGTCGGCAGATCCGAGATGAAGCCCACCGTATCGGACAGGATGACGGTGCGGCCCTGCGGCAGCTTCATGCGGCGCAGCGTCGGGTCGAGCGTGGCGAAGAGCATGTCCTCGGCCAGCACCCCTGCCCCGGTGATGCGGTTGAACAGCGTCGACTTGCCGGCATTGGTATAGCCGACGAGGGCGACGATCGGGTGCGGCACCTTCTTGCGCTTGGAGCGGTGGAGCTGGCGGGTGCGGCGCACCTGCTCCAGCTCGCGCTCCAGCTTGACGATCTTGTCCTGCAGCAGCCGCCGGTCGGCCTCGATCTGCGTTTCGCCCGGGCCGCCCATGAAGCCGGCGCCGCCGCGCTGGCGCTCGAGGTGGGTCCAGCTTCTGACGAGCCGGCCGCGCTGGTAGTTGAGATGCGCCAGCTCGACCTGCAGCGTGCCTTCCTTGGTGGAGGCGCGGCGGCCGAATATTTCGAGGATGAGGCCCGTCCGGTCGATGACCTTGGCGTTCCATTCCTTTTCGAGATTGCGCTGCTGCACCGGCGTCAGCGGATGATCGACGATGACGAGGCCGGCATCGTGCTCGTCGAGCGCAGCCTTGATCTCCGCGATCTTGCCGGCGCCGAGAAGCGTGCCGGGCTTCGGCTGCGCCACAGGCACGATGGCGGCGTGGACAACGGTAAGGTCGATGGCATGGGCAAGGCCGACGGCCTCTTCCAGCCGCGCCTCGTCGGAGCGCGCGGGCGCGGCCGACGGATCGGCCTGCTGGGCGCGGGACGCCTTCAGCACCGGCGCGATGACGA
>Ga0206116_1000142_pt1 | contig 108605 bp, 92 predicted proteins | sample 3A1Ametagenome_FD_178000 | JGI IMG/M metagenome (GOLD analysis project Ga0206116, IMG submission 178000) | Enriched microbial communities from leaf-cutter ant dump, University of Wisconsin, Madison, United States - 3A1A | ecosystem: Environmental > Terrestrial > Nest > Insects nest > Nest dump...
CGACGACGCCAAGCGTCACCCCCACCGCCACCGTCCCCGCTATCGCCCGCCCCAGCCTCAATGTTCCTACCCTTTCCGGTCTGTTCGTCAGGACCGGCATGCCACGTCCACGCCGGGATGAACACCCGGACGAGCGGCCGTCATCCGTGACCTTTGGCGGATCTTACGGGTGATGGGCCGATCCGACTGCCTGCCAATCGGCCGACCGGTCGCACTCCCCGCCAGCGCGGCTTTGCATTCCGCCGCTTTTCCCCTATGGTCCGGGGCGCGGATTTCGGCTCATCGGAGTGTTTCGCATGAAGCGGTGGACCCGCGCATTGCTGGCGGCTCTGTTCGCCACAATCTTCACAGTCTCGTTCTTTACAGTTTCTCAAGGGGAGGCGAAGGCCTTGGATCCGGAAAACACCATTTACCTCGACCTGAAGGACGGTCGCGTGGTGATCGAACTGCGGCCCGACCTGGCGCCGAACCACGTCGCCCGCATCAAGGAACTGACGCGCCAGGGCTTCTACAACGGCGTCGTCTTCCACCGCGTCATCGACGGCTTCATGGCCCAGACGGGCGATCCGACCGGCACCGGCATGGGCGGCTCCGGCCAGAAGCTGAAGGCCGAGTTCTCCAGCACCCCGCACATCCGCGGCACCCTGTCGATGGCCCGTGCGCAGGATCCGAACAGCGCCGACAGCCAGTTCTTCATCTGCTTCGCCCCGTCCCAGTTCCTGGACCGCCAGTACACCGTCTGGGGCCGCGTGGTCGAGGGCATGGAGTTCGTCGACATGATCAAGAAGGGCGATCAGGCCCGCAACGGTCAGGTCTCGAACCCGGACAAGATCATCAAGATGCAGGTCGCTGCCGACGCGAAGTAACGTCGCCGGATCAGCTGATCGGATAAAAGGGGCCGGTTCGCCGGTCCCTTTTTTCTTGCGCGCTGATTCCGAAACCGGATTCCGGCTTCAGCCGCCGGACAGCGCGTTGGTCATGGCCCGCAGCAGATCCTTCATCGATTGCGGCCGGTCCTGCCAGCGCATGGACAGCCCCGACAGAAGCACCTTCTCGAATCCGGGCGCCAGCGCCACGCCCAGCTCCGACGGCTTCGGCACCTTGTCGTTCATGAAACGGGCGGTGGCGTCGGGCGGCGTACGGCCGGTCAGCGCTAGATAGATGGTGGCGCAAAGCGCATAGACGTCGGACCAGGGGCCTTGCCGCCCCTCATTGGAATATTGCTCCGGCGGGGCATAGCCCGGCTTGAGAATCACCGTCATGCCGGCCCCCGGCCGGGCGGTCTGCCGCGCGGCACCGAAGTCCAGAAGCTTGCGGTCGCCGGCATTGGTCAGGAAGATGTTGTCCGGACTGATGTCGCGGTGGATCAGCCCCTGGTCGTGAATGGCCTGCAAGGCCTTGGCGATCGGCATCACCACGGCCAGGGTCCGCTTCACGTCGATGCGTCCGCCGCTGTCGACCAGATACTTCTTCATGGTGCGGCCCTCCAGCAGCTCCATGACCAGATAGGCGGTGCCATTCTCCTCGAAAAAATCCTGGACGCCGACGATCTCGCGCACGTCGCGCAGCCGGGCGAGCGTCCGCGCCTCCTCCAGAAACTTCTCCAGACCGGCGGCGAAGGTCTCCGCATGTTCGTCCGAGAAGGGGGAGACCACGGCGGCGTTGGGAATCCGGGCGATCAGGTTGGCCGGATAATATTCCTTGATCGCCACCTTCACCTGCAACCGGTCGTCCCAGCCCAGATAGGTGGCGCCGAATCCGCCCTGCCCCAGCACCCTCCCGGTCCTATAGCGGCCATGCAGCAGCGTGCCGGGCACAAGATGCACGCCCGGCCGGTTGTCGGACTTTTCGGGGAAACCGCAGGCGGCACAGGTGCCAGCGCTCCCTTGGGTCGTGTAGCAGCTCGGACAGAAGCCGGGCCTCACCCCGGAAGCCGGCTTCGACGATGCCGTTCCCGTCAGCTGGCGGCTGACCGGGTGAAGGATGGTCTCGGCACCTCGCATGCCCTTGGGGGAAGATCCCTGAGGTGAAAGCTGCGCCATATCCACAGTGGGCTGCGTCGCTGCCGGTGAAACAGGCGGCAGAACGGGCGGAGGGGCCGGGGCCGTCGCCAACTGGCGCAGCCGGTCCAGCAGTTCCAACAGACGCCGGACTTCCGCCTGGGCGACCTCGCTCTCCGGCTGGGAGAGTTCGGCCTGGAACTGTGGCTGGCGGACGATTTCAAGGATGTGCTGTCGCATCAGCGGCAGCGATCCATCCTCGCGGATCAGCCCCGAACAGGCGACCTCGGCCAGCCGGACGGTGCGGCGGCGCAGCACCGGCTCCACCTGCCGCAGCCGGACCGCAAGCTGGCCGGTCTTCACATAGTCGTCCACCGCCCGTTCGGCCTTCGCGGCGATCCGCTCGCAGTCATCCCCCGGAAGCGGAGCGGAACGGATGGCTGCCAAAGCACGGCCGAAATCGCGTTCCAGCAGGGCCGTGTCCGGCGTCTGCACCAGCATGTTCTCGATCAGCAGCTCATTGCCGACGGCTGCTTCGAGCGAGGCGAGGATTTCGTCCGCATGGCGCTCGGCGGCGGGAGCCGCGGCGACGCGGGTCAGATAGTGGATGCGGCAGATCAGGTCCGACTGCCCCTCGCCGAGCCCGACGATTGACCGCCGATAAGCGCTGGCCCCCCCCTGCTCCAGCCGGCGCGAATAGCGCACGGTCAGCGCATCGGCCATCGTGGCACCGCCGATCAGCCCGTCGCGGGTCAGCAGATGGCCAACCAGCATCTTCAGAATCTCGGCTTCCTGATCGAAAGCGCCGCGGCCGAGCGGCTGGGGAGCCTTCAACTGACGGCGGATGCGGTCGAGCACCGCGGCCTTCGCCTGGGGAAGCTTGTTCTGACGGAACAGGGCGTTCAGCACGCCGACGCGGTTCGGTCCGATGGCCTCCATGCCGATCCGGCCGAACAGCAGGTCGCAAAGGGTACCCAGCAGCGTGCCGGGCAGCAGATTGGCCCCGAACAGCTCCGAACCTGCGGCGGCAGATGACAGGATGTCGCCGATCACCCCGTCGACGGCTGCGGCCAGCCGCTCGTCCCGATCCCATTGATGGAGTTCCAGCAGCCGGTCGAGCTTGCCGTTCCAGCTCTTGATGTCGACAAGTTCCAGGCCGATGGCGACACGCAGGTCGTAATCCGCATCGCCGGTGGGAGTCTTCCCCCCCTGGGACAACAGCCAGTCGACCGGCGTGCGGCCGCGCGGCATGGCGGCGAACGCAACCTGGGCGACCCGGGCCTTTGCCCAGCTCTCATCCACCGCCGCGCGGATGGCGCGGCGGCGAACCTGAAGATCCTGCCCCGGTGCGCGTGCCTGGATCGTCGCGATCCGGGCAATGGCCGCCTCGACCAGGGAGCCTTGCTCCAGACAGGATTCCAGCGGCTTCGCGAGATGGATCAGCTCGGTCGGTGTCAGAAGCAGCGGGTCCAGGTACGACCGCATCGCCACCCCGATCACCAGACGCGCCGGCAAAGCATGGTAATCCGCCAGTGCGCCGCACAGTTCCGCCTCATCGAGCATGGCCATGGCCGAATGCGGTGTCGGTGTTGCGCGACTGAGCTGGGGACTGGACACTCAGGGCCTTTCCATCAAAGGCGGAACGGTGCAGCCGGGATGCAACAACGACATCCCGCCTGCGTTGTCGATCGAGCCGGCGTGCCGCACCGACCGGAGCACGCCGCCGGTGGACCATGGTTGCGCAGCGACAGTAAAGGACGGGTGTACGATACCCGCATTTTTCATCAAAAGCATAAGAGTTGTGTCAGCATTGCGCCGTCCTGCCCGCAGGCAGCGTGACACGTTTCCTTCGCTCTTCGCATGTGCGATAAAAATCGGAACGCTGACGATGGGAGAATCGCATGATCCGGAACGGCACCATCATCGCGTTGCGGCACGGGCCGATGACCCTCACAGCCGCCCCCCGGTGCGGTGGCTCGCTGGCGAGTTGGAGCCTGTCGACCCCCGATGGTCCGGTGGAGCTGTTCCGGCGGGCATCGGACCACGCGCTGGCCGGCGATTTCGCCCCAGACATGGCCTGTTTTCCCCTGATCCCCTTTTCCAACCGCATCGGCGGCGGCCGGTTCGTTTTCCAGGGACGGGAGGTGACACTGGCGACCGATCCCGGATCGCCGCACCGCATCCACGGCCATGGCTGGTCAACCGCATGGAGTGTCGAGGCTGCCACCGACGATGCAGTGCGGATGGGCTTCACGCACCGGGCGGACGATTGGCCCTGGAGCTATCGCGCGGCGCAGACGGTGGCGCTGGACGACGAAGGGCTGACCGTCACGCTGGACCTCATCAACGAGGCCGATAGCGATATGCCCGCCGGTTTGGGCCTGCACCCCTATTTCGTCAAGACCCCGGGGAGCCGGGTGACCGCCGATGTCAGCAGCGTGTGGGAGAATGACGACACCATCCTGCCCTGCCGCAATCGTCCGCTGCCCCCGGCCTGGGATTTCCGCCATGGCGTGACGATGGATCGCTTGACGCTGGACAACGGCTTTACCGGCTGGAGCGGTTCGGCGACGCTCGACCGCCCGCAGGAACGGCTCCGCCTGACCATGCTTGCCGATGGGCCGGCGGCTCACCTGATCGTCTATGCTCCGGCGGAAGAGCCCTATCTGTGCCTGGAGCCGGCCACCCACATGACCGACGCGCTGAACCGGCCGCAGGAGCCCGATGCCGGAGTGATCGCCTTGCCGCCGGGCGAACGGCTGTCCTTGACCGTCCGCTTCATTCTGTCCCGGCTTTAGCGGCAGCGCACGAATTCGGCAGCGAAGGTCGCCGGCGGCTGCATGCGCAGGACCAAGCGGTCGAGACGCGGGGAATCGGCCGGCAGCAGCCGCAGGGTTGCCAGGGGGGCCGGTGCTCCTTCCGCCGGACCGGCAGGAAGAAGCGCCACGCCCTGGACCGGATCGCCGTCACCCGCCAGCGTGCCGTTGAGCGGGAAGAGCGGCAGCCGGGAATCCACCGCATGCAGGCTGCGGTCCGCCCCGATCTCGAGATAGGAGCTGCGGCAATCGTCGATGGCGGCGCGGTCGGTCGGATCGGCCTTGGCCCAGCGGCCGGCCAGAGTCGACAGCGCCACCTTGCGGGTGAATGACGGCACATGCGGGTCGGGTGAGTCGAATCGGCGGGCGGCGGCACCGGTTACGGACAGCGGCAGATCGCCGACCGGATGCGAGCGTGCCTGACGTTCCGTCTCCAGCGCAGTCGTACGCTGCCGAACCACGCGCAGCAGGCAGTCGCTGCGTGTCTTGCTTGCCTTCGAGTCGGCAAGATCGGCCGCGGTGACCTGACAGGCCTCATCCCGGCGCGCACGCCAAACGGTCTGGGCATCCTCGATCGCTGCACGCCCGGTGTCGTCGGTGGTGGACCCCAGCGCTGCCAGCGCCGCCTCCATCGCAGCACCGGCCTCCGCAAGCTTCGGATCGCGGCACATCAGCTGCGCCACCGGCGCCTCCGCCGCGTCACAGGCGGGCACGGTCGGAGCCGCCATCTCGGGCGACGGGGTGTCCGCCGAAGCCGAAAGGGCCGGGACCGCGGTCATGACCGACAGCAGGGATCCGGCAGCCAGAAAACCGCCAACCAGGGACAGGGCGCGCATCGCAGGAAACCTTGGATGAGGAAACGGAACGTCACGAAGCGGGAAAAGCCTCCAGCACGGCCTTGACCTGACGCTGGAAATCCTGGTCGGTGCGATAGCGCGTCACGACCGACTTGTCACGCTCCACGAAAAACAGCATGTCGTCGCGGCTGGGCAGCATGCGCGGGTTCGGCTTGTCCAGCAACTCGCCATTCCAGTCGACGCGCGCCATGAAGTAGACCGCTCTGGCGAACAACATGAACAGCTTGTTGTCGGGGGATAGCTTTTCCCGCCGCAGAAGAGCGAAATAATAATAATTCCGGCCATGGAAATAGCTGGTGTGGATGGCTTGCAGCGCGGCAAAGCGCTCATCTGGACTACTGACCTTCTTGATCTGCTTTTCCAACCGGAATCCGGAGAAAAAATATTCACGCGCCTCATGCTCGAAGGAAAAGGGGCTGCCTTTGATCAGCGCCATCTGCTCTCCGTAGCGCTTCAGCGCACGGGTCATCAGCAACTCGAGAAAACGCCGTTCCGCCGCATGGGTGTCGGGAATGTTCGGCAGCATCTCGAACACATGGCGCAGGTGATAGGGGTGCCGCACGACGACGACGGGAACCGACAGCTTCCTGGTCTTTGCCGGCGCCCGCTTTTCCGCAACCAGCGTGACAGCGGGAGACAGAGACGCCATGGTCGCCTGGATCGTGTCGTGCAGTTTCCAGCGCAGGCGGGTCTCCGCCGACTGGCTTCCAAGATTCATCCGGGCGAGAAACCGCTTCACCCGGCTGCCGAAGGTTTCCTTCGGCAGCTTGTGCGTCGGCAGGTTGGGAACGACCAGCGGGTTGCCGAGGATGTCGGCCGGCGGTGGAAGCGGCTTGAAATTAAAGTACTTGCCGGTGACGACACCACGCCCGGCGCCGCCCAAGCCTGCGTCGCCCATACCGCCGGTCCCCCGGTTGCCGCCCGCTGATGAAAAAGCCGCCACCGACACCATCCAAACGCGAATCCTCGCCGCAGCGCTAGCCCGTTCGCTTAGGATATAAAGGGTAACGCGAACGGAAGAAAGCCGCAGCGCGCGCCACAGGCAACTTCGTGACTTTTTCGCAACTGCGGTAGGATCGGCGCCGGGGCACCCTGTCGGGGCGGATTTATCGGTGCTACCGTTGCGGTGGCGACCCTGGACCAAACCATGGCGCGAACATCATCGAACAGGCATGAGGCGGGGTTTTCAATGGCGATCCACGTCGCGCTGAACCACAAGACGATCTATCGCTACGACCGGCCGGTGTCACTCGGCCCCCAGATCATCCGGCTGCGCCCGGCGCCCCATTGCCGGACACCGATCCTCAGCTATTCCCTGAAGGTCACGCCCAAGCAGCATTTCTTGAACTGGCAGCAGGATCCGCAATCGAACTTCCAGGCCCGCTTCGTCTTCCCGGAAAAGACCCGAGAGTTCGTTGTCGAGGTCGATCTGGTCGCCGAGATCGCCGCGATCAACCCCTTCGACTTCTTCCTGGAAGAGAAGGCCAGCCATATCCCCTTCGCCTACGAGGACTGGCTGCAGCGAGAGTTGCGTCCCTATCTGGAAACGGAGGAGCCGGGTCCGGGACTGGCCGCCTACCTGACGGACATCCCGAGGGACAAGACACCGACCATCGACTTCCTGGTGGCGGTGAACCAGCGGCTTCAGCAGGACATCGGCTACGTCATCCGGCTTGAGCCCGGCATCCAGAGCTGCGAGGAGACGCTGACCAAGCGCACCGGCTCCTGCCGCGATTCGGCCTGGCTGCTGGTCCAGATCCTGCGTCACCTCGGGCTCGCCACCCGCTTCGTCTCCGGCTACCTGATCCAGCTGACCGCGGACCAGAAGGCACTGGACGGCCCGTCCGGTCCGGAAAGCGACTTCACCGACCTGCATGCCTGGGTGGAGGTGTTCCTCCCCGGCGCCGGCTGGGTCGGGCTCGACCCGACCTCCGGCCTGCTGGCGGGCGAGGGGCACATCCCGCTGGCCTGCACCCCCGATGCGTCGTCCGCCGCCCCCATCTCCGGCCTCGTCGATGAGGCGGAGGTCGAGTTCGGCCACGAGATGTCGGTCACCCGCATCTATGAGGCGCCGCGCGTCACCAAGCCCTACAGCCCGCAGCAGTGGGCCGCCATCGAGGCGCTGGGCCACCGCGTCGACGAGGATTTGAAGGCCGAGGATGTCCGCCTGACCATGGGCGGCGAACCGACCTTCGTGTCCATCGACGACATGGACGGCGCGGAATGGAACACCACGGCGCTCGGTCCGCAGAAGCGGAAGATGGCCGCCGATCTGATCCATCGGTTGATGGCACGCTTCGCCCCTGGGGGGCTGCTGCATTTCGGCCAGGGGAAATGGTATCCGGGCGAATCGCTGCCGCGCTGGGCGATGACCGTCTATTGGCGCCGCGACGGCGAGGCGCTGTGGGCCAACAGCGACCTGCTGGCGCGGGAGGACACCGATTACGGCCACACGGCCCAGGATGCCGGCGTCTTCCTGATGGCGCTGGCGAAGCGGCTGGGCCTCGACCCGAATCTCGTGCTCGGCGCCTATGAGGATCCCTGGCACTACCTGCGCAAGGAATCGCAGCTTCCCATCAATGTCGATCCGCTGAACAGCAAGCTGGAGGACAAGGAGGAGCGGGAGCGGCTGACCCGCGTCTTCACCCGCGGCTTGGCGGAGCCGGTGGGCTTCGTCCTGCCGATCAACCGCCGCATGACCCAGCAGGGCCCGGTCTGGCTCTCCAGCACATGGCCGCTGCGCCAGGAAAAGCTGCTGCTGATCCCCGGCGACAGCCCGGTCGGCTACCGCCTGCCGCTCGGTTCCCTGCCCTGGGTGTCGAAGTCCGACTATCCCTATGCCTGGGAAACCGACCCGTTCGAGGATCGCGGCCCCTTGCCCCCGCATCCGGTGCAGCGCCGGCAGGAGATCCGTGGCGCCGTTCAGGAATCGGACCGCGGCGTCCACACCGACAAGCGGATCGCCCAACGCCAGCGCATCATGGCGGAGATCCGCGACGAACTGCCGGAGGACGGCAAGTCGGCCTGGTGGGTGGTGCGCACCGCCCTGAGCTGCGAGGCGCGCAACGGGCGCCTGCATTTGTTCATGCCGCCGATGAGCACGCTGGAAGACTATCTGGCGATGCTGGCGGAGATCGAGGCGACGGCGGTCGAACTGGAGATGCCGGTCGTCATCGAAGGCTACCAGCCGCCGAAGGACCCGCGGCTGAACTCGCTGGCCGTCACTCCGGACCCGGGCGTGATCGAGGTGAACATCCACCCGGCCCACAGCTGGGACGATCTGGTGCGCAACACCATCACCCTGTACGAGGATGCCCGCCAGTCCCGCCTGGGGGCGGAAAAGTTCATGATCGACGGGCGCCATTGCGGCACCGGCGGCGGCAACCATGTGGTGATGGGCGGCGCGACCGCGGCCGACAGCCCCTTCCTGCGCCGTCCCGACCTGTTGCGCAGCCTGATCACCTACTGGCAGAACCACCCTGCCCTGTCCTACGTCTTCTCCGGCCTGTTCATCGGTCCGACCAGCCAGGCGCCGCGGGTGGACGAGGCACGCGACGACCAGCTCTATGAGCTGGAGATCGCCTTCAACCAGATCGATCACGCCGCGGCGAGCGGCAACTGCCCGCCCTGGCTGGTCGACCGGGTGCTGCGCAACCTGCTGGTCGACGTGCAGGGCAACACCCATCGGGCGGAGTTCTGCATCGACAAGCTCTATTCGCCGGACAGCTCCACCGGCCGCCTCGGCCTCGTCGAGTTCCGCGCCTTCGAGATGCCGCCGCACGCGGAGATGAGCCTGACCCAGCAGCTTCTGATGCGGGCGCTGGTCGCACGCTTCTGGAAGCATCCCTATAAGGGCCGACTGGTGCGCTGGGGCACCGACCTGCACGACCGCTTCATGCTGCCGCACTTCCTCCAGCAGGACATGGCCGACGTGCTGCTGGATCTGCGCGACCATGGCTATCCGCTGGAGGACAGCTGGTTCGCGCCGCACTTCAACTTCCGATTCCCGGTCTACGGCCATGTCAACCAGCGCGGCATCACCATGGAGTTGCGCATGGCACTGGAGCCTTGGCATGTCCTGGGCGAGGAACCGGGCGGCGGCGGCACGGTGCGCTATGTCGACAGCTCGGTGGAGCGGGTACAGGTCCGAGTCAGCGGCCTGATCGACGCCCGCCATGTCATCACCTGCAACGGCCGGCGCGTGCCGCTGATTCCGACCGGGGTGGAGGGCGAGTTCGTCGGCGGTGTGCGTTACCGCGCATGGCAGCCCCCCTCCTGCCTGCATCCGACGATCCCGGTCCACACCCCGCTGATCTTCGACATTCTCGACAGCTGGGCCGGCCGGTCCATCGGCGGCTGCACCTATCACGTCATGCATCCGGGCGGACGCAACTACGAGACCTTCCCGGTCAATGCCAACGAGGCGGAAGGGCGCCGCCTGGCTCGCTTCTTCCCCTTCGGCCACACCCCCGGACCGATGGACAGCCCGGCGGAGGAACGCAACCCGCAGTTCCCGATGACCCTGGATCTGCGGCGGGGCTGAGTCTCAACCATCCGACGGCGTCGGATCGGTCCGCAATTTCCTGCAAGCCGGAGCGTTGCCATGCGCGACGCTCCGGTTTTTTCGTTTCAGGACATCGGCCTGCGATCGCCCGACAATGACGCGATCGCCACGGAATCTTTCCTCTTTCGGATGGATCGCAGGTCCACCGGCCTTGCATCGACGGGCCTGGGCGTTCAGACTGTTGCTTCCTTCATAGGCAATACGCACCAGTCAGACCTTGTCCAAGCCCGATCAGCCATTCCGCGCGCCGACATCCGTGGTCCCGTCCGGGATGCCGCCGGTCCCCTTCACCCAGGGATCGCTGTTCGGCGAAGCCGACGCCATCGGCTATGGCTCCGGACAGGTCTATGACGAGATGGTGAACGGCCAGGGCCGGCTGCGGCCGCACTGGCAGACCTTCATGAGTTCGCTGGGGCCGCTCGACTCCGAGCAGATGGCGCAGCGCTGGGAGGAGGCGCGGCGGCTGCTGCACCAGAACGGCGTCACCTACAACATCTACGGCGATCCCAACGGGATGGAGCGGCCCTGGCCGCTCGACATGATGCCGCTCCTGCTGCCGGCCCATGAATGGAAAGCCATCGAATCGGGGCTGATCCAGCGGGCATCGCTGCTGAACGCCATCCTGACCGACATCTATGGACCGCAGACGCTGACCCGCTACGGCCGGCTGCCGCCATCGGTGATTCATGCCGACCCCGGCTTCCGCCGCGCGGTCCACGGCATCCGGGTTCCGAACGACGTGCATCTGCATTTCTACGCCGTCGATCTCGCCCGTGCGCCCGACGGGCGCTGGTGGGTGCTGTCCGACCGGACCCAGGCACCGAGCGGCAGCGGCTATGCGCTGGAAAACCGTGCGGTGATCGCCAAGGTCCTTCCCGACAGCTTCCGCCATTGCCAGGTGGAGCGGCTGAGCGGCTTCTTCGACACCTTCAAGGAAACGCTGCTGTCCATCGCGCCGCGGACCAGTGCCGCCGGGCGATTGCCGCGCGTGGTGCTGCTGACTCCCGGCCCCTACAACGAAACCTACTTCGAGCATGTCTATCTCGCCCGCTATCTTGGCGTGACCCTGGTGGAGGGGGCCGATCTGACGGTGCGTGACCGGACGGTCTACCTGAAGACGCTGTCGGGGCTTGAGCAGGTCGACGTCATCCTGCGCCGGCTCGACGCCGATTTCGCCGATCCGCTGGAGATGCGCGCGGACAGTTCGCTCGGCGTGGCCGGGCTGATCGAGGCGGTTCGCGCCGGCACCGTCGTGATGGCCAACGCGCTCGGTTCCGGCCTGATGGAATCGATGGCGATGAAATCGTCGCTGCCGACGCTCTGCCGCCATTTGCTTGGGGAGGAGTTGCGGCTGCCCGGCGTCGCCAGCTGGTGGTGCGGCAACGATGCCGAACGCGCCTATGTCATCGACCATCTCGACGGTCTGGTGATCAAGCCGGCCTTCCCGTCGCTGTCCTTCGAGCCGATCTTCGGCGCCCAGCTGTCGGCCGCCGAACGCTCCGCCCTGACCGAACGGATCAAACGCCGCCCCTGGTACTTCGTGGCGCAGGAGCAGATGGCGCTCTCGACCGCTCCGGTCTGGCAGGATGGCCGGCTCCAGCCGCGTCCGCTGGTGCTGCGCGTCTTCCTCTGCGCCACCCCCAGCGGCGGCTATGCGGTGATGCCCGGCGGCCTGACCCGCGTGTCCAGCGAATCGGGCCGGCTGGTCGTCTCGATGCAGAGCGGCGGCGGCAGCAAGGATACCTGGATCCTGGCGCCGCGGCGTGCCGACGTGGCTTCCAGCCAGCCGCGCCCGTCGGCGCTGGCGATGGAGCCGACGGCCAGCGGTGCGCGCCCATCCGCCAATGACCTGCCGAGCCGCGTCGCCGACGGCCTCTATTGGCTCGGCCGTTATGCCGAGCGGGCGGAGGGGGCGCTACGCGTGCTGCGCGCGACGCAAAGCCGTCTGATCGACAGCAACATGCCGGGCGCCACCTTGCAGCAGCGCCCGCTGCTCGACCTGCTCGGCTCGCTCGGCATGATCCCAACAGAACTGGCACGGGTGACGGAAAGCGGCGCCAGCCGCGGCCTGCGCGACGCGCTGCACGCGGCGGTGACCGACCCGGACCATCCCAACAGCCTGCGGGCCCAGGTGCTGCGGCTGCACCGAACCGCCTATTCGGTGCGCGACCGCCTGTCGATGGACATGTGGCGTGTGGTGTCGGCGATCGACCGTCAGACGCAACAGCCGAAGGGACGCATGGATGCGGCCTCGCTGCTGCTGCGGCTGGACGATGCGATGATCACGCTGGCCGCCTTCTCCGGGCTTGAGCAGGAAAGCATGACGCGGGGCGCCGGCTGGCGCTTCCTCGACATCGGCCGGCGGATTGAGCGGTCGCTGCACATGGTGGCGCTGATGCGCGGGGTCCATGTCGCCGATCTCGACCGCCAGGACGAGCCTATGCAGGCAGCCACCCTGTCCGTGCTGCTGGAACTGGGCGAGAGCGTGATGACCTACCGCGCCCGCCACCTGACCAGCGTGCTGCGCACGCCTGTTCTGGACCTGCTGCTGGGGGAGGAAGCCAACCCCCGCGCGCTGGCTTTCCAGCTGGCGGCCCTCGACCGGCACATGCGGGCGCTGCCCAGCCAGGGCGTCGGCACCGGGGCGGACCCCACCGGCGGCGCGCTGGCCATCGTCGCCGCTGCGCGCAACAGCCTGGAACGCACCGACGCCATGGCATCCAGCGAGGCGCTGCGCACGCTGCTGGACACGTTGGCGATGACGCTGCCGGACGTGTCGAATTTCCTGGCTCACGCCTATTTCAGCCATGCCTTCGCAAGATCGGCCTGACGCGATGACGCCTCCGCCTTCCGTTCCCGCTTCCGGCAGCAGCGGCCTTTCCACGCGCTATCGCGTGCGCCACGCCACGGCCTACGACTATGGCGAGGATGTGCCGATCTCCCACCATCTGCTGCACCTGACCGCCCGGCCGCACCCGCGCCAGCGCATCCGGCGCAGCCTGCTGACCATCGACCCGGTGCCGGCCGTGCGGACGGAGCGGGTGGATTATTTCGGCAACACTGTCACCTACGTCGCCGTGCAGGAACCGCACCGGACCTTCTCCGTCATCGCCGAAAGCGAGGTGGAGGTGTTCGATCCGCCGGCCTTGGAGCCCGAGGCATCGGCAGCCTGGGAGCATGTGCGCGACAGCCTGCGCGGCCTGACCGGGCCGGATGACGGTGCGGAGATCACGCAGTACTGCTTCGACAGCGCGCTGGTCGCCTCCAGCCCGGAGCTGCTGGACTATGTCCGCGGAAGCTTCACGCCGGGCCGTCCGGCGGTTGCGGCGGCCATCGACCTGATGAACCGCATCAACCGTGAGTTCGCCTTCGACCCAACGGCCACCACGGTGGCAACCCCCTTGACTGCGGTGATGCGCAACCGCCGCGGCGTCTGCCAGGACTTCGCCCATATTGCCGTCGGTTGCGTCCGTGCCATCGGACTGCCGGCACGCTATGTCTCCGGCTATCTACGCACCCTGCCCCCCCCCGGCCAGCCGCGGCTGGTGGGGGCGGACGTCAGCCATGCCTGGGCATCGGTCTGGTGTGGATCGACCGCCGGCTGGCTCGACATCTGCCCGACCAACGCCTGCATCGCCAACCGCGACTTCATCACCGTGGCCTGGGGGCGCGACTATGACGACGTCAGCCCGGCCCGCGGTGTCTTGCTCGGCGGAGCAGGTCATGGCCTGACGGTCAGCGTGGATGTCGAACCGCTGGAAGACTGAGAGTCGAAACGCCTCAGGCTTCCAGCGGTATGCCCAGCATACGATGCAGCGTGCTGCAAATGGTGCGTGGATTGACCGGCTTGCTGAAGATTTCCAGCGGTTTCCAGCGCTCCTGTTTCAGGTCGCTGTCCTCCGTCAGGTAGCCGGTCATCACCACCACCGGCAGGGTGGCATCGCGGTCACGGATTTCCCGGATCAGCGTTTCGCCATCCATGCGTGGCATGCGCAGGTCGGTCACCAGCGCATGTATCCGCTCGCTGGCATAGCGCTCCAACGCCTCCACCCCATTGGCAGCGACGGTCACCCGGAAGCCCTTGAAGGACAGGAAGTCCTCCAACGCCATGGCCGCCAGCACCTCGTCTTCCGCGATCAGGATATGGAACCGGTCAGGCATGCGAGAACTCCCTGTCGACTGAGGAGACCGGCTGGCTCGGCAGCGTGATGGTGAAGCGGACGCCGCGGCCTCCACCCTCCAGATCGACGTTGCGCGCTTCGATCCGTCCGCCCATGCCGTCGACGATTCCGTAGCCGATCGACAGCCCCAGTCCGGATCCCTTGCCGACCTCCTTGGTGGTGAAGAAGGGATCGAATATCTGCGGCAGCACCGAGGGATCGATCCCGCCGCCGTCGTCGGTCACCTGGATGACCACGCAATGCCCGTCTGGATCGTCGCCGACCGCCACCATGATGCGTCCCGCCGCCCCACCCGTTGCGCGAAGTGCGATGATCGCATCACGCGCGTTCGAAAACAGGTTGAGGATCACCTGCTCCAATTCAAGAGGGCGTCCGGTCACCGGAAGTTGCGCTGCCCAGCCTTTCTCGACGATCTCGATGTCTTCCTGACGATATTGGTGGCGGACAAGCTCGACCGCGCTCTGGACGCAGTCGGCGGGACGGAAGGAGCGCATGCCGCCGCCATCCCGCCGGCCGAACATGCGGACATGGTCGATCAGCTTGCCCATGCGTTCGGTCTGCTCGATCACCAGCCTCAACGCCTTCTCAGCACGGGCGGGTTCGAGCAGATTGTCTTGGAGGCGGGTCAGGGTGTTCTCCGTCCAAAGACGGATGACATTCAGCGGCTGGCTCATCTCGTGCGCCATACCGGCGGCCAGCGTGCCCAGCGTCGCCAGCTTGGAAGTCTGGATCACCTCCTCCTGCAAGCGCTTGCGTTCGGTCACGTCGCGGCCGCTGCCGAGGATCTGGACCACCCGGCCGGCGGCGTCCTTGACCGGCACCAGCATGGTGTGGAAGACGCGCTGGCCGGCCGGCATGTCCAGCGTCTCTTCGTAATCGATCGTTTTGCCGCTGTCACGGCAGGCGGTGTAGCGAGGGATGACCAGATCGGCCAGTTCCGGCTTCACCGCATCCCGGACACGGCGGTCACGCAGCTGATCGGGGTCCAACCCGCCGATCCGTGCCAATGCCGGGTTGATCGCCCCATAGGCGAAATCACCGTCGGGAAGAACCTGGACGATGAACAGAGCCTCGCCGAGGTTGTTGAAGAAACTGGAATAGCGGGCTTCCATTTCCCGGCGGGTCGCCACCTCCAGCTCCAAGGCGCGGTTGCTCGCCTCAAGCTCTCGCGGGCTGGGCAAGGCCAACAGACGCGGCATCAACCACCAGAGCGCCGCGGCGGTCGCCAGCGAGGCGAAGGCGGTGATCAGCTTCACCAGACCTTCGAGCACATAGTCGGGAGTCCACAAGGTCCAGACCGACAGGAAATGGGTGGTGCCGCAGGCGATGATGAACAGCGCGAACAGCAGCGCCATCCAACCGAAGGCCACGTCGCGGCGGCGCATCACGAAATAGATCAGGGCCACCGGGATCGAGAAATAGGACAGGCCGATCAGCACATCCGATGCGACATGCAGCATCAGGATGTCGGGGCGCCAGAGCAGGCAGACGCCATGGGGCACGAAACCGCCGGTGTCCAGAAGCTCTTCCAATCCCACCGCCATGTCCGCCTCTTTCCCAACCTTTTCCGTCCGACGGAGGCTGTTGATTGTGTGTCGAATCCATCGGACACACCGGCACACGTTCCGCCACCGGACCGACTCCGTCAAGCCGTCAATCCGTTAGGGCAGGTCTGTGAGGTTTCTCTACTGAAAGGACGCCCGCTCGGTGGCAACGGCCACAGGAGCGGGCGTTTGACTCACGCGGCGGTGTGAACCTTGCGGTTCTGCTCGCGGGTCTTCAGGAAGCGCAGCGCCGGGAAATCCTCCTGCGCGCGGTTCAGGTGCCAGGCGTTGCGGGCCAGGAACACCAGGGCACCGTCATGGTCTTCCGCAAGCGCCGACCGGTTCAGGTCGATGAACTTTTCCAGTTGAACCTTGTCGTCTGTCTCGACCCAGCGGGCAGCATCCAGACCGGCCCCTTCGAATCGGGCGGCGATGCCGTACTCCGCCTCGATGCGAGAGGCCAGAACCTCGAACTGCAGCTGGCCGACGACACCGACGACCCAGTCGGCGCCGGTCAGCGGCTTGAACACCTGGGAGGCGCCCTCTTCGGCGAAGTGCTCCAGCGCCTTGCGAAGATGCTTCACCCGCATCGGATCGTCCGGACGGACGCGCTGCAGCAGTTCCGGTGCGAAGCTGGGCACGCCGGTGAAGCGCAGATCCTCACCCTCGGTCAGCGTGTCGCCGATGCGCAGGGAGCCATGGTTGGGGATGCCCATGATGTCGCCGGGCCAAGCCTCCTCCGCCACCTCGCGGTCGCGGGCCAGGAACAGCACGGCGTTGTTCACCGCCATCAGTTTGCCGGAACGGATGTGCTTCAGCTTGGCGCCGCGCTTGTACCGGCCTGAACAGAGGCGGACGAAGGCGATACGGTCGCGGTGGTTCGGGTCCATGTTGGCCTGGACCTTGAACACGAAGCCGGTAACCTTCTCCTCGTCCGGCTGGACGGTGCGGGGATCTGCCGGCTGCGGACGCGGCGGCGGGGCGTTCTCCGCCAGACCGGACAGCAGCTCGCGCACGCCGAAATTGTTGATGGCGGAGCCGAAATAGATCGGCGTCAGATGGCCGGCACGGTAGGCCTCCAGATCGAAGGCCGGCATCAGGCCGCGCGCCATCTCCACCTCTTCGCGCAGCTTGGCGACGGCATGGGCGGGAAGCAACTCGTCCAGACGGGGATCGTCCAGGCCGTTGCACTCGATGCCATCGTCGATCTCGTCGCCCTTGCTGCGGTCCATCAGGATCAGCCGGTCGCGGATCAGGTCGTAGCAGCCCAGGAAGTCGCGGCCCATGCCGATCGGCCAGCTCGCCGGCGTGACCTCCAGTGCCAGCGCGCTCTCGATCTCCGAGATCAGGTCGAAGGGATCGCGCGCCTCGCGGTCCATCTTGTTGCAGAAGGTCATGATCGGCACGTCGCGCAGACGGCAGACCTCGAACAGCTTCAGCGTCTGAGCCTCGATGCCCTTCGCGCCGTCGATCACCATCACCGCGCTGTCGACCGCGGTCAACGTGCGATAGGTGTCCTCCGAGAAGTCCTCGTGGCCCGGCGTGTCGAGCAGGTTGAAGGTCCGCCCGTCGAAATCGAAGGTCATGACGGAGGCGGTCACCGAGATGCCGCGCTCGCGCTCCACCTTCATCCAGTCGGACTTCGCACGCCGCTGCTCGCCGCGCGCCTTGACGGCACCGGCCATCTGGATGGCGCCGCCGAACAGCAGCAGCTTTTCGGTGAGCGTGGTCTTACCGGCGTCGGGGTGCGCGATGATGGCGAAGGTCCGACGGCGGGAGACGGCGTCCTGAAGTTCGGACATGCGCAGAATCCCGTGACTTGAAGGCGTTATACGGTACGAACGGCGAAAGGGCCGACAGGCGAAACACGCCCATCGGCCCCTGTCGCATTACATAGCAGTGCCGGCCTTTGGATTCCAGAGGGATGAACCACCGCGACCAGCCAGCTAAAAAGACGATTAACCGCCATCTTATTCTATTTTTAGGACAATCACGTTAGAGTGATCCGGCAAAAAAGCTAGATTCGCGCGCAAATGTCATTCCCGTAGATAAATGGAGAAAATTGCAATGGCTATATCGCCACATACTATAGTAACTCGATGCAAAACTTGCGATGAACACGTAAATGCCGAGATAATAGGATCATATATAGAAAATGACAAAGGATTAGATATGCAATGCCAGAACAGTTTATTGAAGTGCCCTATATGTGAGGGGCCGATATTGATATATCAATACGAGGATATTATTGAAGGTGGATGGGAAAAACCTAGCTACCTATATCCAAAATCTGAAAAATCTATTAGTTGGATGGCGCCGGCATTTATTCGTGATTCTTATAATGAAGCGTTACTCTGTTTTGATGCAAAGGCGTATACAGCTTGCGCCGTTATGTGCCGAAGAACTTTAGAAGCTGTTTGCAGCGCAAGCGGCGAAAAAACGGGGAGCTTGATAAAAAAATTGGTTAATTTAAAAGAAAAAGGGATCGTTGACCAACATTTGTATGACTGGGCAACAATGCTAAGAATGGAAGGAAATAAAGCCGCTCATAATGTTGAGGAAAAAGTAAACAAAAGAGATGCACAGGATTACATAGAATTTTCACACGCTCTCGTTGAGTACATATTTACCTATCAAAATAAATACAAAGAATTTATCGAGAGAAAAAAAATACCAGAAGACAAACCGATGGGTGGGCTAAGCATGTTTTCTAATGATGAATGAAAAGTCTTTTTTTTCGAGGCTGCCCAACACAAGTTGAGCAGCCTCTTTCAATCTTTACAGCGCCAGCTCGGCGATCTGCACCGCGTTGAGGGCGGCACCCTTCAGCAGCTGATCGCCGCAGACGAACAGGTCGAGGCCATGGTCGCCGAAGACGATGTTGGTGCGGATGCGGCCGACCTCGACGTCATACTGGCCGGTGGCGTTCAGCGGCATCGGGTAGGCCCCGTTGGCCGGATCGTCCACCACCTTCACGCCGGCGGCATCGGCCAGGACGGCGCGGGCGGCGTCCGGCGTGACCGGCTGGATGGTCTCCAGCGTAATCGCCTCGGAATGGGCGCGGTAGGTCGGGATGCGGACGGCGGTACAGCTGACCAGAAGGTCCGGGACCTCCATGATCTTCCGCGTCTCCCACGTCACCTTCATCTCCTCCTTCGTGTAGCCATTCTCCTGGAAGGCGTCGATCTGCGGGATCAGGTTGAAGGGGATCGGGTGGCGGAACACGCTGTTGGTGACCGGCTTGCCATCCAGCTGGTTGCGCGTCTGCTCTTCCAGCTCGGCCATGCCCTCGGCGCCGGCGCCGCTGGTGGCCTGATAGGTGGAGACGATGGCGCGCTTGATGCCGAAGGCCTTGTGGAGCGGACCGAGCGCCACGACGGCAATGGCCGTGGTGCAGTTCGGGTTGGCGATCAGGCGCGACCCGGCGGCGTACGCCTCGCGGAAGACGTGGGCGTTGATTTCCGGAACGATCAGCGGAATGTCGGCGTCGTAGCGGAAAGCGGAGCTGTTGTCGATCACCAGCGCACCGGCCGACGCCAGATCCTTGGCGTGCGCCTTGGCGAAATCGCCCGACACCGCCAGCAGGACGACATCATAGCCCTTCACCACCGCGGCATCGAAGGCCTTCAGGGTCTGGGCACCGTAGGGGGTTTCCTGCACCTTGCCGGCGGACCGCTCGGAAGCGAACAGGCCGAGTTCGGCGACCGGGAAGTTGCGGTCGTGAAGAACCTTGACCATCTCGCGGCCGACGGCGCCGGTGGCGCCGACCACGGCGACACGGAGGGACTTGGAAGAAGCGGAGGCGTTGCTGCTGCTCATGGCGGGGTTCCGTCCTGTCTATCGCACTGTTGATCGGACCGGCCTATCGGTCGTTCGGACAGCGGACCCCGGATACGACGAGGCCCCGTCCGTTGTCCGGCGGGGCCTGCCTCGTGGAAGAAACGCTGGTCGATCCGATCAGCACGCACCACGACGCTGCCCGCCGAAGCGAGTCGCTTTTTTGGTCGTAGTGGTGGTGATGGCCTTGCGGTTCATGACGCCTTCTTATCCGAACGCGCAGGCATTGTAAAGCGCCTGCGCGTTCGCCCTTTCAGAAATTACCGGCTTACCGGAACCCCTCGCCGTCATGGCTCGGCTTGACCGGGTGTACGTCCCAGACCTCTTCGGCGTACTCGTTGACCGTGCGGTCGGAGGAGAACCAGCCCATGCTGGCGGTGTTCAGGATGGCCTTGCGGGTCCATTCCTCCGGATCGCGGTACAGCTGCATCGCCGCATCCTGCGCCCGGCAATAGTCGGCGAAATCCGCCGTCACCAGGAAATGATCGCCGCCGTCGGTCAGAGCCTGGACGATCGGATGGTAGCGGTTGCGGTCGTCCGGCGAGAAGGCGCCGGTCGAGATCATGTCGAGCGCCCGCTTCAGGCTGGGATTCGACGCGATCACCTCGCGCGGGTTGAAGCCGCCGCTGGCGCGCAGGTCGTTCACCTCATCCGCGGTCATGCCGAAGATGAAGATGTTGTCCGCACCCACATGCTCGCGGATTTCGACGTTGGCGCCATCCAGCGTGCCGATGGTCAGCGCGCCGTTCAGGGCCAGCTTCATGTTGCCGGTGCCCGAAGCCTCCATGCCGGCGGTGGAGATCTGCTCCGACAGGTCGGCGGCCGGGATGATGATTTCCGCCGCGGTGACGTTGTAGTTCGGCAGCAGCACGACCTTCAGGTTGTCGTGCACCGACGGGTCGTGGTTCACCACCTTGGCGACGTCGTTGATCAGTTTGATGATCAGCTTGGCCATGTGGTAGGACGGCGCCGCCTTCCCGGCGAACACCTTGGTCACCGGGACCCAGCTGACCGTCGGGTTGTCGCGCATCTCGTTGTAAAGCGCGATGGTGTGCAGGACGTTCAGCAGCTGGCGCTTGTATTCGTGCATGCGCTTGACCTGCACGTCGAAGATGCTGTCGACCAGCACCTCCTCGCCGGTCTGCCGGGCGATGTAGGCGGCCAGACGCTTCTTGTTCTTGCGCTTGGCACGGCGGAATTCCTCGCGGAACACCACGTCATCGGCCTTCTCGCGCAGTGCTGCGATCTGCGACAGGTCGGAGATCCAGCCCTCGCCGATGCGGGTGGTGATCAGTTCCGACAGGGCCGGGTTGGCCTGCTTCAGCCAGCGGCGCGGGGTGATGCCGTTGGTCTTGTTGTTGATGCGGTCCGGGAATTCCTCATGGAAGTCGGCGAACACCGTCTGCTTCATCAGGTCGGTGTGCAGGGCCGACACGCCGTTGACCTTGTGCGAGCCGAGGAAGGCCAGGTTGCCCATGCGCACGCGGCGCTCGCCCCGCTCGTCAATCAGCGACAGACGCGACAGCTTGGCATTGTCGCCTGCGGCCTTCGCCTTGGTACGGTTCAGGAACTTGGCGTTGATCTCGTAGATGATCTGCATGTGGCGAGGCAGGACACGCTCGATCATCCGCACCGGCCAGGCTTCCAGCGCCTCGGGCAGCAGGGTGTGGTTGGTGTAGGCGAAGGTGGCCCGGGTGATCTCCCACGCATCGTCCCAGCGCAGCGCATGCTGGTCCACCAGCAGGCGCATCAGCTCGGCGATGCCGATGGCCGGGTGGGTGTCGTTCAGCTGGATCGCCGCCTTGTTGGGCAGGTTCTCGAATGTGGAGTGGTGCTGCAGATAGCGGCGCAGGATGTCCTGCAAGGATGCGGAGGTGAAGAAATACTCCTGCTTCAGCCGCAGCTCCTTGCCGGTCTCCGTCGCGTCGTTGGGATAGAGGACGCGGCTGAGATTCTCCGACAGGATCTTCTGTTCGACCGCCTTCATATAGGCGCCGTCGTTGAAGTGGCCGAAGTTGAAGTCGCGGGTGGCGCGGGCCGACCACAGGCGCAGCGTGTTGATCGTCTCCCCGCCGAATCCGACGACAGGCGTGTCATAGGCCATCGCCAGAACGCGGTCGGCATCGACCCAGCGGTAGGCGCGCTCGCCCACGCTGTCGCGGAACTCCTCGACGCGGCCATAGAACTGGACCGGGTAGAGCACCTCCGGGCGGGCGAACTCCCACGGGTTGCCGAATTGCAGCCACTGCTCGGGATACTCGACCTGCCAGCCGTTCTCGAAGCGCTGTTCGAACAGGCCGAACTCGTAGCGGATGCCATAGCCGTAGCCGGGCAGCCCCTGCGACGCCATGCTGTCGAGGAAGCAGGCTGCGAGGCGGCCGAGGCCGCCGTTGCCGAGCGCCGCATCCGGCTCGGCGTCGACCACATCCTCCATCGACAGGCCGAGACGGTCGAGCGCCTGACGGCACTCGTCAACGATCCCCAGATTCGACAGGCTGTTGGTCAGCAGGCGCCCGATCAGGAATTCCAGGGAGAGGTAGTAAACGCGCTTGGCATCTTCGTGGTAATAGCTGCGGGTCGTGTCCATCCAGCGGTCGACGACGCGGTCGCGCACGGCCAGCGCCACGGTGTGGAACCAGTCACGACGCGTGGCGGCGCGGGCATCCTTGCCGACCGAATAAACCAGCCATTCCAGGAACGACCGTTTGAGGCCATCGACATCGAGGCTGCGGCGTTCGATGTCGCGAGATTTGAACCGAGCGTCCATGTCCTGACTTTCTGCGTGAAAGGCCAATAGGAGCGGGCGGCTGGAAGGACGGCGCTCCGTATATGGGGGAAGTGTCTGCCCTGTTGGTTAAGCAAAGCTTTCCCCAGATGGAACCTGCCGTCGTTTCGCTGTGGTAAAAGGGAGTAGGTTGTCATCCCCTTCCCAATTTCCCATCAACGATGCGTCACGAATCCGATCCTGTCCACTGCGATGCAGCATGCATCGGCATCCGCGCCGCCGAAACGGCCGATATTCCTGCGCTGCTGGCGATCGAGGAGCGGAGCTTCGCGACCGACCGGATGACGCGGCGCAACTTCCGTTATGCGATCCGGCAAGCAAAAGGTGTGGTGCTTGTGGCATACCGCCAAGTACCAAAGGTGCAAGAACGGCCGCTTGCCCACGAGCCCGACGCCTATGGGGTTGTCGGTTTCCACGCCGGGACTCCCTTCGCCCGGCTGACCTCCTTCGCCGTGGCCCCGGACAAACGTGGCCAGGGACTCGGCCGCAGCCTGCTCGCCGCCCTGGAGACTGCCGCTGCCGGGCACGGCTGCCGCGGCATGAGGCTGGAGGTGCGGGCGGACAATGCTGCGGCAATCGCCCTCTACACCGCTGCCGGTTACCGCCGTTTTTCCCTCTATCCGGATTATTACGAGGACGGCATGGCGGCGCTGCGCCTGGAAAAGCGGCTTTATCCCGGCGAGTGACTGTTGCAGCGGCGCACCGGCGGTCGCGTTCGATGGTGGTAAGCCCGGCAAGCTGAGCCTGGACCGGAATCGCCGAATTCTGCCACGGAAGTCACTCTTTCCGAATCCTGCGGTGGAACATCCCCGGCGCACGGCGCGTTTAGCTTCCGACACGATCAACGACGGGCAACAACGGGACCGCCTCAATGACGCCACCGCCGACCGGATCGTTCCGCAACACCCCGCAGGGGCAGCCGACCCGCACCAGATGACGGGCCGGCCATTGGGCACCCGGGAGACCATCCCCAGGACGCCCTGAGCGCTCAAGACCGAACAAACACTGTCAGCCCTTCGAACCGGTGGCGCCGTCTTTGCGCGCCGGAAAGCCCAACGCCGTCCCCGCTCCGCGCCCCGCCTGACCGCGACGGGCGCGCCGCCGCCGAAAAGGCCGGCGGGAGACGTACACAGACCGTGGAGGAAGGAAAGACCATGGCGTACTCGTTCGAGAACGAACTGATCCGCTGCATGCCGAACCTGCAGCGCTATGCCTGCAAGCTGACCCGTGACGCCAACGCCGCAGAAGACCTGCTGCAGGACTGTCTGGCCCGCGCCTTGTCGCGCCAGCATCGTTTCGAACCCGGCACCAACATGCAGGCATGGTTGACCACCATGCTGAAGAATCTGCATTTCAACAACCTTCAGCGCGACCGCCATGTGACGAAGGTGGAACTGTGGGACGGCGCCATGTCGGTCGATGCGGCGCAGATGTCGCGGCTGGTTTTCCGCGATGTCGACCGCGCCTTTTCCTCCCTCACCCCAAGCCAGCGCAAAGTCGTGAAGCTGGTTGCCATCGAAGGCCGTCCCTATCAGGAAGCGGCGGAAACGCTGAACGTGTCGATCGGCACCATTCGTTCGCGCCTGTGCCGGGCGCGGGAACGGCTGAACAACCTGATGACCGCCTGATCGACCGCCCCTCCTCCACGTCAGCCCAAGCCGTCAGCCCAAGCGGGCCAAGAACGCCCTCCGCATTGCGATGCGGGGGGCGTTCGCATGTGGGTGCTTTCCCTCATGCCGGGACTGGAAAATACCGACAGCGCAAGCTGACGAGGGAAGGCTCCGGTGCCGCCGGCACCGGAGCCTTCCGCCTATTGTCCGTCAGCCATTGACCACGGTGCCGCCATTCGGGTGCAGCACCTGCCCCGACATATAAGAAGAATCATCGGAAGCGAGGAACACATAGGCCGGTGCCACCTCGTCCGGTTGGCCGGGGCGTTTCATCGGAACGTTGTTGCCGAATTTCTGCACTTTCTCCTCGTCGAAAGTGGACGGGATCAAGGGGGTCCAGATCGGGCCCGGCGCCACGGCATTGACACGGATGCCCCGGTCGGCCAGCGACATCGACAGCGACCGGGTAAAGGCGACGATGGCTCCCTTGGTCGCCGAGTAATCCAACAGTTCCGGACTGCCCTTATAGGCGGTGACGGACGTGGTGTTGATGATGCAGGCCCCCTCATGCATGTGCGGCAGCGCGGCCTTCACCATATGAAACTGGCCGAAGATGTTGGTGCGGAAGGTGCGTTCCAACTGTTCGGCGCTGATGTCCTCGATCGATTTCTGCGGATGCTGTTCAGCGGCATTGTTGATGAGGACGTCTATGCGGCCATGCTCGCCGACGATCTGCTCGACCGCCTTCCGGCAAATCTCCTCATCGCCGACGTCACCGCTCAGGATGGTGCAGGGCTGACCCTCCGCCTCGACCAGCCGGCGGGTCTCCTGGGCGTCGTCGTCCTCGTTCAGGTACAGGATGCCGACCTTCGCCCCCTCGCGCGCGTACAGCACGGCAATGGCCCGGCCGATGCCGCTGTCGCCGCCGGTGATCAACGCAACCTTGTCACGCAGCTTTCCACTACCGCGATAGCCAGGGCTGGTTTCCGAGGGCTGCGGCACCATGGGAGCCTGATGGCCCGGCCGCGTGTCCTGATGCTGGGGCGGCTGCCTGCTTTCCTGTTGTGCCATGGGTATTCTCCTTGGTTGGCAAGCCGTTCGGGTATGGATTGGATGAGTTGCACATTCACAACAAACCCCGATGGACGGCGTTCCCCACAGAAGAGCGCCGGAACAATTGGCGACATTGCCTTGTTACTTGGCCGGGCGACGCGAAAGAGGATGGCAGTGCCGGTTTGCTCGCCTCGAAAGTGAGCAATGATCGCGCCGTTTGTCGGACTGGTATGGCGGAGGATCATGCCCATAAGATGGGGCAGGCGTCCTTTTTGCCGATCCGTCCGGCTGCGGTTGGAGCCACCGGACGTGTCACGGTTGATCGTGTCCCAGGGGAGAACCCCGGCGACCCATCCGGGAACGACAGAGATGAAGCGTGTAACGATGACCGATATAAACGCCTATCTGGATGGCGCCCTGGACGAACGGGAGCGCGCCGAATTCGAGAGCGTGGTTGAGAGCGATCCCGACGCAAAGGCGCTGCTCGCCCAGCATCGCCAGCATGTCGAGGCGCTCCATCGCCTTTACGATCCTGTCCTGAGCGAAGAGGTGCCCCCCCGGATGCTCGAGCTGTTGCGCAAGCGGAACGGCTGACGCTCCGTTAGCGCCCAGCGTTATTTTCTCTCCGTTCGACAGCACATTGCGCTATTGCATGCGACAGGCCCATCTTTGGGGGAAGGGCCGGTTCGAACGGATGAAGCATGGCGCCCAGACGAGCGGAGCCGAGCATCCTGCTCGGCCCAATCCTGTACTTTCGCGGGGAACAGCGCGACCGCTGGTGGCTGTCGGCGCTGTTCGTTCTGGATGGCGAGATCGAACCCGATGACCTGCGGGTGGATGGCGTCACCCTGCCCGTCCCGCCGCGCCACCTGACGGTCTGGCGTCGCCGCCATGTCTGGCGCTTCGACTTCGCCGTACCGCGCGGCATGCGGGACACCGATGTCACATACGGCTTTCCTGACGGCCCCCGATGGAACTTAATCGTTCCGGGCCGTCATTCACTTCCGCGTCTCGCGATTCTTTGCGGAAGCGGAATGAATGCAGATGTCGGTCCCGGCGATGATGCACGGACCGCTCTCTGGCCGGATCTTCTCGCTCAGCATGCCGCCGACCGCTATCACCTGTTGATCCAGGTAGGCGGGCAGATCGATGGCGACGCGGTGATGTCGGCCTCCGCGCAGGCCCGGGGATTGCTGTCGGATGCCTCGCGGCGGCTCGGCCCCGCCTTGCCCGGTGTGGCGGAGGAGTTGATGACCGCCGGCTTCGACCGAATGCTGCGGGTCTGGAGCGGCGCCGCCGCGGCCGCGGCGCTCGCCTCCGTTCCGTCGGTGATGATGTGGGATGGCGCCGATCTCGGTCGCTTGCTGGCAGGTGCCTGGAGCGACCGGGAAGAAGGAGACGCCACATCGCGCAGCCTGCGTCCACTGCTGATGGCAGTGCGGCGGCAGGTCCAGCTGTTCCAGACCGGGTCCGTGGCGGACAGCCCGCCGGATTGCCTGTGGGGGTCCACCTGCGGAACGCTGGCGCAGGGCTTCGTCCTAGGCGAGGCAGGACTTCTGGCGCTCGATCTCTGGACCGACCGCAACGGTCGCCGTCTGCTGTCGGAACGGGACTGGAGCCTGCTGCCCGACTGGATCGACCGCTTTGCCGGATGCCGTCACCTGATTTTGGTCAGCGGCGCGCCGCTGCTGTCTCCGGGCACCGCCATGCTCGACCGCTTGGGAAGCGTGGTTCCAACTCGGATGCGCAAGCGACTGGGCGAGCGTTGGTCATCGACCGGACGCCATTCGGATTGGGAGAGGATGCTGCGCACGTTGGGCGACTTTTCCCGGCGCAGTGGCTGCCGCATCACCGTTGCGTCACGCGGGCTTGCGGGTGGAGCGGGATCGCGGGGAGTGCTGCGCGGCGGCGGACTGGAGATGTGGCAGCTCTACACCCCCGACTTCACCGCGACGGTCCGGCCGGCCGGCTGGCGGACGCGGCTGGCGGAGCCATTGGCGATCCGGCCCGATCATCCCCTGCCGGCCCACCGATTCGAGGTGCCGCCCTTCGCCGAAAACGGGCGGCGCCTGCTGCGGGGGGGCGGATGGATCGCCTGCAGCTTCGATGCAAAGGGGCAACTGCATGCCCGCTGGTGCCTGCCCGGCGATGGCGGCCGTTACACCCAAGCCATCTGAAACGGCCTTCGACAGGGATATCTCAGAGTCCTGCTTCACTTATTCTATGGTGCTGCCCGCTCCACCACGAACAGCATCCCGGGAACCGGCACGCCCTTCTCCCGGCGTGGAATGCAGGGTTCCATCAGGCGGATGGTGAAGCCGGCGGCGCTGGCGATTGTCCGCACATAGCTCTCGGCATGTGCATATCGCCGGGTGGCACCAAGCGCGAAAGGCTCTGCCGCCGTGTCGTCAGCCAAACGCTCCACGGTTGCAGCGAACCAACCTCCAGCAGCAAGTGCGCGAGCCGCTGCCGCAAAGACCGGTACGAGGTCGCCGATATAGACAAGGACATCGGCGGCAACCAGCAGATCCCACCCGCCGGGTGTCCGTTCCATCGCCTCAACCACATCGCCCACGCCCAACTCGTCATAGAGCATGCGCTGTCGCGCCTTTTCGACCATCCGCGGCGACAGATCGACTCCGGCCATATGTGCCGCCAGCGGCCTGAAGGACACGCCGGCAAGTCCGGTGCCACAGCCAAGATCGAGAACTCGCAAATTCGCGGCGCCGGGCGCCACCCGATCGACCGCGGAGCGCAGCAGGTCCGGAGCGGCATAGCCGAGCTTGCCGACGAGATCCTGGTCGAAACGGTCGGCATAACGATCGAACAGGGCTCGGACATAGGCAGCCGACAGGTCGGCCCCTTCCCCGGCTTCCAAGGCGGCGATCAACCGTTCGATGGCCGCCGCCTCATCCCCCGCCGCAATGCCCCGGGCCTGACCGAGTGCGGCCAGTGCCTTGGCGGGTTCGCGCAGGGCAATCCAGCAGCGCCCCAGCGCATGATGGACAGCCGAATCGTCCTCATGCCGACGGGCGAGCGATTGAAGCAGTTCCACCGCCGTCAGCGCATCGCCGGAAGCGGTCAACGCCTCGGCCAGTTCCAGCACGGCATCGCGGTCGCTGGGGCGCAGAGCCACCGCCTCCCGGAATTCCTCCAGTGCCTCGTCCGAACGGCCAATTGAGGAAAGGCAGCGGGCGAGCCCGAGTCGAATCGGCGCCGAATCGCTGCGCAGCAATGCCAGAGCGTGAAAAATCGCTAGTGCAGCATCGATTTCGCCGCACTGCCGAAGGGCATCCGCAAGCATCGCCCGCCATGTCCAATTGCCCGGCTCAAGTGCGACGGCGCGTCGGAAACAGGATGCGGCCTGCCCCGTCAGTCCCTGCCCGCCTTCTGCTTCGGCATATGCCGACCAAGCCTCTCCATTGGCGGGGTCGGCAATGACGGCCGCGCGGAATGCGTGCCCGGCTCCGGCATGATCCCCGGCATAGAGCCGGTCGTATCCAACCCGGAACATTTGATCGAGATTGTAGATTTGCGGCTCGTCGCCGAAGGAGGGATCCGCTGACACGGATGAATGTCCTCTGGTGTCGGGCTTCGGCCGGGGATATGCCGCCGGCCCGGATAACCCGCCTCCGCCCGCCATCGGGCCGTCCCGGGCGTCGCTACGGCACCGCCCAATCCCGGATATCCGAGTCCCGGGAAATAGGGCGGCGGAGTTTACTGCCCCAACATGCTGCGCTGCGCAAGGGGGGAGTGAAAATCCCTGCGACGTGTGATTCCGGCGACACGCGGTCGCAGTAGCCCTATTTCCGGGCCCTGTCCGAAAGGATAAGGGAGGCGGATTGACTACCCCTATCGTTATCGCCGGCAAATGTGGCGATTCAATGGCTTATCGCCCATATCGAAGGGCCTAAGCCGTCCGTTCCGGGACTTCGGGTGACATCTGACGGACGAAAGCTGTGGTATTACCAGGGTGCAAGCGGGTTGACGATGGATCAAATTTTTGGAAGTGTGGCCCCGGCGCCCAATCGGGAGGCGCTGAACATCTGGGTAGGAGGCGGTCGCCGTAAGCGACTCGGTGACCGGAACAACGGCCCCGCGCGGGGGGTCAAACAGCCGCCGTAGAACACGGGGCGACAGCAGAAGGAGGTTTGGGATGCGGGGACGAAATCAGCGCGTAGGCGCCACAGGGAGTGGACGCTTCGCACTGGCTGCGGGACTGCTGACGGCTTCCGTGGCGCTGACCGTATGCGGCACTGCCCAGGCCCAAACCGCAACCCAGTCGAAGGAAAGCTGCGTCACCCACGCGGTCGAAGCAGAGCAGAAGCTCGGCATTCCGTCCGGCATGCTGGTGGCCATCGCCCTGGTGGAGAGCGGCCAGGACGGCGCGCCGCACCCATTCGCGATGAGCGTCCAGGGTCGTCCCTATTACGCCCGCAACGTGAGCGACGCCGCCCGCCATCTGCGCGATCATCGCGGCCAGCTCCGCAGCAACACCTATGTCGGCTGCATGCAGCTTTCGGTCGCCTCTCATCGTGGCGAGTTCCAGCCCCTGGAAAAGATCGTCGAGCCGCGCGACAACGTGTTTTACGCGGGCCAGCTTCTCGTTCGCTTCCATGGCGAGGAAGGCAACTGGAAGACCGCACTGACCCGTTACAACGGCAGCTCGGGCCGCCGCGCCCAGGCCTATGTCTGCAAGATCTGGCAAAGCCTTGCCGAACTGGACACGCAGAGTGCCAAGCTGCTGGCTTCCTCCCGTTGTGAAGACAGCGATCCCGTCAGTGTCGCACCGCGCACCCGCCGCAGCTTCCGCAACGCCCAGCAGGTCGCGGCCATCAACTGACCGCCCCCCACCTGACAGTCCGCTGTATGGCCGCGCCTGCGAGAGCGCTGGCGCAGCGATGCAGGATCGGGTAAACCCCGACGCATGAACTACCGCCATATTTTTCACGCCGGCAACCCGGCCGACGTGATGAAACACGCCATCCTGGCGCTGATCCTGGATCGTCTGCGCGCCAAGCCGGCGCCCTTCTGCGTGCTGGATACCCACGCCGGGATCGGCCGCTACGACCTGACGTCCGAAGCGGCGCGCAAGACAGCGGAAAGCGACGAGGGCATCGGCCGGCTGTTCGGCCATCCCCTGCCGCACCCTGCCCTGGCACCCTATATCGACGCCGTGCAGGCTCTGAACCCGGACGGTGCTCTGCGCTGGTATCCCGGCTCTCCCGGCATTGCCCGCGCGGCCCTGCGCCCGCAGGACCGCATGGTTCTGGTGGAACTGCATCCCGACGATGCCCGCAGCCTGAAAGCGGAGTTCGCAGGTGACCGCGCCGTCGCCGTCCATCAGTCGGACGCCTACACGGCGCTGAAGGCCCACCTTCCGCCCAAGGAAAAGCGCGGGCTTGTCCTGATCGATCCCCCCTTCGAGCAGCCGGACGAGTTCGCCCGCATGGCAGAGGGGCTGGCGCTGGCCCACCGCCGCTGGTCCACCGGCATCTTCGCGTTGTGGTATCCGATCAAGGAACGTGCGGCTGTCTGGCGCTTCCAGGATGCGGTGGAGAAGACCGGCATCCCGAAGGTGCTGACCGCCGAACTGACCTGGCATCCCGAAGACACCCATCTCCGGCTGAACGGCTCCGGCCTGCTGATCGTCAATCCGCCCTGGCAGCTCGACGAGACACTCAAGGCAATGCTGCCAGCCCTGCACGACGCCCTGCCATCGACCGGGGGCGGCACGTCGGTCAACTGGTTGACGCCCGAGGCTTCATAGCGCAACCCAATCCGAAATGCAGAAAAAACCCCGGTCCTTTCGGGCCGGGGCGCAGTCAGGATGGAGACCGTTTGCTATCGATGACAATACGTCATCGGCGGCGCGGAGATCAGAACCGACGCTCCGCTTGCTGGGCCGCACCGTCCAGGCGGGTGTTCAGCTTGCCGATGGCTGTGTTGGCGGTGCTCGCCGACAACTCGGAAATTTTGATACTGCGGCTGAGAACCAGCTGTATGTTGTCTTTCAGCATGCGGCTCTGCGCGGCGTAGAAGTCGGGGACGCTCCGGATGCGCATCAGGGTGTTCACGCCCTCCGCGTTGCGCGAGGCGACCTCCTGGGCCAGCCCCATCCACTCACGCCAGGCATTCTGGAGGCCGTCGGCCAGCACGCTGCTGCACTGGACCATGACGTCCATGGTCTCGCGGGTCTGGCTGGCGACTTCGCCCTGGGCTTCCTTGGACAGGCCCAGAACGCGCTGGAACTGCTCTGTCGTGCGACCGGCGAAATCGGTGGCGGAACCCATTGCGGATTTGGCGGCTTCTGCGCCACGGCGGGTCATGTCGGCGCCGGCATCCATCGCCTGCTCACCGGCACCCAGACTGGCATCGGCAGCGCGGACTCCCGTTTCTGCCGCAGCTCCACCGATGGAGCGCGCGGCATCGGCGGCACGGCGGGTGGTGGTCTCGCCAGCGCGCGTCAGATCGTCGAGCGTTCCCTTTGCCAGATTGGCGGTCTCGCGCAAACCGGTTGTGGTGTCCTTGTCCATAGCCATGCGGGATGCTCCTCGAATATTTTCGCCCGGGAGGACGCTTCTTCCCAAATCTCGCATCGGCTATTTATGCTGCACCGCCGAACGAGTTCACTCCTATAACACTCGGAAAACAGAACGTTCCAATGCGCAAAATAATAGCGCCACACACTTTCTTTCGAGGTATATGGCTTTTTGAAATCGATCTATCTTTTTTGTGAAACAGACCTTAAACGATTTGGTCCGTCTTAATCAGGGCCGTTATCCAGGACGACTCTGCTTTCCGAATCGCGCCTGGATTTCCCCGGCAATGCCACGGCGGAAGACAAGCACACAGGCGACGAAGATACAACCGATCACCACCGGCACGGGAAGGCTGGTCGCTGCCAGATAATTCTCCAGGGTTACCACCAGAGCCGCGCCGATCACCGGCCCTGTCAGCGTGCCCATGCCTCCCAGGAGCGTCATCAGAACCACCTCGCCCGACATCTGCCACGTCACGTCGGTCAAGGTCGCCAATTGGAAGACGATCGCCTTGGTGCCGCCGGCCAAGCCTGCCAGCGTCGCCGACAGCACGAATGCCATCAGCTTGTAGCGCTCGGTGCGATAGCCCAGCGAAATGGCCCGCGGTTCGTTTTCGCGGATCGCCTTCAGCACCTGCCCGAAGGGGGAATGTACCGTCCGCCAGACGATGGCGAAGCCAATCAGAAAAACGCCCAGCACCGTGTAATACATCGCCAGCGGGTTGTTCAGGTCGAAGATGCCGAACAGCACGCCGCGCGGAACCGCCTGGATGCCATCCTCGCCATGGGTGAAGGGCAATTGCAGGGCCAGGAAGAACACCATCTGACTCAACGCCAGCGTGATCATGGCGAAATAGATGCCCTGACGACGGATCGCGATGCTGCCGAACAGGATGCCGAGAAAAGCCGACGCCGCGGTGCCCAGCAGGATGCCCAATTCAGGCGACAGGCCCCAGACCTTCACCGTATGGGCCGTGACATAGGCAGCGCTGCCGAAGAATGCGGCATGACCGAAGCTGAGCAGACCGCCGAAACCGATCAGCAGATTGAAGGCACAGGCGAACAGCGCAAAACACAGAACCTTCATCAGAAAGACGGGATAAAGCAGGAATGGCACCGCCAGCAGCGCCACCAGCACCACGAGGGCGCCGACCCGCGTCATGGTCGGCCCTGCACCCGGCGCTTGGACAGCCTTTGCGGGGGCACGGCGATTGCTTTGCGAATGAAGGCTCATGCGCTCACCTCTCCCGTCCGAACAAGCCAGCGGGCTTGATCATCAGCACCACCGCCATGATGACGAAGACCACGATGTTGGAGGCCTCCGGGTAGAGCACCTTGGTCAATCCCTCCAGCAGGCCAAGCCCATAGCCGGTCAGCACGGCACCCAGGATCGACCCCATGCCACCGATTACCACCACCGCGAAAACCACGATGATCAGGTTCGACCCCATCAGCGGCGACACCTGGTAGATCGGTGCCGCCAAAACGCCGGCAAGCCCGGCCAACGCCACGCCGAAGGCGTAGGTGAGCGTGATCATCCGCGGGACATTGATGCCGAAGGCCTGAACCAGCACCGGATTTTCCGTCGCTGCCCGCAGATAGGCGCCAAGCTTCGTCTTCTCGATGGCGATCCAGGTGCTGATACAAACGACCAGTGAGGCGACGACCACCCAGCCGCGATAGTTGGGCAGGAACATGAAGCCCAGATTCTGACCGCCCTTCAGCGCATCGGGGATGGGGTAAGGCTGCCCCGAGACACCGTATTGATGGCGGAACGCGCCCTCGACGATCAGAGCGAGCCCGAAAGTCAGCAGCAGGCCGTAGAGATGATCAAGCTTGTAGAGCCGAGACAGCAGCGTCTTTTCGAGCACCACCCCGAACAGCCCGACAACCAGCGGCGCCAGCAGCAGCGCCCACCAGTAGCCGATGCCGATCTGGGTCAGCAGCAGCCAGGCGACGAAGGCCCCCATCATGTAAAGCGCGCCATGGGCGAAGTTGATGACGTTCAACATGCCGAAGATCACCGCCAGCCCTAGGCTGAGCAGCGCGTAAAACGATCCGTTGATCAACCCCAGCAAAAGCTGGCCGAACAGTGCCTGGGGCGGAATACCGAAAATCGTTCCCATCATGAGCATCGCCCTCCCCAACGGCATCCCCGCCGGTCCGGTCCTTTGGACCCGCCGGGGCGGGGATGCCGCTTCGTCACGTCATGGCCTATTGGGCCCGCCGTCCGTCACTTCGGCAGCTTGCAGCCGCTCTCCTCGAAGCTTGCGAAGGCTTCCTTGCCGGGGATGGTGCGCAGGATCTGGTAATAGTCCCAGGCGCCCTTCGATTCGGACGGCTTCTTCACGCGGGCCAGATACATGTCGTGGACCATGCGGCCATTCGGCAGGATGGTGCCGTTCTTGGCGAACATGTCGTTGACCGGCATCTCCTTCATCTTGGCGGCGACGGTCGGCCCGTCATCGGTCCCGGCGGCCTCGACGGCTTTCAGATAATGACGCACGGCGGAATAGCTGCCGGCCTGCACCATCGTCGGCATCTTCCCGTAGCGGTCGAAGAACTTCTTGGACCAGGCGCGCGACTCGTCGTCGCGGTCCCAGTAGAAGCCGGTGGTCAGCACCAGATCCTGGGCGACCTGAAGCCCCAGCGCATGCACATCGGACAGGAAGATCAGCAGGCCGGCGAGCTTCTGCTGGCCACCCTGAGTCAGGCCGAACTCCGACGCCTGCTTGATCGAGGTGATGGTGTCGCCGCCGGCGTTGGCGAGGCCGACGATCTTGGCGCCCGACGCCTGCGCCTGGAGCAGGAAGGAGGAGAAGTCGGCGGAGTTCAGCGGTGCCTTCACCGAACCGACGACCTTGCCACCCGCCTTCTTCACTTCGACCGAGGTGTCGGCTTCCAGCTGATGGCCGAAGGCGTAGTCGGCAGTGATGAAGAACCAGCTGTCGCCACCCTCCTTCACCATCGCCTGAGCGGTGCCGACGGCAAGCGCATGGGTGTCGTAGGGCCAGTGGAAGCCGGTGGGAGAGCAGGCATCGCCGGTCAGACGCGAGGTGGCCGGACCTTCCATCAGGAAGATCTTCTTCTTCTCCTTGGTCACTTCCTGAACGGCCAGCGCCACGCCGGAGTTGGGCACGTCGACGATCACATCGACGCCGTCCTGGTCGATCCATTGGCGGGCAAGGTTGGCGCCGATGTCCGGCTTGTTCTGGTGGTCGGCAGAGATGATCTCGATGGGCTTGCCGAGAATCTTGTTGCCGAACTCCTCCGCAGCCATGCGGGCAGCGATGACCGATCCCTCGCCGCCGAGGTCGGCATAGAGGCCCGAACGATCATTCAGCACACCGATCTTGATCATATCGCCGGACAGCTTGCCCTGCTGGGCCAGCGCAGGCCCGGTGGACATGGCACCGATCGTCAGGGCAGCCAGGGCAGTACCGGCCAGAAGACGTGCGATCATGCGTGAATTCCTCCCCCTCAGCGTTGCGTTGCGCATAGTGCGGGCGTCCGTCCGGATTGGATCGCTCTGATCGGTTCGTCCGGCGGGTCCCGGACGGTCCTGCCGGCCTGCTTATTTGGTTTCATCGGAAACCGTCAGGCCGTGCGCGCCGTCCCTTCCCGCCCACTATGCAGGGGCATCACCTTGTACGAAAAGCGGAATTTCAGCATCACGAACAATTTTCATCAAGGTTCGGCCGAAACCCCCGCTTTTCCCATTCGGCGGTGTATGGAGGCGTCCGGCAGCGCGTCGATGGCCTGCCGACGCCGGTCGATCCGCCGCATGATCGGCGTCACCGTGGTTCCATGAACGAGAATCGAGAGGAGCACGATCAACCCGGTGATTGCCCACAGCGCGTTCGGCACATCGAACTCCGCGGCGTTCAACGCATAGGCGATGTAATAGATGCTGCCCATACCGCGGATGCCGAAGAAGCCGATTGCCAGCTTTTCGCCGACCGGCATCGCCACTCCGGTCAGCCCAACCACCCCGGCCACCGGACGCACCAAAAGCAGGATGACCACCGCAGCCCCCACGGCGCTCCAGGACAGGGCGTCGATCAGGCCGTGCGCGATCGTTCCGCCGAACAGCACCAGCATCATCATCATCATCAGGCGCTCGGTCTGCTCGACGAAGTCATGCAGGCGTTCATGGTATTCGCTGTTGCGTTCCGCGTCGCGCAGAGCAAGCGCGGCGACGAAGACAGCGACGAATCCATATCCGCTGACGAGTTCGGTCAGGCCATAGGCGATCAACGTGATGCCGAGCGATACGAACCCGTCGCCGGTCCGCGACAGGTTGGCGCGGTTCGGTACCCGGAAGGTGACATAGGCGAGGAAGCGGCCCACCAGCCAGCCGACACCGACGCCGGTCACCAGTTTCCACAGCACGTCCAGCAACACCCAATGTTCCAGCATGTTCCAGGGCGGGTTGCCGTTGAGCAGAGCCACCCCAATGGCGAGATGGACGAAAGGAAAGGCGAGCCCGTCATTCAGCCCGGCCTCCGATGTCAGGCTGAAGCGAATCTCGTCTTCTTCCCCCGATTTCGGTGGACCGACCTGGACATCGGAAGCAAGGACCGGATCGGTGGGCGCCAGGGCTGCACCCAGCAGGATCGAGGCCGGGAGAGGAAAATCGAGCCAGTACCAGCCGATCGAAGCGATCATGAGAATCGACAGTGGCATGGTGATGCCAAGCAGTCGCCATGTGATGATCCAGCGACGCCAGCCGATGCGGCGGTCAAGCTTCAGCCCCGCCCCCATCAGGGAAATGATGACGATCAGTTCGGTCAGACGCTCGGTCGCTTCCGGGAACGCCAGCGGCTCCGGGTTTTCCAGCTCCAGCGTTCCGAAGACTGCGAATCCCAGGCCGACGCAAATGATCGGCAGGGACAGTGGCAATTCCCTCAACACCATCGGCAGCCACGCCACCAGCAGGATCAGAAATCCCAGCCCCACCATCATGACAGTATAAGACATGCGCCGCCCATTGCCGTAATCGCCCTTGCAACAAGAAGTCAGCGCAAAGGCCAATCCAAGACAACACACGAAGTCGTAAATGGGTTCAGGTCAGGCGCAAGAAGGCTTGCGGAATCAACGATGAAGGTGCCGGCTCAAACGGTCGAGCTTCCCTCTCCGTGAAGGAGGCAGCATTGGGAAGCCTGAACCCGATGCCACCCGCGGGAGCCGGAACCGCGGGGGCCGTCGCAAATCCGGCCGGTCAGGCCGCCGAAGTCATCGGAAAGCCGCTATAGTCGAGCGAGGCCGACCAGAAACGCTCCAGCTTGCGCAGGGTCTCGTTGGCCTTGGTCAGTTCCTCGTCGCTGAAGCCGGCCTTTTCCAAGGCGGTCAGATGACGTTCGAACATGACGCTGATCTTCTCGCGCAGGTCCAAACCCTTCTCCGACAGGCGGACACGGACCGAACGGCGGTCGTGCGGCGAGCGTTCCTGGCCGAGATAGCCGTTCTCGACCATCTTCTTGACGTTGTAGGAGACGTTGGAACCGAGATAGTAACCGCGCGCGGTCAGTTCGCCGACCGTCATCTCGTCTTCGCCGATGTTGTACAGGATCAGGCTCTGGACGTTGTTGATGTCCTGGATGCCGAGCCGGTCCAACTCAGTCTTGAGCACTTCAAGAAAGTGGCGGTGAAGCCGCTCGATCAACAGAATGCTCTCATAATAGGGTTTGCGCACCGCGGTCTCCTTTGGCTCTAACCGGCCGTTCCCCGCGCAAGGACGATACCGGGACCTTAAGGCGAGATTAACCGATCATTCGTCGGCAATCATCTTAATAATTCCAGAAAAAGTCTGGCACAACCCGTCTGTACAGGCCCATCTCTCCGGCCCCGGCGGAAGGTTTCGGCCGGGCGGCAGATCCCTCATAAGCAAAAAGGAGAAGGCCTCGCGGTCGATGCGTGACCTTCCCCCCTCCGACGTCACCGATGGTCAGTCCCGGAACACCAGATCGCCGCCCGCCGGCTCGGCAAAGTGCCGCTCGACATCCGACGGGCCGACATCGGTCAGTTCGGCCGGCTTCCATTTCGGGTTCTTATCCTTGTCGACAAGAACGGCGCGGATACCCTCATAAAAATCGTCGCCGGCCAGGCACGCGAGGCTGAGGCGCAGTTCCTGTACCATACAGCCTTCGAAATCCAGCTTGCCGCCGCGGCGCAGGGCGGCCAATGTCACCTTCAGGCTGGTCGGCGACACCCGGCGCAGGGTGGCGATCTGACCGGCCGCCCACTCTGTTCCTTCAGCCTCCAACGCCTTGACGATGGCTTCGACGCTGTCGAAGGCGTAGCAGCGGTCGACCGCCGCGCGGACACCGCTCACCGCCGCTTCGCCCGCCTCGCCCCGGTGGGCGGCAACGGCCTCGTCGGCCGGGACGCCGGCCGCCAGATCATCGATCAGCGCGTCGATCTTCGCACTCGGCACGAAGGCGTCGGCGGCACCGATGGCAAGCAGGTCGGCGGCCTTCAGCCGGTCGCCGGTCAGCCCCAGCCAGATGCCGACCTGCCCCGGAAGGCGCGGCAGGAAATATGTTCCGCCGACGTCGGGATAAAGGCCGATGCCGGTTTCCGGCATGGCGAACAGCGTGCGTTCGGAGACGATGCGGTGGGTGCCATGCACCGACAGCCCGACTCCGCCGCCCATGGAGATGCCGTCGATCAGCGCGACATATGGCTTGGACAGGCGCTTGATCAGCCGGTTCAGCACATATTCCTCGCTGAAGAAAGCGCGGACCGGTCCGGTGTCGCCACGCCCCTCCTTGGCCGCCTTGCCTGCCTCGTACAGGCTGACGACATCGCCACCGGCGCAGAATGCCTTCTCGCCGGCCCCGCGGATCACGACGGCCTTGACCTCCGGATCGGCATTCCACACCCGCAGTTGGGGATCGAACAGCCTGATCATGCCCAGCGTCAGCGCGTTCAGCGCCTTGGGCCGGTTGAGCGTGACGAGGCCGATGGCGCCCCGACGTTCGAACAGAATCTCAGCAGCGTCGCTCATCGTCTTGTATTTTCTCAATTATCGTTGCGAATCGGGCGGTGGCGGGCCACCTGCGCCTTCCCTGCCGTGCATCCCTTTGCGCGTCAGGACAGCAGTTTCGGCCGGCAGCGATGATACGGGAGCCGGCGGTGCTGTCAAACCCACCATACGGTTCCGGATGTTCGCTCCTTGCGGTCCAATGGAGACAAACAGGAACATCGCCCCTCTTGGACCGTTGCGCTCACGCTCTCGTCTGAAAACGAGATCCTATCCGACTTCTCAGGGAAGACCAGATGCCGATGCCGCTCATAATTCTGCCGGGTGTGCCATGAAGGTCGGAATCGTCCTGAACCGGCAGGCAGGCTCGTTGGTCGACCGGCCCATCGACCGTGCCGAGGCTGCAATACGCTCGGCGTTCGAGCGACATGGCGCCACCGTGGAGCTCCATACCGTCAACGGTGCCCAATGCACGGACACCATCCAGCGGGTGCTCGACTCCGACGCCGAGACTGTCATTGTCGGCGGCGGCGACGGTACGCTGCATAGCGCGGTGAAGCTGGCACTCCCCAAAGCGAAGACATTGGGCGTGATTCCTCTCGGTACTCTCAACCTATTAGCCCGTGATCTTAATATTCCACTTGAGCTAGAGGACGCTGCTGAGGCGCTGGCTGCGGGGCGGGTCCGCGCCATCGACATCGCCGAGGTGAATGGGGAGCCCTACACCAACAGTTCGGTTCTGGGCTTCTATCCGCAGGTTGTTCAGGAACGCGAACGCCAGCGCAAGCAGCACCGGTTGCTGAAATGGCCAGGTGCCGCCGTGGCCCTGGCGAAGACGTTGTACCGGCTGCCGATGCTGGATGTCCGGCTGGACTGGGGTGAGGGACCACGGCGGATGCGCACGCCGATCCTGGTGGTGTCGAACAACGTCTATGACGACGGGTTCGGGCTCGTCCTCTCCCGCCAAGCGCTCGATGCTGGAAAGCTAGGGGTTTATGTGGCCCGCGAACGGAACGCCTTCGCGATGTTGCGGTTGATGGGACGTCTGGTTGCCGGTTCGTGGAAGCAGGACGAAGGGCTGGAAACCTATGCGGTCACCAGCCTGACGGTCCACAGCCGCAGGCACCACCTGAAGATGGTCAACGATGGCGAGATCCGGAAGCTGCACGCCCCGCTGCACTATCGGATTCTCCCCGGAGCCCTGAAGGTTCTGGCGCCCGGCTGAGAGAAAGGATGAGGATGGCGTGAAACGGCTCGCTCACATCTCCGACCTGCATTTCGGGCGGATCGACCCGCGCGTGGTGGATGGCCTGCTGGCCGACCTGACGGCGCAGGCTCCCGACCTCATCGTCATATCAGGCGATTTCGTGCAGCGGGCCAAGGCGCGCCACTTCGAGGAGGCGCGGGCTTTCCTGCAGAAATTACCCTTTCCCTACATGGCTGTGCCGGGGAATCACGACATCCCGGTTTACAATGTGTTCAAGCGCTTCACCGACCCGTTCGGCCATTACCGGCGCTACATCACCAGCGATTTCAGCCCGCTGCATATCGACGACGAGATCGCCGTGCTGGGCATCAACACCGCCCGCCCCGTGATTATGGATTTCTCCGAAGGGCGGATGAACAAGCGGCAGATCGCGCGGGTTCGTGAGGTCTTCTGCGGGATGCCGGACCGGGTGTTCAAGGTGCTGTTCACCCACCATCCCTTCCTACCGCCGCCCGACCTGCCCAAGACCCAGCTGGTCGGCCGTCACAAGCTCGCGCTCCCTGCTTTGGAAAGCTGCGGCGTCGACCTGCTGCTGGCCGGACACCTGCACAAGGCCTATTCCGGCGACATCATGAGCTTCCACACCCAGGTCGCCCGCTCCATCCTGGTCGCGCAGGCCTCCACCGCCACCTCCACCCGGCTGCGGAACGAGGCGAACGCCTACAACCTGATCACCGTCGCTCATCCCACGGTGAGGTTCGAGGTGCGGTCCTGGGAGGGTGCGGCCTTCACCGGCGGACTGGTGTCGAGTTATCGCAAGGACGGCAGCCGCTGGGTCCTGCAGGCCCAGGATACCGGTTTCCGGCCGATCGGCAGCGACGACCCAGCCGGCGATCCGATGGTGGCGCGATGGGAATCGGTTGCCCGACAGACAAGCGGGGACGCTCATGGCGGAGCATGAGAGCTGCGCAAGGCTGCCGGCCCCATTCCCGAGGACGGGAGCGGGCCCCGCGGCTTGAGTTCACTATGAGGGAAGGCGTAGGATCGCCGCACTCGTTCTAAGTGCATGGTTCTCCCGATGCCGATCACCCTGCCCGCCGCCTTCCCGCGCACCCGTCTGCGCCGCAACCGTGCCGATGCCTGGACCCGCCGTCTGGTCGCCGAGAACACGCTGACCGCCGACGACCTGATCTGGCCGGTCTTCGTGATCGAAGGCGTCAACCGGCGGGAACCCGTCGCCTCGATGCCCGGCGTGGAGCGCATGACCATCGACCTGCTGTGCGAGGCGGTTGTGGAAGCCGGCGGGCTGGGCATTCCCTGCATCGCGCTGTTTCCGGTCGTCGGCTCCGAGGGGAAGTCGGAGGACGCGGCCGAATCCTACAATCCCGAGAACCTGATGAACCGCGCCATCCGCGCGGTGAAAGCCGTCGCGCCCGATGTCGGCATCCTGGGCGACGTGGCGCTCGACCCCTACACGACACATGGGCATGACGGGCTCCTGCGCGACGGCTACATCCAGAATGACGAGACGGTCGAGGTTCTGGTCCGGCAGGCTCTGTCGCAGGCGGAGGCAGGCGTCGACATCGTCGCCCCGTCCGACATGATGGACGGCCGCATCGGTGCCATCCGGGACAAGCTGGATGCAGAGGGGTATCAACTGACCCGTGTCTGTTCCTACGCCGCCAAATACGCCTCCGCCTTCTACGGGCCGTTCCGCGACGCGGTGAATTCCGGCGGCTTCCTGAAGGGCGACAAGACAACCTACCAGATGGACCCTGCCAACACCGACGAGGCCCTGCGCGAAGTCGCCTGCGACCTGCAGGAGGGTGCGGACATGGTGATGGTGAAGCCGGGACTGCCCTATCTCGACGTCATCCGGCGGGTGAAGGACCAGTTCGCGGTCCCGACCTTCGCCTACCATGTGTCGGGCGAATACGCGATGCTGCGCGCCGCCTCCGGCAATGGCTGGCTGAACTACGACAAGGCTCTGCTGGAAACGCTGATGGGCTTCAAGCGCGCCGGCTGCGACGCCATCCTCACCTACGGCGCGGTGGACGCGGCGAGGCTGCTCAGGCAGGGCTGAGCAGACCGGGACCATCTTTGAGCCGTAAAGGGCCGCGGAGCGATCCGCGGCCCTTTATCGTCAGGGCATTCCGAACGACGGAGACGCCCAATGACCGCTGAATTCCCTGTCCGTACGGCCCTGCTGACCGCCCTGCTGCTGACCGCCTCGCCCGTTGCGGCGTTCGAGCTGCACAGCCCCGATTTCACCGACACGTCGCCGATCCCCGACCGCAATGTCTTCGCCGGCTTCGGCTGTACCGGCGGCAACCGGTCCCCGGCCCTGAGCTGGACGGCACCGCCGGCCGGCACACGCAGCCTCGCCGTCACCATCTACGATCCGGATGCGCCGACCGGGAGCGGCTGGTGGCATTGGGTGCTGTTCAACCTGCCGCCTGACAGCCGCAGCCTGCCGGCCGGTGCCGGCGATGCGATCAAGCCGACTCTGCCGGCCGGTGCGGTGCAGAGCCGTACCGACTTCGGCACCCCCGGTTACGGTGGTCCCTGCCCGCCGCAGGGCGACAAGCCGCACCGCTATGTCGTCACAGTCCATGCGCTGAAGGTCGACAGCCTGCCCCTGCCCGCCGACGCATCGGGCGCCATGGTCGGCTTCAACCTGAACGCTGCCAGCCTGGGCAAGGCGACGCTGACGGCACGCTACGGCCGTTGATCGGCCGAACCCGCCAGCCCTAGGATAGGCCAAGGCCGAAGGATGATTGCCATGGGTCCCGCTCTGCTCGCCCGCCTGTCCCGCTTCGCTGCGAACGACCTGCGCCCCGGCAGCGGCGAGCGTCCGCACAGACCGGAGCTGTGGGCCTTCGTCGCCCATGACCGCGAGCGCTTGGCCGAGGTGCAAATCGAGCGCACAGCCCTGATCGCAGTGCTCGAAGGCACCAAGGAGCTGACCGACCAATCCGGCATGACCCGCCGCTTCCCGGCCGGCAGCGCCATGCTGCTGCCGCCGGGCTGGTCCGGGGCGGTGGTGAACGATCCCAGCGGCGGCGGACGTTACCGCGCGCTGGTGCTGGAGTTCCCGGCGGAGATGGTACGGCGTCTTCTGCGCGCCCATGGCTCCGATGGGCTGACGCAGCGCACCAGGCCCGGCGACTGGCATGTCACCTTGACGCCAGCCCTGACCGACGCCATCCACCATGCCGCCGCCGGTCTCACCGCCGCCCCCCCGCTCCCGCCCAAGCTGGCGGAGCATCGCTGCATGGAGGTGCTGCTGGCCTTGCTGGAGGACGGTGTCTGGTGGCTGGGTCCGGTGACCCCGACGGGGACCGCCGACGCGGTGCGCCAGTTGCTGCGCACCCAGCCCGACATTCCCTGGACCGCAGAGCGCGTGGCCGGGGCGCTCAATCTCAGCACCGGCACTCTGCGCCGCCGATTGAGCGAGGACGGCTGTTCGGTCCGCAGCATCCTGACGGAGGAGCGGGTTGCCCATGCCCGCAACCTGCTGGAAGGCGAAGGGATGAGTGTTCAGGAAGCGGCAGAGGCCTGCGGTTATGCCAACCGCTCCCACTTCGCCCGCCGCATCCGGGAAGCGGTCGGCGTCAATCCGTCGAACCTGCGGGGACGCTGACGGGCGAAGCGCCATAGGCACGGATCAGAGCGGCGACCGAATCGGCAATCACCTTCTCCGGGTCGGCGGTGACCGGCAGGCCCAACATGGTCGGCCAGAACAGCACTTCCTTCATGCCGCCCAGCAGTTGGGTCGCCACCATATGGGGGTCCGGCGCATACAGCCGGCCACGCGCATGCTGGGCGGCGATATAGTCGTCCAGCAGCGCATAGGCCTGGCTCTTGCCGCCCTCCAGGTAGTCCTGCGACAGTTCGGGAAAGCGCTGGTGCTCGGCGATCACCAGACGCAGGAGGCCGCGAACCTCCGGCCGACCCGTATGGACCAGCAGCGATCGCAGGAAAGCCGGCAGAGCCTGATCCGGTGGTTGATCGTGGCGCAACAGGCTTTGTCCGTCCTCGCTGCGGAACCCCTCATAGAGTTCTGACACAACGGCCTGGAACAGCTCCCGCTTGCCGGGGAAATGGTTGTAGACGGTGCGTTTCGACACATTGGCGTCGGCGGCGATGGCGTCCATCGACGAGGCCTCGTAGCCATGTGTGAGGAAAGCGCGTGTCGCCGCCTCCACCACCGCATCCCGCTTGACCGAACCGCGCGCGGCACCCCCCGCTTGAGACGTTGACATTCCCCACCCTCTAAGTACACTGCACAGTGTAGTGTAGTTGTTGCCGCAGGCTCCCAGGGTAATCCGCCCGGCTGCGGCACGGGAGGGGTAAAGCGATGAAACAGCGCAACATCGGCGGCATTCTCTCGGTTTCCGAAATCGGCCTCGGCTGCATGGGCATGTCGGAGTTCTATGGCCCGACCGACGACGCACAGTCGCTCACCACGCTGGAGCGGGCGTTGGAGCTTGGCGTCACCCATTACGACACCGCCGACATGTATGGCAGTGGACACAATGAAACGCTGCTCGCCCGTTTTCTGGCCGGGAAGCGCGACCGCGTGACGGTCGCCACCAAGTTCGGCATCGTCCGCCAGCCCGGCGAGTATGCCCGCCGGGTCGATACCAGCCCGGCTTATGTGGCGCAGGCCTGCGAGGCGTCGTTGAAGCGGCTGGGGGTGGAGGCCATCGACCTCTATTACGCCCACCGCATCAACCCTGACATCCCCATTGAAGAGACGGTCGGCGCCATGGCCGATCTGGTCAAGGCGGGGAAGATTCTGGCGCTTGGCCTGTCGGAGGTATCCGCGGCCACCCTGCGCCGTGCCCACGCCGTCCACCCCATCGCAGCGGTGCAGAGCGAATATTCGCTGTGGACCCGCGATGTGGAGGCTGCGGTGCTGCCGGCCTGCCGTGACCTCGGTATCTCATTGGTAGCCTATGCACCGCTCGGCCGCGGCATGCTGACGGGAGCGGTCAGCAGCCCCGACCAGTTCGCCGAGAACGACTTCCGCCGCGTAGCACCGCGTTTCGCTGCAGACAATTTCGACCGCAATCTGGCCCTCGTCGAGCAGGTGAAGACGCTGGCGGCGCAGAAAGGCAGCACGCCGGGGCAGGTGGCGCTGGCTTGGCTGCTGGCTCAGGGGCCGGACATTCTGCCGATCCCCGGCACCAAGCGGATCAAATATCTGGAGGAAAATGTCGGCGCCGCAGCGGTGACGCTGACCGGCGCGGAGGTCAAGGCACTGAGCGATGCGCTGCCTCCGGGTGCGGCTGCAGGGGACCGCTACACCGCCGAGGGGATGCGTGGGGTGAATGTGTAAGGTGCGATGACGGAAGATGGGGGCGGCATCGCCTTCCGCCTCCCATGTCCTGCATGTGTTACTTGGGCGTTCCCGACCAGACCTGGAACTGCGTGGTTTCCATCAGCATGTCACTGTGGCCGAACGCCGCCTTGAACAGCTTTCCGACGCCGGCAGTCCGTTGCGTCACCGCGACCAGCGTGCCGCGCAGCTTCAGGTACTGCTTCGTCCCCGCCACCAGCGCGTCGAGCATGCCGAAATCCTCGTCCTTGCCGCGGTGGAGCGGCGGGTTGGACAGGATCAGACCGAAACGCTCGCGGGTGCCCAGGCCGGTCAAGCCGTCGCTCAGCACCAGTTCGGCGTCCGGTACATTCTGGCGGGCGGCGTGCAGGGCCACCGCGTCGATGTCCAGCAGGCTCAGCGGCGCGTCGGGCTGGCGTTCACGCACGGCCCGTGCGATCACCCCGGCGCCGCAGCCGAAATCCAGCACGCGGGTGCCGGCCGCCACCTCCGGCAGCACCTTCAGCAGGCACTCGGTGCCGGCATCCAGATGGCCGTGGGCGAACAGCCCCGGATAGGACACCAGTTCCAGCGTCCGGTCGGGCAGAGTGAGGGGGACGGTCTGCCGCCAGTCCTCCAGGGTCCCCTTGGCCGTTGCATCGGTGCGCCGGGTCAGCAGCAGCCTGGCGCGCCGCTTGATGATCAGCGTTTCCGGCTCTTCCGTCAGTCCGTCCAGATGCTTCGGCGCGCTGGTCACGCCTTCGTCGTTGCCGCCGGCGATCCACAGCGGGGCACCGGGGGCGAGGCGGGAGGCGAGCGCATGCAAGGCCATCTCGAACCCGGCCCAGCCGCGCGGCAGGCGCAACACGGCGCCGTCGAACGGCCCCTCCGCCGGCCACGGGGTGGCGGTCTGCCCGCCTGTGGCAAGACGGTTCCACGCCACCACCTCCGCACCGCCATCGCGAAGCGCGTCGGCAATGGCGCCATCGCTGTCGAAGGCGACGAGAATCCGACCCTGCGGCCGAATCTCGGACAGGGCTTCGGCGGCAACGGCGGCAACGGTGGAGTCGCGGTCCGTTGCCCGATTGTCTAGACGTGCCACCGGATCAGCCCTTGTCGCGCATCAGCCGCGCCTTATCGCGCTGCCAGCTGCGTTCCTTCTCGCTCTCGCGCTTGTCGTGTTTCTTCTTGCCGGTGGCGAGGCCGATCTCGACCTTGGCGTAGCCGCGGTCGTTGAAATAGACCGACATCGGCACCAGCGTGACGCCCTTCTGCTTGATACCGGCCGCGAGCTTGTCCAGCTCGCGGCGGCGGACCAGCAGCTTGCGCGGCCGCTTCGGCTCGTGCTGATCGATGCGGCCGGCCTGGAGATATTCGGGGATGTACGCGTTGAACAGGTACAGCTCCCCGCCCTTCAGACCGGCGTAGGCCTCGTTCACACTGGCGCGGCCGCCGCGCAGCGACTTCACCTCCGACCCGGTCAGCATGATCCCGGCTTCGAGGACATCGTCGATGAAGAAGTCGAACCGCGCGCGGCGGTTCTGCGCCGCATATTTTTTTGCTTCCTCGCGCGTCGCCAAATCTCTCTCCTATACGGCCCGTTCCGTCACTCAGGACAACAGGCCGGCTTTGGTCATGGCTCCACGCACGGCGGCACGGGCGGTCTCGGTCGCCGGAACCAGCGGCAGGCGCACCTCGTCGCTGCCGAGGCCGAGCAGGCTGGCGGCGAACTTCACCGGGGCCGGGCTGGTCTCGACGAACATCGAGTCGTGGACCGGCGACAGCACGTCGCGCAGGCGGAAGGCCTCCTTCAGGTCGCCCTTCGCCCATGCGGTCTGCATGGCCGAGCACAGTGCCGGCGCGATGTTCGCGGTGACGGAGATGCAGCCAACGCCCCCTTGCGCGTTGAAGGCCAGCGCCGTGGCGTCCTCGCCCGACAGCTGGATGAAGTCGGGTCCGACCTCCTGCAGCAGGCGGGACGGGCGGGACAGGTCGGCGGTCGCGTCCTTCACGCCGACGATGTTGGGCAGCTTTGCAAGCCGCGCCATCGTCGCCACAGACATATCCACGACACTGCGGCCCGGAATGTTGTAAATGAAGATCGGCAAATCCGCCGCGTCATGGATCGCCTTGAAATGCTGGTACAGACCCTCTTGAGACGGCTTGTTGTAGTAGGGCGTGACCACGAGCGCCGCCTGCGCGCCGGCCTGCTTGGCATGGCGCGTCAGGGCGATGGCTTCGTCGGTCGAGTTGGAACCGGTTCCGGCCATCACCGGAACCTTGCCGCCGGCCGCCTCGATGCACAGCTCCACGACGCGGTTGTGTTCCTCGTGGGACAGGGTCGGCGACTCGCCGGTGGTGCCGCAGGGCACGAGGCCGTGCGTTCCCTGGGCGACCTGCCACTCCACGAAGGACTGGAAGGCCTTCTCGTCCACTTTCCCGCCCTTGAACGGAGTCAGAAGGGCGACGATGGAACCGTGGAACATGGCTGCCTCCTCAGTCGGCTTAGCTGGAAAAAAGAGTTGCGCACATTATCCCTCCCCGCCGCCCTCGGCAAGAGCGCCCGGACCTCTGTTTTTGCGGGTCTCCTCACCCTTTTCGCGGCGCTTCCCGGCGCCCTTCCCGCCGCGGCGCTGAGCCCGCAGGACATCGTCCTTTACCGCGAGGCCTTCAGGCTCGCCAATGACGAGCGGCTTTCGGAAGCGCTGGCCTCGGCGTCGAACGCCCAAGACCCGTTACCGGCGAAGGTTCTACGCTGGATCGCGCTCGCCAACCCGGGCGGTGGCAGCTTTACAGAGATCGCAGCCTTCATCCGCGAGAATCCGGACTGGCCGAACATGGCGGCACTGCGCCGTCAGGCGGAAATGGCGATGCCCGACATCCCGCCGGCCGAGGTGGTGGAGTGGTTCCGCCAGAGCCCGCCGCAGACCAGCGACGGCTTCGTCCGCTACGCCGACGCGCTGATCGCAACCGGCAGCGTCGAGCGTGCGACCACCCTGATCCGCAAGCAGTGGGCCGACGCCACCTTCACCGCCGACGAGGAAGCGACCTTCCTCTCCCACTACACGCCCTATCTGCGTCAGCAGGACCACAAGGCGCGCATCGACCGGCTGCTCTGGGCCAAGCAGGAGGCACCGGTCCGCCGGATGCTGCCCTTCTTCGACGAGGCCTATGACACGCTGATCCAGGCGCGCATCGCGCTGGATGGCGACGCTGCCGGTGCCGAGGCCGCCCTGTCGCGCGTGCCGCCCAGCCTGCTGAACGATCCGGGCCTGATGTTCGACCGCGCCCGCTATCTGCGGCGCAAGGGCGACGATGCAGGCGCGCTGGAAATCATCGCCCAGGCCGGCACCGATATGGGCCGTCCGCAATCCTGGTGGTCGGAGCGGCATCTGCTGGCCCGCCGGGCAATGGAGCGCGGCGACTACAACCTCGCCTACCGGCTGGTCAGCGCCAATGGAATGAGCGAGGGCAGTTCCTTCGCCGATGCTGAATTCCTCTCTGGATTCCTGGCGCTTCGTTTCCTCGACAAGCCTTCGGAAGCCTTCACCCACTTCCACAAGCTGTACCGCTCGGTGACCGCCCCGATCAGCAAGGCGCGGGGCGCTTACTGGTGCGGCCGTGCAGCGGAAGCGCTGGGCCAGACCGGGCCGGCGCGCGACTGGTACGCCAAGGCGGCGACCTACCCCACCACCTTCTATGGCCAGCTGGCCTTCCGCCATGTCTCCGGGGGTGCGGTGACCCTGCCGACGCCGCCGACCGTATCGAGCGCCGAAGCAGCCGCCTTCAACAAGCGTGAAGTGGTGCGCGTCGCCCGCCTGCTGGCGGAGATCGGCGGCAATGCTGCCGATCAGGTGACCGGGTTCGTCCGCCGCCTGAGCCTGGATGCCAAGACGCCCGCCGACTATGTGCTGACCGCCCGGCTGGCCAGCGACGTCGGCCGCCGCGATCTGGCCGTGGCAGCCGCCAAGGACGCCGCCCAGAACGAGGTGTTCCTGGTCGAGGCCGGCTATCCGATGATCGATGCCCGCCCGGCAGCACCGGAACTGGCCCTGATCCACGGCATCATCCGGCAGGAAAGCACCTTCAACCCCACCATCGTCTCATCCGCCGGTGCGCGCGGGCTGATGCAGCTGATGCCGACGACGGCACAGCTGGTGGCGGGAAAGCTGGGGCTGAAGCACACGAACGCGCGGCTGACGTCCGACCCCGGCTACAATGTCACGCTGGGGTCGGCCTATCTGGCTGAACTGATCGACCGCTTCAACGGATCCTGGGTGCTGGCTATCGCCGGCTACAACGCCGGTCCGAACCGGGTGCGCCAGTGGCTCCAGACCTATGGCGATCCGCGCACGGAGACCGTCGATGTGGTCGACTGGATCGAACTGATCCCGATCTCCGAAACACGCAACTATGTCCAGCGCGTGCTGGAGGCGGTGCAGGTCTATCGCGCCCGCCTGAACGGCGACCGGGCCGAGCCGAACCTGGACAAGGACCTGCGGCGGTAAGCAGTGTTGGGGAGGGGAGCGGTCCCCCTCCCCCGGTCGTTTACATTGCGTCGATGCCGTCACGCCGTCGTCGGGTTGGGCATGCCGGGCATCGGCTCGTCGGCCGGCGGGGGGACTTCCGGCAGGATGCCGGGGTTATCGGGCACCGGATAGGGATCGGGCGTCGTCGGCCGGTCAGGCTGCGGCGGGTTCGGGTTGGACGGCGGCGGAATCTCGCCGGGGGTGGACGGCTTCTGCGGTTCGCTCATACGGGAACTCCTTCGCAAAGGTGGTTCTGGGGGTGGTCCCGGGGGTGGCCCTGGGATAACGCGTCAGTCGACAGTCCGTTCAATCGCCCGACCTCCGGCTTGGACGTCCTGCCCGGCCCCCTCGACCGTGTTGCAGCCGGTCAGCATGGCAGCCAAAGCCATCAGAAAGGTCAGGATCACCATCTCGCGCGCGGGGAACGGAATGGCACGGGCGGTGGCGCGCTGCCGGCGGTTCTTGGCGTGCTGCATGGTGTTTCTCCGGTCTGGGATGGGGCTGGGAGAAGGGAATGAGCGATTGCGATTGGGCGATGGCCGGGGCGTCATTGGTCTCTGTTTCTGACAACGGAATGACAGCGGCTTGGTTCCGCGCGCCACCTCGCCGCCATGCAGTGAATGCAACGGTCCTTTCGAGGCGCCCGAATAGCTTGACGCGGTACGCCTGCCGGGCAAGATGACCAGCTTTTGCGCAGTCTGCCTGCTTTGCGGTCACACCTTACGGTTCGGCCGCACGGCATAGGCCGCGGCACCACCTTCTTCCACCACAGGTTTCGTCATGAGCACCGCCACCCTGCCCGCCCCGGAGCCGTTGCGCGCGCGCCTTGCCGTCCACATCGGCGAACTGCTGCGGCTGGCGGCGCCGGTCATCGTCTCCCGCGCTGGCCTGATGGTGATGATGGCGGTCGACACCGCCATCGTCGGCCGTTTCTCCGCCCAGGAGCTGGCCTATTACGGGCTGGCCCACCTGCCCGGCAACATCATGGTGGGCACCGGGGTCGGTCTGCTGATGGGCACCGTGATGATCACCGCCCACGCCTTCGGCGCCGGCAACGATGCGGACTGCGGACGGGCATGGCGGCGGTCGGTCCCTTATGCGTTGCTGCTGGGGGTGCTGTTCGCCCTTGTCTCGCTGCTGGGCGTTCCACTCTTCCAGGCCGGCGGCCAGACCGCGGAGATGTCCGTCGGCGGCGCCCATGTGCTGGCGGTGCTGGGTCTCGGCGCGCCGGGCATGATGCTGTACATCACCACCGGGTTCTTCCTGGAGGGCATCAAGCGCCCGTGGCCGGGCATGGTCGCCATGGTGATCGGCAACATCGTCAATGCGGCGCTGGCCTGGGCGCTGGTGTGGGGCCATGTCGGTCTGGAGCCGCTGGGTGCGGTCGGCTCCGCCTGGGCGACCACCGTCGTGCGCTGGGCCATGGGCCTGGGCCTCGTCGCCTATGTCTGGTGGATGCACGACCATGACCGCTGGCAGGTTCGCCTGCCCGTCGCCGACTGGTGGAGGGGTGCCGCGCGCCAGCGACACCTCGGCTATGCCGCCGGGCTCAGCATCGGGGTGGAGAGCGGGGCATTCGGAGGACTCGGCCTGTTCGCCGGCATGATCTCCCCGCTGGCGCTCGGTGCCTACACGGTCGGGCTGAACCTGACCGCCCTGCCCTTCATGGCGGCGGTCGGACTTGCCTCGGCCACCGCGGTGCGGGTCGGCGTCGCCTATGGCCGCGGCGACCGCAGCGACATGGCCCTGGCCGGCTGGACCGGTCTCGGCGTCACCAGCGCCATCCTGGCCTGCGTCGGCATCCTCTATCGCAGCGTGCCCGAAGCGCTGGGCACCATCTACTCCAACGACCCGCAGCTGCTGGAGGCGGTGGTGCCGCTGATCGCCTTCACCGCCTGGATCCTGATCGCCGACGGCGGCCAGACGGTGATGGCGAACGCGCTGCGCGGCCGGCATGACGCCTGGATTCCGACGGCGCTGCACTTCTTCTCCTACGCGGTGGTGATGATTCCGGTGTCGGCCTTCCTGGTCTTCGGCCTCGGCCACGGTGCCCATGGGCTGTTCGAGGGAATCCTGATCGCCAGCCTGGTGTCGGTCACCATCCTCTCGCTCCGATTCGCGTATCTGAGCCGGCGCTGAGCCGGCTTTTCAGACCCGAATCGTTGTGTGCAATTGCGAGAGTTGCTATATTTCCTGGGCAAAACCTTCGGCCCGCAAGGCCGGTGACTGCCGCGGATTCTTGCGGCGGCGCATACGAAGAATGAGTGTCCTGCTTGAGCAACACGCCCCTTCCTCCCGCCTCCGACATCGCGCCGATCAACATCGAAGACGAGATGCGGAAATCGTATCTCGACTACGCGATGAGCGTGATCGTGAGCCGCGCCCTGCCCGACGTCCGCGACGGGCTGAAGCCGGTGCACCGGCGCATCCTCTACGCGATGAAGGAGGGCGGGTACGACTCGACCAAGCCCTATAAGAAGTCGGCGCGCATCGTCGGCGACGTGATGGGTAAATACCACCCGCACGGCGACAGCGCGATCTACGACGCCATGGTCCGCATGGCGCAGGATTTCTCGATGCGCCTGCCGCTGATCGACGGCCAGGGCAATTTCGGTTCGATGGACGGCGACCCGCCCGCGGCGATGCGCTACACCGAGGCGCGTCTGGCCAAGGCCGCGGAAGCGCTGCTGGACGACATCGACAAGGACACCATCGATTTCCAGGCCAGCTACGACGATTCGGGCCGCGAGCCCACCGTCGTTCCGGCCCGTTTCCCGAACCTGCTGGTGAACGGGGCCGGCGGCATCGCCGTCGGCATGGCGACCAACATCCCGACCCACAATCTGGGCGAGGTGATCGACGCCTGCTGCGCCTACATCGACAACCCCGACGTCACGCTCGAAGAGCTGATGGAGCATGTGCCCGGTCCCGACTTCCCGACGGGCGGCCTGATCCTCGGCCGGTCGGGCAGCCGGGCGGCGCTGCAGACCGGGCGCGGCTCGATCATTCTGCGCGCCAAGACCCATTTCGAGGAGGTGCGCAAGGACCGCACCGCCATCGTCGCGACCGAGATCCCCTATCAGGTCAACAAGGCCAAGCTGATGGAGCGCATCGGCGAGGTCGTGAACGACAAGACGATCGAGGGCATCGCCGACCTGCGCGACGAATCCGACCGCGACGGCGTGCGCGTGGTGATCGAACTGAAGCGCGACGCGGTTCCCGACGTGGTGCTGGCCCAGCTGTTCCGTCACACTCAGCTCCAGACCTCCTTCGGCGTCAACATGCTGGCGCTGAACGGCGGCCGTCCGGAACTGATGCATCTGCTGCAGATCATCACCGCCTTCGTCCGCTTCCGCGAGCAGGTCATCACCCGCAGGACCGAGTTCCTGCTGGGCAAGGCCCGGGAGCGGGCGCACACCTTGGTCGGTCTGGCCGTCGCCGTCGCCAACCTGGATGCGATGATCGAGCTGATCCGCAGCGCTCCGGACCCGGTCTGGGCGCGCGAGGAGATGATGAACCGCGAGTGGCCGGTCCATGACGTCGGCCCGCTGATCGAACTGATCGACGAGCCCGGCCGCGGCGTCAGCGAGCAGGGCACCTACCGGCTGTCGGAAGTCCAGGCCCGCGCCATCCTCGACCTGCGCCTGCACCGTCTGACCGGGCTGGAGCGCGACAAGATCGGCGCCGAGCTGACCGACGTCACAGACCAGATCGCCGATTTCCTCGCAACGCTCGCCAACCGGCCGAAGCTGATGGGGATCCTGCGCGACGAGCTGGTCGAGATGAAGGAGCGGTTCGGCACCCCGCGCCGCACCGAGATCCAGGATCTGGAGTTCGAGGCCGACATCGAGGACCTGATCCAGCGCGAGGACATGGTCGTCACCGTCAGCCAGTCCGGCTATGTGAAGCGGGTGCCGCTGTCGACCTACCGTGCGCAGAAGCGCGGCGGCAAGGGCCGTTCCGGCATGTCGATGAAGGCGGAGGATGCGGTCAGCGACCTGTTCGTCGCCAACACCCACACGCCGCTGCTGCTCTTCTCGAACCGCGGCATGGTCTACAAGCTGAAGGTCTACCGGCTGCCGCTGGGCAACCCGCAGGCGCGCGGCAAGGCCTTCGTCAATCTGCTGCCGCTGATCGACGGGGAGACCATCACCACCGTGCTGCCGTTGCCGGAAGACGAGGCCGCCTGGTCCGATCTGCACGTCGTCTTCGCCACGTCGAAGGGCAACGTGCGCCGCAACCGCATGTCGGACTTCGCCAACATCCGCTCCAACGGCCTGATCGCCATGAAGCTGGAGGAGGAAGGCGAGCGGCTGATCGGCGTCCACACCTGCTCGGAAACCGACGACATCCTGCTGGCGACCCGCGGCGGCAAATGCATCCGCTTCCCGGTCGACGATGTGCGCGTCTTCGCCGGCCGCACCTCCACCGGCGTGCGCGGCATCAAGCTGGCGGATGGGGACGAGGTGGTGTCGCTGTCGATCCTGGCCCATGTCGACGCCACGCCCGAGGAACGCGCCGCCTTCTTCAAGATGAAGCGCGACGAAGGGCTGGAGATGGAGGGTGAGGCCGCTCCGGAAGCCGATGAGGTGCCGACCGACAGCGTCACCCTGTCGCAGGAGCGGTACGAGGAATTGAAACAAAAGGAACAGTATATTCTCACCGTCTCCGACCGCGGCTATGGCAAGCGCAGCTCGTCCTACGAGTATCGCACCGCCGGACGCGGGGGCCAGGGCATCTGGAACATGGAGATGGGCGAGCGTAACGGCTCCATCGTCGCCGCCTTCCCGGTCGAATCGAACCATCAGGTGATGATGGTCACCAACGGCGGCCAAGTTATCCGCATGCCGCTGCACGATGTGCGGGTGGCAGGCCGCAAGACGCTGGGCGTCACGCTGTTCCGCGTGGGGGCGGACGAACGTGTGGTGTCCGTCGCCACCATCGCCGAGGAAGAAGGCGAGACCGGTGTGGGTGAGAACGGCATCGGGGAGACTGGGGTCGAGGACGGCGGTGACGCCAACGGTTCGGTCGGGTCGGTCGGCGATGCCGGCGGCACCGCCGGGCCGAACGAATAACGGACGGGCCTAAAGGGGAACCCATGGCGACCAGCCAGACCGAGACCAGCAAGGGTCGTCGAATCGGTGTCTATCCCGGCACCTTCGATCCGATCACCAACGGTCACATGGACATCATTCAGCGCGCCGCCCGACAGGTCGACCACCTGATCATCGGCGTCGCCCGGAATGCCGGCAAAGGACCGCTCTACTCCACGGACGAGCGGGTCGCCATGGTTCGCGAGGATGTGGCCGCGCTGAATGACGGCGGGGCCAGCATCGAGGTGCGGGCGTTCGACAATCTGTTGATGCATTTCGCCATCGAGATGAATGCCCGCGTCATCATTCGTGGCCTGCGCGCCGTCTCGGACTTCGAATACGAGTTCCAGATGGCGGGTATGAACGCCCGGCTGAATCCGAAGGTCGAGACGATCTTCCTGATGTCGTCAGAAAAGCACCAGTTCATCTCCTCGCGCTTCGTCAAGGAGATCGGGCGTCTGGGCGGCGACATCCGCCACTTCGTCTCGGCCCGTGTCGCCGAACGGCTGGCCGAACGCTTCGCCCTGGAGGCGGGCAACGGCACTGTCCCGACGACCAGCCAGACCTGATCCTCGAAGCCATGGGTTTGATGGGGCCTGATCGCAAAATCCTGCATCTGCCATCAAGCCCATGGTTGACCTTTCGGGCGCGTCTTTCTATGGTGCGCCCACTTCCGGCGGGGGGCAGTTTCCCACCGCCGCTCTGGATGATCCGGTAGCTCAGTCGGTAGAGCACGTGACTTTTAATCATGTGGCCGTGGGTTCGAATCCCACCCGGATCACCATCCCTTCAAATTTCCATTAAGCGCGATCAACGATTTCTCACAGGCCACACAAGCGTGGCCTTTCGAACCATGGATCAGAAAAATCGGATCCCCCTTTCCGACTTTTTTCGTAGGCCACGAAAGAAAATCGATAAGGGTAAGCCCCAATTTAATCTCCCTGTGATTCTATTAAGACTCACAATGATTAGAGATTAAAGGATTTGGCCATGGATCGGCTGGTGAACGCGTCTGTCCGGACGAAGGTGATTGCGGCTTTCTCGGTGCTTTTGATCGGAACTGCGTTGCTTGGCCTGTTTGCGATCAACCGCATGTCATCGGTGAATGACGAAGCGGCGGAGATTCGCGACAATTGGCTGCCATCGGTCGTCGCCGTCTCCGATCTCTATTCGACCTTCTACTCCTACCGGACCGGCGAAGGCGCATTGATTGCCGTGCAGGACGAGGCCGAAATTCGCAAGGAAGAGGAAAGCCTGGAACAAATCATCCGCACCATAGAACAAAAGCGCGCCGTGTATGAGAGCATGCTGACACCGGGCTGGGAAACCGAGACCTACCGAAAGCTCGTCGAGTCGCTCAATCGCTATTTCACCATCAGTCGGGACAAGTTGCGCCCTCTCGCACGCAAGAACGACACGGTGGCAATCTCCGGACTGTTCATCGGCGAGTCGCGACAGGAATTCCGCAATGCCATGGCAATTCTGGAAGAGCTGGTGAATTTCAATCGCGTTGAGGGGGTCAAGGCGGCGGACAATGGGGCCAAGATCTACGTCGTCTCCCGTAACTGGATCGCCGCTGCGATACTGGTTGTGGCGATGTTTGGCGCCGCCGCCGCCCTGCTGATCCTGACCGCCGTCGTAAAGCCGATCCATGCCCTGACCGGAACGATGGGCCGTCTGGCAAACCGGGAAATGAGCGTCGAAATCGCTGGCACGGCGCGACGGGATGAGTTGGGCTCGATGGCCCGCGCGGTGCAAGTGTTCAAGGACAACATGATCGAGGCCGATCGCCTCGCCGCCGTCGAAGCTGCGGAGCAGCAGGCCAAGATGCGCCGCGCCCAAGCCATCGAACGGTTGCTCACCGGCTTCGAGAATTCATCGACCGCGGCGCTGCGCACCGTTGCCGCCGCCGCGTCGGAACTCGACGCCACCGCACATGGCATGTCGGCGATGGCCCAGCAGACCAGCACCCAGGCCACCATCGTGGCGTCGGCCGCCGAGCAGACGAGTGCCAATGTCCAGACCGTCGCCACCGCCACCGAGGAAATGGCCAGTTCGATCCGCGAGATCGGTTCCCAGATTTCCCGTTCCGCCGACATCGCCGGCAAGGCGGTGAACGAAGCCTCGCAGACCAGCGATGCTGTCCGCAGCCTTGCCGAGGCCGCGCAGAAGATCGGTGAGGTCGTCGGACTGATCACCGACATCGCCAGCCAGACCAACCTGCTGGCCTTGAATGCCACCATCGAAGCGGCCCGTGCCGGCGAGGCCGGGAAGGGCTTTGCCGTGGTTGCCAGCGAGGTCAAGAGCCTCGCCGGCCAGACGGCCAAGGCGACCGAGGAGATCGCCAGCCAGATCGGCGCCATCCAGCAGACGACCCAGGGTGTGGTGACGGCGATCGCCGGCATCGGCGGCACCATCGGCAGCATCAACGACATAACCACCGCCATCGCTGCCGCCATCGAAGAGCAGAGCGCCGCGACCAACGAGATCTCCCGCAACGTCCAGCAGGCCGCTGCCGGAACGCAGGAAGTGACCGGCAGCATCGTCCAGGTGACGCAGGCAGCCGGCGAGGCCGGCAATGCCGCCGGGCAGGTGCTGACCGCAGCCGGCGAGTTGTCCCGGCAGGCCGAACTGATGCGGCGGGATGTCGAAACCTTCCTGGGCGAGATCAAGGCGGCCTGAGCGCCAGCCTCCCGGCCATAAACGAAAAGCCCCGCCGAAGCGGGGCTTTTCGTTGTTCTGAGACGGACTGCCGAGATGGCGACCCCAGCTGGATTCGAACCAGCGACCTGCCGCTTAGAAGGCGGCTGCTCTATCCAACTGAGCTATGGGGCCTTATCCCGGTTTCTCCCCGGATGCCGATACCGACCCGGTCCGAAACCGGCTGTCGCATAGGCTATCAGAAGCGCGGGCGGTCGGTGCGGAAGTTGTCGGCGTAGTTGCGCGGACGGATGCGGCGGACCGGAGCCTCCTGCACGGTATAGTTCCAGCCCTCGCGCTCTGCGAAAGCGATTGCTTCTTCCTTGGTCTCGAAGGACAGACGCACCTGATTCAACGTGTCGCCGGAGCTGGTCCAACCCATCAGCGGCTCCGGACGGCGCGGCGTCTCGATCTCGTAATCCAGCATCCAACGGTGAGTCTTGGCCCGGCCGGATTGCATGGCCGTCTTGCTCGGCTGATAGATCCGGACGTTCATGGCTCGCTCGTCTCCCCAAATGCCTGCCGTTGCGTCCTGGCTCCATGGCTTGGACGCGGATTTGTCCTCTGGCGATGGTCGGGGCGCCCGGATTCGAACCGGGGGCCTCCAGTACCCAAAACTGGCGCGCTGACCAGACTGCGCTACGCCCCGTCGCCGCGTTGTGAGATACACGAACGCCACGCCCACGGCAAGCGGACGGGCACCGCTTTCGCGGTCTTTTCCATCCCGCCTGCCTTGTTGGTCGTTCGGTGCGGCGTTCGGTCGCTCAACAGCCTGTCTTCAACACCGTTCCGGATCCGTTTCGTTGCCCTCAATTCCTCCCGCACCACTCGCCGTCATCCTGTTCCAGCCGGACCTTGCCGATCGTCCGGACCGCCGCTCCGCCATCGACCTCGCCCACGAACTGCTGCGAACGGGTGCCGCGGTGGATGTGGTGGCGCCGATGGGCGGAGGACCGTTGCGCGCGGCGATGGATCCCGCCGTCGGGCAGATCGACCTTGCCAAGCGTCATGCCGCCACATCCCCCCTCGCCCTGGCGCGCATGGTGGCGGAGCGGCAGCCGGCGGCGCTGGCGGTTCCCCGGGAGGTGGTCTGGGTCGGCCGGCTGGCCCTATGGCTGGCGCGCAGCGACGCAAGACTGGTGGTGCTGACGGGCCACGTGGACACCGACCTCGCGGCTATTCGTGTCGTAGCGCCTCGATAGGGTTGAGGCGGGCAGCCCGTCGGGCGGGATACAGGCCGAAGAACACGCCGACGATGCCGCTGACCGCCACCGCCAGAACGACGGAGTCGATCTGGATCAGCGTCGGCCATCCAGCCAGCGTCGCGACGCCCATGGCGGTTCCGATGCCGAGCGCCACGCCCACGGCGGCGCCGATCAGCGACAGGGTTGTCGATTCGATCAGGAACTGCACCAGGATATCGCGCCGCCGCGCCCCGATGGCGAGCCGCAGCCCGATCTCCCGCGTGCGCTCGGTCACCGACACCAGCATGATGTTCATAATGCCGATGCCGCCGACCAGCAGCGAGACCGCCGCCACGGCGGCCAGCAGGAAGGACAGGGCACGTGACGAGGCATCGCGGGTCGCCGACACCTCCGACAGGTCGCGCATCCAGAAATCGTCGTCCTGACCCGAAACCAACCGGTGGCGCTGGCGCAGCAGGTCGCGGATCTGCGCCTGGGCCTCGGCCATGTCGGTGCCATCGCGCATCTTCACCACCATGGTGTGGATGAAGCGCGGGTTGCTTTTCGCCATACCCGGAATGTTGCGCTTGGCGGTGGACAGCGGCACGAAGATGACATCGTCCTGGTCCTGTCCCTGGGTGTTCTGCCCCTTCTCCGCCAGCACGCCGACGACGGTCAGCGGAGTGGAGAAGACCCGCACCGGCTCCCCGATGGGATCGCCGCCGCCGAACAGGTTGCGCACCACCGTCTGGCCCAGCACCACCACCTTGTTGGCCTGCGCCACATCCTCGTCCGACAGGCCGCGCCCCGCCGCGACACTCCAGTCGCGAGCGTCCATATAGTCGGGCGTGATGCCGAACAGCACGGTTCCCCAGTTCTGGTTGCCGGCGACGATCTGCAATCCCCAGCGCACCGACGGCGCCGTCACCACCACACCGGGGATCTCCGACAGGACCGCCAGCGCATCGTCCTCCGTCAGGGAGGAGGCGGTGCCGGCCCCCAGCTTCACCCCGCCGCGGGCGATGCTGCCCTGCCCCACCATGATCAGGTTGGTGCCCAGGCTGGCGATCTGGCGCAGCACCTGATCGCGCGCCCCTGCCCCCACCGCGACCATGGCGATCACGGCGGCCACACCGATGACGATGCCCAGCATGGTCAGCGCGCTGCGCAGCGGGTTGGCCCGCAGCGAATCGAGCGCGGCGCGCAGAGCGTCCCAGGCGGTCATGCCGCGGCCTCCGGCGTCTGGATCATGTCGTCGATCAGCCGGCCGTCGCGGAAGTGCAGGACGCGGGACGCGAAGCGCGCCACCTCCGGCTCATGCGTCACCAGCACCACAGTGATGCCGCTGCGGTTCAGCCGTTGGAACAGACCGATGATCTCCAGGCTGGTGGCGCTGTCGAGCGCGCCGGTCGGCTCGTCGGCCAGCAGCAGCAGCGGATCGTTGACCAGCGCACGGGCGATGGCGACACGCTGCTGCTGCCCGCCGGAGAGTTGGGTCGGCCGGTGCCTTGCCCGCTCGCGCAACCCTACCGAGTCGAGGGCAGCCAGTGCCCGCTCGACCCGCTGGACATGGCCGACGCCAGCATAGACCATCGGCAGCATGACGTTGTCGAGCGCCGTCTGCCGCGGCAGCAGGTTGAAGGATTGGAAGACGAAGCCGATTCTGCGGTTCCGCACTGCCGCCAGCGCGTCGGACGACAAGCCCGCGACCTCCTGCCCATCCAGCCGGTAGATGCCCGAATCCGGACGATCCAGGCAGCCCAGCAGATTCATGAATGTGGACTTGCCGGACCCCGATGGACCCATCACCGCAACGAACTCGCCACGGTGGATGACGACGGAGACATCGTCCAGCGCATGGACGATCTGTGGCCCCATGCGGTAATGGCGGGTCAGCCGCTCGACCCTAATCAGAGGCAGGATCAGAGGATCGGCCGATTCAGAAGCCAAGGCGCGGTCCCCGGCGGGTATCGCGGTCGGCGGCGAGGATGCCGGTGATCACCTCCTGCCCCGCCCGCAGGTCGCCGGACACCACCTCGGTGAAGCTGCCGTCGCCGATGCCGAGCCGCACCGGCACACCGACAGGACTCCCATTGCCGGGACTGGGTACCCAGACGGTGCGTGTGGCCTCGGCTGCCCGGCCGGGATCGACCAGCGACTCGAAGCGGTCGCGCTGCGCCAGGTCGAGCAGTCCGGCCATCCGCTCCAGCGTCGCGGTGCGGATGGCGTTGGCCTCCATCCTGCGGCGTTCCGGATCACCGCCTTCCGCATCCAGCGCCGCGAAGCGCTCGCGGGCCTCGGCGACCAGGGTGGAGATGTCGCGTCGCCTTGTCTCGTCCAGATTCAGCCCGTCCGTCACCCGCTTGGCGGCAGCCTCCAGCGCCGCGGCGCCGCGCCCGCCGTTCAGGCCGCCTGTGGTCGGCGTCGGCGCATCGGCGGAGGACTCGACGCCCGGCGGACGGAAGCGCAGGGCCGCATTCGGCAGCTTCACCGCCGATGGCCGCTCGTCCACGGTGATGCGAAGGTTGGCGGTCATCCCGGGTAGAAGCCGCAGCTCCGGATTCTCCACCGTGATGACGACGATGTAGGTCACGACGGTCTGGTCCTCCTTCGGCGCCAGCCGCACCTGCGCCACCCGGCCGGTGAAGCTGTCGCCTGGGAAGGCGTTGACGGTGAAACGCACCGCCATGCCTTCGCGGACCCGGCCGATGTCGGCCTCGTCGATGTTTGCCAGCACCTCCATCTGCCGCAGATCCTGGGCGATGGTAAACAGGGTGGGCGCCGACAGGCTGGCCGCCACCGTCTGGCCGGTGCTGACCGCCCGGTTCACCACCACGCCGTCGATGGGCGACCGGATGACCGAGCGGTTGAGATCGACACGGACCAACTGCAGTGCCGCCTCGCGCTGGGCCACCTGGGCACGGGCGACCTCCACCTGGGCGGCGGCGACAGCCAGCGACGCTTCGGCTGATGCCTCCGCCGCTTCCGCCTGCCGTTTCTGCGCGCGGGCGGCGATCAGCTGGGCCTGGGCGCTGTGGGCCGCGGTCTCCGCCTTTTCCAGATCGGCGGCGGCGACCACGCCACGGCCCTGCAGGTCGCGCCGACGCCGCAGGTCGCGCTCGGCATCGCGTTGGGCAAGGTCGGCACGGACGATCTGCGCGTCGGCATTGGCGATGCTGGCTTCGGCATTGGCGAGATCGGCCCGTGCCTTGTCGAGCAAAGCCTGCTGCTGGATCAGCGCCGCCTTGGCGGAATCGACATCGGCACCGGCCTGGGCGAGCCGCGCGGCCAACTGGTCACCGTTCAGACGGGCAAGGATCTGCCCGCTGGTGACGCGGCTGTTGAAATCAGCGTAGAGCTCGGCGATCTGGCCGGAGAGTTGCGAACTGACCTCAACCGTCACCAGTGCGCTCATGGTGCCGGTGGCGGTGATGGCGCTGACCAGCGGGCCCTGTTCGACCCGCGCCAGCCTGTAGGCCGGTCCCGGCTCAGCGCGCGCCAGCATGACGTAAGCGGACAGTCCGGCCGCAGCGCTGAGCGCCAGTCCGAGAAAGATCGCTGCCCGCCTGCCTGCTCCCTTGGCCATCGCGCCCCTCCGCACCGCGCCATCCGCGCGATGAATCTGGGGGAGTTTACGCGAAAGTCATGGGGTGGGGGGCGGTCTTTCGGCCTTCGGCTTACGGCTTGGCGATGTCCGGCGAGACCACCCGGTCGCCCGGACGGATGCCGAGCCGCGAGGCCATGCCGCCGTTCAGTTCCAGGATCGCCTTGACCGGGCCGTCGGAGTTGACGGAGTCCAGCGATTCCGGCACCGCCCGCTCATGGATGTTCACGATCCGGCCGTCGGCGGCGATGAACAGCATGTCGAGGGGAATCAGGGTGTTCTTCATCCAGAAGCTGGCGGGCTGCACCCGGTCGTAGACGAACAGCATGCCGGCATCGGCGGCCATCGACTGACGGAACATCAGCCCCTGCGCCTGCTGGCCGGGTGTCAGAGCCAGCTCGACATCGAAGCGGAACTTCCCGCCGCCCGCCGTCTCGACGGTCAGCTTGGATTTCTGGAAACTTTCCAGCGCCAGTGCCGGAAATGCAACCACCAGCAGCAGGAGTGCGGCCATCACACCCCGAAAACTCCGACCGACCATCATGCTTGTCCCCGAAGGCTGACTCGACCCGTTGATGCGGGAGAGGCGCCAGTGAAGCACGGCGCCCCGCCCCAACCAAATTAAGCCTGTTTAGGACTTCGCCAGACGGTCGAAGGCCTGGAGCTTCGCCAGCAGGGCCGGCATGTCCGTCAGCGGGACCATGTTGGGGCCGTCGCTGGGCGCGCAGTCGGGATTCTCGTGCGTCTCCATGAACACGGCGGCGACGCCGACGGCGATGGCGGCCCGGGCCAGAACCGGAACGAACTCGCGCTGGCCGCCCGAGGTGGTGCCCTGCCCGCCCGGCTGTTGGACGGAATGGGTGGCGTCGAACACCACCGGGAAGCCGGTCTCCGCCATTATGGGCAGCGACCGCATGTCCGAGACCAGCGTGTTGTAGCCGAAGCTGGCGCCGCGCTCGCACAGCATCACGCGCTCGTTGCCCGAGGCGACCAGCTTGGCGGCTACGTTCTTCATGTCCCAAGGCGCCAGGAACTGTCCCTTCTTGACGTTCACCGCGCGGCCGGTTTCGGCGGCGGCGATCAGCAGGTCGGTCTGGCGGCAGAGGAAGGCCGGGATCTGCAGCACGTCCACCGCCTGGGCGACCGGGGCGCACTGGCTGGAGTCATGCACGTCGGTGATGACCGGGCAGCCGAACCGCTCGCGGATTTCCGCGAAGATCGGCAGCGCCTTGTCCATGCCCAGACCGCGCGCGGTGGCGATGGAGGTGCGGTTGGCCTTGTCGAAGCTCGACTTGTAGATCAGCCCCATGCCCAGCGCTCGGGTCATCTCCACCAGCGCGGACGCGGTCTCCATCGCATGGTCGCGGCTTTCCATCTGGCAGGGGCCGGCGATCAGGACGAAGGGACGGTCGTTGGCAATGGTCAGGTCGCCGACCTGAACGGCGCGCGGCGTGGTCATCGGAGTGCTCCAAAACGAATCGAGGCGAGAGGGCGCCGCCCTCCCGCGCTCACCCGACAGGGGTTCGGGCAAGGGTCGGAAGACCCTTGCATCCCACTATTCAGGAAATCGGTCAACGGCGCTGGCGTCAGGCCAGATGCGTCCGGAAGAACTCCACCGTCAGCCGGTTCGCCTCGTCGGCCGCATCCCGGTCATAGTGTTCACCGCCCGGCCGGGCAAAGGCGTGGTCCATGCCAGGATAGACCTTGGCGGTCACCCACTTGTTGTCCTTCACCCCGGCGACCACCGCATCGCGCTTCTCGGGGCTTGAGAACTTGTCGTTCTCCGCGATGTGGAGCAGCAGCGGCTTGGCAATCTTATCGGCCTCTCCCAGCAGCCCCTCCAGCCCGACGCCATAATAGCCGACATTGGCATCGGCGTCCGACCGTGTCGCCATCATGAAGGCCAGCCGGCCGCCCAGGCAGTAGCCGACGCTGCCGGCCTTGCCGGTGCAGCCATCCTGCCCGCGCACCCACGACAGCGCCGCCTTCAGATCCTCCACCGCCTTGTCCTGATCCATGCCGTTCATCAGGGCGAAGGCCTGGTTCCATTCCTCTTGCGTCTTATCGGTCAGTTGCACGCCCGGCTGCTGGCGCCAGAACAGGTCCGGGCACACCGCTAGGAACCCTTGCGAGGCGTACCAGTCGCACAACTCGCGCATCACCGCGTTTACGCCGAAGATCTCCTGAATGACCACCAGCCCGCCGGCGGGGGCCACCGTGGGCTTGGCGACATAGGCTGAGAAACGGCCGCCATCTGCGGCATCGATCATCACGTTTGACATGGCGCTGTCATCCTCCCGTTGGCAAATCCGCCCCTGATATGGAGCGGACTCGCCCCCGGTCACCCCACCTTTCGTCAGAAGCCGACGCTGACGCCGACGAAGCCGCCGTAATCGCGGCGGTTCTCCTCGCCCAACCGGGCATTCAGGCCCAGCGTGCCGGTCACCGACTCCGCCAGCTTGAAGGAGGCGCCGGCCGTCAGGTCGACATAGCTGCGGTCCGGCTTCGCCACCGCCACGTCATAGGCGAGCGTGGAAATGCTGCGGCTTTCCACCGTGATGGTGCGCTGGTCGTCCTTGAACTCCCGGTTCAGCGTCACCTTGGCATAGGGCAGGACGCTTCCGAAATCATAGGCGGCCTGATAGCCGATGCTGCCGACCAGCGAATTGCGGGTCTGCGAGCGGTAGGTGAAGCCGAACAGGCTGTTGTCCTCGCTGAACCCCTCGACCTCGACATGCTGGTAGCGCAGGCCCAGCACCGGACCATGGGTTAGCCCGCCGGTCATGAACTCATAGCCGCCCTCGGCACCGATGGAGGCGTTGATGCCCTCGGTGTTGCCGCTGGTCGAATGGTCGGTGCCGTTGATGCTGACGCCACGGCGCAGGTCGTAGTCGGCAAAGCCGATGGAGCCGACGCCGTTCACGAAGGCGCCGCCCATGCGGTAGACGCCGTAGCCGCTCAGGACATACTCCCGCTGCTTGTAATCGCCGCCGGTGGAGAAGCTGCCGCGGTAATGCGACGCCGTGCCGGCCACGCCAAGCAGCAGGTTCTCGGTGAAGCGCTTGTCGATGCCGATGCTGACCGACAGCGGTGTGCCTCGCACCTCCGTCTGTCCGCCGATGCCGGGATCGCCGGTGCGGTCGCTGGTCAGCCGGCCGACCCCGCCGCTGATCCAGACGCCGCTGGTGCCGGGCTTGCGGCTCCACAGGCTGGTCGCTGCCTGGGCCAGGATGGTGGAGGTCAGGCGGTCACGGGTGTGGAACGGCGATTCGGCGAGTTGCGCGACGTTGCCGGGGGCGGTCAGCGCGTTCAGCACGAAGTCCGACACCGCACGATGCCCGGCCGTGGTCGGGTGGACGCCATCGGCGAAGAGGTAGGTCTGCGCCGCATTCGGCGCCACCAAGGTCCCGGAGGTGCAGAGCAGCGAGCTGCTGGTGGTGCAGGCGGTGCCGGTCACGTTGGTGAAACCGAAGGCCGCCGGGTCGGCCACCGCCGCCCGCAGCAGGGAATAGGTGTCGATGGGAATGACCGATACGCCGGCATTCGCCAGCCCAAGCGTGACCAGCTGGTTATAGCCGCTGACCAGCTGCGTGATCTGTGCCGCCGCGGCTGAGCCCTGTGCCCGTCCGAACGGAGTCGACCCGATGTCCGGCACCGTCGGCACCAGGATCGTGCGCGCGCCGGCAGCGCGCAGCCGCGCCACCTGCGTCACCAGATCGCCGGCGGCCTGGGTCACTGTCGCCTGGGCGGTGGCGGGGTTGTTGAGCGCCGTGAAGATGTCGTTCGCTCCACCCCAGACGGTGTAAAGCGCGTTGGGGTCGGCCCGGCCGCCGCTGGAGGCCAGATAGCCGGAGATCTGCGTCGCCACGCTGGGGGCGAGCGCGGTAGGACCGGAAGCCGGGAAGCCAACGGAGGTGTTCACCCGTGCGCCGCCGACCGCGTAATCGGTGCCACCGCGCGCCGCCGTGGTGGCGGAGGTGCCGAGCGCCCCGGCGATGTTCTCCGCCCACACCGGCCCCGGGTTGGTGGTGAACTTGCCGCCGACGGGCAGCAGCGACTGGAACGCGCCGCTGTCGGTCAGGCTGTCGCCGAAAAAGATGGTGGAGGAATAATCCGCGGCGGCGGCCGGAACCGCGGCGACCGCGGTCAGACAGGTGGCGAGTGCGGCGATCCTGACGCGATTCATGGCCCTTCCCCGATGCAATTGTTTGCTTAAGAGATTTTCAGCAGATCGTCGCACAAGGGTGTCGGGTGCGCAAGGAACCTGACGTATGGGGAATGTTGTCGGAAGCAAAAAACCCCGCCTGCGAGGGCGGGGTTTTTTACTTGTCGAAACGGTCGGTCTGAAAAGGTCAGACCAGCCGGCTTTGATCGATGGCCGCCTTGATGAAGGCGGTGAACAGCGGGTGCGGCTCGAACGGCTTGGACTTCAGTTCCGGGTGGAACTGCACGCCGATGAACCAGGGATGGTCGGGGATCTCGACGATCTCCGGCAATTCCCCGTCCGGAGACAGGCCACTGAACTTCATGCCGCAGCGCTCCAGACGCTCCTTGTAGTACACGTTCACCTCATAGCGGTGACGGTGCCGTTCGGAGATGTCGGTGGTGCCGTAGACCTCGGCGACCTTGCTGCCGTCCAGCAGCTTGGCCGGATAGGCGCCCAGACGCATGGTGCCGCCCAGATCGCCGGCCTCGCCACGGCGCTCCAGCGTGTTGCCGCGCATCCATTCGGTCATCAGGCCGACGACCGGGTTGCCCGGCTTGCCCAGTTCGGTGGAGCCGGCATCCTCGATCTTCGCCATGTTGCGGGCGGCTTCGATCACCGCCATCTGCATGCCGAAGCAGATGCCGAAATAGGGCACTTTGCGCTCGCGGGCGAATTTGGCCGCCCGGATCTTGCCTTCCGTGCCGCGGGAGCCGAAGCCGCCCGGCACCAGGATGCCGTGGACATTCTCCAGCCGCTTCACCGCAGCGTCGTCATCCTCGAAGATCTCGGAATCGATCCAGTCGAGGTTGACCTTGACGTTGTTGGCGATGCCGCCGTGGGTCAGCGCCTCGGCCAGCGACTTGTAGCTGTCGAGCAGGCTGATGTACTTGCCGACCACCGCGATGGTGACCTCGCCCTGCGGCTTGCGCACCCGGTCCATGATGCGGGTCCAGCGCGACAAGTCCGGCTCCTTGTCGGTCGGCAGGCCGAAATAGCTCAGGACCTGGGTGTCGAAGCCTTCCTCATGGTAGCTGATCGGCACCTGATAGATCGAGTCGACGTCGAGCGCCGCGATCACCCGTTCCGGACGGATGTTGCAGAACAGAGCGATCTTCTTGCGCTCGTTCTCCGGGATCGGACGGTCGGCGCGGCACAGCAGGATGTTGGCCTGGATGCCGACGCTCAGCAGCTCCTTCACCGAATGCTGGGTCGGCTTGGTCTTCAGCTCGCCGGCGGTCGGGATATAAGGCAGCAGCGTCAAGTGGATGTAGAGCACATTCTCCTGGCCGACCTCGTTGCCGAACTGGCGGATCGCTTCCAGGAAGGGCAGCGACTCGATATCGCCCACCGTGCCGCCGATCTCGATGAGGACGAAGTCCTCGTCGGTGGCGTCGGCGCGGATGAACTCCTTGATCTCGTCGGTGATGTGCGGAATGACCTGGACGGTTCCGCCCAGGTAATCGCCGCGGCGCTCCTTCGCGATCACGGTGGAATAGATGCGGCCGGTGGTGATGTTGTCGCCCTTGCGGGCCGACACGCCGGTGAAGCGCTCGTAATGGCCGAGGTCAAGGTCCGTCTCGGCCCCGTCGTCGGTCACGAAGACCTCGCCGTGCTGATACGGGCTCATCGTGCCGGGATCGACGTTCAGGTACGGGTCCAGCTTGCGCAGCCGCACCTTGTAGCCGCGGGTCTGGAGAAGCGCCCCAAGCGCCGCCGATGCCAGACCTTTGCCCAGCGAAGAAACGACGCCACCGGTGATGAAGATGTAGCGAGTCATGTCCGTCCGAAGAGCTTGAGAGCTGTTCCATGTCCCCAGAGGGGACGGATTTGACATGTCCCCAGAGGGGACGGATTTGGCATGTCCCCATGGGGGACGGAGTTTTCATGCCCCCCGATGGGAGCGAATGTTCCAGTCCCCGGAGAGCCGCTACGGCGTCAGCCGCGATCAGCCCTCAAAAGAAAGAGGCGGCTTCGGGGAGGCCGCCTCACTGTCCGCTTCGTACCCGTGCGCTGGAAACCGTTCCGTTACTGGGACACCGGCGGCGCGGGTTGGGCCGGAGCGGCCGGCTGGGCCGGGGCCGTCGGAGCCGCCGGGCTGGCCGGCAGCGTGTCGATGATCGACGCCGGGCGCGAATGGCCGCCGGCCAGGATCGCCAGCACGATGCTGGTGGCGAAGAAGCAGCCCGCCAGAATGCCGGTGGTCCGCGTCAGCAGGTTGGCCGTGCCGCGGGTGCTCATCATGCCGCCCATCGTGCCGCCGCCGATCCCGAGTCCGCCGCCTTCCGACCGCTGGATCAGGATCACACCGACCAGCCCGACGGCGATCAGCAGGTGAATGACCAGAATCACCGATTCCATGCGATGCTCACCCCACACCATCCCAAAAATCGAATAGCGCGCCACAGGCCGTCTTAAGGGCCCGTGGCGCGCGCCCATTGTTTGTACCGCGCCATCGCGCGATATGCCAGCGCCAAAATACCTGCGCCTTATCCGTTGGCGGCATGGCTGACACCGCTTGCGCGCCATGCCGCCACGGAAGGTCTGCGTCAGCGGCAGGCGGTGCCGATGGCCCAGAAATCGTCGGCCTTCAGCGACGCGCCGCCGACCAAGGCGCCGTCGACATTCTCCACCGCCATCAACTCCGCCGCGTTGTTCGGCTTGACCGAGCCGCCATAAAGGATGCGGACCTTGGCGGACTCAGCGATCTTGCCGTCCAGCTCGGCGCGGATATGGGCGTGCATCGCCTTCACATCGTCCGGAGTCGCGGTCTTGCCGGTGCCGATGGCCCAGACCGGCTCATAGGCGATGACGGTGTTGTCGGCCGTCGCACCGGCGGGGATGGAGCCGGCCAGCTGGCCCGACACCACGGCGTTGGCTTGGCCGGCGTCGCGCTGCGCCTCGGTCTCGCCGACGCAGACGATGGCGACGAGGCCCTCCTTGTGAGCGGCGGCGGCCTTGGCGTTCACCACGGCGTCGCTCTCGCCGTGGTCGGCGCGGCGCTCCGAATGGCCGAGGATGACGAAGCGGCAGCCGGCGTCCTTCAGCATGGTCGGCGCGACGTCGCCGGTGTGGGCGCCGGAGGTCTTCGACGCACAGTCCTGGCCGCCCAGCGCCAGAGGGCTGTCGGCAATCGCCTCGCCCACCGGGAACAGCAGCGGGAAGGGCGGGCAGACCAGCATGTCGAAAGCGACCGGCCCGGCGCCCTTCAGCCTCCCGGCGAGATCGGAGGCGAGATCAAGCCCGTCGGCCTTCAACCCGTTCATCTTCCAGTTTCCGGCGATCAGCTTCCGGTTTGCGGTCATGGTCGTTTCCTTCTTGTCTCGGCTTTATATGGGAACTTGTGGAACGTTCTTGGCCTCTCGTGATCAAAGCCCATAGCAAGCCCGCTGCGGAAATTCCACTCACCCGACCGGCACATCCACACCCGAAAGCCATAAGAGACATCTTGTAGCAGACCCGAGGCAAAGGCCCGTTCCCCCACCGGCCAATCCGGATCACATCCTCGGCTGAGCTGGACCATACGAAGCGCCATGTTGCGGATGCCCATTTCCGCAATAGCATCATTCGCAACGCATCAATTTCCCGCGGCAAAGGCCTGACCCTGATGAAGAACTTCTCTGACCTGACGGAAAAGGAACTGCTGGCGCTCGCCATCGCCCTGGAGGAGGAGGACAGCCGCATCTATGACGAGTTCGCCCACGGCCTTACCGACAACTACCCCGACACGGCGAAGCTGTTCCGTGCAATGGCGTCCGAGGAAAGCGGGCACCGCCATCGGCTGCTGGAACTGTTCCAGGCGCGATTCGGCGACCATATCCCCCTGATCCGCCGCCAGGATGTGAAGGGCTTCGTCGAGCGCAAGCCGGTCTGGCTGATGCGCCCGCTCGGTCTCGACACCGTACGGCGCCAGGCCGAGCTGATGGAGGCGGAAACCAAGCGCTTCTACACCCGCGCCGCCGAACGGTCGCAGGACACCGCCATCCGCCAGCTTCTGGGCGACCTGGCGGAGGAGGAACGGCGGCACGAGGCCAAGGCCGAGCGTCTGGAGGCGAAATACGTCTCGCCCAAGGTGCGCGAGCAGGAGCACGAATCGGAACGACGACTGTTCCTGCTGCAGATCGTCCAGCCGGGTCTGGCCGGGCTGATGGACGGGTCGGTGTCCACGCTGGCCCCGCTGTTCGCCGCCGCCTTCGCGACCCAGGACAGTCATGAGACCTTTCTGGTCGGCCTCGCCGCCTCCATCGGTGCCGGCATTTCGATGGGCTTCGCCGAGGCGTTGTCCGACAACGGGTCGCTGACCGGGCGTGGCAGTCCATGGCTGCGCGGGCTGGTCTGCGGCGCCATGACCACGCTGGGCGGATTGGGCCATACCCTGCCCTATCTGATCCCGCATTTCTGGACGGCGACCGGCGTCGCCATCGCCGTGGTGGCGGTGGAACTGGCCGTCATCGCCTGGATTCGCAACCGCTACATGGACACACCGCTGCTCTCCGCCGCGTTCCAGGTCGTGGTTGGCGGGTTGCTCGTCTTCGGCACCGGCATTCTGATCGGCAGCGCCTGAGCGCGGGAGGAAAAGCCGTTTTCGGGAACGAGCTTGTTCTTGTAACCGGGCGTACGATTGTTTATGTCTGAGTTGCTGTCCTAATTAGAATAAATCGAACCAACCGCGTCGCCATGGCTGACCTTAAAGCGGGCGTGAACCAGCTCTTCCTCCGCGAGGAGGAACTCCGCACCGGGATGGAGCTGCTTTTCTACGCCTATCGCGAATTCACCGCCGAGCCGGACGAAATTCTGGCTGAGATCGGCTTCGGCCGCGCGCATCACCGCGTCATCTACTTCGTCGGCCGATATCCGAAGATCACGGTGTCGGAACTGCTGGCGATCCTGAAGATCACCAAGCAGAGCCTGTCTCGCGTGCTGGGTGAGCTGGTGCGCCAGGGTTTCATCGACCAGCAGACCGGTGCCCGCGACCGAAGGCAGCGGCTGCTGGAGTTGACGGAAAAGGGCGTGGAGCTGGAGCGCCAGCTGTCCGAAACCCAGCGTCAGCGCATCGCCCGCGCCTATCGCATGGCGGGAGCCGAGGCGGTGGAGGGGTTCCGCAAGGTGATGATGGGCATGCTGGACGAGGAGGACCGGGCGAAATTCGCGCCGCCCGTTCCCCCTGCCCGTCTTGCCGTCAAACGCTGATCCGGAAAACGCCGAACCGGATCAGCCGGCTTTCGATTCGACGATGCCCGCCGGAACTGCGGATTGGGCATCCGCCGGCTTTGCTTCGGTCGCTTTCGCATCGGCTGCGCCATCGGCCGGCTTTTCCGCGGCCGCCTTCGCATCGTTGGGATTGCGGCGGCGGAAGCCACCCTTACGATAAACTACGTTTTCGGAAGCGCCCGGTGGGCATTGAACGATATTCCCGCCTTTCGCCAGGAAGGCACGGGTCATGTCGGCGAGGTCTTGGGCGTCCAGGTCCCGGGGGTCGTTGGACCTGTTGTGGTCGGCCATCGTGATCGCTCCTCGTGTCTCTCGGCCCTCAGCGGAGGGCACATGGAGATTAACACGGATCAAGGCCGAAACGGCCAAGCGCTTACACGACTGCCCGCCATGCATACCCAAGATATGTCCCGCATGGTGCCTCTATGTCGATTGCGGGGAGCCGCGTTATAGTCCGGCCATGACCGAAGATCAGCCCCACATCCTGGTCGTCGACGACGACACCCGCCTGCGCGAACTCTTGCGCAAATACCTCGCCAGCAACGGCTTTCTGGTCAGCACGGCCCGCGACGCCGCCGATGCGCGGGCGCAGCTGGGCGGGCTGGCCTTCGACCTTCTGGTGCTCGACATCATGATGCCGGGCGAATCGGGGCTGTCGCTGACCGAATCGCTGCGGCGCGAGCGGGACCTGCCGATCCTGCTGCTGACCGCCCGCGACGAGCCGGACGACCGCATCGCCGGGCTGGAGGCCGGGGCCGACGACTATCTCGCCAAGCCCTTCAACCCGCGAGAGCTTCTGCTGCGAATCAACTCCATCCTGCGCCGGCAGGCCGCACGCCCGCCGGAACCTACGGCGCCGCCGGCAGCTCCGGTCCGGCTCGGTCCCCTCACCTACCTGCCCGACCGGGACGAGCTGCGGCAGGGCGACGAGGTGATCCGCCTGACCACGGCGGAGGCCAGCCTGCTGCGCATCCTCGCCACCTCCCCCGGCATCACCTTCACGCGCGAGGAGCTGACCGAGCGCAGCAAAGTCGCCGGCAATGCCCGTACCGTCGATGTTCAAGTCACACGCCTGCGCCGCAAGATCGAGGCCGACCCGCGCGAACCGCGCTATCTTCATACAGTTCGCGGCGAGGGTTATGTGCTGAGGCCCGATCCGTGACGGCGAGTGGGCAGTCCGGAGCGGACAATGCCGCGGCCGGGCGGGCGGCGGCACGGCGGGCCGAACGACGGCGGCGCACTCCGCTCCTGAAAAGGTTCCTGCCGCGCACCCTGTTCGGCCGCTCCCTGCTGATCATCGTCACGCCGGTGATTTTGGCCCAGGCGGTGGCGACCTGGATTTTCTATGACCGCCATTGGGACACGGTGACGAACCGGCTGGCCTATGCCGTCGCCGGCGACATCGCCACCGTCATTGCCGTGCTGGAACACGACCCGACGCCGGAGGGGCGCGACTGGACGCTGGCCACCGCCGCCCGCACCACCGACCTGATCGTCACCCTGGAGCCAGGCCAGATCCTGCCGGAGCAGCGCCGCCAGCAGAGCGGCCTGCTCGGCGGCCTGCTGGAGCGCACGCTGGGCAAGGCGCTGGATGAGCGGGTCGGCCGCCCCTTCACGATCAACACCCGCGTCGCCCATGAATGGTACGAGATCCGGGTGCAGATGGCCGATGGCGTGCTGTCGGTGATGTCGCCGGAACGCCGGCTGTTCACGCCCACCAGCTATATCTTCATCCTGTGGATGGTCGGCTCGGCCATCGTGCTGTTCGCGGTCGCGATCCTGTTCATGCGCAACCAGATCAGGCCGATCAAACGATTGGCGATTGCCGCCGACGCTCTCGGCAAGGGACGCGACGTCTCCAATTTCAAGATGGAGGGGGCGACGGAGGTGCGGCAGGCGGCGTCAGCCTTCCTGCTGATGCGCGAGCGCATCCAGCGCCAGATCAACCAGCGCACCGAGATGCTGGCCGGCGTCAGCCACGATCTGCGCACGCCGCTGACCCGGATGAAACTGGCGCTCGACATGATCGGGGATCCCGACCTCGACCCGGAAGTGGAGGAGTTGAAGGCCGACGTCGCCGAGATGGAGGAGATGATCGAAGGCTACCTCGCCTTCGCCCGCGGCGAAGGAACCGAGGCGGTGCAGCCGACGGACCTGACCCGCTTGCTGAACGAGGTTTCCACTGGCGCCCGCCGCGAAGGGACCGAGGTGACGCTGACCGCGCCGGAGGGGCTGTCCCTTCCGCTGCGGCCCAACGCGGTGCGCCGCTGCATCGCCAACCTGCTGGTCAACGCCGGCCGTCATGCCGGCACCGCCTGGGTCAAGGCGGAGCGGAAGGACGGAGTCATCGAAATCACCGTGGACGACGACGGCCCCGGCATTCCCGCCTATCTGCGCGACGACGTGTTCAAACCCTTCTTCCGCGTCGACAGCAGCCGCAACCTCGACACCGGCGGCTCCGGCCTGGGGCTTACCATCGCGCGAGACGTGGCGCGCAGCCACGGTGGCGACATCACGCTGGATGACAGCCCCTATGGCGGCCTGCGCGCGGTGATCAGGCTGCCGATTTGATCCGATAACCAGATCCCATGAAAAAGCCCGCCTTCAGTCAGGCGGGCAATTCATGTCATGCAATGACGGCCTCGTCCCCCACCCTTCCTGCAAGCAGAAAAGGTGGGAACGGGGGCAATGGACGAGTGGGGATTACTGGTTCGCCGCCGCCGCGACCACATTGGCGCCGGCAAGTTCGCCGCCGATACCGTTGTTCAGCGCCCAGATGGCGGCCTGGGTACGGTTGGAGGCATTGATCTTGCGGAGCAGGCTCTTCAGGTGAACCTTCACGGTGGCTTCCGTGATGTTCAGGTGGTTGGCGATCATCTTGTTGCTGTCGCCGTTCAGCAGGCAGCGGAGGATCTGCACCTCGCGCTGCGACAGGCCCTTGCGCGACACCGGCATCTCGGTTCCGTTGCCGTTGACGCGACCGGAGATCAGCAGAGCCGCCAGATGGGTCGGGAACACCTTCTCGCCCATCATCACCAGCTTCAGCGACTGCGCCAGCGCGTCGGACGACAGGTCCTTCATCAGATAACCGTCTGCCCCGGCTTCCAGCGCGTTTGCGAGGCGGCGGGTGCACAGGTCGCTGGTCAGAATGACCATGCGGGTTTCCGGCAGCAGGGCGCGCAGGCGACGCATCCCATCGGCTTCCTCGTCACCGCCATTCTGCAGATCCAGAAGAACCAGCTGAGGCCGCGTGCCGTTTTCCACAGAACCCAGCGCTTCCCGCAGGTTTCCGGCCTCAGCGACGATCTGGAAGGGCGAATCGTCGAGAAGCCGCTTCAGCCCCTCGCGAAACAGCTTGTTCGAATCGATAAGAAAAGCGCGCACTGAGTCCATCGTCCGCTCCCGCAAAATTAGTCGATCGTCATGACGTCGTGGCCAGGATGAAGGCCGTTGTATGGAGGAAGATCCCGACGCATTGGCGATTCGGCGATTACCCCTCGATAGCTTCGGCAGGCCGTTATTTAGGGGGAGGTTACCCCCGTGTCGTGTCCTACGGTACCACTCTCCGGAGTTAAAAGAAGAACGCATTGGGCATATGCGCAAAGCCTCCCCAAGATTTCCAGATCCAAAGATATCACAGTGGCGAACATTGCTCTGCGCAAAGGCGTTAACTGTTTTGTTAACCACCACTTATTTGCGTATGAGCGTATCTCCTAAGCAATCAATGCCGCAAAATTCTCACACCGGGTTGCACCGATTGCCGCTGACGGGGTGATGCGATCAGATACCCCAGATGGAGACCCCGTACGTTCGACATAGAATAGGTTGCCGCCATCGTCGTAGCCTGGGGCCCGCCCGGTCGCGCATGCGCATTTCCGCCGTTTTCGCCACCGGCGCGCAGAGAGGATGAGGACAGGATGGGCTGGCAGATCATCGTCGCGGCCATGGCGGGCTATCTGGCGCTGCTTGGGCGCAGCGCCTGGAAGCAGGGAGAGTTTCTCCAGTACCTGCGCAGCCTGGCCATCGTCGCCACCCTGTGCGCCTTGCTCGCCGGTGCGGTTGCCCTGGCGATGCTGCTGGACGGGGCATGAGCGCGCCGTCAGCGGCCCCTTCAGCTGCTCGCAAATGAAAAGGGCGCCGACGGTTTCCCGTCGGCGCCCTTTTCATGACCGACAGGCGATCAGCTGAGCGGGATCGCCACGAAGCGCAGGTCGCCCTTGCGGTCGACCAGCAGCAGCACGGACTTCTTGCTCTGCTCCTTGGCCTTCTGGACCTTGGCGGTCACGTCCTCGGGCTTGCGAACTTCTTCCTGGCCGACCTCGATGATGACGTCGCCGGCACGCAGGCCCTTTTCCGCCGCGGTGGAGTTGCCCGCCACGTCGGTGATGACCACGCCCTTCATGTCAGGCTTGATCTCGTACTGCTGGCGCAGCTCCGGGGTGATGGCGGTCAGCTTCATGCCGAGGGATTCGGTCGGCTTCTGGGCCGGGGCCTTGTCCTTCGGCTGCTGCTTCTCGTCCGGACCGGCGGCAAGCAGACCCTGCTCCTCGGCGGCTTCGAGTTCGCCGACCTTGACCTGCACGGTCTGCGACTTGCCCTTGCGCCACACCTCGACCGGAACGGCCTTGTCGATGGAAGTTTCGGCGACGACGCGCGGCAGGCGGCGCATCTCGTCGATTTCGCGCCCGTCGAACTTGGTCACCACGTCGCCGGCCTGAATTCCGCCCTTGGCGGCCGGGCCGTCGGGGGTGACGGAAGCGACCAACGCGCCCTTGTGGTTGGGCAGGCCCAGGCTCTCGGCAATCTCCGGCGTCACCGCCTGGATGCGCACGCCCAGCCAGCCGCGGCGGGTCTTGCCATAGTCCTTGAGCTGCGCCACCACCTGCTTGGCGAGGTTGGACGGAATGGCGAAGCCGATGCCGACCGACCCGCCCGACGGGGAGAAGATGGCGGTGTTGATGCCGATGACCTCGCCGTTCAGGTTGAACATCGGGCCGCCGGAATTGCCGCGGTTGATCGAGGCGTCGGTCTGGAGGAAGTCGTCGTACGGACCGGCGTCGATGTTGCGCTGGCGCGCCGAAATGATGCCGGCGGTGACCGACCCGCCCAGGCCGAACGGGTTGCCGATGGCCAGCACCCAGTCGCCGACGCGCATGGCATCGCTGTCGCCGAAGGGAACGGCGACCAGCGGATGGCTGGTCTTGATCTTCAGCAGGGCGAGATCGGTCTTGCTGTCCTTGCCGACCAGCTCCGCCTTGATGTTGGTGTCGTCCTGCAGGATGACGGTGATCTCATCGGCGTCCTGAACGACGTGGTTGTTGGTGACCACGTAGCCGTTCTTGGCGTCGATGATGAAGCCGGAGCCGAGCGACGTCGCCTTGCGCTGCGGCTGGTCCTGCTGTTGCTGGCGGTCGAAGAAGTCCTTGAAGAAATCCTCGAAGGGCGAGCCCGGCGGGAACTGCGGGATCTCCGGCCGCTGGCCCTGCTGACGCGGCGGCGCGTTCTGGCTGGTGGAGATGTTGACGACCGCCGGCAGCAGCTTTTCCGCCAGATCGGCGAAGCTGCCGGGAGCATTGCGGTTTGGCGTTGCAGCTTGAGCTTGGGCCGGAGCGGCGGCGATGCCGCCCATCACGGCGCCACAGGCCATGACCGACGTCATGCCCCAGACGATCGCGGCGACCAGCGGCCGGACGCCCGCCTTGCGAGGCCGGGCCTCGGCCACGGCGCCGCGCGTGGCGGGTTCGAAGTTGGGTATGCGAATCAACGTGCTCTCCCTACCAGACGTCCGGCCGATTCCATGGACGGGAGCGGCCGCCCAGTTCTGGGCCATATATGTGTTGGGCCAAGAGTATGGCCGCAAGATGGCGTGCCGGTCCAGTCGTCACCAGTGGAAAACTTAAGGCTGGAGTTTTCTTTTGAACTCTTGCTGCGGACCCTCGGCCCAGCGGCTCGCCCGGCCCGACAGCACTGCGGCCGGACCGGGGAAACCCCCGGTCCGGCCGCAAGCCGTTTCGAACCTGTACCGCGGCGTTACTGCGCCGGAGCCGCCGGCGCGGGAGCCGGTGCGGGAGCAGGGGCACCGCCGCCGACCTGCGGGCCGGCGCCGTTGAAGTAGCGGAAGAATTCGCCGGTCGGCGACAGCACCATGGTGGTGTCGTTGCCGTTCAGAGACTTCCGATAGGCTTCGAGCGACCGGTAGAAGCCGTAGAAACCAGGGTCCTGCGAGGTCGCCTCGGCGATCAGCTTCAACGCGCTGTTGTCGCCTTCGCCGCGCAGGATCTGCGCGTCGCGCTGGGCCTCGGCGATGATGACCGTGCGTTCGCGTTCCGCGCGCGACTTGATCTGCTGCGACTGTTCCTGGCCTTGGGCGCGGGCTTCGGACGCTTCGCGTTCGCGCTCGGACCGCATGCGGGCGAAGATCGACTGGCTGGTCTCTTCCGGCAGGTCGGCGCGGCGGATGCGGACATCGACGATCTCGATGCCGAAGCGCTTGGCCTCGTCGTTCACCTGCCCCTTGATGTCGGTCATGATGCGGGCGCGCTCGTCCGACAGGACGGCCAGCACCGTGACGTTGCCGAGCACGCGGCGCAGCGACGAGTTGACGATGGAGTTCAGGCGGGTTTCGGCCACCGCCTCGGTCCCCGCGGTCTGGTAGAAGCGCAGCGGGTCGTGGATGCGGTAGCGGGCGAAGGCGTCGACGTCCAGGCGCTTCTGGTCGGCCAGAATGACCTGCTCCACCGGCGGGTCGAGGTCGAGGACGCGACGGTCGAGCAGCCGGACTTCCTGGATGAAGGGGATCTTGACCTTCAGGCCCGGTTCCTGGATCACCCGGCGCGGCTCGCCGAACTGCAGGACGAGCGCCTGCTGGGCCTCGTTGACGGTGAACAGGGCGGAAGACGCGACGACGCCGAGGGCGACGATGGCGATACCGGCGATGGCGAGGGTGCGTTTCATGATGCGATCCTCCTCACTGGCCGGACATTGAGGGATTTTGGGACGGGTTCTGGGGCAGTGCGGACAGCGGCTGCGTCTGCGTGCCGGAGCGTGCGCCCCCCTGGTTGCCGTTCGCCGGCGGCGCCTGACGCGGTGCCTGCTGCTGCGGGACCGGCGAGGCGTTCGGAGCCAGCTGGTTCAGCGGCAGATAGGGCACGACGTTCTGCGCCGAGCCCTCGACGATGATCTTGTTCCGGCCGCGGAGGATCTCCTCCATGGTCTCCAGATACATGCGCTTGGAGGTGACGTCCTTGTTCAGCGCATAGGCCTCGTAGACCTTCCGGAAACGGTCGGCGTCACCCTGCGCCAGGCTGACCACCTGCTCGCGGTAGGCCGAGGCCTCCTGCACCAGCCGCTCGGCCTCGCCTCGGGCGCGCGGGATGATGTCGTTGCGGTAGGCTTCCGCCTCATTGCGGGCGCGTTCGCGGTCGGCGCGGGCACGCTGCACGTCGTTGAACGCGTCGATGACCGGCTGCGGGGGATCGGCCTTCTGCAGCTGGACCTGGGTGATCTCGATGCCGGCCTGATACTCGTCCAGCATGGTCTGGAGAAGCTGGCGGGTCGAGGTTTCGATCTGCTGGCGGGCCTCGGTCAGGGCGGGCTGCAGATCGGTGCGGCCGATGACCTCGCGCATGGCGCTCTCGGCGGCCTTCTTCACCGTCACTTCCGGCTCGCGGATCTTGAACAGGAAGTTGCCGGCGTCCTTGATGACCCAGAACACCGTGAAGTCGATGTCGACGATGTTCTCGTCGCCGGTCAGCATCAGCGACTCGTCCGGCACGTCGCGGTCGTTGCGGCCGCCGCCGACGGAGGACCGGTATCCGACCTCGATGCGGTTGACGCGCGTCACCTTGGGCAGCAGCACCGTCTCGATCGGCGACGGCAGGCGATAGCGCAGGCCGGGTTGTTCGGTTCGGGTCCACTGGCCGAAGCGCATGACCACGCCCTGCTCGTCCGCCTCGACGCGGTAGATGCCGCTGGCAAGCCAGATCAGGCCGAGAACGCCCGCGACCAGCGCCACTCCGCGGCCGCTGCCGAAGCCGCCGGGCATGGCACGCCGCAGGCGGTCCTGGCTGCGCCGCAGAAGATCCTCAAGGTCGGGAGGCTGCGGGCCGCCGCCACCGCCGCCATTTCCTCCGCCCTGGGGACGGCCCCACGGGTTGCCCGGGCCATTGTTGCCCGGCGGGGGACCCCAGGGGCCGCCACCTCCGCCCCCACCTTGATTGTTCCACGGCATCCGACTCAGTCCCCCTCTGCGATTCGTCCCATCATGTGGAAGCGCAATGGCTTAAGCCCCGCGCATCCCTTTACCGATCTCGTCCGTCGGTCCTATAGTCCCCCATACCCTTCGGCAAGGATTCCACCAACGGATATCCGCCAATATCGGGAAGACAGCGGAGTTTTCAACCATGGCGCAGATCAGCGAAGCTCAAGTCATGCAGGCGCTGAAGACCGTCATCGACCCGGACCGGGGCGGCGACATCGTCAGTTTGGGCATGTTGTCGGGCCTCGTGGTGCGCGACGGGCATGTCGCTTTCTCCATCGAAGTGGACCCCAAGCGCGGCGCGCAGGCCGAACCCCTGCGCCACGCCGCCGAGAAGGCGGTCGACGCCCTGCCCGGCGTCCTTTCGGTCACCGCCGTGCTCACCGCCCACCGCGCGGCACCGCAGGGTGCGGCACAGAGCCACACGCATTCGCATGGTGGGCAGCACGGCCACTCCCATGGTCATTCCCATGGAGGGGCGCCGCAGGGCGACCCGCAGAAGCCGCTGGTTCCCGGCGTGAAGGCCATCGTCGCGGTGGCGTCCGGCAAGGGCGGCGTCGGCAAATCGACCACCTCGGCCAATCTGGCGCTGGCGCTGGCGGCGAACGGGCTGAAGGTCGGCCTGCTCGACGCCGACATCTACGGACCGTCCATGCCGCGGATGATGGGCATCGCCGGCCGGCCGAACAGCCCGGATGGCAAGCGTCTGGAGCCGATGGAGAATTTCGGCATCAAGGTGATGTCCATGGGCTTCCTTGTGGCCGAGGATACGCCGATGATCTGGCGCGGACCGATGGTGATGAGTGCGTTGCAGCAGATGCTGCGCGACGTGAATTGGGGCACGCTCGACGTGCTGGTGGTCGACATGCCGCCAGGCACCGGCGACGCCCAGCTGACCATGGCCCAGCAGGTTCCGCTGGCGGGTGCGGTGATCGTCTCCACCCCGCAGGACATCGCCCTGCTGGACGCCCGCAAGGGGTTGAACATGTTCCGCCGCGTCGATGTGCCCGTGCTGGGCATCATCGAGAACATGAGCTATTTCTGCTGCCCAAACTGCGGCCACCGCACCGACATCTTCAGCCACGGCGGCGCCCGCAAGGAAGCCGACGACCTGGGCATGGAGTTCCTCGGCGAGATCCCGCTTCACCTGTCGATCCGCGAAACCTCCGACCAGGGCCAGCCCATCGTGGTGTCGCAGCCGGACTCCGAGCATGCCCAGGCCTATCGCCGGATCGCGACGCGGCTGTGGGAGAAGATCGGCGGCGGCACCGGCGGCCGTGCGGCGCCGCGCATCGTCGTGCAGTGACCGGTCAGGGGTGGGAAGCCTTCTCCCACCCCGTCCCGTTCATCCGTAGCGCCGCAACGCCTCCACCGTCAGCCCCAGGCCGACGGAGCCGAAGATGTTGCCCTCCACAACTCGCGCACCCGGCGCCTCGGCCAGGATCGCCGCCCGCACCTGGGGCAGCAGGGTGGAACCGCCGGTCAGGAACACCGCGTCGATTCTGTCGGCGGTCACGCCTGCATCGGACAGGCAGTCGCGGATGCGCGTGCCGATGCGCGACGCCAGCGAGCCGGTGGCACGGTTCAGCGCCGGACGGTCCACGGCCAGCGACAGGTCGCCGTCGCCCCAATCCAGCGCCAGCTGCGTCGCCTCGTGGTCGGACAGGGCGATCTTGGCCCGCTCCACCGCCATCGCCAGCGCATGGCCCTGACGGTGTTCGACCACGCCGATCAGGCGCTCGATCTTCTCCGGTTCGGCGGAATCGCGTTGAAGGCGCTCCAACTCGGCCATCGCCTTGGCGGTGTAGAGGAAATTGATCTTCGACCAGGTGGCCAGGTCGAAATAGATGCTCTTCGGCGCCAGCAGCCCGGCGCGCTTCATGGCGCTGCCCAGCCCCAGCTCCGGCATGGCGGTGGCGAGGCTGAGATCGCGGTCGAAATCGGTGCCGCCGACGCGGATGCCGTCATTGGCCAGGATGTCGCCGGCCCGGTCCGCCTTGCCGCGCCGCTCCGGCCCGATGCGCACCACCGAGAAGTCGGAGGTGCCGCCGCCGATGTCGGCGATCAGCGCCAGTTCTTCGCCCGCCACCTGCTGCTCGTAATCCAGGGCGGCGGCGATGGGCTCGAACTGGAAGGAAACGTTGCGGAAACCCGCGGCCCGCGCGATCTGGCCCAGCGTCTCCTCCGCCGCGGCATCGCCGGCGGCGTCGCCGTCGACGAAATGGACCGGGCGGCCGACCACGACGTCGCCCAGCTCGCCGCCCAGCGCCTCCTCCGCCCGCTTCTTCACCAGGTCGAGGAAGGTTCCGATCACCGCGCGGAAGCTGATGCGGCCCTTGCGCAGAGCCGTGTCGGCGTCGATCAGGTCGGTGCCGAGCATCGACTTGATCGAGCGCATCAGACGCCCTTCCACCCCCGACACATAGCCGTCGATCGCGGCTTGGCCGATGGTGGTCCGGTCATGTTCGAAGTCGAAGAACACCGCGGTCGGCAGGGTCGTTCGCGTGCCGTCCAGAGCCAGCAGCCGGAAGCCGTCCGCATCCTCTACGCCCAGCGTCGTGTTCGAGGTGCCGAAATCGAGCCCGCACGCCGTCATGTCCCGCCTCCTGCCCGGATGACCGGTGCGGCCAGCCGCCGCACCGGAAAAGGGGCGAGCGTATAACGGCTCCGGACCGCCGGATCAAGCGCTCTGCCGACTGATCGTCACACGTGGTGCATCCGCCTGGCCGCCAGAGGGCGGCTGGCCAGCACCACCGGCAGCAGGAACAGGGTCAGGTTGGTCCAGGAGAAGGCACGCCCCCGCCCCTCCTCTCTGCCCCGGCCTCTCCCCCTGCCGTGTTCCGGCTGCCGCTCCATCCATCCACCGCTGGCCCCCTGATATTCCGGCATGGCCGCCAGCACGCCGCCCGATGTGTCCGGGGCCGAACGGTTCTGGAACATATCGCGCTCGATGGTGTGAGCGAGCGCTCGCTCGGTCATTTGCGGCGCCATGGCGTTGCCGACGGCGGCAAGACGCCCCTCGGCGCCGACGAACAGCTCGCGCTGGGGATTGACCGCCAGCGACAGGATCGCCGCGGCGACTTCTTCCGGCGGATGGATCGGATTCAGCGGCTTGATCGCCCGGCCGGTGTAATTTGCGGCATGTTGCCACAGCGGGGTGTCGATCGAGGCCGGCATGACCATGCAGACATGGATGTCGGGCTCGTCAACCAGTTCCTGCCGCAGGGATTCCGAGAAGCCGCGCACGGCGAATTTCGCCGCCGTGTAGGGGGTGGCATAGCGCTGGCCGATGTTGGACACCATCGACGCCGTGTTGATGACGATGCCCTCCCCGCGGTCGAGGAAATGGGGCAGCACGGCGCGGCAGCCATGGACCATGCCGAAGAAATCGGTGCGCACCACCTGCTCGAACACCTCGTCGGGGATGTCCTCGAAGCGGCCGAAGGCGATGACGCCGGCATTGTTCACCCAGACGTCGATGCCGCCGAAGGCCTGGATTGCGCGGTCGGCCAGAGCCTGCATCGCGCGCTGGTCGGTCACGTCGGTCGGCACCACCATGGCCCGGCCGCCGGCCTCGATGCACTCCTCCGCCACCTCGTGCAGGGCCGCCATCCGCCGGGCGGCCAGGATCACGGCGGCCCCCTGACTGGCGAACTCCAGCGCGGTCGCCCGACCGATGCCGCTGGAGGCGCCCGTGATGACCACCACCTTGTCGCTCATATCGCTGCCCGGCCGCTTCACCATGACCGCCGTCCTTTCATCAGAGTTTCCCGGAGCAAATTCCTTGCGATTGCGCGCTACAACAGCGCAGAGACCGGAAAATTTCGAACGAGGGCAGACCGCGCCGCATGCGGTCTTCCCGCCGCTGTGGAGAAGCGGAGACGAACCGGCTACAGTCACATGTCCTTGTTAAGGATTTCGTCTTCAACCAGTGTGGAGCGGGCGCGGTGCCGGCGAGAGAGCTTGACGTGAAGGGGCTGCATTGCCCGTTGCCCATCCTGCGTACCCGCGCCCTGCTGAACGGGATGGCGGTCGGGGAGGAGCTGGTGGTCTACGCGACCGATCCGGCCTCCGTCATCGACTTCAAGCATTTCTGCAACACGACCGACAACGCGCTGCTGTCGCACGAAACCCAGCCGGACGAAATCCACAAGACGGTCTTCGTCTACCGCATCCGCCGCGGCGACTGAGGCGTTCATCGCCGCCCGTCCGCCGTCCCGCGAAAGGTTCATGCCCCGATGCCGCTTCCCCCCGCGAATCTACCGCCCCTGCGTCCTGGCGCCGTCATCCATGGCCCCGGCTCCCATGGCGTCGACACGCTGCTGGACGGCTTTGCGGCGGAGTTGAAGCGGCGCGGCTTCCGTGTCGGCGGGCTGGTTCAGCGCAACCACGGGCCGGGCGACGACTGTGCCGAGCGGATGGAACTTGTCGATGTCGCCACCGGCCATGCCTATGACATCACCCAGAAGCTGGGACGCGAATCGCAGTCCTGTCGTGTCGATCCGACCGGCGTGGCGGAGGCCAGCCAGGCAATCCGCAATGCCGTCGCGGCGGGCGTCGACCTGATGGTGGTCAACAAGTTCGCCGGGCTGGAATCGCACGGCGACGGCCTGTCGGACGAGATGCTGGCCGCCATCGCCGAAGGCATTCCCGTACTGACCAGCGTCGGCAGCCGCTATCTCAACGAATGGCAGACCGCGACCGGCGGCTTCTGCGACCTGCTCTCGCCGGTGGCCGACGCATTGTGGCGCTGGTGGGGGCCGCAGCGGATGTACCAGGATCTGGTGCAGGGCGTCGCCGACGTCGACGTCAGCCGCGTCGTCACCGGCGACAAATGGGTTCTGGTGGAAACCGCTGGCGGCCTGGGCGTCGCAGCGAGGCAGGCGCCGGCGGCAGAGGGCGCGGTAGGGGACAATGCGCAGCGCTGGACCGGACGGGGCCTGCGCGATCTTGCTGCCATGGCCGCACAATCCTGGGATCCGCTGGAGATCGCTGTCGGCGTTGCGGCTTTGAACGCGCATTACAACCGACCCAACGTGACCGGTGCCCCCGGCAATGGGCTGGACCTGTTCGCCTCGGTCGAGGGCCGGGTCGTGGTGATCGGCGGTTTCCCGCAGCTTGCCCGACGCCTGCCCCGCGCCCAGGTGATCGACATGAACCCGCAGGAGGGCGAGTATCCCGAGGCCGCCTGCGACTGGCTGCTGCCGGGCGCAGAAGCGGTGGCCATCACGGCGTCCGCCTTCGCCAACCGCACCCTGCCCCGCCTGCTGCGGGTTTCGGCGGGAGCGGCGGTGGCGATGATCGGTCCCGGAACGCCTCTGACCCCGCGCCTCTTCGATTACGGGATCCGGTCACTGGCCGGTTTCGTCGCCATCGACCGCGAGGCGGTGGTGCGCACCATCGCCGGGGGCGGCGGTTCGCGCGATTTTCATCCCTATGGCCGGATGGTCACGCTGCACCGGCCACCCCATTCTTAACTGAACAAGAATACCGGAGGAGTTGAGACCCCATGGCCGATCTGGACCACCAGACCCGCATCGAACTGGAAGCCGCCGCCTTCCGCGGTCTGGTCGAACATCTGCGCAAGCGCACCGACGTGCAGAACATCGACCTGATGAACCTCGCCGGCTTCTGCCGCAACTGCCTGTCGAAATGGTACGCAGCGGCCGCCAAGGAACGCGGCGTCCAGTTGTCCGACGAGGATGCCCGCATCGCCGTCTACGGAATGCCCTATTCCGAATGGAAGCAGAAGCACCAGAAGGAAGCCACGCCCGAACAGCAGCAGACGTTCGAGGACACCAAGCCGCTGCATGCCGAGATCAGCGGCCACCGGTAAGTCCCCTCATATCTTTCACCATTCCCCCTTCCCGCGCCGATGCGCGGAGAAGGGGGAAATGCCTCAGGCGCTCACCGAAAAGGGCTGCACAACCGCCTTGAACTCCGTCATCGCCTCGCAGGCGTCGGAATGGGCCGCGAGCGCCGGCCAGCGGGAGCGGTCGAACACGGCCGGGTGGGCTTCGCCGACGAAGCGCAGAGCGCAGCCGGCTGCGATGTCCGCATGGCCGATGCGGTCGCCAAACCACCAGGGACCTGGGGCTGCAACGCGTTCGGCCTCCAGCACGTCGAGGACGGCGCCGATCTGGCCGGTGCAGCGCTCCACCCACAGATCGGACCTCTCCTTGTGCAGGACGCGTTCGTAGACAAGGCTGACTGCCTTGTCGGCCAAACCCGTCGCCAGCGCGCAGAGCTTCAGCGACCGTCGGCGGTGGGCACCCTGGCGGGCGATCAGCGCGCGGTCCGGTCCCGCGACTTCGTCCAGATGATCGAGGATCGCGCCGCTTTCGATCAACACCTCGCCATCTGCCAGCACCAGCGTCGGCACCCGTTTCAGCGGGTTGAAGCGCGCAACCTCCGCAGCATCGGAAAAGACCGACCAGGGTCGATGCTCGTAGGCCATGCCGTAGAGGCGCAGGGCGACGGCGACGCGGCGCACGAAGGGCGAATCATACTGTCCGATCAGAATCATCGATATAATCCCCGCTGATGGATGGGCTGATGGATTGCCTTCTTCACCCATCCTAGACCGGATTTATCCCACTGCCGCATTCATGCAACGCGACTCAGTCCCGCGCTACGATCGGGGTCAGTTTGTAACGGGCGGCGATGGTTTCCAATCGGCCATCCGCCTTGATCGCCGCGACGAAGGCGTTGACCCGATCCAGCCAAGCCGGATCGCCCGGTGCTATCGCATAGGCGTAGGGAGTCGGCTGCACCGGCACGTCCGGCACGATCAGCCGCGCCCACGGGTGGAAGGCCAGCATGCGCTGTCCATAGGGATAATCGGTCAGGAAGGCGTCGGCACGGCCGGACTGCACCTCTTCTTCCCGTTCCTGTGGACGGTTCACCGCAACGATGCGCGCGCCCTTCATGGCGGAGCGTGCGTAACTGTCCATGAAGGTGTCCTTCTGCACCACCACGATGTTGCCGGTGCGGTCCAGATCCTCCCAACGCTGTATGCCGCCGTTGGTCTGGGTGGTCACCGCATAGATGCCGCTGCGCAGGTAAGGCTGGCTGAAGGTGACATGCTGCGCCCGCGCCGGGGTGGCGCCGATGGCGAACATGCCGATGTCGCAGCGGTCGGCCAGCAGATCCTCGATGAAGCGGGGAAAACTGCTCTCCACCACCGTCAGGCGAACCCCAAGATCCTTGGAGAATTCCTGCGCCAGATCGACATCCAGCCCCTCCAGCGCTCCGGTGCGTGGATTTCGGAACGAGATCGCATAGTAATCGGGCCACAAGCAGACACGAAGTTGCTTTTGTTCTGCAATTTTCTGAAGTCTCCCGTCATCCGCCATGGCCGGAGACACGATTCCGACCGACAGAACCGACAGAATTGAAAAGCTGATTGCCCAAAGGCCCCGCGTCGCCATGTCACACCTTTCGTTAACCAACCATCGTTGTTCTTCGCGACCTACAAGCATGGCCGGAAAATCGCAATGGCATCTTAACATCGACCGGTTCGCGACGGCAGCGGATGCTTGGCGTATGGTACGTGCAGCTGCTATTGTCCCAGGCGCAAACTTCGACCGAGACCATGGGCACAGAGCATTGATCCGACTGCGATCCGGTCGCGGAACGCAGATGACGGACGGGTTCGGACCCATGCAACCTGCGGCTTGGTCGCTCCACCACATCTGACCGTCCGGAACGAAAACCCTGTCCCCGTCCCCAGTCAAAGCGGTTCTGAAGGGTCTCTTCGAAAAGCGGGGCGGTATCATCGCCTTCGCCCTTCTCGCGGTTTTCGCCCTGCTGATCAACCAGGGCCAACAGCTGATCACCGCGCGCAAGGCGGCCCTCGACTCGGCAGAGGCCAGCCTGGCCAGCCTTGCGGCGGCGCTGGAGGCATCGACCACCCGCACGGTGCAATCGGTCGACGTGACTCTGTCCTCCATCGTCGACGCGCTCTCGGATGCCGACTGGACCGGGGAGGACGGCGCGCCCGGTCCCGACCTGACCGCCATGCTGACGGACCGGCTCCGCAGGTCCCCCCACTTGCGCGGGCTGACCCTGCTCGACCGTACCGGCCGAATCGTTGCCACCACCGAAGGAGCGTATCCCGCCGCCTCCTATTTGACGGAACTGGACGTGTTCCGCCTGCAGGCGGCCGCGCAGGGAAACGGACTGGTGATCGGCGACCCGCGCCCGGGACGCAGCCTGATCGACCGTGCTCCGGCGGCCGAGCGGTCGGGCCGCTGGCTGCTGCCGATGAGCCGCGCGATGCGCGAGGCCGACGGCACGCTGCAGGCGGTCGTCATTGCCACCGTCAATCCGGATTACTTCCAGGGCCTCTACCGGGCGGTGCAGGGTGGCCCCGGTGGGGGCGTGGGCGACCGGATCGCACTCTACCGCTATGACGGCACCCTGCTGACCGTGCAGCCACCGACGGGGGACCAGATTGCCAAGTCCTTCTCGGCGACCCCGCTGTTCCAGCATTACCTGCCACAAGCGGAATATGGTGTGTTCCGCCATTCCGGGGCGGATGTCGGTGCCGGCCTGGGAACACGCATCGTCGCCTACCGGACAACCCCGGTCTGGCCGTTGATCCTGACGGTCAGCGTGCGCATCGACACGGTTCTGGCTCCCTGGCGCGACAATCTGCGGATGGCGTCGCTGCTGTCCGGCGGCATGATCCTGCTGCTCAGCCTGTTCGGACTGCTGCTGGCCCGCTCCCTTGCGGCACAGCGCGAACAGGGAAAGGAGCTGGAGGAGGCCAATGCCCGCCTGTCAGCCATCGTCGATACCGCGGCGGAGGGCATCGTCACTGCGCGGCCGGACGGCGTGATCGAGGCGGCCAACCCCGCTGCCCATGCCATCTTCCGCTGCGCGCCGGGCGAGCTTGTCGGCCGGTCCGTGGTGGATTTTCTGCCCACCGACAAGCGGGCCGGCGCCTCCCGCGCGCTCGACGACATCGCGCGCGGCCGCCGTGCAATGGACCTCGCCACCCGCGGCGAAACCATGGCGTTGCGCGTGATGGCCGACGATGCCGGGGATCGGCTGGAGAGCTTCCCATTGGCCTATTCCATGGCCTTGGTGAAGACCACCGCCGGACCGCTTTATGCCGCCATCCTGCGCGACCTGACCGAGGAGAAGCGGCTGGAGCACACGCTGCGCAACGCCAAGGAGCGGGCGGAGGACGGCCAACGCATCAAGATGGAATTCCTCGCGACGATGAGTCACGAGATCCGCACGCCCATGAACGGGGTTATCGGCATGGCCGGGCTGCTGCTGGACACGCCGATGGAAACGGAACAGCGGGCCTATGCCGAGACGATCCGCGATTCCGCCGAATCGCTGCTGGTCATCATCAATGACATCCTCGATTTCTCCAAGATCGACGCCGGCCGGTTGGATCTGGAGATCGGAGAATTCGAACTGGTGCCGATGGTCGAAAGCGTGGCGGAGATCCTGGCGCCGCGTGCCGCGGCCAAGGGGCTGGACCTTGCCAGCTTCGTACCGCCGGGGCTGCGCGGTCCCCTGCTGGGCGATGCGGGCCGGCTGCGGCAGATCCTGTTGAACCTTGCCGGCAACGCCGTGAAATTCACCGATTCGGGCAGTGTCACCATCCTGTTGAGCGAAGAGCCACAGGAACAGCATGCGGTGGATAGTCCTGATACCGGCAGCGCGGAGGACGGCATCCTCGTCCGTTTCGAAGTGCGCGACACCGGCATCGGCATCCCGCAGGAGGAGCGTCCGCGCCTGTTCGCCATGTTCACCCAGGTCGATTCCTCTCCCGCACGGCGCCATGGCGGCACCGGTCTGGGGTTGGCGATTTGCAAGCGGCTGGCCGAGCTGATGGGCGGCCGGATCGGCGTGGACAGCGATCCGGGGCGGGGAAGCGTCTTCTGGGTCACCGTCCCGTTGAAACGCGGCGTGGGCAGCGCCCATCCGCCCGCCCCCGTTGGCAACTGGGCCGGGCGCCGTCTTCTGCTCGTCGACGACATCGCGGTCAACCGCGACTTGCTGACCCGGCAGATCGACGGCTTCGGCATCGTCGTCGAGACGGCGGAGACCGGAGAGCAGGCGCTCGACCGGTTGGTCGCTGCCGCCCGTCTCGGCACGCCCTTCGATGCCGCGATCCTCGATCATCGCATGCCCGGCCTCACCGGACCGGAGGTGGCACGGCGTATCCGCGCCATCCCGGAGCTGGCAGGCATCCGGCTGGCGCTCGCCTCTTCGCAAAGGCTGGAGGGGCAGGAGCAGGAAAAGGCACCGGTGGACACCCATCTGCCCAAGCCGATCCGCTTCAGCACCCTGTGCCAGTGTCTTGCCCACCTGCTGGAGCGTCCTGCTTTCCCGCTCGCGGGCCCGCCGGCTGCCTCCCCCGACCTCGGGAGCGCCGAGCCCGCCGGAACCGTCTTTCCGCTTCCGGTCCGCACGCCGACGATGCCACCGGCTGCCCCGAAGGTCGATTCCAGCGCCAGCAGTCAACCGATGGCGGCGCCGCGCATCCGCGTTCTGGTGGCGGAGGACAACCCGGTCAACCAGCAGCTGACGCTGGCCCTGCTCCGGCGCGCCGGCCACAACGCGGAAGCGGTGTCCAATGGCGAGGAGGCGGTGGAGGCGGTGAGCGCCCGGCCTTACGACCTCGTGCTGATGGATGTCCAGATGCCGGTGATGGATGGGCTGGCGGCAACGCGGCGGATACGCCGGCTGTCCGGAGCGGCGGCCCGCATTCCTGTCGTGGCGCTGACCGCCAACGCCATGCAGGGCGATGCCGCCATCTGTCTGGAAGCCGGCATGGACGACTATCTGTCCAAGCCGATCAACGCCCGCAAGCTGCTGGAAACCATCTCCCGCTTTCTGCCTCCGGCGATGGACGGCCAGGTCGACGACACCGGACAGGCCAGCTCCCTGCCACCGAAGGCGGAGTCCGGGCCCGCCACCGTCAACACCGATAAGATCGACGAACTGCGCGATGCGCTGGGCAAGGACGGCTTCGCGCTGCTTCTGGAAACATTCTTCGGCGACAGCCCGCAACATCTCGACCTGCTGCGCGCGGCCATTGCACGCGGCGACTGCGCCGGCATCGAACGGGAGGCGCACATCCTGAAAGGCTCCGCCGCCAATGTCGGTTTCGACCGGGTGGCCGATGCCGCTCATTGTCTGGTTGCCGCCGCACGCCGTGGCGATTTGGATGCCCTGACCGCCACAGCCGGCGAACGTGTCGCCGACGAACTGTCGGCGGCACGGAAAGCTGCCGCAATGCTTGTGGCAACCGCCGGCTGATGTCCACAACTGGCAATGCTGCGACGCAGTGCCGCCGGTGATTGTGCGGTTGCGGCGGCTTCGGTAAAATGCGATGGACTTTCCGCTGTCGCGTTCCGAACCGCTGGAGTACACGCCGACCATGGCCGATGCCGTCACTGCTCTGGTCGTCGATGACGAGGAAATGACCCGTGCCATCGTCGCCGGCTATCTGTCCCGCATCGGCTATCGGACGCTGGAAGCGGAGACGAAGGCGCAGGCATGGGAAATCCTGTCAGCCAACGGATCGGCGATCCATGTCGTGCTGCTCGACCGACGGCTGTCGGACGGCGACGGGCTGGACCTGTACGAGCGGATGAAGCGCGAGCCGCATCTGGCCGACATCCCCGTCATCGTCCAGACCATCTCAGACAGCAGTTCCGAAATCGCCGCAGCGATCAGGGCTGGTGTCTTCTATTATTTGATCAAGCCTTACGACGGCGCCCTGCTGCGCTCCGTCGTCCGTGCGGCGGAGGAAACGACCGGACGGCTGAAGAGCCTGCAGGGTGATCTGCGCTCCCGCTCCGACGCCATTGGTCTGCTGCGGGACGGGCGTTTCCGCTTCCGCACCCCGCAGGAGGCGCAGAACCTTGCCATCACCCTGTCGTCGGTCGCCGCCACCGCTCACAGCCTGACCTTCGGCCTGTCGGAAATACTGGTGAACGCGGTGGAGCACGGTAACCTCGGCATCGGTTTCGAGGCGAAGGGACGGTTGAAGGCCAGCGGCATGCTGGCACGCGAGATCGAGGCGCGGCTTGCCTCGGCCGAACATTGCGAAAAATACGCCACCTTGCATGTGGAGCGCACCGACAGCCGCGTCATCTTCACCGCCACCGACATGGGGGCGGGCTTCGATTTCAACCGCTACCTGTCGGTCGACGCCTCGCAGTCGGATGCTACCCACGGCCGCGGCATCGCGCTGGCCCGCATGGTCGGTTTCGATCAGCTCACCTTCGTCGGCAACGGCAACCGGGTGGTCGGCATCGTCAATCTGGACCGGATCGCGGACGGCCGTTCCGACTGATCCACAACACCGTCAGGTCGTCGGCCAGCAGCCGGGGCACGGTCGCGAAATAGCGGCCCAGCGGCCGCTGCAGATCACTGTCGTCCAGCCCTTGTACGAGATCGCTCACACCGCCATAGCCGAACATTTCACCGTCCCAGCGACGCGCCTCGTACAGCGCGTCGCTGAACAGCAGCAGGGTCGAACCCGGCGGGAAATCGAGGCAGTGGTTGCGGTATCGAGCCTCGCTCGCCAAGCCCAGGGGCAAGCCGCAGCTCGGTCCCACCTCCAGCCTGCCGCCGGTGTGGCGAACCAGCGGCTTCGGCGCTCCGGCGGTGGCGTAGACCAACCGGTCTGCTGATACATCGACCACGGCATAGATCATCGCGGCAAACTGCGCTTCCGGCAAAAGCCCGACCAGCAGACCGTTTAGCACGCGCAGCGCCTCGGCCGGATCGTCGGCCGGCAGGTCGATGCGGGCCAGCAGCGCATGCAGCCGGAAGGTGTTCAGCGCCGCCGCCACCCCATGGCCGGTGAAATCGCACAGGAACAGGGCAAAACGCCGGTCATCGAGTGAACGCGCCCCCCACAGATCACCGCCCAACTCCGAGCTCGATTCGAAGTGGCTGTCCAGCGCAATGCCGTATCGCCCTTCCAGCGAGCGGCAGGCGGCAACATCGGGCAGCAATCCCAATTGCATCTGCCGCGCCAGCGCCATCCGCTGCATGGCGCCGTGATGGTAGGTTTGCAGGCTGCGGATGACCTCCTGCAGCGAGCGGTCGAGACGGCATCTGTCCAGATGCACCGACAGGCGAGCCGATAGTTCCGCCAGGGTCAGCGGACGAGCCAACAGGTCGGTCGCTCCTGCCCGCATCAGTTCCCCCCGGAGGGTGCCGGCGGGAAAGCGGCCGAGAACCAGGACAGGCACGTCGCGCAGATTCGCGTTCTCCCGCAATGCCATCAGGAAATCCGGACTGAAGCCGGGAAGCCCGGCATGCAGCAGGAGAAGCTGCGGAGGTTCGGCCGCGGTATCGGCGACGATCTGCGCCAGCCTTACGTCGTCCACCACCACGATGCGGCGAACCCCCAGCCGGCCCAGGACATCGCGCAGCGGCCGGGCCGACGATGTGCGGGGATGGCCGATGACGACCGGCGGACCGCCGCTCACCGGCTAGAACTCGCAGGGGATGATGGTGTGGAACTCCGAGATTTCGATCAGATCGCGGACCTGACCGCGCGGATGCTTCAGACGGAAGGTGATGCCGGCCTGCCTGGCAGCGTTGTTCGCCATCACCAGCAACCCAAGCCCCGCGGAATCCATGTAATCGACGGCAGACAGGTTGAGGACGCAATCCGCAATGCCTCCCTGCTCCCATGCCGCAAAGATCGCCCGGAAATCGGTGTCCGCCTCGAAAGTGATCTGCCCACGCATCTCCAGTTCGCGCAGGTTGCCGCTGTCATGCACCGTGTAGTCCATCGCCATGTCCCACGCTGCCAGCCGTCAACCGGACGCCCCGAGCTTCGGGTCACTCTTGCGATCAAGGATAGCATAATGAGAAAGGATGAACAGCCGGAAGACTACATTCCAGGCTCGAACACAGCGACAAGGTTGCGACCAAGATGCTTGGCACGATAGAGCGCAAGGTCGGCACGGTGGATCGCCCGTTCCAGCGTGTCGGTCGCCCCCTCCAGCCCGGCAATGCCGATGCTGACCGTAAGGCGGAAGGTGCCGTCCGGTGCCTCGATCGGCATGCGGGCCAGATGACGGCGCACCCGTTCGGCAACCACACGGCTTTCGTCGGCGGTCGCACCGGGCAGGACGACCACGAACTCCTCCCCGCCCAGTCGGCCGAGAATATCGTATTCCCGCAGGATGGCTTGGCAGCCGGCCGCCACCATGCGCAGCGCATCGTCGCCGGTGGCGTGGCCGAAGGTGTCGTTGATGCGCTTGAAATGATCGACATCGAGGACGAAGACCGACAGGGGTTCATGGAAGCGATGAGCACGGGCCAGTTGGGCACGGGCCATATCCATGAAGGAACGCCGGTTGAAGATGCCGGTCAGCGGATCGCGAGACGCCATGTCGCGCAACGCCTCTTCCATGCTGCGGCGTTCGGTGTAGTCGTAGATCCAGGCCAGATTGACCGCCGTGCCTTGGATCACCGCCTGATTCACCGTGAACAGCGTCCAGAAGGGCGACCCATCCGCCCGCCTGAACTGAACCTCCATGTTGGTGACGCCGCCACCCCCGCGCAGCCGCTCCAGCACGCGCAGGCGCTGGTGGCTGTCCAGGTAGTAATCACGGGCGCGGCTGCCGATCAGCTTCTCGCGCGGCAGGCCGATGAGTTCGGCGAAACGGGTGTTGACGAAAATGATACAACCGTCGTCGCGACGGGACACCGAAACGCCGATTGGGCTCTGTTCGAGGATGGCTTCAAGCCGTTCCTCGTTCGGATTCAGGTCATCCAAATTCTGGATGACACCGGCAATGCCCGACCCGTCACGGAAAGCGCCTTTGACCGGCACGCGCGGTGAGTCCGTCGCCACGAGGACCGGCGCCTCGTACCCGATGGTGCTGCCATATTCCAGCAGCGTATCGGCGACCGGCCTCCCCGTCCGCGATGCATCCGCGTCCGCAAGGACGGCCTGCCGATACACCGCATCGACATCCGTCACCGTCACCAGCCGCAGTGTATCCGCTCCCCCCATGGCCTCCGCTCCGGACTGGAACAAGGCCCAGGGCACCTCCGCCACAGTCACCCAGCGGACGGAGCCATCGTTCCGCAGTGCCTGGTGAGCCCGCGCCGGATCGGAGGCCTGACCACCGACATCGCAGGTATCCAGGCCGAACTCGCACAGGCTGCGTCCCGGCAACCCGCCCGGTTCGCAGGCGAGGAGCACATGCAGCGCCGGATTCGCATGATGAATGATCCCTGAAGCCGCAACGACGCACACCCCGACCGGGAGGCGGTCGAGAATCGATAACGCCGCATCGCGTCCGTCATGCGCAGCCCGGCCTGAGATCATTGGCACGCAACCCGGAACCGCCATGGCTGGGAGTGTCTCATTGACTTTTAATTCCTCGCAGCGCCAGCGGTTTCCGACAAGGTCGAACTGGAAGGACCGGACTTCTAAGAACGGTTGAGCGTATAAAATTTTCGGCGATTGTTCAAGATGCGGACATTTTACAAGGTTGCGTGGCTCAAACCCGTTTCCGGCCGAGAGCATCCTCAAGACGCTGCCATGCCGGATCGTCTCCCGGCAGTCCGAAGCGCAGCCAATCGGGCCGATGGTCGAAGCGGCGCACCAGAATTCCGGACTCGCCCAAGGCATGATAGAGCGCCGCCGCCCGGCCATCCTCGACAAGGCGGAACAGGTCCGTCCCTCCGACCACCCGCAATCCGACTCCCGCCAGCAGACGGTCCAAATCCGCCGCGGCTGCCGTCAGCCGGTCGCGCGTGGCTGCGATCCAGCCGCGGTCGCCGAGGGCCGCCGTGGCAATGCTCAATCCCGGCCCGGATACCGCCCAGGGTCCGATGGCCTCGCGCAATGGCGCCGCCAGTTCGGCCGGGGCGAGCGCTATGCCCAGGCGCAGCCCAGCCAGCCCGAAGAATTTGCCGAAGGAGCGCAGGATGACCAGTCCGGGCCGGCCGGCATGCGCGGCGGCGCTGTCGTCCGGCCGCATATCGGCGAAGGCCTCGTCCACCACCAGCCAGCCGCCGCGCGCCGCCTGAGCCGCGGCAAGCTCCAGCAGCCGGGCGACAGGCCAGCGCCGTCCATCGGGGTTGTTGGGGTTCACGATGACCAGCACGTCGGCCTCCGTCACGTCCGCCGACATCCGCACCGCGTGACCGGCCAGCATCCAGCAACGGGCATGCTCGGCATAGGTCGGCCCCAGCACGGCGACGCTGCCCGGCGCACGCAGCCGCGGCAAGAGCTGGATCAGCGCTTGCGAACCCGATGCCGCGGCCACCAGTTCCGCCGATGGCACGCCATAGCAGTCGGCCGCCGCCGCACGCAGTGCCGCCTCCTCACCCCGGCCGGGCAACCGGGTCCAGGCATCCTCCGGCACCGGCGGCAGCGGATAGGGCCAGGGATTGATGCCGGTGGACAGATCGACCCATGGCAACGGCGCACCGGGAAAGGCGGCACGGGCACCGTCCAGGTCACCGCCATGCAACAGGACGCCGCCGGTCGCGGCCCGCCGCAAGTTCGTCCCTTGCAAGTCCGCCCCGCTCAACGGCGCAATGTGCGGCTTGGTCCCCGGGCTGTCTTCGGCCATGATCGCGCTCCTAATTTCCCCGTCGGGCGGCCCGTTGGCCGTCCCAATCCTGGAACGTCCCTGCCGTGCCGCTGCATCCCTTCCTGCTCGCCACCGCGCTGATCGTCGAAGCGGTGGCAGGCTATCCCGATCCACTCTACGCCCGCATCCGCCACCCGGTCGTATGGATCGGAGCGCTTATCGCCCAGTTGGACGGCGCACTCAACCGTGAGACGGACGGTTTCGACCGCCGCAAGGCGTTCGGCGTCCTGGCCGTGCTGGTGCTTCTGCTGACGGTGGGCGGGGTCGCGGTGGCGGTGGCCTGGGCCTGCCGGCTCCTGCCCTTCGGCTGGCTGGTCGAGGCGGCGATGGCGTCTACCCTGCTGGCCCAGCGCAGCCTGCACGATCATGTGGCGGCGGTGGTCAAGGGCTTCCGCACCGCCGGACTGGAGGGCGCGCGCAAGGCGGTGTCGATGATCGTCGGCCGCAATCCGGCGACCCTCGACGAGCCCGCTGTCGCCCGCGCCGCCATTGAAAGCCTTGCCGAGAATTTTTCCGATGGCGTGGTGGCGCCGGCTTTCTGGCTGCTGGTGGGCGGATTGCCGGGGCTGGCGCTCTACAAGGCGATCAATACGGCGGACAGCATGATCGGGCACCGCACCCCGCGGCACGAAGCCTTCGGCTGGGCGGCGGCGCGGCTGGACGATCTGGTCAACCTGCCGGGTTCGCGCCTGACCGCCCTTCTGCTTGTGGGTACGGCCTGGATGACCGGAGGGGCGGACGCGCGGCAGGCATGGGCGTCGGTGAGGCAGGACGCCCATCGCCACCGCTCCCCGAACGCCGGCTGGCCGGAGGCGGCGATGGCGGGAGCGCTCGACCTGCGGCTCGGCGGGCCGCGGGTTTATGGCGATACCCGAGTCGAGGATGTCTGGCTCGGCGCGGGACGAACCGCTGCAACGCCGGACGACATCGACCGGGCTCTAGCACTCTACCGCCGTGCCTGCATGCTGCTGATCGCCGGGGCGCTGGTGCTGGCCGTTCTGGGGTGACGGTCATCCCCGCCCGGCACGGCGGACCAACAACGACAGCCGCCGGCCGACCCGGCGCGCAAACTGACGGACCGCGATGAGCAGCTTGCGTGCGGCACGGACGGGAGCGGTTTCCTTCAGCCAGGCGAGCCAGGCCGTCACCCGCGCATAGCCCCAGGCGAACCAGCCGATGGTCAGCAGCTTCGGCTTGGCGATATGGAACAGCCGTTCGACCAGGGTGATCTTGACCAGTTCCGCACCGATGATCACGGCGGCGCCGGCCATCGGACGGCCGGTCGCGAACAGCCAGGCGCCGACCGGTTTCGCCGGCTCCAGCAGGGCCAAAGGCACAAGCACCAGAATCAGCGACGGATAGGGCCCCAGCCCCGCCACCCATAGTCCGAATCGCGCGAACAACGGCAACCGCGCGACCCGGCGGGCGACCGGACGCACCACCCAATAGGCCAGTGCATCCAGCAGGAAGTATGCGACGGCGAGCAGCGTCGCGACCGGACGCAACAGACGCGGCAACAGCCGGCGCAGCTGTGATTGCGGTTCCGGAGAAGCGGGCCGGCCCTGTGCCCCGCGAGGGGGAGTGCTGTTCATTGGAAATATTCCGCCGGAGGTCTTAGGTCCCTGTCTACCACGAAGGCGAGCCTTTCGTTCGTAGGAAGGGGCTGGCACCTTCACCCAAATTGTTCCCGTAAACGCACAATCGAGTCCGCTCCCTCCCCGAACGACACCACACAGCAGCCAAACTCACCGTGCCCGGCCATTACGATCCCCTCCTTGTCGCGTTATCCTATGTGATCGCCGTGTTCGGCGGTTATGTGGCGCTGGATCTCGCCCATCACACACGCGGCGGCACGGCGGCCCGATCCCCAGCATCGGACCAGCGGAACGCAATCGGGCACGGTGGGGGCGATAAACGGCGGCTTGCAGGTGCGGCACTGGCGCTCGGCGCCGGAATTTGGTCGATGCATTTCATCGGCATGCTTGCCTACCGCAGCGACATTCCCATCGGCTATGACGCCGGACTGACTGCGTTGTCCTTCGTGCTGGCCGTCGGCGTTTCAGGAGCCGGCCTGTTTGCGGTAGCGCGAAGCCGCCATCCCAACTATTTTAAATTGCCAATTGCCGGAACCCTGACCGGGCTCGGCATCGTCAGCATGCATTATGTGGGAATGGCGGGCATGCGCATGGACATGGACCTGTCCTATGACGTCGTTCTGGTGGCGGTTTCGGTGATCGTCGCGATCGCCGCCTCAACCGCGGCCTTGTGGCTGGCATTCCGCACCAGCCGCCCCCTGCAACGCGCCGCCGGAGCCGTCCTGCTGGGGATGGGCGTGTTCACGATGCACTACACCGGCATGGCCGCCGCCGGGATGGAGCCGATAACGGAGCTGAGCGCCGCCGACATCGGTGGTGCGGACGCCAACCGGACCGTTCTCGCCCATACGGCGTCGCACTCCGGCCAGGGCATCGCGCTGTCCCCGTCCCTGCTGGCGATCATGACAGGGATGGGAACGCTGCTTCTGCTGTCGCTGGCGATGCTGTCTTCGTTGCTCGACCGCAGGCAGCAGGCGGAGCGGTCGGCGGAGCAGGAAGCGCGCTACCGTGCCATCGTCGATACCGCGGTTGACCCCATCATCCTGATCGACGACCAGGGCATTGTGGAGTCCTTCAACCACGCGGCGGAGAAGACATTCGGCTACCGGGCCGACGAGGTCATCGGGCGAAACATCAGCATGCTGATGCCGGAGCCGTACCGCAGCGCCCATGACGGGTATCTCGACCGTTACCGCCGGACGGGAGAGCGCCGGATCGTCGGGATCGGCCGCGAGGTGGACGGGCTGCGCAAGGACGGCACCACCTTCCCGCTCGACCTGTCAGTGGGAGAGTGGAAGGTCGGCAAGCGCCGCATGTACACCGGGATCATGCGCGACATCACCGCCCGCAGGGCGTCGGAGGAAGCGATCCTGCGCGCCCGCGACGAGGCGGAGGTCGCGAGGGTCGAAGCCTTGCAGGCCCGCGACGATGCCCAGCGCGCCGACCGTGCCAAGACCAAGTTCCTGGCCGCCGCCAGCCACGACCTGCGCCAGCCGCTGCAATCGCTGTTTTTCTTCGCCCACGCCCTGTCGGACAAGCTGGAGGATCATCCGACCGCTCCGCTGCTGGCCAGCATGACCGATTCGCTGAACGGGCTGCGGGTGATGCTGGACAGTCTGCTGGATGTCTCCCGCCTCGATGCCGGGGTGGTGAAGCCCAGCGTCACCGACTTCGCGCTCGGCCCCCTGCTGGATCGGCTGGTGGAGGAATACCGCATCCGCGCCGCCGAGTCGGGCCTGACGCTGCGCCATGTCCCGACATCCGCCTGGACCCGCAGCGATCCCGCTCTGCTGGAACGAATCCTGCGCAACCTGATCGAGAATGCCATCCGCTACACCGAACGCGGCGACATCCTGATCGGCTGCCGGCACCGTGGCGGGGCGTTGCGGCTGGCGGTGCTGGACCAGGGCATCGGCATCCCCGCCGACAAGACCCAGGATATCTTCCAGGAGTTCACCCAGCTCGCCAATCCGGAGCGCGACCGCCGCAAGGGACTTGGGCTGGGGCTCGCCATCGTGCGGCGCTTGGCCGGGCTGCTGGAGCATGGTGTGACGGTGCAATCCGCGTCGGGACGCGGCAGCGGCTTCTTCCTCGATCTGCCAGCGGCCGTTCCGCGCCCGATCCCGAAGCCGGTGCGCATCCCCACCGAACTGCCGGACGCCAAGGGGCTGATCGTGGTCGTCGACGACGACACCATCATCCTGTTGAGCATGCGGGCGATGCTGGAGGAATGGGGGTACGAGGTGGTCGCCGCGGTCTCCGCCGACGAGGCCATCGCCTCGCTGCTGAATCTCGGCCGGCAGCCGGCGATGATCGTCGCCGATTATCGCCTGCGCGAAGGGCGGACGGGGGTCGAGGCGATCCGCGACATCTACGGCGTCTGCGGCGTGCGCGTTCCCGCCGTGGTGCTGACCGGTGACACCGACCCGGCCCGCATCGCCGAGGTCCAGCGCAGTGGCCACCGGCTGATCCACAAGCCCATCTCCGCCCCGATGCTGCGCGAAATCCTGAACACCGCCGCATAGAGCGGCGGGTCTTCTCACCAAGCCGGCGGCGGGGCGCGAAAAAGCACCCGACTCCACCGAAGCAACCCTGGACGGGCCGGCGGCCGGAAGACTAGCATCCGCCACCCGAACGAGCCCCCCGGCGGCCCCCGCCCGTCGCCGCCCCCTTCTCTCCCACGGACCGTGATGCTGCGCCGTTCCCTGATCCGCGCCGGCGAGACCTGCGCTTTCCAACTCCGCGCCGCCCTGGCGCGTGCGCTGTCCCGCCCGGCCCCGCCCGTTGCCCCGCCTGCCGCTCCGCCCTATGACGGTTATCCGCCGCCGCAGCACCAGACGCAGCAACCGGTCCAGTATCAGGGCGCGCCCTATCCAGGCGCGCCTTATCCGCAGGCGCCGCAACAGCCGGTCTACCCGCCCAACGCTTATCCACCAAATGCTTATCCACCCGGCTTTTATCCGCCGGGAACCTATCCTCCCACGGCCTATCCAATGGGTGCGCAGCCGCCCGGCCAGCCCTATCCCCAGCAGCAGCCGGCGCCTCCCTATGGCGTGCAGCCGCAACCGATGCCGCCTCCTCGCAACTCCCGACGCCCACGCCTGCGCCTGCCGCGCGGGCGCTGGGGCAAGATCGCTGCTGTCGCCGGTGTGCTTGTGCTGTTGCCGCCGGCGGGTCTGCTCGGTGCCTATGTGTGGATGAGGGCTCAGCAGCCGCAGACGAGCGGCACGGTCGCCATCCCGGGCAACGGTGCACCGGCCGAGGTGGTGCGGGACAAGCAGGGTGTGGTCCATATCTTCGCCACGACCGAGCGCGACGCCTACCGCGCGCTGGGCTATGCCCACGCCCAGGACCGCCTGTGGCAGATGGAGACGATGCGCCGGGCCGGGGCCGGCCGGCTGGCCGAGTTGATCGGCACCAAATACGGCGACTTCGCGCTCCGCACCGACCGGCTCATGCGCACGCTGGGCGTCCGTCGCGCGGCGGAAGCGATGGCCGCCACTTTGTCGCCCGACGCCCGCACCGCCTTCGAAGCCTATGCCGAGGGCGTGAACGCCTACCTCGCCACCCGGTCGGAAGCGCTGCCGGTCGAATTCCAGCTCCTGCGCCATACGCCGGAGCCATGGACCGTCGCCGACAGTCTGGTCTGGGCCAAGCTGATGGCGCTGCAACTGTCGGCCAACTACCGCGACGAGTTGTTCCGCTCCCGCGTTCTGGAAAGGCTGTCGCCGCAGCAGGTCGACGACCTGTTCCCGCCGGAGATTCCCGGCTCCCCCACCACGCTGGCCAGCGACCTGCGCGGCATGGATCTGCGGGAAACGGTGCGCCGCACCCTGGCGGCCCTGCCGCAGATGGGCTTCGACACCGCGTCGAACGAATGGGTCCTGACCGGCGCCCGCAGCACGACCGGCAAGCCGATCCTCGCCAACGATCCGCATCTGGGGCTTGAAGCGCCGATCCTCTGGTATCTTGCCCGCATCGTCACGCCCGACTTCACCGTCACCGGCGCCACCGTGCCGGGCGTGCCGCTGACCATCCTGGGCCACAACGGCAAGGTCGCCTGGGGCTTCACCACCACCCACAGCGATACCCAGGATCTGTTCGTCGAGAAGCCCGACCCGCAGGACCCGGCGCGCTACCTGACCCCCGACGGCGCCCAACCCTTCGAAACGCGCGCCGAAACCATCGGCATCGCCGGCGAGGCATCGCAGACGCTGACCGTCCGAACCACGCGGCACGGCCCCGTCATCTCCGATCTGGATGCCCCGTCCATCGACGGCAAGGCGCCCGGTCCGGTGCTGGCGCTGTCCTTCCCCGGCCTCGCCGACGACGACACCAGTGCCGAGGCTCTCTACCGGCTGAACCATGCCGGATCGGCGGAGGGCGTGCGCGACGCGCTGCGCCTGCATGTCGCCCCGCAGCAGAACGTCGTCTACGCCGACGTGAGCGGAGAGGTCGGCTTCATCACCCCCGGCCGGGTTCCGATCCGCCGCAAGGGCGACGGCCGCGTACCGGTTCCCGGTTGGACCGGCGAGTATGACTGGACCGGCTTCCTGCCTTATTACGCCCTGCCGCAGGCGGTGAATCCGTCGACCGGGCAGTTCGTGAACGCCAACAACGCCGTGGTCGGGCGCGACTATCCCTATCGCCTCGCCACCGAATGGCCGGACCCCTCCCGCGCCAAGCGCATCGTCGAGATGCTGGGCAACGGGCGCCATTCGGTCGAGGATGTGGCGCGCCAGCAGATGGACATCGTTTCCCTGCCCGCCCGCGACTTCCTGCCGGAGCTGCTGAAGTATCCGACGCCACCGGGCCTCGCCAGCGACGCGGCTGCTCTACTGCGCGGCTGGGACGGCCGGATCGACCGCAACCGGCCGGAACCGTTGATCTTCGACATGTGGCTGCGGGAACTGGTCCGCGCCGTCTTCGCCGACGAGCTGGGCGCGGACTTCGCCTCCTACTGGGACCTGAGGCCGGAGGCGTTGCGCAATGTCCTGAACAACCGGCCGGAATGGTGCGACGACGTCACCACGCCGCAGAAGGAAAGCTGCGCCGACATCATCGGACGCTCGCTGGAAACGGCGGTCAAGGCGCTGGCCGAGCGTCATGGGTCCAGCGTGAAGAGCTGGCGCTGGGGCGACGACCACACCGTCGCGCTGGTTCACCGCATGCTGAGCCGCGTGCCGCTGATCGGCGGCAAGGCCGACCTGTCGGTGGAGACCGACGGCGATTTCTTCACCGTCAACCGCGGATCGACCGCCATCCGCGATCCCGGCAACCCGTTCCGCCATGTCCAGGGCGCCGGGTTCCGCGCGGTCTACGATCTGGCCGACCTCGACAATTCCCGGTTCGTGATCGCCACCGGCCAGTCCGGCAACATCTGGTCCCGCCATTGGGGCGATCTCGTCACTCTGTGGCGCGATGGCGGTTCGTTGCGTATGGCCGGCGACCGTGGCACGCTGGTCTCGGCAGGGGCGGAGGTGCTGACACTCACACCACGCAACACCGGGACAAACACGAAATGACCATAACGCTGGAGGACGTGCGCGCCGCGGCGGCGCGCATCGCGGGACACCTGCCCCGAACGCCCACGGTTCCGGCTCCCCGCCTGGGGGACATGGCGGATTGCCGGATGCACGTGAAGCTGGAAAACCAGCACGCCACCAGCTCCTTCAAGGAGCGGGGCGCGCTGAACAAGCTGCTGTCGCTGGGCGAGGCGGAGCGCCACGCCGGCGTCATCGCCATGTCCGCCGGCAACCACGCCCAGGCGGTGGCCTGCCATGCCACGCGGCTGGGCATCCGCTCGACCATCGTCATGCCGGCCTTCACCCCCTTCACCAAGGTGGAGCGGACCGAGAATCTGGGCGCCACCGTCGAATTGCACGGCGAGACACTGAGCGAGGCCGCCGCCTTCGCCCATGACTTGGCGGTGCGGGACGGGCTGACCTTCGTCCATCCCTACGACGACCCGCTGGTCGCCGCCGGCCAGGGCACCGCGGCGCTGGAAATGCTGGAGGATGTGCCGGACCTCGACGTGCTGGTGGTCCCCATCGGCGGCGGTGGGCTGATCTCCGGCATGGCGACGGCCGCCAAGGCACTGCGGCCGGATCTGGAGATCGTCGGAGTGCAGTGCAGCCTCTACCCGGCAGTGCGTCAGGCACTGGCCGGCCAGCCGATCACCTGCGGCGGTGCCACGGTTGCGGAAGGCATCGCGGTGAAGGCGCCGGGCGCCCTGACCCTGCCGATCATCCGCGCCCTGGTCGACGATGTGGTGGAGGTGGGAGAGGCCCGGCTGGAGGAAGCGGTCTATCGCCTCGCAACCGTGCAGAAGCTGGTCGCCGAGGGGGCCGGGGCCGCGGCGCTGGCTGCGGTTCTGGAAGATCCGCAGCGCTACCGTGGGCGCAGGGTCGGCATCGTGCTGTCGGGCGGCAACATCGACTCCCGCATCATGGCGCAGGTGCTGATGCGCGGGCTGGTCTATGAGGGCCGCATCGTCCGTCTGCGCATCGGCATCACCGACGCGCCCGGCGCGCTCGCCCGCGTCACCCGACTGCTGGGCGAGGCCGGCGCCAACATCGTCGAGGTCCACCACCAGCGCCTGTTCCACAATGTGCCGGTCAAGATGGCGGAAGTGGATGTGGTGCTGGAGACCCGCAACCAGACGCATGTCGATGCGCTGATCGCCAGGATGAAGGACGCCGGCTACCCGACCAGCCTGATGATGGAGGTGGGGTAAGCCCCCACCCCGTCAGATGCTGTAGTTGTCGGCGATCTCGGAGCGCAGCTGCTCCACCTGATCGCGGAACACCGCCCCATCCCGGCCGGCGCTGTTGCGCACGTCGCGCACCACGCGGGCCGGGGTGCCGCCCAGCACGATGATGCGGTCGGCCATATGCACCGCCTCTTCCAGATCATGGGTGACGAACAGAACGGTCTTGCCGGTCTCCTGGTGGATGCGGCGCAGCTCGTCCTGCAAGTTATGGCGGGTGATGGCGTCGAGCGCGCCGAACGGTTCGTCCATCAGCAGGATATCCGGGTCGACCGCCATGGCGCGGGCGATGCCGATGCGCTGGCGTTGTCCACCCGACAGCTCGTAGGGCCAGCGGCGGGCATAGCCGTCGAGCCGCACGAGCTTCAGCGCGGCTTCCGCCCGCTGGCGGCGCTCGTCGCGGCTGACCGGCAGACCTTCAAGTCCGAATTCCACGTTGCGGATCACCCGGCGCCAGGGCAGCAGGCGGGAGTCCTGGAACACCAGCCCGACCGGGCGATGGCCGGGACGCTGGTCCTGGTGGATGGTGACGCCGCCGCTGCGCGCGGTGTGCAGCCCGGCGACGACGCGCAGCAGGGTCGACTTTCCGACACCGGACGGTCCGACGATGGCGACGAAGCTGCCGCGCTCGACCGACAGGTTGACGTCGACCAGAACCGGCGGCGCGTCCTTGCCGTAGCCGATGGACACATCCTCAAGGTCGATGACCGAGGCGGTTGCGGTCTTGGAAAGGGTCACCGCTGCCATGAGAGCACCCGCGACTGAACTTGCATGAACAGGAAATCCGACACACCGTAGAGCAGCGCGATGGTGACCATGTAGAGCACGACGATGTGGGTCGCCAGCAGGCCCGACGCCTCCATCATCCGCATGCCGAGGCCGGAGATGCCGAACAGTTCGGCCGCGACCACGGTCATCCAGCCCTGCCCCAGCCCGGCCCGCAGGCCCGACAGGATGCCCGGCAGGGCACCCGGCAGGATGATCTTGAACAGGCGCGGGATCAGCCCACCCTGGCCGAAGGCATAGCCCAGCTCGATCAGGTCCTTGTCCACCCCGCGCACCGCGGCGTAGCTGGCGTAATAGTTGATCCAGAACACCGTCAACGCGATCAGGAAAGATGCCGCCGCCTCGCTGACGCCGAACCAGATGATGGCGAAAGGGATCCAGGCGATGGCCGGGATCGGGCGCAGCATGCGCACGACCCAGGCCTGGAAGGCGTCCCATCTGCCCCACAGCGCCGCCGCCGTGCCGAACGACACGCCGAGGAAAGTGCCCAGCGACAGCCCGACCAGATAGTGCGACAGGCTGGCCAGCACCATCGTCTGCCAGGTACCGCTGCTGAACTCGGTCAGGAAGGCGGCGGGCACCGCGCTCGGCGACGGCAACAGCCGGGCCGGCACGATTCCGCTGCGCGCCACCGCTTCCCACGCCAGCAGGAAGACGATGACGCCCAACGCCGACAGGGCGATCTTGGTATAGGTCTTCATCGGCTTGTCGATGTCCTCAGGCCCGGCCGTCTTACTTGATTGCGGCGTCGTAGAAGCTGAAGTCGAAAGCCTCGGCCACCGGAACCGTCTCGGACGCCGAGCCGATCTCCTTGGTATAGGCCATCATCTGCTCGACCGCCGGGACGACCTTGTGCGGGTCGGCGACGAACTTCGATCCTGGGCCCTTGAAGGCGGCTTCCAGCGTCGCCGGCTCCATCAGGCCCTTGCCGAGATAATTGTTCACGATTTTGGCGGAACCGGCCGGATCTTTGGCGATCAGATCGACCGCGCGGATATGGGCCTTGACCAGCGCCTTGATGGCGTCGGGGTTCCTCTTCAGCACTTCGGCGCGGGCAGCGACGACGGTGCCGGGCTGGTCCGGGAACATCTGCGCGCCGGTGGCGAGCAAGGCGACATTCGGGTCCATCTGCTGGGTGACGGTCACCGTCGGCTCGCGGATGGTGGCGGCGTCGAGCGCGCCGGCCAGCAGGGCCTGCTGCGTCTTCTCGATGCCCATCGGCACCAGTTCGACATCGGCGGGATCGACCTTCACCACCTTGAACAGCCAGTGCTTCAGCACCGTGTCGGGGACGGAACCCGGCGGCTGTGTGCCGATCTTCGCCTTGCGGCCGGTGTCGGCTGCGAATTTCTTGAAGGACTCCGCGGTCGGGCTGGCGCCCACTGCCTTGGCGAAGGGACCGCGGGCGGCGACCACCATCTCCTCCACCGCCGAGTTGGCGATGACCGAGATGTCGACGCCCTTGGTGCGGGCGACCAGGACAGGAGCCACACCGGCATAGAGGAGGTCGATCTGGCCGGCGGCCATCGCCTGGATCGCGTGCGGGCCGGATTCGAAACGGGTGAGCTTCAGCGCGATCCCGGCATCCTTGGCCCAGCCCTGCCCATCGACGATGAACAGCGGCGATGCCGCGAGAATTGGGATGTAGCCGATTTCCAGCTTCACCGGGTCGGCGGCGTGCGCGGTGCCCGGCATGACGGCAGCGGTCGATGCGGCAGCCGACGCGAGGGCGACCAGGGCGGCAAGGGTGGAGCGGCGGGTCAAGCGGAGCATCGGATCGTCCTCGGCTAAGGTTCCGATGCTATTTAGCACGGTTGCCCGCATGCGGAAGAGAGATTTCCACATAACAGGAAAAGGGAATTGTATATTTAGCAATATTTAAATGTTATAACTGCCGTCCGAAACCGCCTGGAACCGCGGAAAATGTGGGTTCGGCGCGACAGTGGCGGTTCGGCTTCAGGTCTCGGTCAGCAAATAGAGCGACACGCCGCAGAGCGAGACTCCGACCATCAGGATCGCCATGGCGATGCGCGTCCAGAGCGTGATGTGCGAATCGAACGGGTCGGAGAGATCGTCGTCATCCATGGTCGGGTTTCCGTCACTGTGGAGGAGCCGGCGGCAGGAAAACCGCCGGCGTTCGGTGACGGTAAGCGTTAGCGGTGCCGTGTTGCGGCAGTGTGTCCCGCGGACGGTCCTGTGTAACGCTTGGTAACGGCTTCCCCTGATGATTGCAGAAGGAGCGTTACAGGCCCTCCACCACGATCATCTTGAAATCGGCGGCGTCGCGCCGGGCCTCGCGGGCCTTGCGGTATTCCGGGCTGTCGTAGAAAGCCTTGGCCGCCGCCACATCCGGGAATTCGAGGATGACGATGCGATTTGGCTGCCAGCCGCCTTCCAGCACCGCCGTCTCGCCGCCACGGCTGAGGAAGCGTCCGCCATTCTTGGCAATCGCGTCAGGGGTAAGCGACTTGTAGACCTCATAGGCGACCGGGTCGGTCACGCGCACGTCGGCGATGATGTAGGCGGTCATCGGTTCCACATCCTTTTCCATGGTCTTTGAGCCCAAAAGAAACGGGCGCGGGAAGCCTCGCCCCCCGCGCCCGGTTCGGTCAACCGCTTGGGTGTGCGGTCAGGCTTCCATCGCCTTGACGACCTCTTCGGTGACCTTCTTGGCGTCGCCGAACAGCATCATGGTGTTGGGGCGGAAGAACAGCTCGTTCTCGACGCCGGCATAGCCGGCGGCCATGCCGCGCTTGATGA
>Ga0206116_1000145_pt1 | contig 108022 bp, 98 predicted proteins | sample 3A1Ametagenome_FD_178000 | JGI IMG/M metagenome (GOLD analysis project Ga0206116, IMG submission 178000) | Enriched microbial communities from leaf-cutter ant dump, University of Wisconsin, Madison, United States - 3A1A | ecosystem: Environmental > Terrestrial > Nest > Insects nest > Nest dump...
CCGCCCGGCTGGAAGCGCTGATGCGCGACTTCGACGCCAAGGCGATGCACATCGTCGAGACGGTGGCGTCGGCCGCGACCGAGATGCAGGGCACCGCCGGCGCCATGTCGACCACCGCCTCGCAGGCCAGCGCCCAGGCGACCGCCGTCGCCGCGGCCTCCGAGCAGGCCTCCGCCAACGTTCAGACCGTGGCATCGGCGACCGAGGAGCTGTCGGCCTCCATCCTGGAGATCGGCCGGCAGATCGCCGCTTCCACCTGCATCTCGGGCGAGGCGGTGACCCAGGCCGAACGGACCAACAGCACCATGCGGTCGCTGGTGGAGGCGGCCGACCAGATCGGCCATGTGGTGGAGATGATCAACACCATCGCCGCCCAGACCAACCTGCTGGCCCTCAACGCCACCATCGAGGCGGCCCGCGCCGGGGAGGCGGGCAAGGGCTTCGCCGTCGTCGCCGGCGAGGTGAAGGCGCTGGCCAGCCAGACCGCCCGGGCCACCGACGAGATTCAGGCCAAGGTGAAGGAGATCCAGCAGGCCACCGGCGGCGCCCAGGACGCCATCCACGGCATCGGCCAAACCATCGGCCGCATCAGCGAGATCACCACCACCATCGCCGCCGCCATCGAGGAGCAGGGTGCCGCCACCCGCGACATCGCCGGCAACGTGACGGAGGCCGCGCGCGGCACCACCGAGGTTTCCTCCACCATCGTCGGCGTCAACCACGCGGTGCTGGAGACCGGCTCCGCCGCCACCGAGGTGCTGGATGCCGCCAGCAGCCTTGCCCGCGAGGCCGAAACCCTGCGCGGCGAGGTGACCTCCTTCATCACCGCCGTGCGGGCGGCGTAACCCCCGCCGTCGTCGTCGGGCCGGCCAGCATGGTTTCCTGCACCGCCATCACCGCCGCGCCGATCACCCCGGCGCTCTCGACCTCCGGCACATACTGGATGTCGAGATGCCGGGTGGAGAGGGCAAGCGAGCGCTGATAGACGCTCTGCCGGATCGAGGCCAGCAGCAGCGGCCCGATCCGCGCGACGCCGCCGCCGATGAAGATGTGCGACGGATTGAAGAAGTTCACCACGGCGGCCAGCATCCGCCCGATATGGCCGCCGGCCTGCTGGACGATGGCGGTGGCCGCCGCATCCCCCGCCCGGCTGGCATTGCCGAGATCGACCGTCGTCAGCGCGCCGTTGCGCTCCAGCAACTCCATCAGCCGCGGGCTTTCCCCGCCCCGCGCCGCTTCCTCCGCCATGCGCGCGATGGCCGGTCCGGCAGCCATCGCCTCGACGCAGCCGGCGTTGCCGCAATGGCAGACCGGCCCCTGCGGATCGACGCAGATATGGCCGACGTCGCCCGCCGACCCGTCCCGCCCGCGATAGACCAGGCCGTGGCAGATGATGCCGCAGCCGATGCCGGTGCCGACCTTGATCACCAGGAAGTTCTGAAGCCGGCCGCGCAGGCGCCAATGCGTGCCCAGCGCCATGATGTTCACGTCGTTGTCGACGAAGACCGGAGCGGCATACTCCTCCGCCAGGAATTCGCGGATCGAAAAGGTCTCCCACCCCGGCAGCAGCGGCGGGTTGACCAGCATGCCGCTGTCGAAGGCGACCGGTCCCGGCACGCCGACGCCGATGCCCAGCACCCGCGCCGGCCCGATTCCCATCCGCTCGCGCGCCTCGCGCAGCAAATCCCGCACCCGCCCGAACACCACCGCCGGCCCGTCGCGCACGTCCGCAGATTCCGACTGGTGGTCCAGCACAGTCATGTCGGGGGCGAGCAGCGCCACGTCGATGCTGGTGGCGCCGATGTCGATTCCCGCCAGCACCCCCATCCGGTGACTCAACCGCAGCACCTCCGGCCGCCGGCCGCCCGAGGATGGCTGCACCCCGCCCTCCTCGATCAGTTCGCGCCCGATCAGGCTGGAGATCGCGAGGTTGGCCTTGCTCTTGGAAAAATCGACCGACGCCGCCAGTTCGCCCCGCGACAGGCCGCCCGCCCAGAACAGCCGCTCCAGCAGGGCGCGCTCGCCGTCAGACAGACGTTGCCAGTCAACCATCGGGGAATGCCTTTCCGAACCGCTCCTGCCTCCTTCCCTATCACAGCCTCTCCACTTTTGCCAAATTATGTTCGAAGTCGGCCATTGTCTGTCCAAAGCGGCGGGCTTACCATCAGCCCAACGAACGAAGCGGCGTCCGATGGGACGACACGCTTCGCAGTGGGAGAAACGTCATGGACGGTGTCCGCCCCGCCGCAGGCTTGCGGCCGGTGGAAAGGCCGTCAGGGGGTGCGGAGCCATGAGCCTGCATGTCGCCTTCGACGGCATCACCAAGGAATTCGGACCCGTGCGGGTGCTGCACGGCGTCGGCTTCGACCTGCATCCGGGCCGGGTGCATGGGCTGCTGGGCGAGAATGGCGCCGGCAAATCGACGCTGATGAAGATCCTCGCCGGCTATCACGCGCCCACATCCGGCACGCTCCGCATCGACGGCGAGGCGGTGACGTTCCGGAATTCCCGCGACGCCGAACGGCGCGGCATCGTGCTGATCCACCAGGAGCTCAGCCTCGCCGACGACCTGACCGTCGCCCAGAACATGTTCCTCGGCCACGAGATCAAGCGCGGCTGGCTGCTCGACGACCGCGCGATGCGCGACCAAGCGGCCCAGGCCCTGCGCCAGGTCGGCTTCGACCGCGACCCCGACACCAAGGTGCGCGACCTGATCGTCGCCGAGAAGCAGCTGGTGGAGATCGCCAAGGCGCAGCTGCGCAACGCCCGCCTGCTGATCATGGACGAGCCGACGGCCAGCCTGACCCCGTCCGAATGCGACCGGCTGTTCGGCCTGATCGACAGGCTGCGCCAGGACGGCGTCACCATCGTCTACATCTCCCACAAGCTGGACGAGGTGGAGCGCATCACCGACGAGGTGATCGTGATGCGCGACGGCCGTTTCGTCGCCCGCGCCCCCACCGCCGAAACGCCACGCCAGCGCATGGCGACGCTGATGGTCGGGCGCGAACTGACCGACATGTTCCCGGACAAGCACATGCCCGCCCTCGGCAAGCCGCTGATGGCGGTGCGCGGCCTGACCGTGCCCGGCTGGGCGGAGGATGTGAGCTTCGACCTCCATCCCGGCGAGATCCTGGGCTTCGCCGGCCTTGTCGGCGCCGGCCGCACCGAACTGTTCGAAGGCATCCTGGGCCTTCGCCCGCGCAGCGGCGGAACGGTCGAGATCGAAGGCCGCCCGGTGTCCTTGCGCAACCCGCGCGAGGCGATGCGCAACGGCTTGACCTACCTCAGCGAGGACCGCAAGGGCAAGGGCCTGCACGTCAACATGGGGCTGCGCGACAACCTGACCCTGATGACGCTGCGCCACCATGCCCAGCCGCTGCTGTCGCCGGCGTCGGAGGATCGGGCGCTGGAGCATGCCGTCGCGAGTTTCGGCATCCGTGGCAACCCGCAGGGCACGGCATCGTCGCTGTCCGGCGGCAACCAGCAGAAGCTGGCGATCGCCAAGTTCCTGGAGCCCGACCCGCGCGTCTTCGTGCTGGACGAGCCGACCCGCGGCGTCGATGTCGGCGCCAAGCGGGACATCTATTTCCTGATCGCGCGGCTGGCCGCCGAAGGGCGCGGCGTGATCGTCATTTCATCGGAACTGATCGAACTGATCGGGCTCTGCCACCGGGTGATCGTGATGCGCGGACGCCGGGCGACCGCGACCGTGCCCGCCGACCGGCTCAGCGAAGAGGAGTTGATTGCCCATGCCATCGGAACCGACATCGGCACCCACACCCGTCACTGAGGTCCGCGCCGTGCCCACAGGCAAGCCCGCCCGCCGCTTCGATCCGCACCGCTTCGGCCCGGTCGTCGGGCTTGTGCTGCTGCTGATCGTCGGCACGGCGCTGAACCCGGATTTCGCCACCTGGGACAACATGATGAACGTGCTGACCCGCACGGCCTTCATCGGGATCATTTCCATCGGCATGTGCTTCGTCATCATCTCCGGCGGCATCGACCTGTCGGTGGGGTCGATGGCGGCGCTGATCGCCGGCGGCATGATCCTGCTGATGAATGCGCTGGCCGGGTCGGTCGGCTCACCGGTCGTCGTCGTGGCGCTCGGCATGCTGTTCGCCCTGCTGCTGGGCGGCGGCTTCGGGCTGGCGCACGGCTATCTGGTCACGCGCGGACGGATCGAGCCCTTCATCGTCACGCTGGGCACGCTCGGCATCTTCCGCGCCGTGCTGACCTGGCTGGCCGACGGCGGCGCCATCACGCTGGACAACGACCTGTCGGACGCCTACGGCCCGGTCTATTACGGCAGCCTGCTCGGCATTCCGGTGCCGGTCTGGGTCTTCCTGGCCGTGTCGGTCGCCGGTGCCGTCCTGCTGAACCGCACCGCCTTCGGCCGCTATGTCCAGGCCATCGGCTCCAACGAGCAGGTCGCCCGCTTCGCCGCGGTGGACGTCGACCGGGTGAAGCTGCTGACCTACGGGCTGCTCGGCGTCTGCGTCGGCATCGCCACGGTGCTGTATGTGCCGCGCCTGGGCTCCGCCTCCCCCACCACCGGCCTCTTGTGGGAGCTGGAGGCCATCGCCGCGGTGATCGTCGGCGGCACCTCCTTCAAGGGGGGCGAAGGACGGATCGCCGGCACGGTGATCGGTGCGGTGCTGCTGTCGGTCATCAGCAACATCCTGAACCTGACCAGCATCATCAGCGTCTACCTGAACGCGGCGGTGCAGGGCTGCGTCATCATCGCCGTCGCCTTTTTGCAGCGCCGGCGCCCGTAAAAACAACATAAGGAGGAGAAACGTCATGTCGGAAGTTGCGCGTTATACCCGTCGCATGGTGCTGGGCACGGGCTTGGCGATGGCGGCGACGGTCGCCCTCGGCGCCGGTATTGGCGGCGTCGCCTTTGCGGCGGACACGGTGAAGCTGGGCGTCAGCATCCCGGCCGCCACCCACGGCTTCACCGGCGGCATCGTCTGGTGGGCGAACCAGGCGAAGGCGGAGCTTGAGAAGGCCCACCCCAACCTGAAGATCACCGTCAAGACCGCCAGCGGCGCGCCGGAACAGGCGAACCAGCTGCAGGATCTGGTGACGGTGACCAAGATCGACTCGCTGGTCATCTTCCCCTTCGAATCCGCCGCCCTGACCCAGCCGGTGCTGCAGGCGAAGAAGAAGAACGTCTATGTCACCGTCGTCGACCGCGGCCTGACCGACCCCAGCGCCCAGGACGCCTACATCGCCGGCGACAACACCGCCTTCGGCCGCATCCCGGCGGAATACATCGCCAAGAAGTACAACGGCAAGGCCAACATCGTGGCGCTGCGCGGCATCCCGACCACGCTCGACAACGAGCGCTGGGAGGCCTTCACCGGCGTGCTGAAGCAGTATCCCGACATCAAGATCCTGGACGGCAAATACGCCAACTGGAACCGTGACGACGCCTTCAAGGTGACGCAGGACTTCCTGACCCGCTTCAAGGACATCGACGTCGTCTGGGCCGCCGACGACGATATGGCCTTCGGCGTGCTGAAGGCCATCGAGCAGGCCAAGCGCACCGACATCAAGGAGGTGTTCGGCGGCGCCGGGTCCAAGACGATGGTGAAGACCATCCTCGACGGTTCCAACCCGCTGATCCACGCCGACGTGTCCTATTCGCCGAAGTTCATCTACGACGCCATCAAGATGACCGCCGAGGCGCGTCTGAAGGGCGACAAGCTGCCGGCGACCTACATCATCCCGTCGGCGCTGATCACCAAGGAGAACGCCAAGGAGTTCTACTTCCCGGACTCGCCCTACTGATCCCTGGTTTGTCAGTCCCCCTGACTCTCCCCCTCCCGGCGGGGGAGGGTCGAGGGGGCAGCCGCCAGCCGACACCTCCCGAAAACCGGGGAGCCTGACCCATGAAGACCATCAAAGGCCCGGCGATCTTCCTCGCCCAGTTCGCGGGCGACGCAGCGCCCTTCAACTCGCTGGACGGCATCGCCCGCTGGGCTGCCGGCCTCGGCTTCAAGGGCGTGCAGATCCCCAGCTGGGACCGCCGCCTGTTCGACCTGCACAAGGCCGCGACAAGCCGAACCTATTGCGACGAGGTCAAGGGCACGCTGGCCGATGCCGGCGTCGAACTGACCGAGCTGTCGACCCACCTCCAGGGTCAGCTCGTCGCCGTCCACCCCGCCTACGACGCGCTTTACGACGGCTTCGCCCCGGCGGAGGTCCATGGCCGTCCCGACGCCCGGCAGGCCTGGGCGGTGGAACAGCTGCACCTCGCAGCCAAGGCATCCGCGAACCTTGGCCTGACCGCCCACGCCACCTTCTCCGGTGCGCTGGCCTGGCCCTATCTCTACCCGTGGCCACAGCGTCCGCCCGGCCTGATCGAGACCGCATTCGACGAGCTGGCGAAGCGCTGGCGCCCGATCCTCGACGCCTTCGACGAGGCCGGCTGCGACCTCTGCTACGAGATCCACCCCGGCGAGGACCTGTTCGACGGCACCACCTTCCAGATGTTCCTCGACCGGGTGGGCGGGCATGAGCGCTGCAACATCCTGTTCGACCCCAGCCACTTCGTCCTGCAACAGCTGGACTATCTCGGCTACATCGACGTGTTCCGCGACCGCATCCGCATGTTCCACGTCAAGGATGCGGAGTTCAATCCGACCCCCTGGCAGGGCGTCTATTCCGGCTATGCGCCGTGGAAGGACCGGGCCGGGCGCTTCCGTTCGCTGGGCGACGGGCAGGTCGATTTCCGCGGCATCTTCTCCAAGCTGACCCAATACGGCTTCGACGGCTGGGCGGTGCTGGAATGGGAGTGCTGCATCAAGCATCCGGAGCAGGGAGCCGCCGAAGGCGCCCGCTTCATCCAGGACCACATCATCCGCGTCACCGACCGCGCCTTCGACGATTTCGCCGATGCCGGCACCGACGAGGCGGCCAACCGCCGGATTCTCGGTCTGGGGAAAGGGGCATCATGAGCCCGGATCACGCACCCGCATCGTCGAGACGCTTAAGGCTCGGCATGGTCGGCGGCGGCCAGGGCGCCTTCATCGGCGCCGTCCACCGCATCGCCGCCCGCATCGACGACCGGTATGAGCTGGTGGCCGGTGCCCTGTCCTCCAACCCGGAACGGGCGCGGGCCAGCGGGGCGGAGCTTTTTCTGGCGCCCGACCGCTGCTACGACGACTTCCACAGGATGGCGGCGGCCGAGGCTGCCCGCCCCGACGGCATCGACGCGGTCGCCATCGTTACGCCCAACCACCTGCATTACCCGGCGGCCAAGGCCTTCCTCGAGGCCGGCATCCACGTCATCTGCGACAAGCCGCTGGTCCATACGGTGGAGGAAGCGGAGGAACTGGCTGCACTGGTGAGCAGCCGCGGCCTCGTCTTCGTGCTGACCCACAATTACAGCGGCTATCCGATGATCCGGCAGGCGCGCGCCATGGTGGCGTCGGGCATGCTGGGCCGGATCAGGGTGGTTCAGGCCGAATATGCCCAGGATTGGCTGGCGACCGACCTCGAGGCCGCCGGCAACAAGCAGGCCTCCTGGCGCACCGACCCGGCACAGAGCGGCATCGCCGGCTGCATCGGCGACATCGGCACCCATGCCTTCCATCTGGCGGAGTTCGTGACCGGGCTGCGCTGCACCGATCTCGCCGCCGATTTGACCGCCTTCGTGCCCGGCCGGCGGCTGGACGACAACGCCCATATCATGATGCGGTTCGATGGCGGCGCCCGCGGCATGCTGTGGGCCAGCCAGGTCTCCCCCGGGACCACCAACGGCCTGCGCCTGCGCATCTTCGGGGAAGCCGGCGGGCTGGAGTGGCAGCAGGAGCAGCCCAACGAGCTGCGCTTCACTCCGCTGGGCGAGCCAAGCCGCACCCTGCTGCGCGCCGGTGCCGGCAGCCTGCCTGTGGCGAGCGGCATCTCCCGCACCCCGGCCGGTCATCCGGAAGGCTATCTGGAAGGCTTCGCGCAAATCTACCGCGACGCTGCCGACCGCATCGCCGCCTGCATCGACGGCCGCCCGGCCCCGGCCGACGTGCCGCTGCCGACGGTGGAGGACGGCGTGCGCGGCGTGCGCTTCATCCATGGCGCCGTCGAATCCAGCCGCCGAGACGCCGCCTGGGTGTCCTTGGCAGGATAGGCAGCGCAACCCCCTTTTCCCCACCGTGCCTCCAAAGCCGGTCCCCGTATAGGAGGACCGGCTTTTTCGCGTTTACGATGCGGGATGCGCAGAACCGGCAAAAGCCGTTCCGATGAAGCAATCACCCGCCCGGCGCATTCCCTAACATCCGTTCACCAAGACAGCCGGCGCCGGTCCTGCCGGCCCGGTCCCGAACGGACTTCGCATGACCACCCAGGATTTCCATCCCTCCCGCCGGACGGTCCTTTCCGGCAGCGCCGCCCTTGCCGTCGCGGCCAGCGGGATGCTGACCGCGGTCGCCGGCACCGCCGTCGCCGCCGAAAAGACGGCCACCCGCCCAGACCAGACCAGACCAAAGGAACGAAACCCATGCTCCAGGGCAGCCACGTCACCACCAAGGACGGCGTCCAGATCTACGTCAAGCAGTGGGGTCCGCAGACCGGCCAGCCGGTGGTCTTCAGCCATGGCTGGCCGCTGACCGGCGACGCCTTCGAAGACCAGATGATGTTCCTGGCCCAGCACGGCTACCGCACCATCGCCCATGACCGCCGCGGCCATGGCCGATCGTCGCAGCCGGGCTTCGGCAACGATCTCGACCATTACGCCGACGATCTGGCCGCGGTGACCGAGGCGCTGGATCTGAAGAACGCCGTCCATGTCGGCCACTCCACCGGCGGCGGCGAGGTCGCCCGTTACATCGGCCGTCACGGCGTGTCGCGTGTCGCCAAGGCGGTGCTGATCGGCGCCATCACGCCGATCATGGTAAAGACCGACTGGAACCCGGACGGCGTGCCGCTGGAGGTGTTCGACGGCATCCGCGCCAGTGTGAAGGCCGACCGGTCGCAGTTCTTCAAGGACCTGACCATCCCCTTCTACGGCTACAACCGGCCGGGGGCCAAGGTCTCGCAGGGCGTCATCGACAGCTTCTGGCTTCAGGGCATGATGGGCGGGCTGCAGGCCGAGTACGAGTGCATCAAGGCCTTCTCCGAGACCGACCAGCGCGACGATCTGAAGAAGATGATCGTCCCGACCCTGGTCCTGCACGGCGACGACGATCAGGTCGTCCCGCTCGCCACCACCGGCAAGGCCGCCGCGGCGCTGCTGCCGAAGGGTACCCTCAAGGTCGTTCCCGGCGGTTCGCACGGCATGTGCACCACGCAGAAGGATTTGGTGAACGAGGAACTGCTGGCCTTCATCCGCGCGTAACCAGGCGGCGGGACACTGTCCTCATTTCAGCAACAATTATGTTCTGACCAACCGAATTGTCCCGTCGGACCACGCCGTGCCATTGTCCTTTCAGACGGCGGCGCCGACGAATACGGCAGCCAACCCCTTAAAAATCCACACGGAACAGGAAACGATCATGACCTTCAACGCCAAGTCGCTCATCAACGCCGACGACACCGTCTTCATCTTCATCGATCACCAGCCGCAGATGTCCTTCGGCGTGGTCAACATCGACCGCCAGCAGCTGAAGAACAACACCATCGCGCTCGCCAAGACCGCCAAGCTGTTCGGCGCCTCGACCATCGTGACCGCCGTGGAGACCGAGAGCTTCTCCGGCTACATCTGGCCGGAACTGATGGATGTCCTGAAGCAGGATCCGATCGAGCGCACCTCGATGAACAGCTGGGACTCCGAAGAACTGGTGGCCGCCGTCAAGGCGACCGGCAAGAAGAAGCTGGTCATCGCCGCGCTGTGGACCGAAGCCTGCCTGCTCTACCCGACCCTGTGCGCCATCGAGGAAGGCTTCGAGGTCTACATCGTCACCGATTGCTCGGGCGGTACCTCCAAGGAGGCCCATGACGCTGCGGTCCGCCGCATGGAGCAGGCCGGCGCCCATTCCATCACCGCGGTCAACGTCCTCCTGGAAATCCAGCGCGACTGGGCCAAGCGCGAGAGCTACGACGGCGTGATGAACATCGTCCGCGAGCATTTCGGCGCCTACGGCATGGGCGTCGATTACGCCTACACCATGGTGCACAAGGCCCCGCAGCGCGGCGAATTCCCGCACAAGGTGATCGGCGGCCTCAAGCACGAGCACGCCTGACCCCTGCCTGCATGCCCTTGCCGGCGCCCGGCTTCGGCGGGGCACCGGTCCACTTGTGACGGAACATCTTCAGACCGGGAGTCCGGACCCATGATGCCCTATCTCCTTTCGGCCGGTGCCGGCATCCTGGTCGGTGTCATCTATGCGCTGCTTGGGGTCCGTTCCCCGGCGCCGCCGACCATCGCCCTGATCGGACTGCTCGGCATGCTGGTCGGCGAGCAGGTGGTGCCGGTCGTCAAGCGGCTGATCGCCGGTGAACCGGTCGTCGCCTTCATCCAGACCGACTGCGCCCGCCATGTGTTGGGTCCGCATGCCGGGGCAGAAACGCCGCCAGTTGCCAAGACCACTGCCGAGACAGCCGGCAAGACCGCGGGAGGAGAGAAGGCGTGACGCCTCCAATCGACCGCCGGAAAGCGATGGCCGGAACCGCCGCCGCTTCTCTGCTAGCATCGCCGCTGCTGTCCACCCTCGCGTCCAGACCCGGGAATGCCGCCATGCCGAATTCCACCGCCCAGACTCAAGCCGCCGGCGATCTGATCCTCGTCAACGCCAAGGTCACCACGCTCGACCGCGCCAACCCGCAGGCCAGCGCCATCGCCATCCGCGACGGCCGCTTCCTCGCCGTCGGCACCGAGGCCGAGGTGCGCGCCGCGGCACCCCAGGCGACGGTGATCGACGCCAAGGGCCGGCGGGTGATCCCGGGCCTGATCGACAGCCACATGCACATCATCCGCGGCGGCCTCAACTACAACATGGAACTGCGCTGGGACGGCGTGCCGAGCCTCGCCGACGCCATGGCGATGCTGAAGCAGCAGGCGGCCATCACCCCGGCGCCGCAATGGGTCCGCGTCGTCGGCGGCTTCACCGAGCACCAGTTCGCCGAAAAGCGCCTGCCGACCATCGAGGAGCTGAACGCCGCCGCCCCCGACACGCCGGTCTTCATCCTGCACCTCTACGACCGCGCCCTGCTGAACGCCGCGGCCCTGCGCGCCGTCGGCTACACCAGGGACACGCCGAACCCGCCCGGCGGCGAGATCGTGCGCGACGCCGCCGGCAACCCGACCGGCCTGCTGCTGGCCCAGCCCAACGCGACGATCCTCTATTCGACGCTGGCCAAGGGACCGAAGCTGCCGCCCGAGTACCAGTTGAACTCCACCCGCCATTTCATGCGCGAGATGAACCGGCTGGGCGTGACCGGGGTGATCGACGCCGGCGGCGGCTACCAGAACTATCCCGACGATTACGCCGTCGTCGAGAAGCTGCATGCCGACGGCGAGCTGACTCTGCGCATCAGCTACAACCTGTTCACCCAGAAGCCGAAGGAGGAGCTGGCCGACTTCGCCGGCTGGGCGTCGAAGGTGAAGCCGGGCGACGGCGACGACAGCTACCGCCACAACGGCGCCGGCGAGATGCTGGTCTATTCCGCCGCCGATTTCGAGGATTTCCGCGTCGCCCGCCCGGACATGCCGCCGAACATGGAAGGCGACCTTGAGCCGGTGATCCGCCTGCTGGCCGAGAACCGCTGGCCCTGGCGCCTGCACGCCACCTATGACCAGACGATCAGCCGCGCGCTCGATGTGTTCGAGAAGGTCAACCGCGACGTCCCCTTCGACGGGCTGCACTGGTTCTTCGACCATGCCGAGACGATCAGCGACCGCAACATCGACCGCATCGCCGCACTCGGCGGCGGCATCGCGGTCCAGCACCGCATGGCCTATCAGGGCGAATATTTCGTCGAGCGCTATGGCGCCAAGGCGGCGGAGCGGACCCCGCCCATCGCCAAGATGATGGCGGCCGGCCTGCCGGTCGGCGGCGGCACCGACGCCACCCGCGTCGCCAGCTACAACCCCTGGGTTTCGCTGTCCTGGCTGGTCACCGGCCGGACGGTGGGCGGCCTCAGCCTCTATCCGCGGGCCAATCTGCTGGACCGCGAGACGGCGCTGCGGCTGTGGACGGAGGCCAACACCTGGTTCTCCAACGAGCAGGGCAAGAAGGGCCAGATCAAGGCCGGTCAGCTCGCCGACCTCGCCGTGCTGTCCGACGACTTCTTCTCGGTGCCGGAGGACCGCATCGTCCACCTGACATCCGTCCTGACCATGCTCGGCGGTGCGGTGGTCCATGGCGAGGGCGATTACGGCCCGCTGGCGCCGCAACTGCCCAAGCCGATGCCGGACTGGTCGCCGGTGCGGACCTTCGGCGGTTACTACAAGTCGGCCGACAGCGGTGCGAACAGCCAGCGTCAGGCGCTGGCCTCGGCCTGCGGCTGCGCCACCGGCTGCGGCGTCCATGGCCACGACCATGCCGCCGCCTACGCCGCCGAAGTGCCGGCCGCCGACGTGCAGTCCTTCTGGGGTGCGCTCGGCTGCGGCTGCTGGGCGGTGTAACCGCCTCTCCCCTGGAAATGGATCCCCTCTCCCCCCGGGGAGAGGGGGGATTCCCCCCCAATCGGAACATCACCGCCATGACCCTCCGCTCCTTCGAACGCCCGGCGGAACGCATCGTCGACCGCATCCTCGATTGGGACGGCACATGGTTGCTGGCCCGGCTGGCGCTGGTCGGCGCCTACCTCCTCGGCGGTCTGGTCAAGCTCACCGACTGGCCGGGCGCGGTCGCCGAGCAGGCGCATTTCGGCCTCACCCCGCCAGCCCTGTGGGCGGCGCTGACCATCCTGGTCGAACTGGTCGGCCCGCTGCTGATCCTGCTGGACCGTGCGCTGTGGCTGGGGGCCGGCGCGCTCGGCGTCTTCACCGTTCTGGCCGCCCTGATCGCCAATGATTTCTGGACGATGGCCGGACCGGAGCGCTTCATGGCGACCAACGCCTTCTTCGAACATATCGGGCTGGTCGGCGGCTTCGCGCTCGCCGCGATCGTCTCGCGGATGCGCCGCCGCTTGGGTATAAACCGCTAAGCTAAGGAAAGCGCCCCACCCACATCGCCATCCACAATAACGGCTCAGCGGACCCCCAGCATGTCGCCATCCGGTCAGTTCGAACTCGTCCTCGGCCTGATGGCGGCGATCATCGTGCTGGAACTTGCGGCCAAGCGGCTGCGCATGCCGCCATCGGCCGTGCTGGTGCTGGGCGGCATCGCACTCGCCCTGATCCCCGGCCTGCCGGAGATCACGCCCGATCCCGACCTGACCCTGCTGCTGTTCCTGCCGCCGCTGCTGTTCGCCAGCGCTTATTTCACGGTGTGGAGCGACTTCCGCGCCAACCTGCGCATCATCCTCCAGCTTGCGGTCGGAGCGGTCGCCTTCACCACGCTGGCGGTCGGGGTGGCCGCCCATCTGGTGATGCCGTCGCTGCCTTGGGCCGCCTGCTTCACGCTGGGCGCCATCCTGTCGCCGCCCGACGCGGTTGCCGCCAAGGCGGCGCTGAAGGGCCTGCCGCTGCCGCCCCGCATCGTCACCCTGCTGGAAGGCGAAAGTCTGGTGAACGACGCCACCGGGCTGGTGCTGTTCCGCATCGCCATCGCCGCCGGCATGACCGGCAGCTTCGAAGCCGGCCACGCCTCGCTGGAGTTCCTGTGGCTCGCCATCGGCGGTGTGGTGGCCGGCGTGGTCTTCGGCCACATCGCGGCACTGCTGCTGGGTCGCCTGCGCGACGTGCCGCTCAGCATCGTCGGCGGCTTCCTCGCCGCCTGGGGCAGCTATCTGGGTGGCGAGGCGCTGGAGGTGTCGGGTGTGCTCGCCACCGTCGGCTGCGGTCTGGTGATGGGCCGCCGCCAGCACGACCTGTTCACCGCACAGCTGCGCACCCACGCCAATGCGGTGTGGGCGGTGGCGGTGTTCCTTATGGAATCGATGGTCTTCATCATCATCGGCCTGTCGCTGCGCGGCGTGCTGGGCCGGCTGGAGGCTGCCGGCACCGGCCTGACCGACCTGTTGCCGATGATCGTCGCCGTCACGCTGGCGATGATCCTGTCGCGCTTCGCCTGGCTCTTCCCCTCGACCTACCTGCCCCGCTTCCTGTTCCCCAGCCTGCGGCGGCGCGATCCCTACCCGTCGGTGGCGGTGCCGGTCATCATGGGCTGGGCGGCGATCCGCGGCGTGGTCAGCCTTGCCGTCGCCCTGTCGGTGCCGGTGGAGTTTCCCGGCCGCGACATCATCCTGGCGACCACCTGGGCGGTGATCCTGGTGTCGATCCTGGGGCAGGCGACCACGCTCGCCCCGCTGATCCGCAGGATGCGGCTGGGCGGCTTCACCCTGGAGCGCCGCCCGACCCTGTCGGAATCCGAAGCCCGCATCCGCATGGCGCAGGCGGCACTGGAAGCGGTGCGCAAGCGCTCCGGCACATCCGACGGCCGCCAGCGCCATCCGCGCCTGCTCGAACAGTACGGCCACCGTGCGACGATGGCCGAACGCTTCCACGAGAGCGAAGGCATGCTGGCGGAGGACCGGCGCGAGCATTTCGCCGCCGTTCTCGCCGCCAACCGCGCCGCCCGCACGGAGATCCTCGACCTGCACCGCGGCGGCCGCATCCATGACACGGTGCTGCACAGGCTGGAGGCGGAGCTGGATCTGGAGGAACTCGGCGCCGAGCAGGCGCTGGCCGAGGGGGAAGCTGCGGGGTGAGTCTTCCCTACGCCGCCTCGCCCACCGGGGCCGGCTTCGCCGCGCGCAGGATCATGCCGAACAGGTCGCGCGGCTCGTCGGGATCGGCCAGCATGTCCAGATTCTCGTAGAATCCGGTCCCTGCTACCTTGTCGCGGACATAGCGCAGGGCGGAAAAGTCCTCCGTCGCGAAGCCCACCGAGTCGAACAGCGTGATCTGCCGCGCATCGCGCCGGCCGACGGCCTGACCGGTCATCACCGTCCACAGCTCCGTCACCGGATGGTCGGGGGCAAGCTGCTGGATCTCGCCTTCGATCCGCGTCTGCGGCGGATATTCGACGAAGATGTCCGACCGCAGCAGGATGTCGCGGTGCAGCTCCGTCTTGCCGGGGCAGTCGCCACCGACCGCGTTGATGTGCACGCCCGCCCCGACCATGTTGTCGGTCAGGATGGTCGCATATTGCTTGTCGGCGGTTACGGTGGTGATGATCTGCGCGCCCTCCACCGCCTCCTCGGTCGATGTGCAGGCGGTGATCTCGAAGCCCTGGTCACGCAGGTTGCGCACGCATTTCTGCGTCGCGACGGGATCGATGTCGTAGAGCCGCAGCGTCCGGATCCCCAGCAGCGCCTTAAAGGCCAGCGCCTGGAATTCCGCCTGCGCCCCGTTGCCGATGATCGCCATGCAGCTGGCATTCTTCGGCGCCAGATGCTTGGCCGCTACGGCCGACGTCGCGGCGGTGCGCAGCGCCGTCAGGATGGTCATCTCCGTCATCAAGACCGGATAGCCGTTGCCGACATCGGCCAGCACGCCGAAGGCGGTGACGGTCTGCCGCCCCTCCCGGGTGTTCTTCGGATGGCCGTTGACGTATTTGAAGCCATAGGTTCGGCCGTCGCTGGTCGGCATCAGCTCGATCACGCCTTCGGCACTGTGGGAGGCGACCCGCGGAGTCTTGTCGAAACTCTCCCAGCGGCGGAAATCCTCCTCCACATAGGCCGACAGCTCGGTCAGGAAGCGCTCCACGCCGATGTGCAGCACCAGCTTCATCATGTGGTCGACGCTGACGAAGGGAACGAGGTTCAGGTTCGGGATCATGGTCAAGCGCTCCAGTCGCTCAGAAGCTGCGGGTGGGGTGGTCGAGGACGCGGCGCCCCATCAGGCTCGCCAGCAGTTCCACCATCAGGGTCGCGGTGCGGCCGCGCTCGTCCAGGAAGGGGTTCAGCTCCACCAGATCGACGCTGCTGACCAGACCGGTGTCGTGCAGCATCTCCATGATCAGATGGGCTTCGCGGAAGGTGGCGCCGCCGGGAACCGTGGTACCGACGCCGGGCGCGATGCCGGGATCGAGGAAATCGACGTCCAGGCTGACATGCAGGAGCCCGTCCGCCTCCACCACCCGCTCCAGGAACGGCCGCAGCAGGGCGACGATGCCGTGCTCGTCGATCTTGCGCATGTCGTGGACGGTGATGCCGGAGGTTTCCAGCGCCCGCCGTTCGGCCGGATCGACGCTGCGGATGCCCATCATGCAGACATTGTGCGGGTCGAGCCGCGCCGGCGGCGGCGGGAAATAGCCATCGAAGCCGGCGCGGCCGGTGGCGTAGGCCATCGGCACGCCATGCAGGTTGCCGCTCTCCGTCGTCTCCAGCGTGTGGAAATCCGGATGCGCGTCCAGCCACAGCACGAACAGGGGACGCCGCATCTCCGCGGCGCGCTGCGCCAGCCCGGTCAGGGTGCCGGCGGCAAGGCTGTGGTCGCCGCCCATGAAGATCGGCATGGCGTCCTGCCCGCCGCTCGCCTCATACGCGACCTGGGTCAGCGCCGCGGTCCAGCCCGCTACCTCCGGCAGGAATTTCAGCGCGGCGTTGCCGTGCGCCGGCGGCCGTTGCGGCTGCGGCACCACGTTGCCCAGGTCGGTCACGCTGTGGCCCAGGTCGGACAGCGCCTTGGCGATGCCGGCGGTGCGGTAGGCGCTGGGTCCCATTTCGCAGCCAAGCCGGCCCGCCCCATCCTGCACCGGCACGCCGACCAGCCGGCACTGCTTCGTCTTTGTCTTCTGGTACGACATTGTTTGGTCTCTTGCCTGTTCCTCTCACCAGCAAACCACAGGCGTCCGGCGGAACGGACAGGGCAATTTGACAAATGTCATCAATCCACCTACCAGACTGAACAGCCAAGCTTGCCAGAATGTCGAAGGGTTCACGATCATGACGCTCGACCAGCTCGACGAGAAGCTCATCACCCTGCTGCGCCATGACGGCCGCCGCAGCATTTCCGACCTCGCCATCGAACTCGGTGTGTCGCGGGCGACGGTGCGCTCGCGGATGGAGCGGCTGGAAAGCTCCGGCATCATCACCGGCTATACCGTGATCCTGCGCGCCGACACGGTGGAGGCGCCGGTGCGCGGCATCATGCTGATCGAGGTGGAGGGGCAGGCCACCGACCGGGTCGTCCGCACGCTCAGCGGCTTCCCGGAGATCATGGAGATCCACAGCACCAACGGACGCTGGGACCTGATCGTCGAGCTGTCGGCCGGCAGCCTGCCGGAATTCGACGGTGTGCTGCGCCGCATCCGGCTCATTCCCGGCATCACGACCAGCGAGACCAACCTGCTGCTGAACACCCCGCGCAGCACCCGCGCCAAGCTCTAGCCGGCTTGCGATTTGCCAATCCGCGCAGTCCAAGCTTCCATTCTGGCAAGTTCAGCCGAGTCTTCTGTCACTTTTCCCTCTTCCGGCCGCCGTCTGCTTCGCTGATGCTCCGTCCCACAAACGAATCCGGGACGCCGCATGGACCAGCATCGCATCTCCATCGATCCTATCGCCAGCGTCGGCAAGGACGGTCCGGCCCACCGCCACCCTCCCTCCAATCCTGCCGCCACGATTGCCGTCCAGGCGGACGGCATCCACAAGCGGTTCGGATCGCTCGAAGTGTTGAAGGGCGTGTCCCTGACCGCCCGCGAAGGCGACGTCATCACGCTGATCGGCTCCTCGGGGTCCGGCAAGAGCACCTTGTTGCGCTGCATCAACATGCTGGAAGTGCCCGACGAAGGGCGCGTCACCATCTGCGGCGAGACAATCGCGATGAAGACGGTACGAGGGCGGACCCTGCCGGCCAATTCCCGTCAGGTCGACCGCATCCGCACCAGCCTCGGCATGGTGTTCCAGAACTTCAACCTCTGGAGCCACATGACCATCCTGGAGAATGTGATCGAGGCGCCGGTGCATGTGCTGGGCGTGCCGAAGGGCGAGGCCATCGAGCTCGCGCGCAGCCTGCTGGACAAGGTCGGCATCCTGGCCAAGGCCGACTGCTACCCGATCCAGCTGTCGGGCGGCCAGCAGCAGCGCGCCGCCATCGCCCGCGCACTCGCCATGCAGCCCAAGGTGATGCTGTTCGACGAGCCGACCTCGGCGCTCGATCCCGAACTGGTCGGCGAGGTGCTGCGCGTCATCCGCCAGCTGGCGGACGAGGGCCGCACCATGATCCTGGTGACGCACGAGATGGACTTCGCCCGCGAGGTCTCGTCCAAAGTGGTCTTTCTCCACCAGGGCCGGATCGAGGAGGAAGGGGCGCCCGACAGGGTGCTGACCAATCCCGAGTCCGACCGCGTGCGCCAGTTCCTCTCCCGCCACCTCTCCGCCGCCTGAACCTGCCGCCCGAAAGGGGGTGCGCCACACAGGCGCAGGCTTCCCGGCTTTCGCGACGATGACGGCCGACGGACGCCTGTGCCAAAGTCCGCCGTTCCGCGGCCGGCACGGATCGCAACAGCCGGACCCGAGCGGACAAACGAACACAGGATACCAACCAATGAAGAAGATCCTTTTGGCCCTGGTGCTGGGCGCCCTGGCCGCCGGCAGCGCCGTTCCGGCGATGGCGAAGGATGCAAAGAAGATCCGCATCGCGTCCGAAGGCGCCTTCGCGCCGTGGAACGGCATGGATTCGTCGGGCAAGCTGGTCGGCTTCGAAATCGACCTCGCCTGGGACCTGTGCAAACGGATCGAGGCGGACTGCGAGCTGGTCGCCATGGATTGGGACGGCATGATCCCGTCGCTGCAGCAGGGCAAGATCGACGCCATCATGGCCGGCATGACCATCACCGACGAACGCAAGAAGGTCATCGCCTTCGCCGGCCCCTACGGCACCGAGCAATCCACTTTCGCCACCCTGAAATCCTCCAAGCTGGCCGGTGCCGGCGTCGGCGCCGAGCGTGTCGATCTCGCCGACGAGGCGGCTGCCAAGCCGGCGGTCGCCAAGCTGGCGGAGCTGCTGAAGGGCAAGACGGTCGGCGTCCAGACCTCGACCATCCAGGTTGATTTCCTGGAGAAGTACCTGCCGGACGTGACCGTGCGCAATTACGACAAGATCGACAACGCCGCCATCGACCTGACCGCCGGCCGCGTCGACGCCATCTTCGGCGACCGCTCGCCGGTCGAGGCGCTGATGCGCGCCGCCGGCAACGACACGATGACGCTGTTCGGTCCGGCGATGACGCGCGGCGTGCTGGGCGAGGGCATGGGCGTCGGCCTGCGCAAGGCCGATGCCGAGCTGAAGGGCCGCCTGGACAAGGCCATCGCCGATGCCAACAAGGACGGCACCATCGCGACCCTGAGCCAGAAGCATTTCGGCTACGACGTTTCGGTGCGGTGACGGCGATGCTGGATCTCCTCACCTCCGGGCTGCACGGCTGGGGGCCGCAGCTCCTGTCCGGGACGGCGATGACCGTCGCGGTCGCCCTGTCGTCCTTCCTGCTGGGCCTCGCCTTCGGGGCCGCCGGCGCCGCCGCCAAGCTCAGCGACAGCCTGGTGTTGAGGGGTCTGGCAGAGATTTACACCACCGCCGTGCGCGGCGTGCCCGAGCTGCTGGTGATCTACCTGCTGTTCTTCGGCGGTTCGGGCATGATCATGGCGGTGGCCGGGATCTTCGGCTATGGCGGCCTCATCGAACTGAACGCCTTTTCCATCGGCGTCGCCGCCGTCGGCCTGATCTCCGGCGCCTATTCGACCGAGGTCATCCGCGGCGCTGTAAAGTCCGTGCCCTACGGCCAGATCGAAGCGGCGCGGGCCTGCGGCATGGGGCGCTGGCGCATCCTGCGCCGGGTTCTGGTGCCGCAGACCCTGCGCTTCGCCCTGCCCGGCCTGGGCAATGTCTGGCAGCTGACGCTGAAGGACACCGCCCTCATCTCCGTCACCGCCCTGGCCGAGATCATGCGCGTCGCCCACACCGCCGCCGGCTCCACCCGGCAATCCTTCCTGTTCTACAGCGTCGCCGCACTGCTCTACCTCGCGCTGACCACCGTCTCGACGACGGCGTTCCAGCAGGCCGAGCGCTATGCGAGCCGCGGCGTGCGGAGGGCCTGACGATGAACTGGACCCTGATGTGGGACAGCCTGCCTCGCCTTCTCGCGGCCCTGCCCCTGACCCTTGAGCTGGTGGCGCTGTCGCTCGCCTTCGGGGCCGTGCTCGCCTTCGCCACAGCACTCCTGCGCCTGTCCGGCAACCGGGTGGCGGTGGCGCTGACCTCGGCCTACACCTTCATTTTCCGCGGCACGCCGCTGCTGGTGCAGATCTTCCTGATCTATTACGGCCTCAGCCAGATCGACCTCATCCGCGACAGTTTTCTCTGGCCCGTCCTCAGCCAGCCGATGTGGTGCGCCATCCTGGCGCTGGCGCTCAACACCGGTGCCTACACATCCGAAATCCTGCGCGGCGCCATCGAGACGGTGCCCCAGGGACAGGTGGAAGCGGCAAAGGCCTGCGGCATGTCGCGGGTGCGGCTGTTCCGCCGCATCGTCCTGCCGGTGGCGATCCGCCAGATGCTGCCGGCCTACGGCAACGAGGTGATTTTGATGGTGAAGGCCAGCTCGCTCGCCAGCACCATCACGATGATGGAGATCACCGGCGTCGCCCGGCGGATGATCGCCCAGACCTTCGCCGTCTTCGAGATCTTCATCGTCGCCGGCATCCTCTACCTGCTGATCAACTTCGTCGCCACCCGCCTGATCCGCCATGCGGAATGGCGCATGACCCCCTATCTGCGGGCGCGGGCCTGACGCACGCCATTCATGCTATCCTGCCGTCCGGCCCCGACTGCACCAGCAACTGACCAGCAACCGGACGACATGACCCCGGACGATATGAGCACAGCCGTCAGCGACCAGGACCGCCTGATTCCAACCGGTCTTGGCCGCCTCTACGTCAAGGACTGGACGCCCGCCGCGGCCGGCGGGCGGCCGCCGATCCTGCTGTTCCACGATTCGCTCGGCTGCGTCGATCTCTGGCGCAGCTTCCCGGCCCGCCTTGCCGCCGCGACCGCAAGGCGGGTCGTCGCCTATGACCGGCTGGGCTTCGGCCGCTCCGATCCCCACCCTGCCACTTTGCCCCGGGATTTCGTCGCCGCAGAGGCGCGCGACACCGTCCCCCTCCTGCTCGACAGGTTCGGCATCGGCGATTTCGCCGTCTGCGGCCACAGCGTCGGCGGCGGCATGGCGGTGGAGACGGCGGCGCGCTTCCCCTCCCGCTGCCGCGCGCTGGTGACCATTGCAGCCCAGGCCTTCGTGGAGGAACGCACGCTGGATGGCATCCGCGAGGCGAAGCAGGGATTCGAGGATCCGGCCCAGCTGGCCCGTCTGGCGCGATACCAGGGCGACAAGGCGCGCTGGACGGTCGATGCCTGGACCGAAAGCTGGCTGTCACCGGCCTTCGCCGACTGGACCCTGGACGCCGTCCTGGCGGAGGTCCGCTGCCCGGTTCTGGCGCTGCACGGGGACCGCGACGAATACGGATCGGCCGAACACCCGGCCCGCATCGCCGCCGGCCGCGGGACCGTCCGCCTCCTGCCCGACACCGGCCACGTCCCGCACCGCGACTGCGAGGAGGTGGTGGTCGAGGCGATCCGGTCTTTCCTCAACGAACCCTGACGCCCGCCCCCTCGGTCGCCAGCACCGCCTCCAGCAGCTCCGCAAGTTCTCCGACCCGGTAGGGTTTCGGCAGCACCCGCACGCCATCGATCCGGGCGATGTCCTCGCTGTAGCCGGTGGTCAGCACCACCGGCAGGCCGGGGCGCAGGCGCCGGGCGGTGTGTGCCAGATCGATGCCGTTCATCACACCCGGCATCACCACATCGCTGAACAGGATGTCGATCCGCAAGGCCCCATCGTTCAGAAGCCCCAGCGCCTCCTCCGCATTGCCGGCGCGCAGGACGGCATAGCCCATCTCGTCCAGCGCCGCCGCCACCATGCTGCCGACGATGGGGTCGTCCTCCACCAGCAGCAGACGCCGGCCGGCGCCGCGTGCGGTATCCAAGGACCGCTCCTTCGCGGGTGCGGCCACCGGCTTGGCCGTCCGCGGCAGGAACAGCGAGACGGCGGTGCCCCGGCCGGGCGCGCTGTCGATCTCCACCCGGCCCGACGACTGGCGGGTGAAGCCATACACCTGCGCCAGCCCGAGGCCGGAGCCCTTGCCGACCTCCTTGGTGGTGAAGAAGGGTTCGAAGACGCGGGCCTTCACCTCCGCCTCCATCCCGGTGCCGGTGTCGCTGACCGTCACCTGCACCAGATCGCCGCCTGCTCCATCCACCGGCCGGTTGCGGGCGGTGACGCGCAACCGCCCGCCGTCGGGCATGGCATCGCGCGCATTGACGGCGAGGTTCAGGATCGCCAGCTCGAACTGGGTCGGATCGACCTCCACCGGCCACAGCCCCGGCTCCACCTGCGTCTCCAGCGTGATGTCGGCGCGGATGGCGCGGGTCAGCAGATCGGCCATGCCCAACAGCCGGTCGCGGACGTCCATCGGCTCCGGCCGCAAGGTCTGGTGGCGGGCGAAGGCCATCAATTGCTGCACCAGCTTGGCGCCGCGGTCGATGGCCTGCTGCCCGGTTTCCAACAGCGGCAGGATCGACGGCTCCTTCGCCCGCCGCCCGACCAGCTGAAGGCAGCTGGACAGCGCCTGGAGCAGGTTGTTGAAGTCATGGGCGATGCCGCCGGTCAGCTGGCCCATCGCCTCCATCTTCTGGCTCTGGCGCAGGGCGGCCTCGACCCTCTCGCGCTCGGCGATTTCGGCGTTCAGCGCCCGGTTGGCGGCGGACAGGTCGCGCGCCCGCTCCGCCAGGTCGTGGTTCGCCCGCGTCAGCGCCGCCTGGGCAGCACCCAGCACCAGCACGATCAGCAAAGTCATCGCCAGCAACAGCGCCATGCCGACATAGCGTTCGGCCCGGCGGGCAAAGGGCTCCAGCTCCGTGCGCAGCGACACGCTGCCGATGTGGTGCCCGTCCTGCATCACCGGCACGCTGACCGTCAGGGTGTCGTCGTCGAAATGATGGCCCGGCGGTTCGGCCGTCGGAGGCACCGGCTTCATTCCAGGCGCGGTGTAGGCGGCGAACAGGGTGCCGCCGGCGTCATAGACACCGGCGGCCTCGAACTCGGGGCTGGCCGACAAGGCCGTCAGATACTCGCCTGCGGTAGGCCTGTCGTTGAAGCTCAGCGCCGCGGTGGTGGTGGCGGCCAGGATGCGGGTCTGCACCTCCACGTCGCCGACCTTCTCCTCGCGATAGGCGGTTTCGCTGGCGACCGCCATAAGACCGCCGGCGATCAGCAGCACGGCCATGGCCAGCAGAGTCAGACGCGGCGTGTGCCGCCAGAATCCGGCCAGATCGGTCACGCTCCGCCCTCCTGCTTCCTCATGGCCGCACCGCCAGACTCATAAGCTTGGAGCTGATCGCCAGCCGGTTGCCTTGGGCCGCCGCCGCATCGATGACGAAACGGACCCGGTCCTCCTGCAGCACAAAGGTGATAACCGTCCCGGCGGCCGATCCGCCCGGCGCATCGGCGTCGCTGACCGTCAGAACGGGCTCGCCGCGCAGCCTGTCCATCGGCATCGTCCCATACAGCAGATGGCAGCCCGACCCTTTTTCGAACTGCTGCCGGCGCATCAGCTCGATCGGCCGTCCGCCGGCCCTCTGTCCGGCCACCGCGCGGTCCAGCAGCTCGCCGAACGGGTCCGGCCCTTCCACGCAGAGCCGGAACGGGCTATCCGCCGTGGCGAAGGCGCCCGGCGGCCAGGAGACGAAGGCGATGAACTTGTAAAGGAAGGTCGCCTTCACCGCCGCCTCCAGCGGCTCGGCCGATGCGACCGACGCCCGCCCGCCCGCCAGCACCAGCAGCAGGCTCAGCGCCAGCGGACTGCACCAGCGGAGAGTCCGTCCCTCCATGCTCAAAACCCCGCCCGCAGGCGGGCATAAACGCTCCGTCCGATGGCGCGCGGCGTGGTGTTGGATGGGTCGTAGGCCTCCAGATGCCGGGCATGCAGCAGGTTCTGGCCGAACAGCGACAGTTCCAGCGCCGGGGTGACATGCCAGCCCAGATGCAGGTCGGCCTCGGTATAGGCCGGGACGTTCGACACAGCGACCCGCCCGACCCGGCGCAGGGTGGCGTCGAATTCCACCTCCGGCGTCAGGTTCATCTGCGACCGCAGACGAAGCTGATAAGCCGGATCCTGGCCGGCGGCCTGGAAATTGGAGAGATCGGTCGCCCCCGGCTTCAGCCTCAGGGTCTTGTGCAGCCAGTTGGCACCGGCATGCAGGGTCCACCAGCTGGTCAGGCCATAGCTGCCCCAGCCTTCGACGCCGTAGGTGCTTCCCTCCATGTCGTTGCGCAGCATGACCGGCAGGCCGCCGTTGGACAGGCTGGTGGTGCGCAAATCGTCATAGACATTGTAGAAGGCCGACAGCGCCACCCGGCTGTGTGCCGTGGGCTGGCCGCGATAGCCGACCTCATAGGCCACCAGCTCCTCCGACTGGAAATCGGGAGAGGGCGCCAGGATGCCAGCCCCCGACAATTCGCGGTCGACGCGCGACGGCGTGCGCACCGACCGGCTGACCGCCGTCCACAGCATGTGGTCGTCCGACAGCCGCCATGCGAGCCGCAGGTTGGGCAGGATGTCGAAGCCGGAATAGCTGTTGTATTCCGCCTTCAACCCGACCGTCAGCTTCAGCTTCGGTGCCAGCGTCACCTCGTCCTGGGCGAACAGGCTTCCCAGCGAGATCGTCGCGTCATCCTCCGGGAATCCGAGCGACACCCTGGAACGGAAGGCCGACTGCCACACCCGGTACTGCGCACCCCAGACCAGCTGGTGCCGGGTGCCCAGCGCCAGATTGTGCTGGGCCTGAACGTCGACCGTCTCCAACCTGTCGGTGGCAACCGCATAATCGCGCGCCTGCTGGTCGTAATAGGCCTGCAACTGCACCGAGGACCCGTCATCCAGCCTGTGCGTCCAGCGCCCGAGCAGGTTTCCGCCGTGAAGCGAGGTGTCGAGCCACTCCGTGTGGTTGTGGAACAGATCGCCTTGCAGGCTGTAGGACGCAGCACCGCCCGCCGCGGCCCCATCCAGCCGGAACCCGGCCTGCGAGCCGTCGAAGGCGTCGGTGGTCACATCGCCCGGCACCGCCGCAAAACTGCTGCGCCGGTCGAAGCCCGTCAGATAGCCGCGCAACGCCAGTCCGCCATCCGCCGCCTTGACGCCATAGCGCAGGGTGCCGTTCCGCTCGCCGGACCCGGCGCCGAACTCGGCGAAACCACCCTGGCTGTCCGCCGCGGGCCGGGTGATGACGTTGACGACGCCGTTGACCGCGTTGGCCCCCCACAGCGTCCCGCCGGGGCCGCTGACCACCTCGATGCGCTCGATCTCCGACAGCGGGACGTTGATCGCCTCCCAGAAGACGGTGGAGGCGACCGGCGAGTAGACGCTGCGGCCGTCGACCATCACCTGGAGCTTGTTGGCGGCTTCCGGCGAGTTGAAGCCACGCGCGGAGATCGTATATCCGGCGGTGTTCAGCCGGGCCACCTCCAGATTCGGCGCCAGCCGCAGCGCTTCGGGCAGGCTGGTGGCACCGGACCGCCGGATGTCGTCGGCCGTGATGACATAGACAGCCGCCGCCGCGTCGCTCAGCGGTTCCGGACGCCTGGAAATGGAGGTGACCTTGATCGTCCCCAGTTCCTCGATGGACAGGGTCGACAGATCCTCGACCGTCTGGGCCGGTGCCGCATGCGGAACCAGAGCCAGCGACAGCGTCAGGATGGCGCCCAGCCTGCGTGCGGGACCGCCGGTTCCCCCAGTCCTTTCGCACCGGCTTTTACGACGGAGGGCTGGCCATGGCATCGACGCTTGGGTGCTCTGTTCAGTGTCTTCACGAACAAGCTTTATAGCAGCCTTGGCCGCGGCCTCTTGCTAGGCGGAATGGCCGAATTCTACCTAGAGCTTTCGGGCGCCCGACCATGACTGCCGGACATCCGCTCACGCTCCACCCGCAGCAGAGCGAGTTTCGCCTCCAGCTTGCCGATCTTCCTGTCGAGCTTGCGCAGCCGTTTGCGTGGCGCCTTTCCCTCGGCCGCCCCGGCTTCACTGTCCTGCCGGGAGTTGGCCGCGATCCTGGCATTGATTGCCGCCTTGGCGGAATCGCTCAACCGCTTCCACCCTTTCACCTCTGCCTTGGTGCGGTGGCAGCCCAGGCAGTTGCCGTCGCCGCCGAAGCGGCAGAGGCCGATGCATGGGTTCCTGCTGTCCATTTTCGCCGTCCTGTTGCTTTGCTTTCCGCTCACGGGGGGCCTGCCTCCTGGTCGTCTCCGGCCGACGACAATGTGCGCCGCTGTGTCCGTCCGGCAATGGCGGCCGGCGGAAGGGTGGCATGCCTGCATCCGGAAGCGGTTCGACAAGCCCCTGGAATGTGCAGATGCATCCAACCAATGTACGGGTTCACCCCAGCGACGTATCCATACAAATATGCGACACACCGACGCACACCGCCTCGAACCACCGCAGATACCCTACAATCGCCTTGCCGAGCCCGTACGGATAATCCATACAAATAGCATCGCCGGACGGCCGCCTCTCCATACATAACAGCGCATGGACGGGCGCCCTGACGGCCTCTTCGTGCCAGGTGATCCATGCCCAGCGATGCGCCCATCATCACCCGCCGCCCCGACCATGCGGCGAACACCCCGGACCCGCCGTCTGCCTATGCCTCCCACCGCAAGATTCATCCCAAGGCGGTGCGCGGGCGATACCGGCGGCTGAAGACATGGCTGGGCGTGGTCCTGCTGGGGCTCTTCGCCATCCTGCCCTGGCTGCGCTGGGACCGCGGGCCGGGCCTGCCCGATCAGGCGGTGCTGTTCGATCTGGGCAGCCAGCGCTTCTACATCTTCGCCCTGCAGCTGTGGCCGCAGCATGTCTATTACATCACCGGCGTGATGATCATCGCATCCATCGGCCTGTTCCTGGCGACGGCGCTGGGTGGCCGGGTCTGGTGCGGCTTCACCTGCCCGCAGACGGTGTGGACCGACCTGTTCGTCTGGGTCGAACGGCGGGTCGAAGGCGACCGCGGCGACCGCATCCGGCTGGACAAGCATCCCTGGACCGCCGGCTGGCTGGCGAAGAAGACGGTCAAGCACGCGGGATGGCTGGCGATCTCGCTGGTCACCGGCTTCCTCGGCATCGCCTACCTGACCGATGCGCCCTCCCTGGCGTCCGATCTGCTGCGCTTCGACGCCTCGGCGCTTGCCGCCGGCTCCGTCCTGTTCATCGCCGCCTGCACCTATGCCATGGCCGGCTTCATGCGCGAACAGATGTGTTTCTACGTCTGCCCCTGGCCCCGCATCCAGGCCGCCATGCTGGACGAGGAAAGCCAGGTCGTCACCTATCAGGACTGGCGCGGCGAAGGGCGTGCGCCCCTGCGCAAGAGCGAGGGCTGGGACACCCGCACCCATAAGGGCTATGGCGACTGCATCGACTGCGGCCAGTGCGTCCATGTCTGCCCAACCGGCATCGACATCCGCGACGGCATCCAGATGGAATGCATCGGCTGCGGCCTGTGCGTCGATGCCTGCAACGACGTGATGGCGCGAATCGGCCGGCCCGGCGACCTGATCCGGTTCGACACGCTGACGGCACAGGCGGCGAAGGCGGCCGGCACCCCGCCGGCCCGCTACCGGTTGATCCGGCCGCGCACCATCGTCTATGGGCTGATGCTGGTCGTGGTCGCCGGCGTGATGGCGATTGCGCTGGCGATGAAGTCCAGCAACGACGTCTCCGTCCTGCGCGACCGGGCGCCGCTGTTCGTCACGCTGACCGACGGCCGCATCCAGAACGCCTACACCATCAAGATCGCCAACATGTCGCTGACGGACCGTCATTACCGTCTCAGCCTGTCCGGTCTTCCGCAGGCGAGCCTCAGCCTGTCCGGCGACGGCACCGAGGCCGGCGAACTGTCGCTGTCCGCCCGCGCCAACGCGGTGGAGACCTACCGCATCCAGGTCCGCGTGCCGCAGTCCGCCCTGCCTCAGTCCTCAACCCCGGTGACCGTCGTCCTGACACCCGACAGCGGCGCCGGCCAGCCGGCCCGGCATGGCAGCGTCTTCCTGGCACCGTAACCCTCCCCACGGAGGACTGCCCCTCTCCCACGGGGGAGAGGGGATTGGACGCTTGCAGCACCATGATCGGAACGCGCATATGATACCGACGGTGCTGCCGCAATCAGGCAAGGGAACGGCCGGGACATCCATGCAATCCGACAACCTGGAAAACATCGGCCCGGCCGACCCGTCGGACACCGCCGTCTGGCAGCCCGACCTGACCAACCGCGCCAGACCGGTCTATCTCGCCATCGCCGATGCCCTGGCCGACGACATCGCCGCCGGCAGGCTGGCGGCCGGGCAGCGGCTGCCGCCGCAGCGCCTGCTCGCCGACCGGCTGGGCGTGGATCTGACCACGGTCAGCCGCGCCTACAGCGAGGCCCGCCGCCGCGGCCTGCTCGACGCCCGCGTCGGCCAGGGCACCTTCGTCAGCGCGCAGGAGGTTGCACCGGCCCCCCCGCCGCCCGAGACCGCCCGGCCCCGCCGCGAGGCCGCCGCCCCGCCGGCGGTCATCGACATGACCATGAACCAGCCGCCGCTGCCCGACGCGCCGGAACTGCTGGACAGGGTGCGCCGCAGCCTGTCGCAGGCGATGCTGCAGCTCGACCCGCAAACGCTGCTGCGCTACCCGGAAGCCGGCGCCGGTTTCCGCGCCGTGGAGGAGGATTGTGCCGCCGGAGCCCGCTGGCTTGCAAAGCGCCTGCCCGATTTGGACGAGTCCCGGTCCGGCGATCACGGCCGCATCGTCGTCTGTTCAGGCACGCAGAGCGCCCTCCTGGCCCTGCTGTGCATGCTGACCAGCCCCGGCGATACCGTCTGTACGGAGGAGCTGACCTATCCCGGCTTCAAGGCCATCGCCCGCCAGCTCGGCCTGCGGGTGGTCGGGGTGGCGATGGACCGTGACGGCCTCGACCCCGACGCCCTGCGCGCCGCCGTGGAGGCGCACGCCCCGAAGGCGCTCTACTGCACCCCCACCCTGCACAACCCGACGACGGCAACCCTTCCCGCCGACCGCCGCGCCGCCATCGCGGCCATCGCCCGCCAGCACGGCTTTCCGATCATCGAGGACGACATCTACGGCGTGCTGCCGCAGGACGCCCCGCCGCCCATCGCAGCATCGGCGCCAGACGTGACCTTCCATGTCGTCGGGCTCGCCAAATGCGTGGCGCCCGGCCTGCGCATCACCTATGTCGCAGCCCCCGACGCCCGTCAGGCCATGCGGCTGGCCGCCGCCCAGCGCGCCACCATCCTCGGCACGCCGCCGGTCCCGGCCGCGGTCGCCACCCAATGGATCGCCGACGGCACCGCCGACGCGCTGCTGAGCGCCATCCGTGCCGAGGCGACGGCCCGCCAGCGCATCGCCCGCGACCTGCTTCCTTCCGCCGTATGGACCGCCCACCCCGAGGGGTTCCATCTGTGGCTGACCCTGCCGCCGGCCTGGACCCGCGGGGAATTCGCGGCCCATCTGCGCAGCCACGGCATCGCCGCCGCGGTCAGCGACACCTTCCTGACCGCCGGCGCGGTGCCGGAAGCCCTGCGCATCTGCCTCGGCGCGCCGGTGACCCGCGCCGACTGCCGCCGCATGCTGGAGGTCCTCGCCGACGCCCTCGACCAGAGCCCCGCCCTGGCCGGCATCGTGATCTGACTCTGAACCGTCAGACGAGATCCCGCGCCATCCCCGACCGGACCAGCAGGTCGGTGTCGGGCGAGAAGCGCGCCTTCAGCGGCAGCATCGCCGCCCCCAGCACGCGGGCCATCGGGCCGATCGAGCCCGCCATCACCGGCGCGGCCTTCAGGCCTGAGCGGTTGAAGCGGTCCACCGCCGCCGTCAGCCGCTGGGTGAAGCGGTCGCGCCAGGAGGGCGGCAGGAAGCCGTCGACCACCACCTCCTGAAAATCGATGACGCTGAGCGCCGACACGACCGCGCGCGACAGCTCCGCGCACGCCGCTTCGGCCCAGGAATCGAAGATGGCGTCCGCCTTCTCGCCGCTGCCGTCGGCCAGGGCCGCCGACAGCGCCGCAGTCGGGTCGATGCCGGCGGCCTCCAACTCGCGTTCCAGCAGGAAGATCGAGGCGGCGTGGATCAGCTGCCCCGGCGGCGTGCCCGGCCCGGCCGGGCGTGTCGGCATCGAGCCGATGGCCCCGGCATTGCCCTGCTCTCCGCGATAAAGCCGGCCGTCGATCACCACCCCGCCGCCGATGAAGGTGCCGAGATAGATATAGAGCGCACTGCGGCTGGTGATGGCGTGCCCGGCGATCATCTCGGCCGCGCAGGCCGCCGCGGCGTCGTTGTAGAGAGTAACCGGCAGCCCGGTCTCGCGCGCGAAGGCGCCGGCGATGTCGGCATCGCGCCAGCCGTCCAGCGCCCCCGGCGCCAGCCCCAGCTCCGCCGACCAGGCATGGATTTCGTCCGGCATGGCGACTCCCAGCCCGACCACCCGCGCGCGCGCCGCCGGCGACAGATGGGCCAGCAGGCCGGCCGCCTGGGCGATGGCGGTGGAGATCGTCGGCTCCGGCAGCGGCGCGTCGTAGCGCACGCGGCTCGCCCCCAGCTCCTCGCCCAGCAGGTTGATCAGGATCGCCTCGACGCTGCGACGGCCGATCTTCACCCCCAGCGCATAGGCGCCGTCCGGATTAGGCGCGATCGGGGTGGACGGCTGCCCGACCTGCCCGCGCACCTTGTCCAGCTTGACCAGCAGCCCGTCCTCCAGCAGCCGGTTGACGATCACAGACGCCGCCTGACCGCTGAGCCCGGTCTCCCGCGCGATTTCCGCCTTGGACAGCATGCCGGCCTGCAACAGCGCATGCATGACCAGCCGCTCGTTGTAGGCGCGCAGCCCGGTGGTATCGCCGCCCCGCATCCTTCCGCCGCCTCCCCGCCCTTGACTTCGACAACAGTCCGTATATCAACCAATCATAACAAAATCAAAGTGATTTATTTAATCCGACTCGGCCACCGTCAGGGCTGTTGGATCGATCACCTTTGAAACTTCGCCACCGTAGCAAGCGGCACACCAAGGGAGCAAGGGCGGCGGCAAATCCGGCTTAACCCTTAACTCTGCCTCGCTGTCGGCCCCGCTGTCCAAGCCACCTCCTCGCGCCGCTCCACAACCCGCCCAAGCCACGCGCGGTCGAATATCAAAATCAATGTGATTTATCTATTGCGGCCCTCAGCGACCTGCGCCATAGTGTTGGTGTGCCCTACAAACCGAATGCCGCAATCGCATCCGGGTGTCGGGCGACCAGTCGCAAAGGGCCGGCGGGACGAAAGCCAGGGCGCGGCCGGACAGGATTTTGGGGAGGAAAACAGGAATGAAGCGTGCGCTTTCCTTGATCGGCGCGGCCGTCGCCGCATTTCTCGGCAGCTCCGCCCAGGCGGAAACGCTGTCCATCGCCACGGTGAACAACGGCGACATGATCCGCATGCAGAAGCTGTCGGAGCATTTCACCAAGGCGCATCCCGACATCACGCTGAACTGGGTGACGCTGGAAGAGAATGTGCTGCGCCAGCGCGTCACCACCGACATCGCCGCCAAGGGCGGCCAGTACGACATCCTGACCATCGGCACCTACGAGGTCCCGATCTGGACCAAGCAGAAGTGGCTGATGCCGCTGACCAAGCTCGGCGCCAATTACGACGTCGAGGATCTGCTGCCCTCGATCCGCAGCGGCCTGACCACCGACGGCACGCTCTATGCCGCGCCCTTCTACGGCGAAAGCTCGATGGTCATGTACCGCAAGGACCTGTTCGAGAAGGCCGGCCTGACCATGCCGGAGGCGCCGACCTGGGCCTTCGTCTCCGACGCAGCGCGCAAGCTGACCGACAAGAAGGCCGAGGTCTACGGCATCTGCCTGCGCGGCAAGGCCGGCTGGGGCGAGAACATGGCCTTCCTCAGCGCCATGGCGAACTCCTTCGGCGCCAGCTGGTTCGACATGAACTGGAAGCCGCAGTTCAACACCGACCCGTGGAAGCAGACGCTGACCACCTATCTCGGGCTGATGAAGGACGCCGGCCCGCCGGGCGCCTCCTCCAACGGCTTCAACGAGAATCTGGCGCTGTTCCAGTCCGGCAAATGCGCGATGTGGATCGACGCCACCGTCGCCGCCTCCTTCGTCTCCAACCCGGCGCAGAGCAAGGTTGCGGACAAGGTCGGCTACGCCCTGGCCCCCGACACCGGTCTCGGCAAGCGCTCCAACTGGCTGTGGGCCTGGAACCTCGCGATTCCCGCCAGCAGCAAGAAGGGCGACGCCGCACAGGCCTTCATTTCCTGGGCGACCTCCAAGGAGTATCTCGAGCTCGTCGCCAAGGAAGAGGGCTGGGCCAACGTGCCGCCGGGCACCCGCACGTCGCTCTACACCAATCCGGAATACCGCAAGACGGCCCCCTTCGCCGACCTGACGCTGAAGTCGATCCAGGCCGCCGATCCGCAGCACCCGACGGTCCAGCCGGTTCCCTACACCGGCGTGCAGTTCGTCGCCATCCCCGAGTTCCAGGGCATCGGCACGGCGGTCGGACAGACCTTCTCGGCGGCGCTCGCCGGCCAGACGACCGCCGATCAGGCCCTGCAGACGGCCCAGACTCTCGCCACCCGCGAGATGACCAAGGCCGGCTACATCAAGTGAGCGGCCACGCCTGACCGTCCGTCCTGTCCGATCACGGCAGAACCGCCTTCCTCCGCCGTCGCCAGCCTTCACCGGCATGACGGCGGAGGAAGGCCACGCCTGACAACGCCGTTACCCAAGGGTCGAGCCATGGCCACCGCCCACTCGCGTGCCGCCGCGCGCCTGACGATGTCGCCGGCCGTCATCCTGCTGCTCGGCTGGATGCTGATCCCGCTCGTGATGACGCTCTACTTCTCCTTCCTGCGTTACAATCTGCTGATGCCGGGGACGGAGGAGTTCATCGGCACGCTGAACTACCAGTATTTCCTCACCGATCCGGCCTTCTTCTCGGCACTCTTCAACACGCTGGCGCTCGTCGGCGGGGTTCTGGTGCTGACCATCGCCGGCGGGATCGGGCTGGCCCTGCTGCTCGACCAGCCCTTCTGGGGGCGGGGCATCGTCCGCCTTCTGGTCATCGCGCCCTTCTTCGTCATGCCGACCGTCTCGGCGCTGGTGTGGAAGAACATGCTGATGAACCCGGTGAACGGCCTGTTCGCCGCCATCGCCAAGGGGCTGGGCCTCCAGCCCTTCGACTTCCTGGCCGAGGCGCCGCTGTCCTCGATCATCATGATCGTGACGTGGCAGTGGCTGCCCTTCGCCACGCTGATCCTGCTGACCGCCCTTCAGTCGCTCGACCGTGAAAGGCTGGAGGCGGCGGAGATGGACGGCGCCGGTGCGGTCGACCGCTTCATCCATATCATCCTGCCCCATCTGGCCCGCGCGATGACGGTGGTGACGCTGATCCAGACCATCTTCCTGCTGTCGGTCTTCGCCGAGATCCTAGTGACGACCAACGGCGGCCCCGGCACCGCCACCACCAACATCACCTATCTCGTCTATGCCCAGTCGCTGCTGCAGTTCGATGTCGGCGGCGGCTCCGCGGGCGGCATCGTCGCCGTCGTCCTCGCCAACATCGTCGCCGTCTTCCTGATGAGGATGATCGGCCGCAACCTGGACATCTGACCATGGCGCGCGCCGCAACCAACCGCCAAAAGCTGGTCGTGACCCTGATCGCCTGGACCGTCGGGATCGTGATCTTCTTCCCCATCCTGTGGACCGTCCTCACCAGCTTCAAGACCGAGGCGGAGGCGGTGGCGACCCCGCCGACCTTCCTCGCCTTCCACTGGACGCTGGAGAACTACAGCGAGGTCCAGCAGCGTTCCGACTATTTCCTCCATTTCTGGAACTCGGTCGTCATCTCGGTGGGGTCCACGCTGCTCGGCCTGCTGGTCGCGGTTCCCGCCGCCTGGTCGATGGCCTTCGTCCCCGGCAAGCGCACCCGCGACGTGCTGATGTGGATGCTGTCGACCAAGATGCTGCCGCCGGTCGGCGTGCTGATCCCGATCTACCTGCTGTTCCGCGACTTCGGTCTGCTCGACAGCCGCATCGGTCTGGTCATCGTGCTGACGCTGATCAACCTGCCGATCATCGTCTGGATGCTGTTCACCTACTTCCGCGAAATTCCGGGCGAGATCCTGGAAGCGTCGCGGATGGACGGCGCCGGCCTGCGCGACGAAATCCTGTTCGTCCTGCTGCCGATGGCGGTGCCCGGCATCGCCTCCACCCTGCTGCTGAACATCATCCTGGCGTGGAACGAGGCCTTCTGGACGCTGAACCTGTCCGCCTCGCAGTCGGCGCCGCTCACCGCCTTCATCGCCAGCTACTCCAGCCCGGAAGGGTTGTTCTACGCGAAACTGTCGGCCGCCTCGACCATGGCGGTCGCGCCGATCCTGGTTCTCGGCTGGTTCAGCCAGAAACAGCTCGTGCGCGGCCTGACCTTCGGCGCCGTGAAGTAGGGGGAACCCGCTATGGGTCAGATCACGCTCGACCGCGTCACCAAAAGCTTCGGCGACATCGACGTCATCCCGCCGCTGGATCTCTCCATCGGCAACGGCGAGTTCGTGGTGTTCGTCGGCCCGTCCGGCTGCGGCAAGTCCACGCTGCTGCGCCTGATCGCCGGGCTGGAGGATGTGTCGTCCGGCACCATCCGCATCGACGGCAAGGACGCCACCGCCCTGCCGCCCGCCCAGCGCGGGCTGGCGATGGTGTTCCAGTCCTACGCGCTCTATCCGCACATGACCGTGCGCAACAACATCGCCTTCCCGCTGAAGATGGCCCGGCTGGACAAGGCCGCCATCGACCGCAAGGTGGAGGCGGCGGCCAAGGTGCTGAACCTCACCAACTATCTCGACCGCCGCCCCGGCCAGCTCTCCGGCGGCCAGCGCCAGCGCGTCGCCATCGGCCGCGCCATCGTCCGCGAGCCGACCGCCTTCCTGTTCGACGAGCCGCTGTCGAACCTCGACGCGGCACTCCGCGTCAACATGCGGCTGGAAATCTCCGAGCTGCATGCCAGCCTCGGCACCACCATGATCTATGTGACCCACGATCAGGTCGAGGCCATGACCATGGCCGACAAGATCGTGGTGCTGAACGCCGGCCGGATCGAGCAGGTGGGATCTCCCATCGACCTCTACAGCCGCCCGCGCAACCGCTTCGTCGCCGGCTTCATCGGCTCTCCCCGCATGAACTTCATCGAGGGAGAGATCGCGCGCGGCGCCGGCGCCGACTGCATCGGCATCCGTCCCGAGCATCTGGCGCTGTCGACCGATTCCGGCCTGTGGTCCGGCACCGTCACCGTATCCGAACATCTGGGATCCGACACCTTCGTCTATGTGCAGGTGGACGGCATCGGCACGATGCTGGCACGGGCCGGCGGCGAGTTCCCGGTGCATCACGGCGACCGCGTCTGGCTGACGCCGCAAACCGAAAAGCTCCACCGCTTCGACGCCCAGGGCAACGCGCTGTCTTCCGTCGCCGCCGGTGCGAAAGTCGCATGAAAGGGTCCAGTCCCATGAAACGTCTCGACGGCAAATCGGCCATCGTCACCGGCGCCGCCCGCGGCATCGGCCGCGCCTTCGCCGCCGCCTATGTCGCGGAGGGTGCGACCGTCGCCATCGCCGACATCAACCTCGCGGCGGCGGAGACGGCGGCGGCGGAGATCGGCCCCGGCGCCTACGCGGTGGCGCTCGATGTGACCGACCAGTCCTCCATCGACGCCGCCGTCGCCGCGGTGGTGGAACGCGCCGGCGGCATCGACATTCTGATCAACAACGCCGCCCTGTTCGACCTCGCCCCCATCGTCGAGATCACGCGGGAAAGCTACGACCGCCTGTTCTCGATCAACGTCGCCGGCACGCTGTTCACCCTGCAGGCGGTGGCAAAGCGGATGATCGCGCAGGGCCGCGGCGGCAAGATCATCAACATGGCCTCCCAGGCCGGACGGCGCGGCGAAGCGCTGGTCGGCGTCTATTGCGCCACCAAGGCGGCGGTGATCAGCCTGACCCAGTCGGCCGGCCTCGATCTCATCAAGCACGGCATCAACGTCAACGCCATTGCCCCCGGCGTGGTCGACGGCGAGCATTGGGACGGCGTCGACGCCCTGTTCGCCCGGCATGAGGGCCTCCAGCCCGGCGAGAAGAAGCGCCAAGTCGGCGAAGCAGTTCCCTTCGGCCGCATGGGCCGGGCGGAGGATCTGACCGGCATGGCGATCTTCCTGGCGAGCCGGGAGGCCGACTACATCGTCGCCCAGACCTACAACGTCGACGGCGGCAACTGGATGAGTTGAGTAACCTCCCTCTCCCGCCCCTTTATCCCCTCTCCCCCCGGGGAGAGGGAGGATCCCCCGATCCCGCAGGACACCCATCATGACCATCGCCCTTTCCGCCGCCACCCTCCCGGACATCGCCGCGCGGGCATCGGTGCCGGCCTATGACCGTTCCGCCCTTACCGCCGGGATCCTGCATTTCGGCGTCGGCAACTTCCACCGCGCCCATCAGGCGGTCTATCTCGACAGCCTGTTCGCCCAGGGCCGCGACCATGACTGGGCGATCCTCGGCGCCGGCGTGATGCCGTCGGACCAGCGCATGCGCGACGCGCTGGAAGGCCAGGACTGGCTGACCACCGTCGTCGAGCAATCCGGCGCACAGAGCCTCGCCCGCGTCACCGGTGCCATGACCGGCATGCTGCCGGTCGGCGACAGCGACGCAATCATCGCCAAGCTGGCCGATCCGGCGATCCGCATCGTTTCGCTGACCGTGACGGAGGGCGGCTATTACATCGACGCCGCCGGCAAGTTCGACGCCAGCCATCCGGCGATCCGCGACGACATCGCCGTGCCCTCTCGCCCGACCACCGTTTTCGGCCTGATCGTCGCCGGTCTGGCCCGCCGCCGCACCGATGGTACGGTGCCCTTCACCGTCATGTCCTGCGACAACATCCCCCACAACGGAATCGTTACCCGCAACGCCGTGCTGGGCATTGCCAGGGAAATCGACGCCGATCTCGCCTCTTGGATCGAAAGCGCCGTCGCCTTCCCCAACGGCATGGTCGACCGCATCACGCCTGCCACCGGCGTGCAGGAACGCGAGACCCTCGACCGCGATTTCGGCATCGCCGACAACTGGCCGGTCTTCTGCGAGGACTTCACCCAGTGGGTGCTGGAGGACCGCTTCTCCGCCGGCCGTCCGGCGCTGGAAGCGGTGGGCGTGCAGTTCGTCCCCGACGTGACGCCCTTCGAGACGATGAAGATCCGCATCCTGAACGGCGGCCACGCGGTGATCGCCTATCCGGCCGGCCTGCTCGGCATCACCTACGCCCATGAGGCGATGGAAACCCCGCTGATCCGCGCCTTCCTGCAAAAGATCGAGCGGGAGGAGATCATCCCAACCGTGCCGCCGGTGCCCGGCACCGACCTGCAATCCTATTTCGGCATCATCGAGCGCCGCTTCGCCAACCCCAAGATCAAGGACACCATCCGTCGGCTCTGCCTCGACGGCTCGAACCGCCAGCCGAAATTCATCGTCCCGTCCATCGCCGACCGGCTGAAGGCCGGCGCCGGGATCGAGGGGCTGGCGCTGGAATCGGCGCTGTGGTGCCGCTACTGCTTCGGCACGACCGACGACGGCCAGCCGATCGAGCCGAACGATCCCAATTGGGACCGCCTGACCCAGGTCGCCGCCAAGGCGCGCACCGAGCCGACCGCTTGGCTCGACCAGGAGGACATCTATGGCGAGGTCGGCAAGTCGCAGCCCTTCCGCGACGCCTTCTCCGCCGCCCTGCGTGCCCTGTGGACGGACGGCACCCGCGCCGTGCTCACCCGCTATGCCGGCGGATCCAACTGAAGGACTTGCCCGCCATGACCGCCATGCCGCCCGACGCATCGCAACCCATCGACGTGCTGTGCCTGGGAGAGGTGCTGATCGACTTCATGCCCGCCGGCCCGGCGCAGCCCGGCGTCATCGGCGCCTTCGATCCGGCGCCGGGCGGGGCGCCGGCCAATGTCGCGGTCGGTCTGGCCCGGCTGGGGGTGCGCAGCGCCTTCATGGGCCGGACCGCGGCGGACGGCTTCGGACGCTTCCTGGCGCGGGCGCTGACCGATGCCGGGGTCGATGTGTCCCACCTGCGCCGCGTGCCCGACGCCCGGACGCCCGTCGCCTTCGTCTCCCTCGACGAGGAGGGTGAGCGGGAGTTCCTGTTCTATGGCGAGCCGATGGCCGGCTTCTCCTCCATCGACCTCGACCCCGATGCCGTCGCCGCGGCCCGCCTGCTGCATTCCGGCTCCATCGGCCTGATCGACCCGGCCGCGCGGGAGGCGAGCCTGCTGGCGGTGGAGACGGCGCGCCGCCATGGCCGGCTGGTGTCCTTCGACGCCAACCTGCGCCTCGCCCTGTGGCCCGACCGCGACACGGCGGAACGGCTGATCCGCCAGGGCATCGCCGCCGCCTCCATCGTCAAGCTGAGCGACGAGGAGTTGGAGTTCCTGACCGGCAACGCCGACCCGGACACCGCCGGCCGCAGCCTGTGGCATGAGGGCCTGCGCCTGCTGGTGGTGACGCATGGCCGCAACGGCTGCACCTTCCTGACCGCCGATGCGTCCGGCCATGTGCCGGGGATGACGGTCACCACCGTCGACACCACCGGTGCCGGTGACGCCTTCGTCGCCGCACTCCTGGCCGGCATTCTGGAAGATACCGACACCGCCTTCACCCCGGTCCGGCTGCGCGAGATCTGCCGGTTCGCCAACGCCGCCGGGGCGCTGACCACCACCGCCCCCGGCGCCATCCCCTCCCTGCCCGACCGCGACGCGGTCAACCGGCTGCTGGCCGGCTGAAACGGACGGATTTTTAAGCTTTCGCTGGTTCGCACACCAGCCCGAGGCTAAGCTTTCCATATCAAGGTTTCGCTCATCCGCACCTGCACCGAACGCCCTTTCCCGCAATGGGAGAGGGCGTTTCCGTTTGGCCGGATGAAACACTGAACACCACACCGGGAACTGTTTCACGGCGTTCCAAATGTCTCATTCCTGGGGCAATCCCTTCCCAAACCCACACAGACGCAAAGAAACTCAATCTTTAACAAAACAAACTGATCACTCCAAAATAATGATGGCGCCCCTTCCGGTGCCTAGCTATCGTGACGCCTGAAATTGCGAATCCTGTCGCTCCAATACGGCTTTCTATACCCAATGGTTATACCTAAAGGGGTAGAATATCCCAGAAGTGACAGGCGTTGCTTTAGTGAGGCATGATGAGTGACTTGAAGGCCCTGTCGCCGACCGAGATTGATCTGGCGACGCTGATCGTGAACACCCTCACCCTGGAAGCCGTTCCGGAGGACATCGACCCGGACGCTCCCCTTTACGGCGAAGGGCTGGGCCTCGATTCCATCGATATCCTGGAGGTGGCGCTCGCCGTCTCCAAGACCTATGGGGTGAAGCTGCGGGCCGACGACGAGAACAACACGAAGATCTTCAGCTCTCTGCGTACATTGAACAGCCACATCCAGCAGCTCAAAGCCGCCTGATGCCGTCCGCTGCCGCCTGCACCAGGGGTGGAGTCGCGGTGGGTGCCGGCCTGTCGCTCTTCGCGCTGTATCCCCTGCTGGTCCATGGCGCCATCGTCACCGACCTCGATGCCGACGTCGCGCTCGCCCTGGCGCTGGTGCAGACGGGGGTAACCGGTCTGGTGATCGGCCGGGCGGCGCCGCGCTTCCGCTGGATGGCACTTGCCGGCGCCATCGCCCTGTTCGGCCTGTCCTGGCGCTCCGCCCGCGACGGGTTGCTGGCGGCCTCGGCGATCAGCCACGCCGCGATCTATGTCGGCCTGCTCGTCCTGTTCGGCCGCACCCTGCTCGCCGGGCGCGAGCCGCTGATCACCTGGATCGCGCGGCGAATCCGCGGCGGCCTGACCGACGAGATGCTGGTCTACACCCGCCGCGTCACCGTCGCCTGGTGCCTGTTCTTCGCCGGCCAGCTGGCGATGTCGGCCCTTCTGTTCTGCGTCGCGCCGCCGGCCGTCTGGTCCTTCTTCATCAACGTCCTCGACCTGCCGCTGGTCGCCGCGATGTTCCTGACGGAATACGCCTATCGCCTGCGCAAGTTCTGGAACCACTCGCACGGCTCCATCGCCGACGTCGTCCGCGTCTTTTCGGAGCGGCCAAATCCATGATGGTTTCGCAATGACGATGCTGTCCACCACCCGCCTGCCGCTGCTGCGCCACGGCAGCCCCGACGACCTGTTCGCCTGGCATGACGGCAAGCCGGTGACGGTGCGCAGCTACCTTGCCGCCGTGCGTGATCTGGCCCGCCGCCTGCCGGACGGCGCCTATCTGCTGAATTTGTGCGGCGACCGGCTGGGCTTCGCCGTCGGTTTGGGCGCCGCCCTGCTGCGCCGCCAGATCTGCCTGCATCCCCCCAACGACGCGCCGGCGACGCTGCGCCAGCTCGAAGAGAGCTATCCCGGCCTGATCTGTCTGACCGATGCCGGGGCGCACTATCCCGGCATGACCTGCGTCGCAGCGCTTCCTGTCGACAGCCTGGACAGCCTGACAGGCTCGCCCTTCGATGCCGACCTTGCCTTCCCGGCCGATCAGGTGGCCGCCATCGCCTTCACCTCCGGTTCCACCGGCCAGCCGATGCCGCAGGTTAAAAGCTGGGGCACCCTGGTCCGCAGCGTTCACGGCGCCGGCACCGCGCTGGAGATCGCCGGTCTCGGCTCCGCCGGCCATTCCACCTGTGGGCTGGTCGGCACCGTACCGCACCAGCACATGTACGGCCTGGAATCGGTCATCCTGCTGGCGCTCCAGCACGGTCTGGTCCTGCATGGCAGCCGTCCGCTCTTCCCGGCCGACATCGCCGCCTGCCTCGCCGATTTGCCCGGCCGCCGCATGCTGGTGACCACGCCGGTGCATCTCCAGGCCCTGCTGGCCGACGGCACCTCCCTGCCGCCGCTCGACTTCATCCTCTGCGCCACCGCGCCGCTCGCGCCGCAGCTCGCCATCGACGCGGAGGCAAAGCTGGACGCCCCGCTGCACGAGATCTACGGCTGTTCGGAAACCGGCCAGCTCGCCGTCCGCCGCACCAGCGCGACGGCGGAATGGCTGTGCATCGACGGCATCCGCCTGCGCCAGGACGAACAGGGCACCTGGGCATCCGGCGACTTCCTCGACGGCGAAACCCTGCTGGCCGACGTGATCGAGCTGAAGAGCGACACCCGCTTCATCCTGCATGGGCGCTCCGCCGATCAGGTCAACATCGCCGGCAAGCGCAGCTCGCTTGCCTTCCTGAACCACCATCTGAATTCGGTGGAGGGGGTGAGGGACGGCGTCTTCTTCATGCCGCAGGAAGGGAAAAGCGGCACCACCCGCCTCGCCGCCCTGGTGGTGGCGCCCGGCATGACCGCCGAGGTGCTGCTGGCCCGCCTGCGCGAGCGGATCGACCCGGTCTTCCTGCCGCGTCCCCTGCGCTTCGTCGACGCGCTGCCGCGCAACCCGACCGGCAAGCTGCCGCGCGAGGCTCTGCTGCGGATGCTCGACAACAGCCCGCGCGATTAGGTGCCACCGCCGTGCCGAACCAGACCGACATCCAGTTCCCCGCCGATCACCCCACAGCCGCCGGGCATTTCCCCGGCAACCCGATCATTCCGGGTGCGGTCCTGCTCGACACCGCCCTCACCGCCATCGCCGCGTCCGAAGGGTCGGCCCCCGGCCCCCTCCGGTTGCGCTCCGCCAAGTTCCTGCACCCGGTCCGCCCCGGCGACCGCATGCAGGTCGAATGGCAGGCCACCCCGGCCGGCGGTATCGCCTTCACCTGCAGCGTGGCGGGCCGTCCGGTGATGACCGGGGCTCTCATGGCCGGCGGCGCGAACCGATGAAGCTCCCCCTGCGCACCAAGCGGGCAGCCGACGCCGCTGCCTCCCCCATCGCTCCGCCGCCCCCGCGGCGCCGGCGCCGGGAGTGGATGAACCGGCCGGAGCGCAGCACGACCGCCGCCATCAAATTCATCGTCTGGGTCGCTCTCAGGCTCGGCCGGCGGGCGGCGCGGCTGCTGCTCTATCCGATCTGCCTCTATTTCGTCCTGTTCTCGCGCAAGCCGCGCCGGGCATCGGCGCTGTTCCTGTCAAAGGCGCTGGGCCGTCCGCCCGGCTTCGGCGACCTGTTCCGCCATTATCACGTCTTCGCCGCCTGCCTGCTCGACCGCGTCTTCTTCCTGAACGACCAGTCCGACGATTTCGACGTCCGCGTCCATGGCGAGGACATCGTCATTGACCTGATGCAGCGCGGAGAAGGCTGCCTGCTGATCGGCGCCCATATGGGCAGTTTCGAAGCGATCCGCATGCTGGGCCACCGCCAGCGGGATCTGCGCGTCAGTCTGGTGATGTATGAGGAGAACGCCCGCAAGATCAACTCGGTCCTCAACGCCATCAACCCATTGCTGTCGATGGAGGTGATCGCGCTGGGCCGTCCGGATTCGATGATGCGGGTGCGCGAAAGGCTGGACCAGGGCCATTTCGTCGGCATGCTCGCCGACCGCACGCTGGATGGCGAGGAAGAGGTCCGCCTGCCCTTTCTCGGCCAGCCCGCCGGCTTCGCGCTCGGCCCCTTCCAACTGGCGGCGATGCTGAAGCGGCCGGTGGTGCTGATGGTCGGCATCTATCGGGGCGGGCGACGCTACGACGTCCATTTCGAACGCATCGCCGATTTCTCCGACCTGAAGAAGCAGGACTGGCCCGTTCAGGACCGACCGGGGCTCGTGCGCTGGGCGGCCGGACGCTTCGCCGACCGGCTGGAGCATTACGCCCTGTCCTCTCCCTACAACTGGTTCAATTTCTATGATTTCTGGAAATAGACCGGCCCGCCGCCCCATCCTGGCGGCTCTGGCGACCCTCCTGTTGGCCGGCGCCGCCACGCCGTCGCTGGCGGCGGAGTCCTGGGGCCTGGAGGATCTGTTCGCCCGCTTCGCCAAGGTCGACAGCTCCAGCGCCCGCTTCGCGGAAACCCGCGAGGTCGGCCTGCTGACGGCACCGCTGGACAGCAGCGGCACGCTGACCTACCGCCGCCCCGACTTTCTGGAAAAGCGCACCTTGCAACCGCAAGCGGAAAGCCTGCGGCTGGACGGCGACCGGCTGACGCTGACCCAGGCGGATGGTGCCTCGCGCACGCTGTCGGTCTCATCGATGCCGGAAATCCAGACCTATGTGGAGAGCATCCGCTCCACCCTGCGCGGCGACGTACCGACCGTCATGCGCTTCTACGAGGTGGTTCTGGAAGGCACGTTGCAGGACTGGCGCATGCAGCTGACGCCGCGGGCGGAGGAGGCGCGCAGGATCGTCCAGCGCATCGACATCGCCGGCCGCGACGCCAGCATCCGCCGGATCGAGCTTCTCCAGGCCGACGGCGACCGTTCCATCATGACCATCCAACCGGACCCGGCATGACCGCTGCGGCGAGACGGAGCCGATGGAGCATCGCGCTGTGGCTGGCCGGGCTGATTGCCTGCGGCCTGCTGGTGGCGCGCACCTCCGTCACCGCCGATCTCTCCGCCTTCCTGCCCCGCTCGCCCTCCGCCACCCAGCAGCTGCTGGTCGATCAGCTGCGCGACGGCGTCGTCTCCCGCCTGATCCTGATCGCCGTCGAGGGCGACGCACCGGATCGCCTGACCGGCCTCAGCCGTGCGCTCGCCGCCAAGCTGCGCGGCAATCCGCTGGTCGCCGCGGTGGAAAATGGCGAGCGGACGGGGCGCGGTGGCGACGGCGCCTATCTCTGGACCAACCGCTATCTGCTGAGCCCCGGCGTCACGCCCGACCGCTTCACGGCGGAGGGATTGCACGCCGCCTTGCAGAACGACCTTCGCCTTCTGCAATCGCCGGCCGGCATGGCCCTGAAGCAGGCACTGCCCGCCGACCCCACCGCCGAGATCCTGCGCCTGACCGACCGGATGCTGGGCGACACCGCCGGCCCGGCCAGCCGCGACGGCGTTTGGGTCTCGGCCGATGGGGCGCGGGCGCTGCTGCTGGTCCAGACCGCTGCCCCGGGCTTCGACATGGACGTCCAGCAGAAGACGCTGGACTTGATTCGGGGCGCCTTCGACGAAGCGCGCGGGGCGGACGGCTCCGCCCAACTGCTGATGACCGGTCCCGCGGTCTTCTCCGTCCAGACCCGCGACCGCATCGAGGCCGATGCCACCCGGTCCTCCATCGTCGCCACGGTTCTGGTGGCCGGAATTCTGCTGCTGGTCTATCGCTCCTTGCGCGTGCTCGCCCTGTCGCTGCTGCCGGCAGCGACCGGAGCGTTGGCCGGCATCGCGGCCGTCGGGCTGGGCTTCGGCACGGTGCATGGCATCACGCTGGGCTTCGGCGTCACCCTGCTGGGCGAGAGCGTCGATTACGCCATTTACCTGTTCACCCAGACGCAGCCGGGAAGCCCGGCGCACCGCACCCTTCGGCGCATCTGGCCGACCGTGCTGCTGGGCATGGCAACCTCGGTCGTCGGGTTCGGCACCATGCTGTTCTCCAGCTTCAGCGGTTTGGCGCAGCTGGGCCTGTTTTCCATCACCGGACTGGTCGTGGCGCTGGCCGTGACCCGCTGGGTGCTGCCATCCCTGCTGCCGGACGGCTATGCCACCGAGCGTCCCGCACGGCTGGCGCCGGTGCTGACCGCCCTGACCCGCGGCGCTCCCGCCCTGCGCCTGCCGCTGGCGGCGGCGACGCTGCTGTCCCTCGGATGGCTGACCTGTCAGGGTTCGGCCATCTGGTCGGCGGAGCTGTCGAGCCTCAGCCCGGTGACGGAGGCCGATCAGCGGCTGGACGAGGCACTGCGCCGCGACCTCGGCGCCCCCGACGCCGGCCATCTGCTGGTGACCGGCGCCGCCACGGTGGAGGAGGCGCTCGCCGCCGCCGAACGGCTGGCGGCCTCGCTGGAGACGCTGACCCGAGACCGCCTGATCGCCGGCTACGAGTCCCCCGCCCATACCCTGCCAAGCCAGGCCGCCCAGCGTGCCCGGCAGGCCGCCCTGCCGCCGCCCGACCAGCTGCGCGCGTCGCTGACCGAGGCACTGCAAGGACTGCCCTTCCGCCCTGACGCCTTCGCCCCATTCCTGGCCGATGCCGAGAAGGCCCGGACCATGCCGCTGCTGACCCCGGCCAGCCTGGACGGAACCAGCCTCAAGCTGAAGTTCGATTCGCTGCTGGTCCGCAGCGGCACCGGCTGGACCGCCATGCTGCCCTTGCGCGGCGTCATCGACCCGCAGGCGCTTGCCGCCCGGCTGTCCGGCGATCCTGCGGCACAGGGAGCCATCCTGCTGAATTTGAAGGAGGAGTCCGACAGCCTCTATCGCACCTACCGGCAGGAGGCGCTGACGCTCGCCCTGCTGGGAGCCGTCGCCATCACACTGTTGCTCGCCCTTGCCCTGCGGTCGGTCCGCTCCCTGGTCGCGGCGGTGATGCCGCTGGCGGCTGCGGTGGTCATCACCATGGCGCTGGTGACCGCCCTGGGCCAGACGCTGACGATCTTCCATCTGGTGGGGCTGCTGCTGGTGGTCGGTGTCGGTTCCAACTATTCCCTGCTGTTCGAGCGGCCGGAGTCGTCGCCTGCCTTGCGCGAGCGCACTGTCGCCTCCGTCGCCATCGCCAACCTCTGCACCGTCATCGGCTTCGGCACGCTGGCCTTTTCCAGCATCCCGGTTCTGCATGGCATCGGCATGACGGTGGCCATCGGCGCCTTCCTCTGCCTTGCCTTCGCGGCGGTTCTGGGCCGGCAGCAGCCCGCCGAACCGGAGGGTACCTGCCATGGCTGAGCGTCGGCGCTGGACCCCGCCGCCGGTGTTGCGCGCATCGGCCGCCCTGCACGTCGCCGCTGCGGCCGGCATTGCGGTGGTGCCCGCGGCATGGCCCTGGGCGCTGGCTGCGCTGGCGGGGAACCATGCTCTGCTCGGTGCCATCGGGCTTTGGCCGCGCAGCAGCCTGCTCGGCCCCAACCTGCGCCGCCTGCCGGCGGACAATGCCCGGCTCGGGCAAGTCGGGCTCTGCTTCGACGACGGCCCCGATCCGGCGGTGACACCCGCCGTCCTCGACCAGCTCGAGCGTGCGGAGGCCAAGGCGAGTTTCTTCTGCATCGCCGAGCGTGCCGCCCGCCATCCCGGTCTGATCGAAGCCATCGTCCACCGCGGCCATACGGTGGAGAACCACAGCTGGCACCATTCCTACCGCTTCGCCGCCATGGGCATCGGCGCCATCCGCCGCGAGGTGGGGGAAGCGCAGCGGATCCTGACCGGTCTCGCCGGCCGGCCACCGCGCTTCTTCAAACCACCCGCCGGCCTGCGCAATCCCCTGCTCGACCCCGTGCTCGCCAGCCTTGGCCTGCGTCTGGCGACCTGGACCCGGCGTGGCTACGACGCGGTCTGGCGCGATCCTGCGGCGGTGGAGCGCCGCCTTGCCGGCGGTCTCGCCGCCGGTGACCTGCTGATGCTCCATGACGGCTCCGCCGCCTGCGATGGCGATGGGCGGCCCGTGGTGCTGACCGTGCTGCCGCGCCTGCTCGACACCCTGGCTGTCCAGGGATTGACGGCGGTCTCGCTGGAGGTGGTGGCCGATGAGTAACTCCGTCTTCCGCGAACTGGTCGCCGCCGCCGCCCATCCCTATCGCCCCTGCGGCCGCCATGCCTGGCATTTCGCCAAAGGCAAGCTGGGCGGCGACCCCGTCTTCCGTCACCTGTTGAGCCACCCGCTGCTGCCCACCCGCGGGTGTCTGCTCGACCTCGGCTGCGGCCAGGGGGTGCTGACGGCATTGCTGCGCGCCGCCAGCGACCGGCATGCCGGCAGCGGGTGGCCGGCGGAGTGGCCCGCTCCACCGTCCGCCCTCGCCACCAGGGGCGTCGAACTGTCGCCCAAGCGGGTGCGGATCGCCAGAGCGGCGCTGGGCGAAGACGCCGTAACCCAGGGCGACATCCGCGACACCGCCCTGCCCCGCTGCGATGCCATCGTCATCCTGGACGTGCTGCTCTATCTCGACCGCGACGAACAGGCGGCAGTGCTGGCCCGTTGCGCCGAAGCGCTGAACCCGGACGGGGTTCTGATCCTGCGGGAGGCCGACGCCGACGGCGGACTGCCGTTCCAGATCACCCGCTGGGCCGAACGGCTCGCCTGCGCCGCACGAGGCCGCTGGAGCCAGCCCCTGACCTACCGCCCGGCGGCAGACTGGTCGGATCTGCTGGGAAGCATAGGGTTCGAAACGGAGACTTTGCCGATGAGCCAGGGCACTCCATTTGCCAACACCTTGTTCATAGCCCGGCGAAGCAAATCCCCAGTCCAAATTTGCCCTTCCTCGCATGAATTTGCCAGTGCTAGCATCCTATCGACAATGAAACCGCAGCCACCCACCAATCCCGCCCAAAATTTATAAGAAGCCCATCGTGCAGCCAATTTCCCTAAGCCATATGAGCATCGTCAGCAGTCTTGGCGCTGGACAGGATGCAACCTTGGATGCTCTGCTCACCGGCCGGGATGGTCTGAAACCTTGCCGGTTCGAGACGGCTACACTGGACACGCACATTGGCGAAGTGGACGGGGTGGACGATGCACGCTTCCCGGACGATCTCGCCAATTTCGACTGCCGCAACAACCGGCTGGCCGAGATGGCTCTGCATCGGGACGGCTTCGCCGCGGCGGTCGCCGATGTCCGCGAGCGCTATGGCGCCGACCGGATCGGCGTCTTCCTGGGCACCAGCACCTCCGGCATCCTGTCGGCCGAGCAGGCCTTCCGGGCACGCGATCCGCAAACCGGAGCCCTTCCCGCCGCCTTCAGTTTTGCCACCACCCACAGCACCGGTTCGCTGGCCGATTTCGTCCGCCTGCGCCTGGGGCTGACGGGGCCCGCCTTCGTGGTTTCCTCCGCTTGCGCCACAACGTCGAAGGTCTTCGCCAACGCCGCCCGCATGATCGCCGCCGGCCTGTGCGATGCTGCGGTGGTCGGCGGTGCCGACAGCCTGTGCCTGACGACGCTCTACGGCTTCCATTCGCTGGAGTTGGTTTCTCCCACCCCCTGCCGGCCGTTCGATGCAAACCGCAGTGGTGTCTCGCTGGGTGAGGCCGCCGGCTTCGCCCTGCTGGAGCGTGCCGCTGCCAAGCCCGCCCCCGGCACCATCCACCTGCTGGGCACGGGCGAAAGCAACGATGCTCACCACATGTCAACCCCCCATCCGGAAGGGCTGGGTGCCCGGCTGGCGATGGAACGGGCACTGACCAGCGCCGGCCTGCGCCCGGCCGACATCGACTATGTCAACCTGCACGGTACCGCCACCAGCTACGGCGACGCGGCGGAGGATCAGGCGATCACCGGCCTGCTCGGCACCCGCACCCCGGTCAGTTCGACCAAGGGCTACACCGGCCATACGCTGGGGGCCGCCGGCATCGTCGAGGCGATCATCAGCGTGCTGGCGCTCCGCACCGGATTGATCCCCGGCAGCCCGCAGACCCTGACCCTCGACCCTGCCCTGCGCAGCCGCTATCTGCAGGCCAATGAACAGGGCCGACTGGACCGTGTGATGACCAATTCCTTCGGCTTCGGCGGCAGCAACAGCAGCCTGATCTTCGGGTGGGCAGCCTGATGCGCGCCTATGTCGAGGGAATCGGCCTGCTCGGTCCGGGACTTCCCGGCTGGGAGCAGTCTCGTGCGATCCTGGCGGGCGAGGCTGCCTATGTGGCCTCGCCGGCCGTGCTGACCGCCAGCCCGCTCCTGCCGCCCGCAGAACGGCGCCGCAGCGTGCCGACCGTCAAACTCGCCATGGCGGTGGGGGCGGAGGCGCTGGCGCAGGCCGGACGCGACGCCGCCACCGTCGCCACCGTTTTCACCTCATCCAGCGGCGATCCCGACACGCTGCACCAAATCCTGGACTCCCTGGCGTCGGAAGAGCGCGACATCTCGCCGACGCGCTTCCACAACTCCGTCCACAATGCGCCGGCCGGCTATTGGAGCATCGCCACCCGCTGCCGCGAGCCCTCCACCAGCCTGTCCGCCCATGACGAGAGTTTCCAGACCGGCCTGCTGGAAGCAGCCGCGGAAGTTTCGAGCGATGGCTGGATCGTCACGCTGATCGCCTACGACCTTCCCTATCCGGAGCCGCTGAGCAAGGTCCGTCCCATCGCCGGGGCCTTCGGCACGGCCCTGGTCCTGACGCCGCAGCCGACCGGGCGATGCCTCGCCAGCCTGGACATCGGGCTGTCGCGCGAGAACGAGCCGGTCAGCCGCATGGTCGATATCGGATTGGAGGCGCTGCGCGCAGGCAACCCGACCGCCCGGTCACTGCCGCTGCTGGCCGCCCTTGCGCGGGTCGGTGCAGGCGGCGCGCCGGAAGCTGTCGTTCTCGACCTGCCGCCGGGCGGGCGGGTGGTCATCAGGGTGGGTGCGCCATGTTGATGACGCGGGATGAGCTTGCCGCCCTGATCCCGCATGCCGGGACCATGTGCCTGCTCGACGGCGTGCTGTCCTGGGACCGCAACCGCATCCGCTGCACCGCCCGCAGCCATCGTGCCGCGGACAATCCGCTGCGCCACGCCGGGCGGCTCGCCGTGCTGTGTGGAGTGGAATACGCGTCCCAGGCGATGGCGGTGCATGGCGGGCTCATCGCCGACGGCGTGCGTCCCGCCGCAGGCTACCTCGCCAGCCTGCGCGACCTGTCCTGTCATGTCGCGCGGCTTGACGACATCGCGGAGGATCTGGTCATCGACGCCGAGAATCTGACCGGCGAGGGCAGCCGAGTGATCTACGCCTTCTCCATCACGGCCGGCGACCGGGAGTTGCTGAGCGGCCGGGCCGCGGTGGTGATCGACGCCGGCGTTACGGATATGGGAACCGCATGAAACGCGCTCTCGTCACGGGCGGCAGCGGCGCGCTGGGCGCCGCGATCTGCAAGGCCCTGGCCGCCGACGGCAATCATGTGCTGATCCACGCCAACAGCTCCCCAACCCGCGCCGAATCACTGGCGGCGGAGATCGCCGAGTCCGGCGGATCGGCGGAAGCGGTAACCTTCGACGTGACCGACGCCGACGCGACCGCCGAGGCGCTGGACCGGATTCTGGAATCGGGACCCGTTCAGATCCTGGTCAACAATGCCGGCATTCACGATGACGCGGTGATGCCGGCGATGCGTCGGGAACAGTGGGACCGCGTCATCGACGTGTCTCTGAACGGTTTCTTCAACGTGACCCAACCGTTGCTGATGCCGATGATCGGCACGCGCTGGGGCCGGATCGTCACGGTGTCGTCGGTGGCGGCCATCGTGGGCAACCGCGGCCAGACCAACTATGCCGCCGCCAAGGCCGGTCTGCATGGCGCGACCAAGTCGCTGGCGCTGGAACTGGCGCCGCGCGGCATCACCGTCAACGCGGTGGCACCGGGCATCATCGTTTCGCCCATGGCCGACGCCGCCTTCGACGCCGACATGGTCAAGCGGATGGTGCCGATGAAGCGCGCCGGCCGGCCGGAAGAGGTGGCGGACCTCGTCGCCTTCCTGGCCTCCGACCGCGCCGCCTACATCTCCGGCCAGATCGTGTCGATCAACGGAGGGATGATCTGATCGGCCGGGACCGCACCCGCCGGACCGCCAGCATCGGCAGCCGTCCGATGAAGCCCAGCATCAGCCGCGTGTGCATCCAGGTCAGCAGGGCGTTGTCGCGGACATAATTGAAATGGGAAACGCCGCCTTCATCGGCTTTGAAATAGCGGACCGGGGCCGGGACGTTGATGGTCGGAAGGCCGGCCCAGCACAGCCGCACCGCCGCCTCCGGATCGAAGTCGAAGCGGCGCATCCACGGGTTGCGCCGCATCACCGCGCGCAACGGCTTGATCGGATAGACGCGAAAGCCGAACAGCGAGTCACCGATCCCGCCCCACAGCGTCTCCAGATTGGCCCACCAGTTGGAGATCTTGCGACCGCCGACGCGAAGCCGCGGCGCGCCGGCGTCAAACACCGGCCGGCCCAGCACCAGCGCATCGGGATTGGCCAGCGACACGCCCTGGAACTGTGGGATGCGGTCTGCCGGATGCTGGCCATCGGCATCCATGGTCAGCGCGTGGGTGAATCCGCAGCGCTCCGCCTCCTCCAGCCCATGAAGCACCGCGGCGCCCTTGCCGCGGTTGACCGGCAATTCCAGCACGCGCAGGTGCGGATCGTCGGCCGCCATCGCCCGCAGTTTCTCACCCGTGCCGTCGGTGCTGCCGTCGACGACGACCCAGACCGGAGCCCAATGCGCGCGGGCCGCCCGCACCGTCTCGAGCAGCTTCGGCCCGGTGTTGTAGCTGGGGATCAGGACAAGATGGCTGGTGGAGGCGTCGGTGATCAAAGCTCTGCCCTGTAATGGCGTTCCACATCCCCGACCAGTTCGCGCACATCGGTCGGCGGGTCGAAGCGGCGGCCCAGGCGGACGGTGTAGACCAGTGGGAACTCCGGCTTGCGGAACAGTGGCCAGCCCTTGCCGAGGAAGTTGGTGTTGGCCTCGATGAACACGGTCTGCACCGGCACGCCCGCCGTTTTGGCGATCAGCGCGAAGCCGCCCTTCAGCGGGTTGACCGGCGCGCGCTCCGTCCGCGTGCCTTCGGGGAAGATCAGCAGCTGGCGGCCCGCACGCACCCGCTGCGCCGCCATCTTTACCAGCGAGTTCGGCGCGTCGTTGCGGATATAGCCAGCCATCCGCGCCCCTCCACCGAAGAGGAGGTTGTCGTAGACCGGGGCCTTGGCGATGCAGACGAGATCCGGGACCCGCGAGATCAGCAGCACGGCATCCAGAATCGACGGATGGTTCGGGCAGATCAGCAGGCCGCCGTCATCCTTCAGCGAATCCAGCGCCGACAGGTCGGTCCTCAGCACCCCGCAGGCCCGCAACGTATCCAGATAGAGGCGGAACCCCGTTCTGATCGCCTGCCGCCCCAACGGTCCGGCGATCCGCCGCGGCAGAAGCGGGCCGATCAGCGCCGCCGTCAGGCTCCAGGCCAGCGACATCAGGCCAAAAAGGAACAGCAAGCCGTAGAACAGGGGGTATTCCCAGGCCCGCCGAACCGCGCCGAGAATGCCTAGACCGCGTCGCCCACGGGGGTGCGCACGTTCTGCCGCCGTTTCCGCCATGCCATGTAGTTCCTTTTCAAGTCCAGCAGGGCGTTCATGTAGTAGATCGCCTTGAATATCTTCAGACGCGCCTTGATCGGCGACGGGCGGAAGACGTCGCCGGCCAGAAGCGACAGCAATGCCTCTTCCACCCGGAAGACATTGCGCGGCCCCATGAACAGGTTGCGCAGGGCCGGCGTCGTCACCCGGTAGATGTACCAGGAGAAGGTGCCGATGCCCTGACGCACGGTCTGCTCGAAACGCTTCAGCACCTGTTCCTGGCGGGCCGGTTCGCGCAGGCAGGCATCGACGGCTTCGGCCCCTTCGAAGGCGCTGGTCATCGCCAGATAGACGCCGGTGGAGAAGACCGGGTCGATGAAGGCGAAGGCGTCGCCCAGCATGACGTAGCCGGGCCCCGACATGCGGTCGGCCTGATAGGAGAAGTTGCCGGTCCCCGTCACCGGTCCGGTCAATTCCGCCCCTTCCAACCGTTCCGCCAGCGCAGGGCACAGGGCGACGGTATCGAGAAAGAAGCGGGTCTGGTCCGTCTTGCGCGTTTTGAAGTAATAGGGCCAGCAGACCGCCCCGACGCTTGTGGTTCCGTCCGCAAGCGGGATGAACCAGAACCAGCCATGGTCGAACCAGAAGACGGTGATGTTGCCTTCGGCCTTGCCCGGCAACCGCTTGGCGCCGGTGAAATGACCGAACATCGCCGCACTGTTGTGCTTGACGTTGCGCCGCTTGATGCCGAAGCGGGACGCCAGCAGAGTATCGCGACCCGACGCATCGACCAGGAAGCGTGTGCGCAGGGTGCGGGTCGTGCCGTCCTCCTGCCGGGCGGTGACGATGCTGCCGTCCATTCCCTGGATGTCGACATCCGTCACCTTGCAGCCTTCGATGACCGTCGCCCCCTTCGCGGCGGCATTCCGGATCAGGATATGGTCGAATTCCGACCGCCGGACCTGGAAGGCATAAGGCTTGGACTTGTCCCAGGCATTGGCGAAGTCGAAGGTGACGGCCTTGCCATGATAGGGCGAAACGAACTCCGCTCCATATTTCAGCATGCCAATCCGCTCCACCTCCTCCAGCACGCCCAGCCGTTCCAGCAGAGGCAGGTTGCAGGGAAGCAGGGATTCGCCGATGTGGAAGCGCGGGTGATGGTCTTTTTCCAACAGAACCACGCGATGGCCTTTCCCGGCCAGCAGAGCCGCGGCCGACGAGCCGGCCGGTCCGCCACCCACCACCAGGACGTCGCAATCGTAATCGGAACCGTTCGACACCATGGGCTTTGCCGCTCTCCCGCTTGTCGCGCTTTGGGGGTGTTCGAGTTGGATACCCGTTTCTGGCTTGCTGGCCTATAACTTTCGCCAAAATTTACCGCAGCCCATCACACGCAATCCAGGGACAAAACCCTGACACTGCCCTTTATCAGGGGGCTAGCCAAAAGGATATATACGCTCACTTCTAATATTAGCCTATCCTGCTCTCAACAACTCAATGGACAATGTTTCGAAACGATTTCCAATCGCCTGCGCACTTTCATCCAATCCCGCCTATGCACTCGAAACCGCGCAACTGTCTTGATTGAGTACCCATTTGGTGACGTGGAAACCCACTTGCCTGCCGGATGCAGCCCCCACAAGATGCCGACGACCTGAAAACGATCAACTCAACCGGGGATGCATGGTGCGTGTGTTGCCAACGACGATTGCCGTTGCCGCCTGCACCCTGTCGGCGATCATCCTCAGCATGCCTGACCGGGCCTACGCGCAGGAAGCGGGAAAGCCGCTGTTCGAGATCGGCATCGGCGGTGGCGCCGGCTACATCCCCGACTACCCGGCTGCCGATCAGAACCATGTCCAGGCGGCCGCCCTCCCCTACGTGATCTATCGCGGCGACGTGTTCCGTGCCGACCGCAACGGCATCCAGGGCCGGCTCTACCGCTCCGACCGCGTGACCTTCGAAGTCAGCCTGGAAGGCGCCCTGGGCTCCTCCGCCGATCACAACCGGGCGCGGGAGGGCATGCCGGACATCGACCTGCTGGGAGAGATCGGCCCGGCGCTGAAGATCAACCTGCACCGTGACAGCGACCGGCGCGACCGGATCGACCTGACCCTGCCGGTGCGCAGCGTCTTTTCCACCGACTTCAGCCGCATCAAGTACCGCGGCCTCGTCTTCGCGCCCGATGTTGCCTATAGCAAGGCGGGCCTGATGTCCGGCGACGACCAGTTCCGCCTCAGCATGGGGCCGATCTTCGCCTCCAGCCATCTGATGGACTATTTCTATCAGGTTGACCCGCAATATGTGCGGCCTGGACGTCCGGCTTACGACGCGAAGGCCGGCTATCTCGGCCTGCGCCTGCACAGTTCGCTCGTCATGCCTGTGACGGAGCGGATTTCCGCCTTCGGCGCCGTACGGGGTGAGCTGTTCTCCGGCGCCACGAACGATGACAGCCCGCTTTACAAACGCACCGTCAACCTTTCGGTCGGCGCCGGGTTCACCTTCTCGCTCTACCGCTCGGACAGCCGGACCAGCGCGGTGAGCGACATTCTCGACTGAGCCTCACTCCCCTTGGCCAGCTCTCTTTCGAAGGAGACACCGCAGTGCCGACCGAACCCACGCCCCGCGTCGGCACAGCCGTCGAACCGCATCCCGTTCTGGACGCCTATTACGGCGACAGGACGCAACGGCAACGCTTCGTCCGCGGGCTGTTCAACCGCACTGCCCACCATTACGACCGCATCAACGCCATCTTCGCGCTCGGGTCCGGTTCCTGGTACCGGTCGCAATGCCTGCGGCGGGCAGGCTTGCAGCCGGGCATGCGGGTGCTGGACGTCGCAGTCGGCACCGGTCTCGTGGCGCGGGAGGCCGTGTCCCTCTGCGGCAATCCGGGTGATGTCATCGGCCTGGACCTCAGCGAAGCGATGCTGGCGGAGGCACGGCGCAGCCTTCCCATACCGCTGATCCAGGGCGTGGCCGACGCCCTGCCGCTGGCCGATGCCAGTGTGGACCTCGTCACCATCGGCTATGCGCTGCGCCATGTCGGCGAGCTGACCGCCACCTTCCGCGAGTTCCGCCGCGTGCTGCGCCCGGGCGGGACTGTATTGGTGATGGAGATCGGCCGGCCGAGCCGCCCGGTCACCCGGCACCTGATGAACGCCTATCTCGGCATGGTGGTGCCGGCCGTCTCGCGCCTCAGCGGCGGCGGCGAAAGCGGACGGACGCTGATGCGCTACTATTGGGAAACGATCGACCGCTGCGTGGAACCGGAGGTCATCACCGCCGCGATGACGGCGGCCGGGTTGGGGCAGGTTCGCTGCGACACCGATTACGACCTGTTCAAGAACTATACCGGCAAGCACCAAGCCGAAGCTGCGGCTTGAAGGCCTGAGCGAAGGGCTGACGGCCGGAGAACCACCTATTTTTACTACCCCTCTTAGGATTCTTCACCCGCCTTTGCCGGTGCTTTCATGGCGTTATCGCACTCATAGTCGTCCCTGCAGGGCAACAACCAGAACAGATTCGGTGAGGAAAGACATGCTGGGTAGAACCACTTGGGCAGCATTGTCGGTGGCGGCTTTGCTGGTCGGCTGTGCCGGGCAGCAGCAGGGTGCCGCGACCGGCGACGGGACAGGCGCCACCGCCTCGGCCGCACCGTCGACGCCAGGGGGACGAATGGTGAAGTCGCGCGACGGCCGCTATGAGGGCGAGGTGATCGGCACCCCCGCCCCCGGCAGCCGTTTCGCCAAGCTACAGATCGGCATGACGATGGAGGAGGTCTCCACCCTGATCGGCGCGCCGGACAACATGATCCGGCACGAGACAGGCAAGCGCTGGATCCCCTTTTACTTCGGCAACGACGCCCAGCGGCTTCAGGTCATCTACCGTAATGAAGGCTGCCTGACCTACACCGGCGGCAACGTCTTCGGCGGCGGCGGTTCGGAACTGATCCGCATCACCGTCGCGCCGAAGGGCGGTTGCCTGGACACGTAAAGCCATCAAGGCCGAAGCCGGGGCGTCACTGCTTGCCCGACCCCGGCTCCGCCAACTTGCGGTGCTGGCTGGCCAGAACGCCGGAGGGGGTGACGGTCGCCATCGCCGTCTGAAGCTTGTTCTTCCAGCCGGCGACCACGTCACCTTCGCCGTTCATCATGGCGTCGAAGCCGACCTTGGCGACCATCTCCGGGTCGTCCTTCTTCCCCTGCCCGACCTGGGTGTCCATCATGTCGGCGCGCTCGAAGAAATGGGTATCGGTCGGGCCGGGCATCAGGCAGGTGACGGTGATACCGCTGTCCTTCACCTCGTCGCGCAGTGCGAACGAGAAAGAATCGATGAAGGCCTTGGTCCCGTTATAGACTGCCTGGAAACTGCCGGGCATAAAGCCGGCGATGGAGCCGGTGATCAGGATGCGCCCCTTCCCCCGGCTGCGCATGTCGCGCCCCACCTTCTGGATCAGATAGAGCGTGCCGGTGATGTTGGTGTCGATGACGTGACGGGCCTCGGCGAAGTCCTGATCGAGGAAGCCATGTCCCAGACCGTGCCCGGCATTGGCGAGCAGTGCATCGACCGATCTTCCCTTCAATGCGGCATGGAGACGGTCCACGCCGTCCAGCGTCGCAAGGTCGGCCTGGACCGTCTCGACCTCGGCGCCCAGCTTGCGCAGCTCTTCAGCCGCCTGCTCTATTGCCGGATCGTCGGCCGCGATGACGAGGTCGAAGCCATTGACGGCACATTGCTTGGCGAGTTCGAGGCCGATGCCGCTGGAGGCTCCGGTCACGACGGCGAGTTGCGTGTTGTCGGCGCGAGCCATGGGACTGCCCTTTCGATTGACGGTGCCGCCCCGATCAACCGCCCCCGCAAAAGGGAGGTTCCTATTCCGTCCGACTCCTGCCTATCGGTGCAGGGGTTGCGCGGATCTTCAATCGAGACGGCAGCGTCCCGACAAAAAGGGCGCGGCTTTCTCAAAGCCGCGCCCTTTCAACATCGTGCCCGAACCGGCCCGCTCAGACACTGGTCAGCAGGCGGCTCTTTTCCATCGTCACCTGCTCCGTCCTGGCGGTGGCGATCACCGCCTTCTGGAGCTTCTCGAAGGCGCGAACCTCCAACTGCCGCACACGCTCGCGGGAGACATGGAAGGTCTGGCTAAGTTCCTCCAGCGTCAGCGGCTCGTCGCGCAGGCGACGGGCGACCAGGATCTTGCGCTCGCGCTCATCCAGCACGCCCAGACCCAGCTTCAGGAACTGCTGGCGCCGGCGGCGCTCTTCGGAGTCGGCAAGGGTCGTCTCCTGGTCCGGCCGGTCATCGGCCAGCAGATCCTGCCACTCGGCATCGCCATCCTCCGACAGGCCGACGTTCAAAGATCGGTCGTTGCCCAGGCGGCGGTTCATCTCCACCACCTCGGCCTTCGACACGTTCAGTTCGGTGGCGATGCTCTCCACCGCTTCCGGCGACAGGTCGCCGCTCTCCAGTTCCTGCATGCGTGCCTTGAGGCGGCGCAGGCTGAAGAACAGCTTCTTCTGTCCGGCAGTGGTGCCGATCTTCACCAGCGACCAGTTGTGCAGGACATACTCCTGGATTGCGGCACGCACCCACCAGGAGGCATAGGTGGCGAAGCGGAACCCCTTGCCGGGATCGAACTTCTGCGCCGCCTGCATAACGCCGACATTGCCCTCCGCCACCAGATCGGCCAGCGGCAGGCCATAGCCGAGATAGCCGCGCGCCATCTTGACGACAAGCCGCAGGTGGCTGCCGACCAGCTTGTCGAGTGCCGTCGGATCCTGATGATCGTGCCAGCGGACTGCCAGATCATGTTCCTGTTCCGGCGTCAGATACTGATACTTGCGGGCGTCCTGCAGATAGAGCTGCATCGGCTCGGCGGAGCGGGGCTCGGCAGGACGGGTTTGGGCAGTGGTGGTTTGAGAGGTGGCGGTCTGGGTCGTGCGGGTTTCAGCGTTTCGCTGCATGGTGTCTCTTTTTCTCCCATCCGACGGGAGCGGCGCCACGGGCAATGGCCCCGGCGTTGTTCGGGTCGGTCCTGTTGAAAGGTCGATTTTTGGTTCGTTGCGTTGCCGGCATTCGACGCTGCCGGACGGCGTGCACCGGGCCTCGGTGCTGGAGCGGTCAGAGAAGGGGTCCTCTCCAGCCCCGCGGGCGGCGCCGCAACCGGGGAAGGAGGTCGCAGCAGCCGGCACGCCACAGGGCCGGAGAGGAGCGGCTGGGTCACGCGATCAGCGCGACCGAACCAGGGGAAACGTAAGGATCATCGGGGCGAAAGCCATTCTGTCGAAGCTGGCGCCATTGGCGGCGCAACAGACTCTATATAGGAATTTTCACAACGCATAAAAGGGGCGCCCAGGCGAATTTTCCTGGCACCCCAGCTTAAGATTGGTTCCCGCGCCTGTCTTGGCGGAACGTTTTCGGAGATGGGACACACCACCGCCGCTTTCAACCCCCCTGTCGCAAAATCAGCGATCTTTCGAATTTCGATTGATCTTCATAAGACGATCAACCGATCATCGGTCAGATTATGCAAAAACAGAATCAGGAATGAGATTTCATTAGAAAGTCTAAGCATAGTCTTTGAGTGAAGGTTCCGTGTTATTTTTAGGTTGTCACTTGCAGTCTTACCTCTTCTGCGCTTACCGTCGATCTGTTCCCGGCATCCACCGACCCGAGGCTAGAGCCGACATGCTTGAAGACATCGTGATCGACACCCCTGTCGACCGGCCGCACAATTCCGGCCAGACCTCAGAACGGACGTCCGGCGTTGCGCCGTCCCAGCCTCTGCGCGTCGCGGTGCTGTGGAAAACGCCGAATCTCGGCCTCTATTCGAACGCCCCCTTCGACGACCTGTACAACGGGATCGGGCACAACAACGGCAACCTCGCCTTCGTGCATTCGATCTGCAGCCACATCACCAACCCGGTTAAGCATTTCAGCTGGGGTTCGTCGGCAGAGACGCTGCGGAACAACGCCGACATCATCGTCATTCCGTGCGCCAACCAGTTGGGCCGCCACACCGATTACGGCCAGATGGCGGAGAATCTGGAGAAATCCGGTCTTCCCGTCGTCGCCATCGGCCTCGGCGCCCAGGCGAACAGCTACGAGCACGACATCGAGCTCAGCCCCGGCACGCTGCGCTGGGCGCAGGTGATCGCGGCCTCCAACCCGTCCTCCGCGACCTCGCCCAACATCTACACCCGCGGCGCCTACACCACGGCGCAGCTGGACAAGCTGGGCATCACCGGCTCGCTGCCCGGCGGCTGCCCGTCGCATTTCCTCAACCAGGCGCCCGGCCTGGGCCGGAAGATCCATGCGAACTGGACGGCGCTCGACCTGCCGCGCTCGATCACCGTGGCCGGCGGCCATCAGGCCTGGGTGAAGACGCGGGAAATCGAACATCAGCTGATCGCCCTGATGATGGACCCCATCGCCCCGGGCCAGTACATCGTCCAGTCGATGGGCGAGATGATCCGTGCCTCGCGCGGGCTGTTCGACAGCATCGACCCGCATGCGTTGAAGGAAATCCACCGCCACACGGTCCCGCATTACTCCTTCGAGGAGTTCAAGGCCTGGTGCCGGAACTATATGCGCTCCTACTATGACGTGCCGGCCTGGATGGACACTCTGCGCCAGCAGGATCTGACCATCGGCTGCCGCTATCACGGCGTCGCCCTGGCGATCCAGGCGGAGCGGATGGGCCTGACGGTCACCATCGATTCCCGCACGCGCGAGCTTTGCGAGAACACCGGCGTGCCCTATGCCGATGCCGCCGACCTGACGATGCCCCTGACCCGCAGCCGCTTGAAATCGCTGATCAATTTCGATCCGGATTCCTATGACCGCCACCGTGCCGAGTCGGCCGCCCGCTATCTGGACTTCCTCGTCGCCAACCGGTTGCAACCGGCGCCCTTCCTGAAGTCCATAGCGAACGGCAAGTGATGCTGAAGGCCGCCATGCTCCGCCGGACCGCAGCGCTGGCGCTCACGCTGAGCATGATCACCGCCCCGGCCCACGCGCTGACCATCAGAAAGCTGAGGGATCCGGAGACGGTCACCTCCTGGCAACGCGACGCCTGCGCCGAAAGCGACGCGCCGGACACTCCGGCGCGCGCCTTCCGGGATGCCGGCGGCACGGTGCATCTGATCGCCTCCCATTCCACCGCAAGGGCGCTGACCGGCCCGTCGCTGGATGCCGTCCGACCGAACTGCGCGGTGATCTTCCAGGGCCATGGGCAGGACGACCCGCGCCTGCATGACGACCGCAGCTGGATCTCGTCCTTCTACACGCCCGATGGCAGCACGGTCTTTGCGCTGGTCAGCAACGAGTTCCATGCGCAGAAGCGGCGGGCGCTCTGCCCATCCGGTGAGTACATGCGCTGCTGGCGCAACAGCATCACCGCGGCGGTTTCCAGCGACGGCGGCGCAAGCTTCCGTCTGAGCGCCGCCCCGCCCAACCACACCGTCGCGACGCTGCCCTATCCCTACAGCGGCGATGTCGGCCAGCGCACCGGCTATTTCGCGCCCAGCAACATCGTCCGCAACGGCGACCACTGGTACGCTTTCCTGTGGGCCGAGCGGTTCGGTGCGCAACAGCGCGGCGCCTGCCTGATGCGCACCGACACCCTCGCCGATCCGCAAAGCTGGCGCGGGTGGGACGGCAAATCCTATTCAGTCCGCTTCGTGCGGGACGGCCAGAGCGGCGACGCGCCGGAGAATCATGTCTGCGCCCCGGTCGCTCCCGGCGTGTTGCAGGGCACTGTGCGCAGCATCGTCCGTCACCGCGCCAGCGGCCTGTTCATCGCCACTGTGGCGATGACCCGTGACGGCCGCACCGGCATCTGGACCACCACCTCCACCGATCTGGTCAATTGGTCGAAACCGGAGCTTCTATGGGCCGCACCCCTGCTGTTCCGCTACGGCTGCGGCGATGCAGCGGCCTTCGACTACCCGGCTCTGCTCGATCCGGACAGCCAGAGCCGCAATTTCGAGGATGTCGGCAAGACCGCCTACGTCTACATGACGCGGCTCAACCTCGACAAATGCAGGATCACCTGGAACCGCGACCTCGTGCGCATACGGGTGGAAATCGACGGAGGCTGATTGCCCGGCGGCGGTAAAGGTGCAGCGCTCAAAGCCGCCAGGCCTTGAAACCTGACAAATAACCGTTGCCCACCGCTTGTATACGCCCGATGTCTCGCATGGCCCCTAAAACGAGGAGTGGCGCCATGCCGGACAACGATCCCTTCGACCTCCAGCGCTTCGTCAAGGCTCAGGACCCGGTCTTCGAGACCGTGCTGACGGAATTGCGCGACGGTCGTAAGCGCAGCCATTGGATGTGGTTCATCTTCCCGCAGCTGCGCGACCTCGGCCGTTCGGCCACCGCCCAATTCTACGGCATCGCCGGCCTGGACGAGGCGCGGGCCTATCTGGCGCATCCCGTCCTGGGCAGCCGGCTGGCACAGACGACCGAGACCGTTCTGGCCGTGCAGGGGCGGACGCTTCATGAGATCCTCGGCTCACCCGACGACCTGAAGTTCCGCTCCTCCATGACCCTGTTCGCCCAGGCGGCGGCAGAGGGCGGCCCCCTCTACCGCAAGGCGCTCGACCGGTTCTGCGACGGCCGGCCGGACGATGCGACCTTGAAGCTGCTCGCCTGACGGGCGGCCGTCAGGCCAGCAGTTCGCCGAGAGCCAGTCCACGCTCCCGCCCCAGACTGTCCAGCATCGCCAGCGTGGCGCCGTCCAGCGGGATGCCGTCGGCCAGCCGCTGCCGGCGGGTGCGGGCCTCCGGCTCGCCCGGCATCTGGATGGCGTCGGCCCCCGGCACCGTGGGCGTGTCGCGGACATAAGCCACCAGATCGTCGAGATCGGCGGCCCACTGCGCGTTGCCGCCGCGCGCCGGGTCGAAGACGATGGCGAACATGTTGTTCATCACCCGGCCTGAATCCTGGTTGGACGGCGTCCCCGGCATCGCCGAGGCCAGCGCCCCCGCCAGCACGTCGCACATCAGCGCCAGCCCGAAGCCCTTGTGCCCACCCAGCGGCAGCAGGGCGCCGGACGGATCCTGGAACATCACGCCGGGATCGCGCGTGGGATCGCCCTGCTGGTCGAGCAGCAGGCCCGGCGCCATCTCCTGCCCCTTGCCCATGGCGACCCGGCATTTGCCGACAGCGACGGCGCTGGTGGCGAAATCCAGGATCAAGGCCGGTGTCGCCTGTGTGGACGGGACCGCGATGCAGATCGGGTTGGTGCCCAGTCGCGGCCGGGTGCCGTCATGCGGCGCCACCGCCGGACGGGTGACGACATTGACGAAGGCGAGCATCACCATCCCGGCATCGCTGCACTGCTCGCCATAGGAGCCGACCCGGCCGATGTGGTGGCTGTCACGCAGGGACAGCACCGCCAACCCGTCCTGACGCGCCTGTTCGATGGCAAGCTCCGTTGCCTCGCGCGCGATCACCTGCCCATAGCCGCTGCCGCCGCCGACCGCCAGGAAGGGGCCGGAGCGGCCGATCACCGTCGCATGCCGGTTGGGCCGCAGCAGCCCGGCGGCAATCGCCGGCATGTACATCGCCAGCATGCCGATACCGTGGCTGTCGTGCCCGCGCAGGTTGGCCTCGACCAGATGGTCGGCGACGACCGCCGCCTCCGAAGCCTCGCTTTCTGCCGCCTGCAACAGACGCCGCGCCGCCTCCGCCAGCCTCTCCGCCCGGACCGACCGCAATCCGGTGCCATAGACGCCGGCAGTGAAGGATGCCGCCGTGGCGAAGGGATCCTTGTGTGTTTCCGTCATCGTCTGCCTTCCCGTTCGATGGGCCCTATTTGGTTGCCGGTCCCGCGGCGGGGCAAGGGCTGAATTACGGTCGAAAGACAAAGGGGCGGATCCGGGCGGTCTGAACCGCCGGAAATCCGCCCCGCTTCAGCCGCTAAGACCATCCGGTCAGGCGGCGTTGACCTCCGCCACGAAGCGCCGGACTTCGTCCTTCAGCCGCTCGGACTGCTCCGAGACGCTCTCGACGCTGGTGGAGACGAGGCGCATCCGCTCGCTCGTGGTGGTCATGGTGGACGACAGCGAACCGACGCTGCTGGTGACGCGGCGGGAGTTGTCGGCGGCGGCGCGGGCGTTGGCGAAGATCTGGTGTGTCGCCGCCTCCTGCTGCTGCACGGCCGACGCCACCTCGCCGTTCAGCGCGCTGAGGTTGGTGATCAGGCTGGCGATGCTTTCGATGGCACCGATGGCGTTCGCGGTCGCCGCCCGGATCGCGCCCACCTGCGACTGGATGTCCTCGGTGGCCTTCGCCGTCTGGGTGGCGAGGCTCTTCACCTCGCTCGCCACCACGGCGAAGCCCTTTCCGGCCTCGCCGGCGCGCGCCGCCTCGATGGTGGCGTTCAGCGCCAGCAGGTTGGTCTGGCCGGCAATCGAGTTGATCAGCTCCACCACCGCGCCGATCTGCTCGGCGGCCGACGCGAGGCCGGTGACGATCCCGGTGGTGTTGGAAGTCTCCGTCACCGCGCGGGACGCTGTCTGGGCGGCGCTTTCCACCTGACGGCTGATCGCAGCGATGGAGCCGCGCAGTTCCTCGCTGGCCTGGGCGGCGGACTCGACGCTGTCGGAGGCTCCCTGCGCGGCACCGGCGGCGGCATGCGCCTCGTCGGTCGTGCTGGCGGCGTCGTTGGTCAGGGCGGCGGTGCGCTCGTGCAAGGCCACGGTGGTGGTGCTGAGCGTCGCCACGACCTCGTCCATCGCGCGGGCGAACTCGGCGGCACGGACGGACAGGCGCTCACGCTGAAGATCGCGGGCGGCACGCTCCAGGTCGGCACGCTGGCTCTCGTCGCGGGCGCCCTGCAGGGTGGTGGCGAGCCCGGCGACGGCGCGGGCCATGTCGCCGATCTCGTCGGGCCGGTCGGCATGGGGCACAGAGACGGTCAGGTCGCCGCCGCCGATGCGGCCCAGCACGTCACGGATCGCCAGCAGCGGACGCGACATCCCGCGCGACACCCAGATGCCGATGCCGACGCTGATCGCCAGCAGCAGCAGCGAAACCTCGAGCTCGCGCCAGACACGGGCGCGGAATTCCGCATCGACGTCGTCGGTGTAGACGCCGGTGCCGACCATCCACTGCCAGGGCTGGTAGCCGGCGGCATAGGCGATCTTCGGGGTTGGATCGGCGTCGTCGGTGCGCTTGTGGCGGAAGGCGACGAAACCGCCACCGGCCTTGGCCGCCTCGGTCATCTGCACGTTGAACGGGACGCCGTCGGGGTCCTTCAGGTTCAGCAGATTCTTGCCCTCGACCTGCGGACGCAGGCCATGGACCAGGCTGACGCCCGCATAGTCGTAGACGAAGAAATACTCGCCGTTGCCGTAGCGCATGGCGCGTACGGCGTCACGGGCACGCTCCTGCGCCTCCGCACGCGGCAGCTTGCCGGACTTCTCCTGTTCGCCATAGAGCGCGATGACGGATGCCGCCGCATCGACCATCTCCTTGACCTTGGCCTTGCGCTGCTCGATCAGGTTCGTGCGCGTTCCCGTCAGGTGAACGGTGGCCCCGGCGAGCGTGCTGAGCAGCGCCACACCGAACACCAGCAGCATGAGCCGCGTACCAATCTTGAGCTTCATCGCCCTTCTCCTCACTCCTGATCCACGCGGCATCGCGCGGCATCCACGCATCGATTTTCGATTGTTCGACTGACCGGTTCTCCAGTCAGGCCGGGCAGCAGGCCCCGGCTTTTGCCTCCAGTGGAGACACCAGCGGGTCGCACCGCCACCATCCCGGCCCGCCCGGTGGGGCGGACAGGCGGGTGAAGTCCACGACCTCGCAATTTCCCAACTCGACACCCGGCCGCCCGGCGAGCCGGTGCAGCAGAATGCGGGCCACTCCCTTGCTGCCGACCAGCAGCGGCCGGTGCTTCAGCAGACCGGTGGGGCCGTTGGCCAGTTCGTCGACGCCATCCAGGACACGGGCGGCGAAGGCGCCTTCGCTCTCCCCTCCCGGCGGCGTCTCCCCGGCGGCGAACCAGGGGCGGGTCAGCTCGATCGGCAGGCCGTTCCACGCGCCCAGACTGCGCTCGCGCAGCCAGTCCCTTCTCAGAAGCGGAACGCCCAGCGTCTCGGCGAACACCGCGCCGGTCACGGCGGTGCGGTCCAGCGGACCGGCGATCACCAGACCGCAGGTCTGGCCGGACCGGCGGAACCGCTCCGCCGCGTGCCGGGCCTGTTCGATCCCACGCTCGGTCAAGGGAATGTCCCGGTCGCCGCCGCACCGCACGCCGCGCCGGTTGTCGTCCGTCTCGCCATGGCGCACGAAGTGGAAGCCGTTCGTCATCGCCGGCCCCCTCACCGGAACAGGATGCGGGCGGCGCCCGCGGTCCAGCCGATGGTGCTTTCCAGCGGCAGGGTGTGTGGGGCCGACATCCAGCGGGCGAGGGCGTCGATATGCAGAGGATCGCTCAGCGTCGGGGTATGGCCGACATCCGGCACATGCAGGACGCTCACCCCCGACTTGCCGATCATCCGGGCGATGGTCGCCTCCTGCAGGGCGTCGCTCATCATGCCGTGCACCAGCAGCACCGGGCAGTCGATGCGCTGCCAGTCGTCCCACTGGTCGTGGTCCTTGATGGCGCCGTCGCGATAGCATTGCAGCGCCCGGATGTCATGGCGGTAGACCCGGCCGCCATTTTCCTCAGACCAGCGGGTCTGGTGGAAGCTGTTGTGCAGGAGAACGGTGTCGTCCACCGGCCCGTCATTCTTCTGGGCCGCTCCGGTGCGGTGGAACAGCTGGGCCGGATGGCGGAAGACATAGTGGCGGGCGACGGATTCGGCGCGGCGGCGGCGCCGTTCGGTCGGGATGAAGGGGCCGATGTCGTTGAGAATAAGGCGGTCGACCAGTTCCGGAGCCTCTGCCGCCACCCGCATCGCCACGCTGCCGCCAAGCGAGGAGCCCAGCAGGGTGACCGGGCCCAACTGCTTGTGGCGGATCAGGGCCAGCACCTGGGCGACGGTTCCGTTGAAGCTGTAGTCCGACTGGTCGGCGAGCCAGCCGCTGCGGCCGCGCCCGGCCCAATCGAGGCACAGCACATGGTAGCGGTGCGACAGGGCGCGGGCGACATAGTCGAAGCGCCGGGCGGAATTCGCGATACCCCCCAGGCATATCAGCGCCGGATTCTGCGGGCTGCCCCATTCCGTGTAGGCGAGGCGGATGGTGTAGTCGCTGCGCAGCCGCTCCACCGTGCCGAGTTGCAGTGCCGCGCTGTGGGTGTAATCGAAATGGCGCAGGCGATGGCCGGCACCGATCAGCGGTTCGACCACCCGCATGATGGTTTCATAGTTCTTCCAGGTCATCTCCTCGACGGATCCGATCCCAAGCGCTTCCAGGGTGACGCGCAGGGTTTCCATCGCGCGGTCGTGGCGGCCATGGGCAGGAAGGATGTCCCCGGCGAAGGAGGGGCAGGGCATGGTCAGAACAGGCTCCACGAGCATCTGGTCAGGCATGGGCGTCGAAGCCTCCGTGATCGATGGGTGTGGGGGCGATGGGCAAAAAGCCGTCGATGCCGGCGACATCGACGCGTGACATACGGTGCTGGGGGTGGCCGGAAAGATCATCGGGCAGCCTCTCCCGCTGCCGGCGAAGCGGACGGAACCAGCAGGAAGACAACGCAGAAGGCCGTGCCGCACAGCATGCCGAGCACGCCGAGAGCCACGAGCGCAGCCTGAATCCCGAAACGGTCGGCAAGCACCGCGGCCAGCAGCGGGCCGATCACCGAACCGCCGCGCTCCAGCAGGCGATAGACCCCGAAGACGGTGGAATCGCCCATGCTGACACAGTCCGCGCGGCAGACCTCCGGGACCAGGGCCAGCTGGGTCGCATTGTTGAAAGCGTGGGCGACACCGAGAGCCGCGATGCCGATCAGGATCCCGGCGACGCCCTGCTCCTGCAGGATCGCCAGGGTGCCTGCCCCGCCGATCAGCCCGCCAAACCCGGCGAACAGGGCGTGGCGGCCGGTACGGTCGGCAATCCCAGACACCCAGGGGCCGAGCAGGACGATGATCAGGCCGTAGGTCATCATCAGACGGCCGATCCCGGCCGGCGTCTCGCCCGCCGCATGCAGGGACACCGGGACGAGATAGAAGAGGTATCCGGTCAGCATCAGCTTCGTCGGTACCGATGAAAACAGCAGCAATGCCACGAATCGCGGATTGGAAAGCAGTGATACCGCGTCTCCAATACGGAAGGGGCGCCGTTGCATCCTCTCCAGCCGGTCCGCCGGCAGAAGCGTCACCGCTGCAGCCGCAGCCAGCGCCAGCAGGGCCGAAACCACGAAGGTGGCGCGGTAGCCGAACTGGTCGGCCAGGATGCCGCCCAACGGCGCGCCGCACAGTCCGGCGACGATCACCGCGGCGACGAATTGCGCCATGCCCCGCGCGCGCCGGTCCGCCGGTGTGTGGCGGGCGACGAAGCCCTGCGCGCCGATGAACATCACCGCATAGCCGAGCGCGCAGGCCCCGCGCCACAGCAGCAGTTCCACCATAGACCCGGCCATGGCCGTCCCGATGAATCCCGCCACCGCCGGCAGGGTGCCGAGCAAAAGCGTGCGGCGACTGCCGAACCGGTCGGCCCAATGGCCGGCGAAGGGCGTGAAGACGGCGACCAGAGCCATGAACAGCCCGATCGGCAGCCCCATCATCACCGTCTCGGACAGGCCGGGAACCGGGGTATAGAGTTCGCGGGCATAAAGCGGCAGGAAGGATCGCGACAGTTCCTCCGCCAGCATGAAAAGGAACAGGGGGGCACGCATGCGGCCCACCGCCGATACCGGCTCCGCATTCCCGCGACCCGGGCGGGTGGCGAGCAGGAGCAATCCTTCGAACATAAGAAGAAGGCAGACGACCAGCAGTACGGCAGCATCATAGAAGAAGCCGGGCACCGCCTCGGCCGGCAGCCGACCCGCGAGCCCCGGCAAAGTCATGGCACAGAAGGCAAGCATGGCCGCTGCCACCACCGCTAGCCCCCGCAAGGGCGTGGCTCCGGCAAAGCGGGAGAAAGAAGGCAGCAGCAGGCCGGCTGACCACAGGACCCACGGAATCGCCGCGGCCAGGATCGCCATATGGTTGCGTGCGGAATCGAACGGAATCCGCACAGCAGAAAAGGCGGAACTGGCCGCACCGTTTCCATAAAATTTTGCATAAATCAGACAAGAAAACAGTATGATTCCAATCATCGCCAGAACAGGCAGAATCATGTGCGGTCGTGTGATTGATTTCGATTGCATTGTTAGCTCCAGACACACAACCGCTGCGCAGAAGTGCTTCGGAGGCTAATTCCTAACTCCAAAGAATTGGTAAATCGAAATTGCTTCGGAAATAAAAATTCTAGATCCCGAATGTCATACCAGGGTATGATTTTTGTTGGCAGTACGGATACTGGAAATATTCAGACAAATGCAATAACACGTCTCTCGATACATATTTCAGATACGGTTTTTATACCGATCTCAATATTTTCTGGCGGAACAGACAACCGATACCAAGCGATCCGCGATGCTGGATAACGGAATACACACGTTGGTTGCAGCGCAGCGAAGATTGAGCTTTGCTATTTCGAATTGGAATCGCTTTTCGATTTTCACACAAAATGAGAGTGAGATCGCGAAGTCACACCTCGCTTCTTCGCCCTTTCCGGGAAAAAATTGAAAAATCGCCATCCATAGGAGGTGCTTATCTCCCCTCCGGCCCCATGCCTCGAGAATGGGACCGCTCCGCGGCGCTTCGCCACATCGCAAATGCAACTGATTCGCATCATTGTCGGGTCAGCGGCCCTCGCCGCCGATGCGCACGTCCTTTCCGGCGTGCCGCCCACAGGTGTGTCACCATGATTCCGCCGCTACCCGGCTCCGCCCACGCCGCTCCTCCCTCCCTCGCCAGCCATCAGGCTTCCGGTCTGACGCCCGGCACCAGTTCCGATCCCCCCATCGGTGCCGATTGCTGCCGTCTCGGCGCGTTGCACAAGGGCCAGCGCGCAGTGGTGACCGGGCTGGACGAATCCGCCGTCGCAACCCCGCTGCCGCCTGGCGAACTGGAACGCCGCATGATCGAGATGGGCCTGATCGAAGGCGCCTGCGTGGAAATCCTGCATGAGGGATTCCCCGGCGCCGATCCGCTTGCCGTGCGCATCAACGACCACACCCTGGCCCTGCGCCGGGCGGAGGCGCACGCCGTCCTGGTGACGCTCGGCTGAGCCGTCACCTCCTCTTCCTGCGGAAAGGTTTCCGCGATGTCCGATACCGTTCTATCCAGCCCGGCCTTCATGGGCGTCCCGCCGCGCATCGCCCTGGTCGGAAATCCCAATTGCGGCAAGACCGCTCTGTTCAACGCGCTGACCGGTGCCCGCCAGAAGGTGGCGAACTATCCCGGCGTGACGGTCGAGCGCAAGATCGGCGAGTTTCTCAGCCCAGCCGGCACCCGCGTGCAACTCGTCGACCTGCCCGGAACCTACAGCCTGCGCGCCCGCTCCCCCGACGAGGAGGTGACACGCGACGTCGTGCTGGGCCGCTTCCAGCACGAGGCCCCGCCGGACGTGATGGTCTGCGTCGCCGACGCCACCAACCTGCGCCTGCATCTGCGGCTGGTGCTTGAGCTGAAGAAGCTCGGCCGGCCGATCATTCTCGCGCTCAATATGATGGACGTGGCGGAGGCGAGGGGATGCCGCGTCGATGCGGCGGCCCTGTCGGCGGCGCTGGGCGTGCCAGTGGTGCCGACGGTGGCGATCAAGCGCACCGGCGTGGTCGGGCTGCTCGACCAGATCGACCGCAGCATGGTTGCGATGACCGTCACGCCGGCCCACTCCCCAAGCAACGCTCCCGGCCCCCTCCCCTGCGGCTGGAGCGAACCCTCCGCCCTCGACCTCCGAGCCTATCATCAGCAGGTCGAAACCATCCTGGCCACCGCACTGCGCGATGCCGGCCGGCCGTCGCTCGCCACCCGCCGCATCGACGCCGCCCTGCTGCATCCGGCCATCGGCCTGCCCTTCCTGTTCCTGGTGCTGTTCTTGATGTTCCAGGCGGTGTTCGCCTGGGCCGCCGTGCCGATGGACATGATCGACAAGGGGCTGGGCTGGGTTCAGGCCGCCGCTGGAGCGGCGCTGCCAGACGGCTTGCTGAAAAGCCTGCTGACCGACGGCATCATCGCTGGCGTGGGCAGCGTGGTGATCTTCCTGCCGCAGATCCTGGTGTTGTTCTTCTTTATCCTGATGCTGGAATCCACCGGCTACATGGCACGGGCGGCCTTCCTGCTCGACCGGTTGATGGGCGGGGTCGGGCTGCATGGCCGGGCCTTCATTCCGCTGCTGTCCAGCTTCGCCTGCGCCGTCCCCGGCATCATGGCGGCCCGCACCATCGAGAACCGTGCAGACCGGCTGGCCACCATCATGATCGCCCCACTGATGACCTGCTCGGCCCGGCTGCCGGTCTATACGCTGATCATCGCCGCCTTCGTCCCCGACCGGACCGTGGCGGGCGGCATGATCGGCCTGCAGGGACTGGTGATGTTCACCCTCTATGCCGCCGGCATCCTGTCGGCGCTGGCGGCGGCCTTCGTGCTGAAGCGTACGATCTTCAAGGGTGCGCGCGAACCGCTGCTGATGGAACTGCCTTCCTACCGCCTGCCCAGCCCGCGCGACATACTGCTGGGACTGCTTGAGCGGGCGCGCATTTTCCTGGCCCGCGCCGGCACGGTGATCTTCGCCATCATGATCCTGCTGTGGTTCCTCGGCAGCTTCCCGGCGGCGCCCGATGGAGCGACCGGACCGGCCATCGACTACAGCTTCGCCGGGATGCTCGGCCATGCGCTGGCCCCGCTTCTCGCCCCCATCGGCTTCACCTGGCAGATTGCCATCGCCCTGGTGCCGGGCATGGCGGCACGCGAGGTGGCGGTGGCGGCACTCGGCACGGTCTATGCGTTGAGCGAGACGGGCGACGCGCTCTCCGGCTCGCTGGCCGGCGTGCTGGCGGCGGACTGGAGCCTGCCGACGGCGCTGTCGCTGCTGGCATGGTTCGTGTTCGCCCCGCAATGCGTCTCCACCCTGTCGGTGGTGAAGCGGGAGACCAACAGCTGGTTCTGGATGCTGGTGATGATCGTCTACATGACGGCGCTCGCCTATGGCGCCGCCTTCGTCACCTTCCACCTCTCCAGCGCCTTGCTGGGAGGATGAGCCATGATGGAAAGCCTGCCCGAGAACATCCTTGTCGGCCTGATCGTCGCAGCCGCCTTCGCCTGGGTGGCATGGGCCATCCTGCTGCCCGCCCCCTTGCGCAACCGCCTGCGCCGGTTGGCCGGGCGGCCGGCTCCCTCGCAGGCGGGCGGCTGCTCCGGCGGCTGTTGCGGCTGCGAGGCGGCGGGACCGAAACGCGGCAAGCGCTGCTGACGGTCCCGCCGCATCGTCACCAGCCGGTCGGGCAGGACCGGCAGCCGGTCATCAGCGCGTCCTGGAAGATGGCGAAGCGCAGCTTGGCTCCGTCCATGTTAGCGCCGGACAGGTTGGACAAGGCCATCTTCGCCTCCTGAAGGTTGGCCCCCTCCAGGCTGGCGCCGGCAAGATTGATCTTGTCGGCGCGGATCGCCTCCAGATTGGCGGCGGTCAGGTCGCTGCCGGTGAAATCGGCACCGGTGGCACGGGCGAATTCGAGGTTGGCGCCCCTCAGCCGCGCACCGGACAGGCGCGCCCCCTGAAGGAAGGCGGTGCGCAGGTCTGCACCGTCCAGAATGGCGCCGGTCAGATCGGCCCCGCGCAGGTCCGCCTTGCGCAGGTCCGCCCGCATCAGGTTGGCCCCATGCAGATCGGCTCCGGCCAGCGACAGTCCGCGCAGATTGCGATGCCGCAGATCCAGGTTGGGGCAGACGATGCGGGGGCCGAGCGTGCATCCGTCGACGACGCTCGCCCGCTCTTCCTCACCACCGCCGACCGGCAGCGCGGCCTCCTCGACGGCTGCCGGGATCGCCGCCGTCTCCATCTCCGCCGCCAGCACGGCGGGGGCAGGCGCCGCAAGGCAGACGGCCAGGGCGTTCAGAGCCAGGATCCGACAGAGTTTTCTCGGCAGCACGGCTTTGCTGTGCGACGTCATGATGATGCCTCCGATGAAAAGGACCGGGGCGGCAACCGCCCCGGCGCTCCATGCTCCGGTTTCGCGGAGCCGGTCACTTGCTGCTGGAGACCTTCACGTCGGCCAGCTTGAACACCCAGAAGGAACCGCCCTGGGTCACGCGGGTGGTCAGGTCGGCCAGGTCGCCGCCCCACAGCGGCACCGCGCCGCCATAGCCGGTGGTGATGCCGACATACTGCACCCCGTCCTGCTCCCAGGTGATCGGGGAGGAGACGATCCCCGACCCGGTCTGGAAGTGCCACAGCTCCTGTCCGGACTTGGCATCGAAGGCCTTGACGAAGCCGTCGCCGGTGCCGGTGAAGACCAGATTGCCGGCGGTCGCCAGCGTGCCGGCCCACAGCGGCAATTCCTCCTTGTGCTCCCAGACGATCTTGCCGGTCTTCGGATCCAGCGCCCGCAGGCTGCCGACATGATCGTCGAACATCTTGTGGATGCGGAACCCCATGCCGAGATAGGCCGAGCCGGGGTTGTAGCCGACATGCTCGGTCCAGTAATCCTCCTTCCAATGGTTGGCGGCGATGTAGAACAGCTTGGTGTCCTCGCTGTAGGACATCGGGTTCCAGTTCTTGCCGCCCAGGAACGGCGGCGACACCTCGACCGGCTTGCCGCGCTTCTCGCCTTCGGCCGGCAGCGGCGGGCGCTGGCCCTCATTCTCGATCGGACGGCCGGTCTTCAGGTCGATGCCCTTGGCCCAGGTGATGCCGTCGACGAAGGGATAGGCCGCCAGCACGCTGTTGGGCTTGTTCGCCTCGCCGCCGGCCGTCGCCAGCTTGGTCCGGTCGGTGACATAGAAGAAGCCGTTGCGGTCGGCATGCGCCGTCGCCTTGACCGTCTTGCCCGATGCGTCGGTGTAGTCGAACAGCACCAGCTCGTTGTTGCCGGAGAAGTCCCAGGTGTCGTTCGGCGTGTGCTGGTAGAAGCCCTTCAGCTCGCCGGTGGTCGGATCGACATAAGCCTGGCCGGACGTGTAGAGGCTGTCTCCCGGCCAGCGGGCCCAGCCGTTCCAAGGCGCCGGGTTGCCGGTGCCGATGACGATGGTGTTGGTTTCCACATCGAAGGTGGCGCTCTGCCAGGGCGCGCCGCCGCCATGGTTCCAGGCCTCCACCAGATTGCCGTCCTTGTCGCGCGGCCAGGAGGGGGCCTTGTCGCTGCCGGTGATCGTGCTGTCCTTGCCGTTCAGCCGGCCCATATGGCCCTCGACCAGCGGACGCATCCATATCTCGTCGCCGGTGTCGGGATCGCGGGCGAACAGCCGTCCGACCACGCCGAATTCGTCGCCCGACGACCCGTGGATCAGCAGCACCTTGCCGGTCTTCTGGTCCTTCACGATGGTCGGCGCGCCGGTCATGGTGTAGCCGACCTTGTGATCGGCGAACTTCTTCTTCCAGACGACCTTGCCGGTGTCCTTGTTCAGCGCGACGACGGAGGCGTCGAGCGTGCCGAAGAACACCTTGTCGCCATAGATCGCAGCGCCGCGGTTCACCACGTCGCAGCAGGGCCGGATATCGTCGGGCAGCCGGTGGGAATAGCTCCACAGCCGCTTGCCGGTCTTGGCGTCCAGCGCGAACATACGAGAATAGGAGCCGGTGACGTAGATCACCCCGTCATGGACCAGCGCCTGGGTTTCCTGCCCGCGCTGCTTCTCGTCGCCGAAGGAGAAGGACCAGGCGGGGACCAGACGCGACACGCTTTCGGTGTTGATCTGCTTCAGGGTGCTGAAACGCTTGCCTTCCACCCCCATCCCGTACATCAGCACGTCGCCGGGATTCTTGGCATCGTTGACGATGGCATCCCAGGTGACGTCGGAGGCCAGCGCCGGACCGGCAGGCGCCGCAGCCAGGAACAGTGCGGCGGCCACGGCCGCGATCCCGGCCAGACAGGTCCCGCGGAAGCGGCGGCGCGGCTTGCCGCCGGTGGCGGCCGCAATCGTGCTGTAGGACGAAAGTGTCATGCGTTTCCCCCGATGATTGGCCGCGAAGCGGCAGTTGCGAACACGGCCTGCGCAGCCGTGTCGGCGAAAGCGTCACGCCGGCTCGATCCCGTTCCTGCGGACGGCGGGAGGCTTTGCCGCCCCCGATAGCGTGATGAGCCGAACGTGACGATGTCGCGCCAGAAAGCCGTTGCTCCCTGAATGGCAGGACCCCTTACAGGCCGGTCTGTGCATCCCGCCCGGCGCACAGCACCATGTCTTGCCGGCTCCAATAGTCTCCCGGCCAGGGCCTTGGTTCCATTCGACAATCCGGGGAAGAATTTCTTGACCCGCACCCATGAAGACATCCCGGATGGAACAGGATTTTTTCCCGCTCGATGCCACGCGCGGCCCGGATCTGCATTTCCACCGCCGCAGGATTGTGCGAAGGGCGGATGGCGCCCGAACCGATGGGTAGGTTAGCATTCCGTCGATGGTCGTATTTCGGAGTGGGCGCCGGTGTCGCTGAGGATGCGCATCCTGGCCCTGATCGGGCTTTTCCTTCTGCTGATGGCGACCGCCGGCGGAGCGGTGATGGTGGCCAATGCCCGCGACGCCGTCCGCGCGGAAATGGCCTCCGCCCTGGAGTTGGGCGGCGCGCTGAGCCTCGCGGTGGCGGAGCGCGGTGACATCCCCGGCGGCATCGCCATGCTGAACGGGTTGGGGCTGCGCCACCTGCGCTTCATCGGGGCCGATGGCCTGCCGAGGCCGGAACCGGCGGAACGACGCGCACCGGATTGGTTCGCCGCGCTGATCGGCGTGGATTTGCAGGAAAGGCAACTGGCGACCGGCAAGCTGCGGTTCGTAGCCGAACCCTGGGACGAGATCGCCGAGGTCTGGGAGGACATGACCGATCTTGCCGCGGCAACGCTGACGGTCGGGCTGTTGCTGATGGGGGCTGCGTATTTGGCGGTCGGACGCGCCCTGGTGCCGCTGGCGCGGCTGGAAGACGGGGTGGAGAGGCTGCGCACCGGCAATTACGCCTTTTCCTTCGATGGCCGCGGCGTGCCCGAACTCGACCGGCTGGGAAGCGGTATCGCCGCGCTGGCCCATGGGCTGGCGTCTGCTGAGGCGGAAAACCGGCGAGCCGGCCAGCGCATCGTCGCAGCGCAGGATGCCGAACGGCGGGAGGTCGCCCGCGAAATCCACGACGAACTCGGCGCCGCCCTCTTCGCGATCAAGGTCGATGCCGGCCGCATCCTGCGCCTGCGGGAGTGTAAGACCGAAGGAGATGCCAACGGCGAAGCCGCCGAGCGTGCCGGCAAGATCCTGGACACCGCGGCGGAGGTCCACCGGCTGAGCCGCCGCATCCTGGCCCGCCTGCGCCCCGCCCTGCTGGACCAGTTGCCGCTGAGCGAGGCGCTGGCCGAACTGGCCGCCGACTGGATGCGGCGCCAGCCCGACGTCGCCCTGACCCTTGCCATCGAACCGGCCACGGCGGTGGCGGAACTTGATGGATGCGACGACGTGCTGCAGCTGACTGTCTACCGGCTGGTGCAGGAATCGTTGCTCAACGCCTTTCGCCATGCCAAACCGTCGGCGGTCGCCGTCAACCTCCGGGTCAATCCCAAGGCGGTCGAGATCGTCGTCGCCGATGACGGCCCCGGCCTGCCGGACTGCGACGAACCGGCAAGGAACGGCTTCGGGATTTCCGGCATGGCGGAACGGGTGCACACTCTGGGCGGCAGCCTGGCGATCGGAACCGCAGAGGGCGGCGGCACCCGTGTGTCGGCCCGCCTGCCCCGGCCGGAACTGTCACCCGCCCTGTCGCCCGCCTCGCCGGCAGCGTTGGAGCGCATGGCGTGACCCACACCATTCTTCTGGTCGACGACCATCCCATCGTCCGGGCCGGCTGCCAGCGCCTGCTGGCCGAAGCGGCGCTCGGCCGCGTGGTGGAGGCGGAGGATGTCGGCAGTGCGCTGACTCTGTGGCGGTCCGAACGGCCGGACGTTGTCGTGCTCGATCTCAACATTCCAGGCGAGGGTGGCGGCATGGCCGTGCTGCGCGCCATCCGGGAGGAAAGCCCGGCGGTGCCCGTCCTGATTTTCAGCATGCATGAGGATCCAGCCATAGCCGCCCGCGCGCTGAAGGCCGGTGCCCGCGGCTATGTCACCAAGAACGACGCACCGGACAGCCTTGCCTCCGCCATCGGCACTGTGCTCGCCGGGCGTATCCATCTGGACAGCGGGCTTGCCCGCGATCTGGCATTGATGAGCCTGTCGCCGCCAGCCGATCCGTTGGCCGCCCTGACCCAGCGGGAGCGGGAGATCCTGGCCCTGGTCGGACGCGGCATGACCGCAGCGGCCATCGCGGAACTGCTGGGGATAAGCCATAAGACGGTGGCCAACAGCTGCACCCAGATCAAGGACAAGCTGGGCGCCGACAGTGCCCGCGCCCTGATCCGCATCGCCATCGACAACGGTCTCGCCGACTGAAGGCCGTCAGCCGCCCTGGGCCAGAGCGCGGCGGAAGGCATCCAGAGTCTCGGCGCTGACATGGTGTTCGATGCCTTCGGCATCGATGCGTGCCGTGTCGGCGCTGACGCCGAGGGAGCGGAGGAAGGCCACCACCGTCCGGTGCCGCTCCCGGCTTTCCTCGGCGATCCGCCGGCCGGCATCGGTCAGGAACACCGCCCGGTAGGGCTTCCGATAGACCAGCCCGTCGGCTGCAAGCCGGTCCAGCATACGGGCGACGGTGGGCTGCGCCACCCCCAGCCTTGCGGCGATGTCCACCTGCCGTGCCTCCTGCCCGCTTTCGATCAGGTCGGCGATCAACTCCACGTAATCCTCCGCCAGGGCGGTACGCTGGGCTTCCCGAGTCTTGCGAAAGCCCTCGGCATGGAGTTCGGCATCGGGAAGGTCCGCATCGCTGTCAGTCACGCCCCACCCGCCCGGAAAAATGTTCGGATGCTGAAAGTATAGCACCTTGCATACTCGTTGTCCCGGTACATACTTGATTGATACCAGTTCGCATCTTGGCCGGGAGTCACGCCGATGTCGGAAGCCGAAGCCGCCGTGCCACCCCACCGGGCCTGGAGATATTCCAGCCCGGACGGGGAGGTCCGCCCGAGCCTGCCGGAGGTCCATGCCTCCGTCGCGGTGCCGCAGGGCGGCCTGTGGCTGCGCCGGCTGCTGGCCTTCGCCGGGCCGGGCTACATGGTGTCGGTCGGCTACATGGACCCCGGCAACTGGGCGACCGACCTCGCCGGCGGATCGCAGTTCGGCTACACGCTGCTGTCGGTCATCATGCTGTCGAACCTGATGGCGATCCTGCTGCAATCGCTGTCGGCCCGGCTGGGCATCGTTACCGGGCGCGATCTGGCGCAGGCCTGCCGCGATCATTACCCGCGCCCGGTCAACCTGATGCTGTGGGTGGCGTGCGAGGCGGCGATCATCGCCTGTGACCTTGCCGAGGTCATCGGCACCGCCATCGCGCTGAACCTGCTGTTCGGCATTCCGCTGATCGGCGGCGCGCTGATCACGGCGCTCGACGCCTTCCTGGTGCTATTGCTGATGCAGCGTGGCTTCCGCTATCTGGAGGCCTTCGTGGTGGCCCTGCTGACGGTCATCGCCGGCTGCTTCCTGGTGCAGATCGTCGCCGCAGCCCCGCCGGTGGCCGCCGTGCTGCATGGCTTCGTGCCGACGACCCAGGTGGTGACCAACCCCGGCATGCTCTATGTCGCCATCGGCATCCTGGGGGCGACGGTGATGCCGCACAATCTCTACCTCCACTCCTCCATCGTGCAGACGCGGGCCTATCCGCGCACGGACGAGGGGCGGCGCGACGCCATCACCTGGGCCACCGTCGACAGCACCATCGCGCTGATGCTGGCCCTGTTCGTCAATGCGGCCATCCTGATCCTGGCGGCAGCCGTCTTCCATGGCAGCGGCCATACCGAGGTCGCGGAGATCGGCGAAGCGTTCGAACTGCTGTCGCCCCTGCTGGGTTTGGGCATCGCCTCGACCCTGTTCGCGGTGGCTCTGCTGGCATCGGGCCTCAATTCAACCGTCACGGCGACGCTGGCCGGACAGATCGTGATGGAAGGCTTTTTGCGCCTGCGGCTGCCGCACTGGATGCGCCGGCTGCTGACCCGCGGGCTCGCCATCATCCCGGTGGTGGCGGTGACGGCACTCTATGGCGAAAGCGGCACGGCCCAGTTGCTGGTGTTCAGCCAAGTGGTGCTGTCGATGCAGCTTCCCTTTGCGGTCATCCCACTGGTCCGCTTCGTCACCGACCGCGGCAAGATGGGCCGCTTCGTCGTTCCCGGCTGGGTCGCCGGGCTGTCCTGGGTCGTCGCCGGCCTGATAGTCGTTTTGAATCTGAAGCTGCTGTATGACACCGTTCTGGGCTGAGCGCTGTTGTGCATCGGGTGGGACGCGTTGTGTGAAAGACTGTCCCAAACGGTTGCGCATCGCCGCGGAGGATCGGACATGACCATCGGCCGTCAGCGAATGATGTGGGCTTGGCGCGGCGGGTTTCTCGCCGCAGCCACCCTGCTGTCCGCCTCCTGCGCCAACCCGCAGGCCGAACTGGCGCTGCGGGCGCCCGAGGCGATGGTCGGGATGAGCAAGGGCAGCCTGCTGTCCTGCGCCGGCGTGCCGGAGCGCTCCGCCGTCAACGGCGATGCGGAGTATCTGGTCTACACCCGCCGGCAGACCCTGGTCGACCGCGACGTGGATTGGGAGCCCAGCCCCTGGCTCGGCCCGCGCGGACCGCTGCTGTGGCAGCCCGACATGACGACCTGGTCCCGGACCTACAGCTGCGAAGCGACCGTCGAGCTGCATGGCGGGCAGGTCACCGCGGTGCGCTACAACGACAGGCGCGATCCCACGCTATGCTACCAGATCGTAGGAAATTGCACGCGCTAGGCGCCGTCCCGTCGGGCTGCTTGTCTGCTTGGTGACCGATGCCCTGCCGCCTACTCACTTTGTGGGCGCGAGGCGGCAGAGGCCCCCATCGGGCGATCAGGCCGCCGGCAACGGCGAGGCCTGACGGGCGAGCAGCTTCCAGGCTCCGTCGACCTTCTTCCAGACCTGCAGCACCTTGATGTGGGCGGTGTTGGTCTTGCCGTCCGGCAGGTTGTTGACCGAATCGAAGGTGTGGCGGGCGACCGCGATGTCGCCGACCACCTGGATCGCATGGTCGCTGAGGTCCAGCGCCTTGAAGGCGTTCTTGCCGTCGAGGCTGGCGACGAAGGCGGCCTTGTCCTCCAGCCGGCTGTTCGAATGGCCGTAGGTCAGCTGGTCCATCGTCATCGCCCGCAGCGTGGCACCGTCGCCCGCCAGCATGGCGTCGCGAAGCCCGTTCACCGCCTTCGCCACCGCCTGCTGGTCGTCATCGGCGGCAAGCGCTCCGCCCAGCGGTGCGATGGCGGCGGGCATCGCCAACCCGGCGGCCGCGGCTGCGAGCAGGAGGCGGCGCGAGCGGATATGGCCGGATTTGAACGCAGTCTTCTTGAGCATGGTGACCCTCCCATTCGATTGCAGTCACGCCCACCCGGAACGCCGGTGGGCCCGCAATGTAATATACTAGTATCCATGTCAGTGCCACAAACCGTTGGGGTGTGCGCCGGTTCGCCGCAGACGGACCGATCGGCCCCATTGGATTTCCGGCCCATGGATTTCCGGTTGGCATGCCCCCATCCGCATGGGCTATGTGACTTTCCGGAGATCATCTTGTGATTGGCTGCGCCGGACGGGGCGGGCGGCTATGCTCCCGGCCGCGGTGACGGATTTGACAGCGGGGAGAGGGGCATGGCGACCAGACGGCGAAAACTGCCGCGAAAGCGCAAGGGCCGGCAGGCGACCGCGGTTCGCGGGTCGGCGGGGGAGCCTGTCAACACCGGGCGGCCGTCCCAGGGGGGGCTGACGACGGCCATCAGGGGGACCGCGGCGACCGCGGGCATGGCGGCCAAGGGCCGTGGCCGGGTGCGCTATGTGCCCACGCCGGACGCCGCCGCCGGCCGCTTCCTCAGCCCGGAGCAGCAATTTCTGCTGAAGAAGCGGCGCGAGGCCGAACAGCGCGAGGCGAAGGACCGGCGCACCGCCTTCGCCATCATCCTGGTGCTGGTGCTTCTGGCGGCGGGTGCTGTCGCCGGTCTGGTCTGGCTCTGGCGGTCGTCAGCCCTCTGACTTCGACACCGTCAATGCGTCGCCCCGGCCAGGGCCGCGGCGTAGCGTTCGGTCAGCAGCGGGCTTGCGGCGGCACAGGCCTCCGCCACGAGGCGGGAGCCCTGGACATAGGCGTCGGCCCGCTCGACGCTCCAGGACAGCGGGCGTTCGACCGCCAGTGCCTGCAGGATCGAGATCTGCTCGGCAAGCTTGATGCGCTTTGCCCCTTCTGGTGCGGAGGCGAGGCGGGCGGCCTGGATCGCCTTGCGCTCGGCAATCGCCTTGCCGACATCCTCCGGCGCGTCGCTGACTGCGGCGACGAGGTCGGCGACCTCCTGCCCGAACCGCCGGGCCAGATCGGCGACGTCGGTCAGCCCATCCTCCACCGCATCGTGCAGCCAGGCCGCGGCGATCTCGGCGGGCGTGCCCCCGGCCTGCGCCACAAGCTCCGCCGTTTCCGACAGATGCGTGACGAAGGGCGTGCGCGCCCGGTCGGGCCGATAGGTGCCGTCATGCAGTTCCGCCGCGTAGCGCAGCGCCGCGATGACCACTTCCTTGTCCATAGACATGTGCTCTCCTCCGCGCCGCGGGCGGGCGGCGGAGGCCATGGCCCGTCCCGGCGGCGACAGCCCGCAAGGATGCCCGGTCGGGCGGCGCCCGCGGTGAAGGCGCGGCGGCGACCGATCCCCGAATGTTCGCAACCGGGTAGGGAGATGGTCCGCCCTGATGGGGCCGAAGTCCAGGCCCTCGGCCGGCGGCACATCGCCGCGGCCTGACCTCCAGGGTTGGCGGAACAGGACGGAAAATGGGCAGGGCCGCGCACGGCCAGCCGGCGAGGATCACCCCCGCCGCCGCTCCAGCGCCTTGACGGCGAGGCACAGGATCTCGAACAGCATCTGCGCACCGGCCTGGGCGGTGGTGGTGTTGGCGTCGTACTGCGGCGCCACCTCAACCACGTCGCCACCGATGATGTCCAGCCCGGCCAGCCCGCGCAGAAGCTCGATAGCCTCCCGCGTGCTCAGCCCGCCGACCTCCGGCGTGCCGGTGCCCGGCGCGAACACCGGGTCGAGGCAGTCCACATCGAAGGAGACATAGACCGGCCCGTCGCCGACCACCCGGCGGGCCTGCTCGATCACCGCGGGGATGCCGCGCTGCGCCACCTCCTCGGCATGGATCACCGTCATGCCGGACTCGTAGGAGAACTCCCAGAGGAACTCGGTGCTGCCGCGGATGCCGATCTGCACCGTGCGCTCCGGGTCGAGCACGCCGTCCAGCACCGCCTGTCGGAAGGGACCGCCATGGTGGAACTTGGACCCTTCATAGGAGCCGCCGGTGTCGCAATGGGCATCGAAATGGATCATGCCGACCGGCCGGTCCCGTCCCACCGCCTTCAGGATCGACTGGCTGATCGAATGGTCGCCGCCGACCGACAGCGGGATCACCCCGGCATCGATCACCTTGTTGTAGAAGCCCTCGATGTCGTGATGGCAGGCCTCCAGGCTGAAGCGGCTGGACAAAGGCACATCGCCGACATCGGCCATCCGGCAGGCCGCCGCCGGCACCATTTTCAGCACATATTCGTAAGGACCGATCCGCTCGATGGTCCGCACCGCCCGCGGACCGAAGCGGGCACCGGCACGGTTGGTCACACCCAGATCCATCGCCACGCCGATCAGCGCAACCTCCAGCCCGCCGAAATCGGGCAGTTCGGGCGCATCCGGACGGTATGGCGCGTCGAGCAGGGTGGAGACCCCGGCGAAGGGCTGGGTCCGCCGCCCCCCGGCGGAGAATTGCAGGGCCGCGACCCGCTGGAATTCGGGAGAGTGGATATCGGCGCCGCCGCTGCCGCTGTATTTCTCGCGCAAACGGTTGAGCTTGTCCGGATCGATCATTTTGAGAAATCTCCTGTCGGAAGGTCGGGCGGGCCGTTCAGTCGGCTTTGATCCAGGCGCCGAGCAGGCGCGGCAGGTCGCCGAAGCGGGCGATCAGCCCGAAGACGGCCGCGGTCAGCAGCACGAACAGCACGGTGACGGCGGCCATGGTCGGCGTGTAGCCGTAGCGCAGCGCGTTGAAGATCTTGATCGGCAGCGTTTCCAGCGTGAAGCCGGCGACCATGTAGGCGACGATGTATTCGTTGAGCGACAGCACGAAGGCGAAGGCGAAACCGGAAATCATGTAGGGCCGCACCAGCGGCATCACCACCGTCCACAGCACGGTGCGGTCGTCGGCCCCCATGGTCGAAGCGGCTTCGACATAGCTGCGGTCCACAGCACCGAAGCCCAGCGACAGTGTGACCAGCGGCAGGGTGACGAAGAAGATTGCGTGGCTGACCACCACCGTCCACGGTTCTCCATACTGCCCGAAGGTGGACCAGAAGCTGAGGAACCCCAGCGCGGTGATGACCGGCGGCAGGATGAAGGGGGCCATGCCCAGCACCTCGAACGCCCGCGCCAGGGCGCCCGCCAGCGCCAGATGAACCATGCCAGCGGAAAGGCGATGGCGACCGCCAGCGCCGCCGACGACGCCGCCACCACGAGGCTGGCGATCAGCGCCCCGCGCCAGCCGGGATCGGTGAAGATCTCGGCATACCAGGACAGCGACAGGCCCTTGGGCGGGAAGTCGAGCGAGCGCTTCGCGTTCAGCGACACCCCCGCCACCACCAGGATCGGTGCCGCCAGGACGAGGCCGATCAGACCGGCCATCAGGCTGTTGAGCCAGCGCAGCATCACGCCTCCTCCTTGCGTCCGAACAGCAGGGACAGCCCGACCAGCGCCAGACTGACCAGCACCAGGAAGACCGCCATCGCCGCCGCGAACGGCATGTTGGATTGGTAGATCGCCTGATCGGTGATCAGCACCGAAAGGGTCCAGTGCTGCGGCCGGCCCAGAAGCTGCGGCAGCAGGTAGCTGCCCAGAGCGAACACGAAGGCCATGATCAGGGTTGCGACGATGGTGTTGCGCTGAGCCGGCACCACCACGGTGAAGAAGGCCTTGAGCGGCGAGGCCCCCAGTGTCCGCGACGCCTCCACCAGCGCCGGGTCGAGCCGGGCCAGCGCCGGATAGAGCACCAGCACGGTGTAGGGGAAGGCCTGATAGACCATGCCGGCCAGCAGCGCGCCGAAGCTGGGCGACAGCGATTGCGGCTCCGCCATCAGCCCGACCGCCACCAGCAGGTTGGTGATGCCGGCGGTGCGTGACAGCAGGGTCGACCAGGCAAAGCCGATGATCACTTCCGACAGCGACAGGATCGACAGCAGGAAGACCAGCCAGCGCACCTGGGCCGCCCGCGGCAGCCGCGCCAGCCGGTAGGTGAAGGGGAAGCCGATGCCGACGGCCACCGCGGCCACCAGTGCCGCCAGTTCCAGCGAGAAGGACAGGACCCCGCCGAAGAAGGCGCTGAGGAAGCGCTCGTAATTGGCGAGCACCAGATCGGGTTCGTAGAAGCCGCCGGGGATTCGGCGGGCGACGCTGACCGCGATCATCAGGCCGAAGGGAATGACGAAGAAGACGACCAGCATCAGCGCCGGGAACAGGATCGGCGCGTGCTCGCCCAGGCTGCGGGGGGCGCGGCGGATCATGACGCCCTCCCCTCCGGCGGCAGGACGACACAGGCTTCGGCCGGAATCTCGACGATGACGGCGGCACCCGGTTCGACCAAGGGGCGGTCCTGCGGCCGGGTCAGCGCCACGATCTCCCGACCGGCGACGTCGATGCGGAACTCGACGCTGGCACCAAGATCGCGGACGAAGGACAGGGTTCCGCTCAGCCGGTTCGCTGCGGCTCCTTGCCCTGCGCCCGTGGCGGGATGCAGCAGCACCTCCTCCGGCCTGACGGACAGCAGAGCCCGGCCATGCGGCGGCAGGCCGTCAAGGACCAACTCACCGCCCGGCACGCTGGCGCAGCCGGGCACCGTCACCTCACCCTCCAGCAGATTTGTCATACCGATGAAGTCGGCGACGAAGGCGTCGGCGGGCCGGCGATAGACCTCCATCGGCGGGGCGGCCTGCCGGATCCGCCCCTCCGACATCACCACCACCAGATCGGCCATGGTCATCGCCTCGCGCTGGTCGTGGGTGACGACGATGGTGGTGATGCCCAGCCGCCGCTGAAGCTGCTTCAATTCGATCTGCATCGCCTCGCGCAGCTTGGCGTCGAGCGCCGACAGCGGCTCGTCGAGCAGGAACAGTTTCGGCTCCAGCGCCAGGGCCCGGGCGATGGCGACACGCTGGCGCTGGCCGCCCGACAGCCGCGACACCGGCCGGTCTCCCATGCCGGGCAGGCGCACCAGTTCCAGCAGGCTGTCCGCCCTGCGGCGGCGTTCGTCGACCGGAACGCCGCGGATGCGGAGGGGATAGGCGATGTTCTCCCCGGCGCTGAGATGCGGAAACAGGGCCAGCGACTGGAACACCATGCCGAAATCCCGCTTATGGGCGGGGGTCGCGGTGATGTCGCGGTCGTCGATCAGCAACCGGCCGCCGGAGGGTTCCTCCAGCCCGGCGATCATCCGCAGAAGCGTGGTCTTGCCGCAGCCGGAGGGTCCCAGCAGACAGACGAACTGACCGTGCGGGATGCGCAGGCTCGCCCCATGCACCGCGGTGAAGCTGCCGTAACGCTTGGTGAGACCGTCAAGAACGAGGGCGGACATGGGCGGGCCTTCGGATCGTTCGGAAAGGACGGAGCCTTTCCCCCGACCTTTCGGATTTCTGTGCGATTCACGCTTCGGACGAGTCCGTCTGAAGCGACCGCACTCCGGGGGGAAGGGCGCTCGCGGGTCAGCCCACGATCATTTCCGTCCATTTCTGGTTCAGCCAGTCGGCCTTCGACACATAGAGGTCATAGCGCGGAACGATGGGCGCCAGGTCTGAGGAGACCGCGGCGAACTCCTTGTCCGTCAGGTCGGTGGCCGACCGGTCGATGGTCGGCGAGGTGCCGACCTTGCGCGACAGCAGCGCCTGGATCTGCGGCTGACACATATAGTCGATGAAAACGTGGGCCAGATCGCTGGCCTTGGACGCCTTGGACACCGCCCAGCTGCCGGAATCGAGGATGCCGCCCTCCTTGGGGAAGGTGGAGCGCACCGGATGGCCGTCGGCGGCGGCAAGCCCGGTGACATCATGGTAATATTGCCCCATCGGGACCTCGCCGGACTTCAGCGCCGCCTCGAACTGCGCCTCGTCGCGGTACCACAGCTTCACATTGTTCTTCAGCTCGGCCAGCTTCTTGAAGCACTCCAGCTGGCCCTGTTCGCTGTCGAGATGCTTGGGGCCGCCGAAGAAGGTGGCGGCGGTCACGTCCAGCAGGAAGGAGTTGGAGACCAGCGCCAGCAGGCCGAGCTTGTCCTTGTTGGCCGGATCCCACAGCGCCGCCCAGCTTTCCGGCGGCTGGGGATAGCTCTTGGTGTTGGTCACCAGGGTGATGTACCAGGACACCGCACCGACGCCCGACAACCGGCCGTCAGGATATTTGTTGATCAGCGCCGGCTTGACCTTGACGGCATTCGGCAGCTTGGCGGGATCGAGCGGCGCCCACAGTTCAGCGGCCATGCCCTTCAGCATCGCCACCTGGGACATCATCGACACGTCGGCAGGAGCCTGTTTCGCACGGGCCGCCTGCTCAAGCTGGATCAGCCACGCCTCGCCGGTCGGCTCAGCCACCGCCTCCACCGCAATACCGGTCGCCTTGGTGAAGTCCGGGAAGATGTGCTTGTCGAAGCTGTCTTTGAAATAGCCGCCATACACCCCGACCTTCAGCGACTTCGATTGGGCCCGGACGATGGAGGGAAAGCCCACCGCCCCTACCGCCGCAGCTGCGACCGCCCCACCGAGCACCGCCCTTCTGCCCACTCCCCTGCCCAGCCCCCCGCCAAGCCCCCCGCCAAACCCTGTGCCGATCGTCATAGCGTGTCTCCCTCTCGTCGTTGGTCAGCCCCGATGGAAGTGCATGACGGAAGTAGACGGCGACTTTGCGTTCCCACACATCCGGAATTTTTTGTATCTTACTTCGACAGAAGCCGAAGTAAGGCCGGCCCACCCCCATTCAGGCCGGAGGATTTCCGACGCCATGAGCCGGATGACCATCGAGACCGCCGATCTGCGGCTCTTTCGCCTGTTCATGACGGTTGTCGAGGCCGGCGGCTTTACTGCGGCGCAAGGCGAACTGAACCTGTCGCTTTCCACCATCTCCACCCATTTTGCCGAACTGGAAGGGCGGCTTGGGGTGCGGCTGTGCCGGCGCGGCCGGTCCGGCTTCAAGCTGACGGAGGAGGGGCAGGCGGTCTATGACGAGTTGCGGCGGGTGTTCGACACGCTGGACCGGTTCGGCGCCCGCGTGCGGGGGCTGCGCGACCGCCTGACCGGAACCCTCAGCATCGGGCTGGTGGACAACACGCTGACCGATGCCAATTTCCCGCTGGAGCGCGTGATCACCCGCTTCGCCGACGCCGCCCCCGAGGTCAATCTTTCCATATCAACCCGACCGCCCAACGAGCTGCTGCGCGACGTGGTCGGCGGCGAGCTGCATCTCGCCATCGCCAGCTTTCCGCGGATCGTGCCCGGCCTCTCCTACATCGACCTCTACACGGAAACCAACCTGTTCTATTGTGGGGCCGGCCATCCGCTGTTCGACCGTCCGGACGGCATGGTCGATCTGGACGAGGTGCGTCGGCACCGGCTGGTCGCCCGCAGCTATTGGGGCGCGCGCGACATCAAGATCTTTGCGATCAGCGCCCCGCATGCCACCGTCGGCGACATGGAGGGGGCCGCCCGGCTGATCCTGTCCGGCCGCTATCTCGGCTATCTGCCCGACCATTACGCCGCCCCCTTCGTCCAGGCCGGACGGCTGCGCGCCCTGCTGCCGCGGGTGCTCTCCTACCACTCGCCGTTCCAGATCGCTGTCCATGGCGAGCGGGCCAGGACGCCGGTGGTCGATCTGTTCATGACCCTGACGCGGGAGGAGATCGCCGGACGCTGAGCGGTCGCCGCCGATCCTTCCTCAAATCTGCTCGCGATTCTGGGATTTGGTATACCATATCTCCAAAGACCAACATCGGGGGAGTCGACGGAGATCATGCGCAACTTCGAAGAACCGGGCCGGTCGCTTGCCATGGGGCGCAACGGCATGGCCGCCACCTCGCATCCGGCGGCAACCCTGACGGCGGTCGAGATTCTCAAGGCCGGCGGTACGGCCGTCGATGCCGCGGTGGCGGCCTGCGCGGTCCAGAGCGTGGTCGAAGCGGGTTCGACCGGGATCGGCGGCGACTGCTTCGCCATGGTCGCTCCGCAGGGCGGGACCGACATCCGCGCCTACAACGGCTCCGGCCGCACCCCGGCGGCGATGACACTGGAGCGTCTGCGGGCAGCAGGTGTCACCACCATCGACCGCCACTCCCCCCATGCGGTCACGGTGCCGGGTGCGGTGGAGGCCTGGACGCGGCTGGTCGCCGACCATGGCCGCCTGCCCCTGAGCGAAATTTTCGCTCCGGCCATCGCCATGGCGCGCGAGGGCTACGCCATCACGCCCCGGGTCTCGCACGACCTCGCCCAGCAGACCGATCTGCTCCGCCGGAATGCGGCCGCCTCCGCAACCTTCCTGGTGAAGGGGGAGGCTCCTGCGGCTGGAACCGTCCAGACCCAGCCGCTGCTGGCAGACACGCTGGAGGCCATCGGGCGCGACGGGCCGGACGCCTTCTACCGCGGCGGCGTCGCCGACGACATGGTGGAGTGCCTGCGGGCGGAAGGCGGCTTCCACAGCCTGGAGGATTTCGCCGAGGCCAGGGGCGAGTACGTCACGCCGATCCGGACAGAGTATCGCGGCCGCACCATTCATGAATGCCCGCCGAACGGACAGGGCATCATCGCCCTGATGATCCTGAACATCCTGAAGCGTTTCCGCCCCGCCGGCGATCCGCTCGACCCCGACAGCCTGCATGTGGAGATCGAGGCGACACGGCTCGCCTATGCCGCGCGCGACGCCTTCCTGGCCGATCCGGTGCGGACCGGACCGTCGATGGTCGAGCATCTGTTGTCCGATGCGCTGGCCGACGAACTGGCTGCCCGCATCGACACTGCCCGCGCGCTCGCGATCGGCGGGGTGTTCGACGCTGTCGAGCACAAGGACACCGTCTACATCGCCGTGGTCGACAAGGATCGCACGGCGGTCAGCTTCATCAGCTCGATCTTCCATCCCTATGGCAGCGGGCTGATGGCGCCGCGCTCCGGCGTTCTCTTCCACAACCGTGGCCAGAGCTTTTCCCTGGTCGACGGGCATCCCAACATGGTGGCGCCGCGCAAGCGGCCGATGCACACCATCATTCCCGGCATGGTCACCGAAAGCGGGCGCGTCAGCCTGACCTTCGGCGTCATGGGCGGGCATTACCAGGCGATGGGCCACGCCCATTTCCTGTCGAAGATGTTCGACCATGGGCTGGACATCCAGAGCGCCATCGACCTGCCGCGCCTGTTTCCCCTGCCCGGCACCCTCACAGTGGAGGCGGAGACGGCCATCCGCACCAGGGCAGGGGCGGAGTTGACCCGCCGGGGCTTCACCGTAACCGCACCCGCCGGGGCCATCGGCGGCGCCCAGGCCATCGCCATCGACTGGGAACGCGGGACCCTGCTTGGCGGCTCCGACCACCGGAAGGATGGGTGCGCACTGGGCTACTGACGGTCCACAATCGGCGGTGCCGTACAAAGGACCATGGTCGCCGAACCATGGTCCTTCGACTCCGAAGCAATGTCGGTTGACAGGTCCGTCATTGCGGATCACATTGTCAACAATCGACTGTCTACGGCGAGGGAGCATGTCCGACGGAGCGAAGGGCAAGACCGCGGGATCGGTCCTGGTGCGCGTTCCCAAAGCGACTTTCCGTGCCCACATCGCTGACGGGTTGCGGGCCGCGATCCTGAATGGCGACATCGAGCCCGGAGCGCAGCTTGTCGAGACCGCGCTCGCCGACCAGTTCGGGGTCAGCCGCGGCCCCTTGCGCGAAGCGATGCGGCAGTTGATCGACGAGGGGCTGCTGGTTGCCGTGCCCTACACCGGGACCCATGTCGTCGGCCTGTCGGTCGATGACGTGCGCGAGATCTATTCGATGCGCGTCACTCTGGAGATTTTTGCATTCGAGCAAATCTGGGCGAGGCGCGACCAAGCGTTCCGCCAAGGTCTCGTTGCCCGGCACGACGCGCTCACCGCCTGCATCGACGCGGAGGACGATGCCGCCAGCATCGTCGCCGAACTGCAACTGCACGGCTTCGTCTATGAAGCGACCGGGCACAAGCTGCTGATGCGGACCTGGGACAGCATCCGCGGACGCTTGCAGCTCTATTGGGCGGCCCACCACCGCGCGCACGGCATCCGCGGTCCACGCCGCGACGGCCACGACCGCTATGTGGCGATGGCGCTCTCCGACGATTTCGACGCTCTGAAGTCCGAAATCACCGACCACATGGCCCGTGGCGGCCGGCAGACCGAAGATTTCCTGCGGGGCCGCGAGGCCCGCGCTGTCCAAGGCTCCTGACCGACCACCACGGACCGGACCGACAAAAAGACGACGAACAGACAGAGGAGGCTTTGAGATGACCATCGACCAGGGAAAAATCGGCCGCAGGACCCTGCTCGGCCTTGCTGCCGCCACCGCCGCTGGCGCCGCCGTCGGACTGTCGGCTCTGCCGGCGCTCGCCGCCTCGCCCTCCACGCTCGACAGGGTCAAGGAGAGCAAGCGCCTGCGCATCGGCGTGACCTCGGCCGAACCCTGGTTCTTCAAGGACCCGATGACCGAGACCTGGACGGGCGTCGGCGTGGCGATGGGGCAGCGGCTGGCCGCCAGTCTCGGCGCCACCCTGGTTCCTGTGGAGACGACCTGGGCCAACGCGGTGGGGGCGCTCCAGGCCGACCAGATCGACCTGATGTTCGTCCTCGACCCGACCGAGGAGCGGCGCAAGGCCATCGACTTCCCCGACGCCCCGCTGTTCTACTATGCCATGGGCGCGCTGGTCGCCGGCGATTCCACCATCAAGAGCTGGGCGGACATCGACAAGCCGGGCCTGCGCATCGGCGTGACGCTCGGCACCTCGCTCGACAAGAACGTGACGGCGATGGTGAAACAGGCGGCGATCAACCGCTTCTCCAACAACGACGAGACCATCGCCGCCTTCGCCGCCAAGCGCATCGACGTCGCCGTCCAGTTCCATCCGGCGCTCGTCGTCCAGCAGACCCGCCTGCGGCTGGGCAAGGTCATTCTGCCCGAGCCGGTCGAGCCGGTGGCCACCAGCGTCGGCCTGCGCAAGGAGGAGAACCCGGCCTTCCGGGACTGGCTGGATGGGCAGTTGAAGACGCTCTATGCCGACGGCGTCCCCGACCAGCTGTTCGCCGGCTATCTGAAATCGAAGAACGTCGACGCCTCGAAGATTCCCGGCCTGATCAAGGAAGCCTGGCACTGACAGCCCGAGGCCATTGGAAATCTGAGGACGCCGCATGAACTACCAATGGGATTTCTCGCCGGTCCTGACGCGATGGCCACTGTTGCTCGACGGGCTGTTCAACACGGTCAAGATCGCCGCAATCGCCATTGTCTTCGGCGTCCTCGTCGGGCTGGTCCTGGCCCTGCTGAGGCTGTCGCCGCGCCGGTCTCTGCGCCTGCCGGCGGCGGTCTTCGTCGAGTTCTACCGGAACACGCCGCCCATCGTGCATTTCTTCTGGTTCTTCTATGCCCTGCCGGTGGTGCTGAACATCAGCCTCGATCCGCTGGTCGCCGCCGTGCTCGCCCTGTCCACCCAGTCCGGCGCCTTCTATGCGGAAGTGTTCCGCGGCGGCATCCGCTCCATCGAGCGCGGCCAGTGGGAGGGGGCGAAGGCGCTGGGGATGAGCCACACGCAGCTGATGCGGCGCATCGTGGTGCCGCAGGCGGCGACGCGGATGGTCGCCCCCTTCGTCGAACGTTCCTTCGAGCTGATCAAGACCACGGCGCTCGCCTCGACGCTGGCTTATGGGGAGCTTCTCTATCAGGCGATGATGGTGAACAGCGAAACCTTCAGGCCGCTGGAGACCTACACCGCCGTCGCCCTGCTCTATCTCGTGCTGCTGGTCTCGTGCAGCGCGCTGGCCCGGGCCGCCGAGGCGCGGCTGACCGCCTACCGCTGAGGAGAACGGCAGATGGACTACGCCTTCGACTTCGCCCTGGTGGTGGAGACCTTTCCCATCCTGATGCGCGGCTTCGTGGTGACGCTGGAGCTTTGGCTGCCCAGCCTCGCCATCGGGCTGGCCGGCGGCCTCGTCCTGGCGCTTGCCCGGCTGTCGCACAGCCGGGTGCTGCGCGGCGGCAGCCTCGTCTACATCGAGTTGTTCCGCGACACGCCGGTGCTGATCCAGCTGATCTGGTTCTATTACGCCTTTCCCATCCTGATCGGTGTGCAGCTGTCGCCCTTCACGGCGGCGCTGCTCGCGCTGGCGCTGAACACCTCGGCCTATGGGGCGGAGATCTTCCGCGGCGGCATCCAGTCCATCGCCCGCGGCCAGTGGGAAGGAGCGAAGGCGCTGGGCATGCGGCACGCCGACGTGCTGCGCCGGATCGTCCTGCCGCAGGTCTTCAAGCTGATGCTGCCGGCCTTCACCAACCGCGCGGTGGAGGTGGCGAAGATGTCGTCGCTGGCCTCCGTGCTGTCGGTGCATGAGCTGATGTACCAGGGCCGGCTGCTGAGTTCGACCTACTACCGTCCCTTCGAAATCCTCACGACCGTGGCGGTCGTCTATTTCGTCCTGATCTATCCGGCCACCTTCCTGTCGATGACCCTCGAACGCCGCATGGCCGGCAAGGGCTGACCGTCATGCAAGCGGAGACTCCGTCCATGCCAGATACCACCCGTCCGCCCATCCTGCAGGTGTCCGGCCTCCACAAATGGTTCGGTACGCTGCATGTGCTGCAGGGGATCGATTTCTCCGTGGCCGCCGGCGAGCGCGTCGCCATCATCGGCGGCAGCGGATCGGGAAAGAGCACTTTCCTGCGCTGCCTCAATTTCATGGAGATGCCGACCGCAGGCCGGATCGCGCTCGACGGCACGCCGCTCGGCCGCGCCTCCGCCGGGAAACCCGATGAGGTGCGCTATCCCGAAAGCGAGCTGTGCCGGGTCCGCGAGCGCGTCGGCATGGTGTTCCAGCAATTCAACCTGTTCCCGCACATGACCGTGCTGGAGAACGCTATGGAAGGGCTGGTCACGGTCAAGCGGATGAAGAAGGCCGAGGCGCGCGAGCGGGCCTTGCGCGAACTGGACAAGGTCGGGCTGGGCGGCAAGACCGACGTCTATCCCGGACGGCTGTCCGGCGGCCAGCAGCAGCGGGTGGCCATCGCCCGCGCGCTCGCCATGGAGCCGGAGATCCTGCTGTTCGACGAACCGACCTCCTCGCTCGACCCCGAGCTGGTGGGCGAGGTGCTGCGCGTCATCCGGCAACTGGCGGAGGAGGGGCGGACCATGCTGCTGGTCACCCACGAGCTTGGCTTCGCCTACCATTTCGCCACCAAGGTGATCTTCCTCGCCGACGGCGTCTTCCACGAGGTCGGGACGCCGGACGAGGTGCTGAAGCACCCCAAGCAGGAGCGTACGCGCGCCTTCCTGGAGCGTTTCACCGAATTTTCCTTCTGATCTTCGTTCCGGGTATCCGGGAAAGGGCAATGTGATGGTTTCGAACAGCACGGTCAGCCGGACGAGCTCGCAGGGCTATGTCGACGACAGCCGCAACGACGAGGTGCTGATCTATGTGAACGGCGAGTTCTTCAAGCGCGACGAGGCGAAGATCTCGGTCTTCGATGCCGGCTTCGTGCTGGGGGACGGGGTGTGGGAGGGGCTGCGGCTGGTCAAGGGGCGCATCCTGGCGCTGGACGACCATATGGACCGGCTGTACGAGGGTGCCAACGCCATCCAGCTCGACATCGGCATGACGCGCCAGGAGCTGGTCGTGGCGATCCAGGCCACGCTGGACCGCAACGGCATGACCGACGGCGCCCACATCCGCTTGATGGTCACCCGCGGTCGAAAGAAAACGCCGAACCAGGATCCGCGCTTCGCGCTCGGCCAGGCGACCATCGTCATCATCGCCGAATACAAGGCGCCGAAGCCGGAATCGAAGGCCAAGGGGCTGTCGCTGTTCACCTCGACCATCCGGTGCAGCGGTCCCGACGTGTTCGACCTGCGCCTCAACTCGCACAGCCGGCTCAACTTCATCCAGGCACTGATCCAGGCGATCAATGCCGGGGCCGACGAGGCGCTGATGCTCGACCCCCACGGTTTCGTGGCGAGCTGCAACTCGACCAACTTCTTCATCGTCCGCAAGGGCGAGCTGTGGACCTCCACCGGCCGCTTCAACTTCAAGGGCATCACCCGCGCCAAGACCATCGATCTCTTCCGCAAGGACGGCCGCACGGTGCGCGAGCACGACTTCACCCTGGCGGAAGTGTATGGTGCAGACGAAGCCTTCGTCACCGGCACGCTGGGCGGCATCACGCCGGTGGTGCGGATCGACGGCCGGCAGATCGGCGACGGCAAGCCGGGACCGGTCACCGCGCACATCGCGGAGCTGTATGCCCAGGCGATGCTCGGCTGACGGCTGGGCCGTCCAAGCACCCCAAAGCCGGAGGCGGCGCGCCGTCGCATGTTCCAATCGCTGAAAGCCAGGCTGTCCCGTCCGGAACAGCAGGATCCGGGCATCAGGGCCCCGGCCTGGCTGCGCGCCTTCGTGCGCGGCGACGAAATCTGGCTGGCGGTGCTGGCGGCCGGGATCGGCATCGTCGCCGCATGTTTCGTCGCCGCCATCGTCACGGCGGTGCAGTCGCTCCACCACATCCTGTTCGCGGTGGAAGGTCACGACGTCAGCGGGGCCGCCGCCGTCGATCCCTGGCGGGCGATGCTGGTCCCGGTCGCCGGGGGATGCCTGATGGCGGCGCTCGGCTGGCTGCTCGCGCGGCTTCCCCGCCTGCCGATCATCGATCCGGTGGAGGCCAACGCGCTGCATGGCGGGCGCATCCCCATCCACGGCAGCCTGCTGCTGGTCCTGCAAACCATGCTGTCCAACGGCTTCGGCGCCTCGGTCGGCATGGAGGCCGGCTATGCCCAGGCCGGCGCCATGGTGGCGTCCAAGCTCGGCCGCATCTTCCATGTCCGGCGCGGCGATCTGCGCACGCTGGTCGGCTGCGGCACCGCGGCGGCAATCGCGGCGGCCTTCGACGCGCCGCTGACCGGCGCATTCTATGCCTTCGAGCTGGTGATCGCCAGCTACTCGATCTCCACCCTGGCGCCGGTCGGCGTCGCCGCCATGACCGGCGTCGGCGTCATGCGGCTGATCCTGCCGCAGCCGTCGTTGCAGGTCGGCTTCGCCGGCAGCCTGGGGGCGGCCGATTACGCGCTGGTCTGCCTGATGGGCGTGCTGTGCGCCCTGCTCGGCATCGCCATGATGCGGACGGTCGGGCTGGTGGAGGCGGTCTTCAACCGCAGCCGCGTTCCGGTTTGGGCGCGGCCCGTCGTCGGCGGATGCTGCATCGGGCTGCTGGCGCTCGCCACGCCGGCGGTGCTGTCGTCGGGCCATGGGGCGCTGCATGTCGGTTTCAACGCCTATTACACCGCCCCGGTCCTGCTGGCGCTGATCGGGCTGAAGGCGCTGGCATCGGCGATCTCCATCGGGTCCGGCTTCCGCGGCGGCCTGTTCTTCGCCTCGCTGTTCCTGGGGGCGATGCTGGGCAAGCTGGTCGCCATCGGCTGGATGCTGGCGGTCGGGCTGACCATCCCGGCGGTGGTGATCGGCATCGTCGGCATGTGCGCCATGGCGACCGCCGTGCTCGGCGCGCCGCTGACCATGGCCTTCCTCGCCCTGGAGGTCACCGGCAGCCTGCCCCTGACCATCGCGGTGCTGGCCGCCGCGGTGGTGTCGTCGATCACCGTCCGGCGGGTCTTCGGCTACTCCTTCGCCACCTGGCGCTTCCATCTGCGCGGCGAGTCGATCCGCAGCGCCGCCGACGTCGGCTGGATCCGCGATCTGACGGTCGGGCGCATGATGCGCAAGGATGTCCGCACCGTCCGCGACGACCAGACCCTTGCCCAGTTCCGCCGCAACTTCCCGCTGGGGGCAACGCAGCGGGTGATCGTCGTCGATCAGGCCGACCGGTATGCCGGGATCGTCTTCGTGTCCGACGCCCATCGCGAGACGGCGGAGGCGGTCGAACTCGCCGACCTCATCCGTCTGAAGACCGACGTCCTGCTGCCGAACGTTAACATCCGCGAGGCGATGAAGAGCTTCGCGACGGCGGAGAGCGACGTGCTGGCGGTGGTGGACGGCACCGACCGGATGCGGGTGATCGGACAGCTCACCGAGCAGCACGCGCTGAAGCGCTACAACGAGGAATTGGACGGAAAGCTGCGCGAGGGCGGCCTGCTGTGACGAACAGGGCGCGGCCGGACGCCCGCGATCATGCGGTTCCGTCCCGCCGGCTTTCCTCGACCACCCAGCGGCGGAAGCGGTCGTGACGCTCGTCCGATCCGCGCCGGCTGGGGACCACGAGGAAATAGCCCCTTTCCGTCTGGATCGGCCGGTCGAGCAGGGAGACCAGATGCCCGTCCCGCATCAAATCGTCGATCAGCGGGCTCCACCCCAGCGCCACCCCCTGGCCCATCAAGGCGGCCTGCAGGACCAGCGGATAATTGTTGAAGGTCAGCTCCTGGCCGCCGGCCGGCATCGGCAGCCCATGCAGGGTGAACCAGTCCCCCCAGGACAGCCACGCGGCCGGCCCGACGCTTTCCAGATGGAGAAGCGGCAGCGATGACAGGTCGGCCGGGTTGCCGGCGCCCCCGGCCGCAAGCGGAGCGCGGCACGCCCGAAAGGCCGGGCTGCAGACCGGCAGGACCCGTTCCGGGAACAGCAGTTCCGCCTCGCAGCCGGGCCAATGGCCGTGCCCGAAGGTGATGGCGATGTCCGCCGCCTCGCGGCGCAGGTCGATTGCGGTCTGCATCGTCACGATCCGAACGTCCAGCTCGGGCAGCAGCTGGCGCAGGGCGCTGAGACGTGGCAGCAGCCAGCCGGCGGCGAAACCGAAATCGGTGGCGACGTTCAGCACGCCCGGCCGGCGCCTGTCGCGGATGCGGGTCACCGCATCGCCGATGCCGTCCAGCGCGTCGCGCGTCGCCTCGTAGAGCCGCACGCCGTCCGGCGTCAACGCCACGCCGCGGTGCAGACGGCGGAACAGCGGCGTCCCCAGATCGGCCTCCAGCCAGCCGATCTGGTGGCTGACGGCCGACTGGGTGCAGGCAAGCTCGCGGGCGGCGGCGCTGAAGCTGAGCAGCCGGCCGGCGGCCTCGAAGAAAAGCAGGGTGCGCAACGGCGGCAGACGGTCCTTTCCCATGAGCACCCTTCATGCCAGCATGATCAGACAGGGGCTTCACGCTCCCTGCCGGCTTCGTCAATTCTATCCTCCTCGAACGATCTGTCCACAGACGGTATGAAGCAGGCGGATATGGCGCGGCGTCCCAACATCCTCATCCTCATGGCCGACCAGATGATCCCGCAGGCGCTCGGCGCCTACGGCAATCCGACGGTGCGGACCCCGCACATCGACCGGCTGGCGGAAAGCGGCGTGGTGTTCGACAGCGCCTATTGCAACAGCCCGCTCTGCGCCCCCTCGCGCTATGTCTTCCTCTCGGGACGGCTGCCGTCGGCCATCGGCGCCTACGACAATGCTGCCGAGTTCCCGTCGACAGTCCCCACCTTCGCCCATTATCTGCGGCTGGCGGGCTACCGGACGATCCTGTCCGGCAAGATGCATTTCTGCGGGCCTGACCAGCTTCACGGCTTCGAGGAACGGCTGACCACCGACATCTACCCGGCCGATTTCGGCTGGACGCCGGACTGGACCAAGCCCGATGTGCGGCCGAGCTGGTATCACAACATGAGTTCGGTGCGCGATGCCGGTCCCTGCCTGCGCACCAACCAGCTCGACTTCGACGAGGAGGTGGTCTTCACCTCGGAGCGCAAGCTGTACGACATCGCCCGCGGCCGGCGGGAGCGGCCCTTCTGCTTCGTAGTGTCGCTGACCCACCCGCACGACCCCTACGCCATCATCGAACGCTACTGGAACCGCCACACCGACGAGGAGGTGCCGCTGCCGCGTGTCACCCTGGCACCGGAGGAGATGGACCCGCATTCGCGGCGGTTGCGCCACGTCTGCGCGATGGACGAGATGCCGCTCAGCGAACGGCAGATCCGCAATGCCCGCCGCGCCTATTACGGCTCCGTCGCCTATGTGGACGACCAGATCGGCCGGTTGATGACCGTGCTGGAGGAAACAGGGCTGGCCGAGGACACCATCGTCGTCCTGCTGTCCGACCATGGCGACATGCTGGGCGAACGCGGCCTCTGGTACAAGATGAGCTTCTTCGAGTCCGCCTGCCGCATCCCGCTGATCGTCCGGACGCCGGGCTGGTTCCAGGCCGGGCGGGTCGCCGCCTCGGTCTCGTCGATGGATTTGTTGCCGACCCTGGTCGATTTCGCCCATGACGGGGCGGCGCCGGGCCTGCGGACGCCCATCGACGGACGCAGCCTGCTGCCGCACCTTCAGCGCAGCGGCGGCCACGACGAGGTGATCGGCGAATATCTGGGCGAAGGCGCCGTGGCCCCGATTGTGATGATCCGGCGCGGCAGCGAAAAATTCATCCATTCGCCGGCCGATCCCGACCAGCTCTACGACCTGTCCGACGATCCGGACGAGCTGACCAACCGGGCGGAGCAGCCTGCAGCCGGCTCGGCGGCGGCCGATGCCCTGCAAAGCTACCGCGCCGAGGTGGACCGGCGCTGGAACCTGACACGCCTGCATGACGAGGTCGTCGCCAGCCAGCAGTTGCGCCTAATTGTTGCCGACGCGCTGCGGCAGGGGCAGCACCGCTCCTGGGATTTCCAGCCATTCACCGATGCAGGCACCAGCTATATGCGCAACCATCTGGATCTCGACGATCTGGAAGCCATGGCGCGCTTCCCGCGCCCCGGCAACCCTGCGCATTAGGACGGCGCGACGGCGCGTCGGACCTCGACCGTCAACCGACAGGAGGGAGCAGCATGCATGTACCCGGGGTTGCAATGGGCGATTTGACGGCGGGGCGTGCAGCGCTGGCCGGCCTGATGGTCGTGATCGGGATGGCAGCCGGCGCGTTGCCGTCTTCGGCGGCGGAGCCCGCCAGCTGCCAGACGGTGAGGATGGCGGATCCCGGCTGGACCGACATCACCGCGACCAATGCGGTGGCGGGGATCCTGCTGAGTGCGCTGGGCTACCAGCAGAAGGTCGAGACGGTCGCCGTGCCGATCATTTTCCAGGGGCTGAAGACCGCGCAGATCGACGTCTTCCTCGGCAACTGGATGCCGGCCCAATCTACCTTCCTCGACAAGCTGACCGCCGAGAAATCCGTCGAAATCGTGCGCCCGAACCTGGAGAACGCCAAATTCACCCTGGCGGTGCCCAAGGCGGTGGCCGATGCCGGCGTGCACAGCTTCGCCGACCTCGCGAAATTCGGCGACCGGTTCGAAAAGAAGATCTACGGGATCGAACCGGGGGCACCGGCGAACCAGAACATCCAGCGCATGCTCGACAAGAAGGATTTCGGGCTGGAAGGCTGGACCCTGGTCGAATCGAGCGAACAGGCCATGCTGGCGCAGGCGGTGCGCCGAACGCGCAGCAAGGATTGGGTGGTCTTCCTCGGCTGGCAGCCGCACCCGATGAACACCCGGATCGACATGGCCTATCTCAGCGGCGGCGACGCCTATTTCGGCCCGAACTACGGCAGCACCACGGTCAACACCCTGTCCCGGCGGGGCTATGGCACCGACTGCACGAATGTCTACCGCCTGTTCAGCCAGCTCGCCTTCACCGTGGGGATGGAGAACGAGATCATGGCCGCCATCACGGACGACAAGAAGGCGCCCAAGGACGCGGCTGCCGACCATCTGAGGGCACATCCCGACCTGCTCGGCCCCTGGCTGGCCGGCGTGTCGACCCGCGACGGCAAGGACGGCGCCGCAGCCGTGCGCACCGCGCTGGGGCTGAAGTGACGACCGAGCGACTTGAAAACGACAAGGAGATGAACGACATGCTCGCCGCGTTGCGCGCATGGGTCCGGGCCCGCTTCCCGTCCTGGTTCCGTCCGTCCTACCGGCCCGAACGCCATTACATGCGAGGCCCCTCCGGCCGACGATGAGGTCGGGGCCTACAAAGGATGCCCGTTTCAATGATCCGGTCGTTCCGAAGCGCGCGGGGCAGCGCGACGCCGGCCGGCCACCCAACCCATGGGCGGCCGGTCTCACCGGAATCGGATGGTGCGCAAGGCTCCATCATGGGTGATTTCAGGGCGCGTAGCCGACGGTCCCCTTGATCTCCAGGAACTCCTCCAGCCCGAAATCGGCATATTCCCGCCCGTTGCCCGACTGCTTGTAGCCGCCGAAGGGCGCGCCGGCATCCCAGGCCGGATGGTTGATGTAGACATTCCCGCTGCGCATCCGCGCCGCCACCTTGCGGGCACGCTCCAGCGAGCCCGACTGCACATAGGAGGCGAGGCCATAGGGCGTGTCGTTGGCGCGGCGGATCGCCTCCTCCTCGCTGCCATAGGGAAGGATCGCCAGCACCGGGCCGAAGATCTCCTCACGCGCGATGGTCATGTCGTCGGTGACGTTGGCGAAGACCGTCGGGCGGACGTAATAGCCGCGGTTCAGCCCCTCGGGGCGGCCGGGGCCGCCGGTGACGAGCTCGGCGCCCTCGGCGATGCCGGTCTCGATCAGGCGCTGGATCTTGTCGTACTGGACCTGGCTGACGACCGGACCGAGCCGGGTGTCGGCGGCGGACGGCGCACCGACCTTCAGCCGCTCGGCCGTGGTCCTGGCGATCTCGACCGCCTGGCCGTGCAGGTCGGCCGGCACGAACATCCGGGTCGGCGCGTTGCACGACTGGCCGCTGTTGTTCATGCAGCTTTCGACGCCCAGCTTCACGGCGCGGTTCAGGTCGGCATCGTCCAGGATGATGTTGGCGGACTTGCCGCCCAGTTCCTGATGCACGCGCTTGACCGTGTCGGCCGCCGCCTTGGCGACGAGGATGCCTGCCCGCGTCGATCCGGTGAAGGACACCATGTCGACGCCCGGATGGCGGGCGATGGCCTCGCCCACCGTCGGGCCGTCGCCGTTGACGAGGTTGAAGACGCCCTTCGGCACGCCGGCCTCGTGCATGGCTTCGGCGAAGAGGATGGCGTTGAGCGGGGCGATCTCGCTCGGCTTCAGCACCATGGTGCAACCGGCGGCCAGCGCCGGCGCCACCTTGCACATGATCTGGTTGATCGGCCAGTTCCACGGCGTGATCATGCCGACAACGCCGATCGGCTCCTTGCTGATCAGGGTGGAGCCACGCAGCTCCTCGAACGCGAAGCCTTCCAGCGTCTCGATCATCCGGGAAAGATGGGCGGTTCCCATGGCGGCCTGCGAGCGATGGGCCAGCGTCTTCGGCGCCCCCATCTCGCGCGATAGAACGTCCGCGACGGCGTCGTAGCGGGCCTTGTAGCACTCCAGCAGACGTCGCATCAGGGCGAGCCGCTCCTCGCGCGAGGTGGCGGCAAAGGCCGGGAAGGCGGCACGGGCCGCGGCGACCGCCCGGTCGACATCCTCAGCCGTGCCCATCGCAATGGTGGCGAAGGCCTCCTCCGTCGCCGGATCGATCACGTCGAGCGTCGCGCCGCCCGCCGCCCCAGACGCGGGCCCGTTCGCCGGATCCACCCAGGCGCCGTCGATGTAGAATTTCAGGCTGTTCGACATCCATGCCTCGTGTTCGTACAGTGGCGGGAACGGCTGCCTGACCAGGGACCGGAGCCGCCGCTCCGCAGATCGAAGGAAAATAGCCCTCCGCAGGACGGACCGGAAGCCGCAACACGCCGCCCATGTCCGGGACCGGCGAAAGGCCACCCGTCCGTACGGCTTGCCGGCAGGGCGATAACAAGGGTTCCCGAGAGGACGGGAACGAACGGAAAAGGCCAGCGACCGCCCGCCCCGACCACGATGGCTCGGGTCGTGAGCGGTACCCAACACGCTGCCGTGAACGAATGCCGCCGCCGGCTGTTTCCATTGCTGTCCATCCCCGCCCGACCATGGTTCATGCCCCCCGACCGAACGTCCCAGACCGACACCCCGTCCAGCAGCCAGCTCGCCGCCAGCCTCACCCGCAGGGAGAGACAGCAAGACCTGCTGGCCCGCTTCGGCATGGCCGCACTGAAGAGCACCGACATCGCCGACCTGTTGCAGCAGGCCGCATCCCTCTGCGCCGAAGCGCTGGAGGCCGAATTTTGCAAGGCACTGGAATGGGTAAAGGATGTGAACGGTGCCGAACGCCTGCTGGTCCGCGCCGGTGTCGGCTGGCATCCCGGCGTGGTCGGACTGCGGTCGGTCGGTGCCGACCTCGCTTCCCCCGCCGGCTATGCGCTGAAAACCGGTGAACCGGTCATCACCAACGATCTTGGCGCCGAGACCCGCTTCCGCAGCCCCGACCTGCTGGCCGAACACGGGGTGACGCGCGCCATCAACGTCATCATCCGCGGCGAGGGCGCGCCCTTCGGCGTGCTGGAGGTCGACAGCAGCCGGGAGGGCCGCTTCGACGCCGCCGACGCCGCCTTCCTCCAGGGGGTCGCCAACCTGCTGGGTGGCGCCATCGACCGCGCCAGCGATGCCGCCGAGCGCCGCCGCACCGAAGTTCTGCTGCGCGAGAACGAAGCCCAGTTCCGCGGCCTCGCCGACCTGATACCGCAGCTGACCTGGATGGCCGATGCCAGCGGTGCGATCTATTGGTACAACCGGCGCTGGTATGAGTATACGGGCGCCAAGCCGGGCGAGACGGAGGGCTGGAACTGGCGGAGCGTCCATCACCCCGACCATGTCGAACGCGCCTCCGACGGTTTCTTCCGCGCCATCCGCACCGGCGAGCCGTGGGAGGACACCTTTCCCCTGCGCGGCAGGGACGGCCGGTACCGCTGGTTCCTGTCGCGCGCCGTGCCGGTGAGCGGACCGGATGGGCGCATCCAGCGCTGGCTGGGCACCAACACCGACGTGACCGAGCAGCGCAAGGCCGAATCCCGGATCATGGAGGCGGAGCGCCGGCTGCAACTGGCGCTGCGCGCCGCGCGGATCGGCGCATGGTCCTGGAATTTGGAGGAGGACCGCATCGAGGCCGACGGCCGGCTGCGCGAGATCTTCGATTTCACCGCGGACCAGCCGATCGGCGGCTCCGACGTGACCGGCCGCGTCCATCCCGACGACCAGCCGCGGATCGGCGGGATCATCGAGACCGCCCGGCGTGAACGCGGCGAATATGACGCCGAATTCCGCATCCTGCTGCCGTCCGGCGAAATCCGCTGGGCGGTGGCACGGGGCGTGGTGACCGACAGCACGCCGGAACGCAGCCTGACCCTGATCGGCGTGACCTGGGACACCACCGACGCCAAGCGGGCGGAGGAGAAGTTGCGCCTCAGCGAGGAGCGCTTCCGCTCGCTGGTCGAGGCGACCGCCGCCATCGTCTGGTACACCTCCGGCGCCGGCCGCTTCGAGGCCCCGCAGCCGAGCTGGAGCAGCTTCACCGGCCAGACCTTCGACGAACTGAAGGGCATCGGCTGGGTCGAGGCCATCCATCCCGACGACCGCCCCCACACCTCGGAAGCCTGGCGCGCGGCGCGGGCGGGTCGGACAATCTACAAAACGGAACACCGCCTGCGCCGGTACGACGGCGTCTATCGCGACATGCTTGTCCGCGCCGTGCCGCTGCTCGACGCCGGCGGGGCCGTTCAGGAATGGGTCGGCGTCCACACCGACATCACCACCCGCCGCCGCGCCGAGGAGGTGTTGCGCGAAACGGAGGAGCGCTACCGGCTGGCGGCGCAGGCAACCAACGATGCCATCTGGGACTGGAACCTGTCGTCCGACCGCATCCATTGGAACGAGGCGGTGCGCACCCTCTTCGGCTATGGCGCGGATGCGACCGAGACCTCCGCCTCCTGGTGGATGGACCACATCCATCCCGACGACCAGGACCATGTGGTCACCGGCATCCATGCGGTGATCGACGGCGGCGGCACGCGCTGGAACGACGAATACCGCTTCCGCCGTGCCGACGGCAGCTATGCCAGCATCCTCGACCGCGGCTTCGTCCTGCGCAGCCCCATCGGCCAGCCCCTGCGCATGATCGGCGCCATGCAGGACATCAGCGTGCGCAAGCGCGTTGAGGAGGAACTGGAGGCCGCCCGCCTCGCCGCCGAGGAGGCCAATCGGGCGAAAAGCCTGTTCATCGCCAACATGAGCCACGAGCTGCGCACGCCGCTCAGCGCCGTCATCGGCTATACCGAAATGCTGGAGGAGGAGCTGGCCGACCTCGGCGTCGACAGCATGCTGCCCGATCTGCAGAAGATCGAGGCGAATGCCCGACACCTGCTGAACCTGATCAACGGCGTCCTCGACATCTCGAAGATCGAGGCCGGCAAGATGGAGGTGCACGGCGAGGACGCCGACATCGCCGACCTGACGCGCGAGGTCGCCGCGACGGTGGAGGCACTGGTGTCGAAGAAGGGCAACCGGCTGGCGGTGGAGGTGGCGGACGGCCTCGGCACCATGCACACCGACGTGGTGAAGGTGCGCCAGTGCCTGTTCAACCTGCTGAGCAATGCCGCGAAATTCACCGAGGACGGCACGATCACCCTGTCGGTCGAACGCGCCGCTCCCGCCCCACCGGGCGAGGATGATGTCACGCCGACCGACATGGTGGTCTTCCGCGTCACCGACACCGGAATCGGCATGACGCCGGAACAGGTCCGCCGGCTTTTCGAGCGTTTCATGCAGGCCGACAGCTCCACCACACGGCGCTTCGGCGGGACCGGGCTCGGGCTGGCGATCACCAAGGCCTTCGCCGACATGCTGGGCGGCGAAATTTCGGTCGACACCGCGTCGGGCCAGGGAACAAGCTTCATGCTCCGCCTCCCGGCCGACCTGCGGCACGGCCGTCTGACCGGCTCAGCCGATGCAAACCCGTTGAGCGTGGAAGAGGTCACGCCGTCCCAGGCCGCCCGCGAGACGATCCTGATCATCGACGACGAACAGGCGATGCGCGAGCTGCTCGCCCGTTTCCTGCACCGGGAGGGGTTCGGCGTGGCTCTGGCCGCAGACGGGCAGACCGGCCTGTCGATCGCACGGCAAATCCGCCCGCGCGCCATCCTGCTGGACGTGATGATGCCGCGGACCGACGGCTGGTCGGTGCTGTCGGTGCTGAAGGCCGAACCCGACCTTGCCGACATTCCCGTCATCATCATCTCGTCGCGCCGGGAGAAGGGTCTGGCGCTGTCGCTGGGCGCCGCCGACTATTTCACCAAGCCGGTGGACTGGCAGCGCCTGCACCGGGTGCTGAGCGGCCTCAGCGGGCAGGCGCCGGGCACGGCGCTGGTGATGATGGAGGCGGACGAGACCCGCACCCTGCTGGCTGCCGAACTGGGCCGCGACGGCTGGCAGATCGCCGAGGCCGAAACGGAGGAGGAGGCGTTCCGCCACCTTGCCGCCGCCGACCCGACCGTCATCCTGCTCGACCCCGTCATGGCCGGGCTGGACGGCTTCGCCTTGCTCAAGGCGCTGGACCGCAACCCGGACTGGCGGGACATCCCCGTCATCGTCGTCCTTGCCCAGCAGATCGGACGCGACGAGACGGAGGAACTGCGCGGCCGGGTGCAGGACATCATCCCGATGGCAGAGGACGGAGCGGATGGGGTGATCGAGGAGTTGAAGGAAGCGATCGCCCGCCTGCGGCCCGCTCTTCCCGAGCGGGACATCCCGGAACGGGGCATGGACGCCGGCGCGACGAACCGAACAGGAGGCACCGATGGCTAAGCTGCTGCTGGTCGAGGATCATGAGGAAATCTGGGACTTCCTGTCGCGCCGGCTGAAGCGGCGCGGGTACGACGTCGTTCTCGCCTTCGACGGACGGCAGGGGGTGGACATGGCGCGCAGCGAGCGGCCCGACGTCATCCTCCTCGACATGAACCTGCCGGTCATCGACGGCTGGACCGCCGCCCGCGAACTGAAGGCGGGGCAGGAGACCTCCGGCATCCCGATCATCGCGCTGACCGCCCATGCCATGTCCGGCGACCGCGAGAAGACCTTGCAGGCCGGCTGCGACGACTATCACCCCAAGCCGGTCGATTTCTCCCGCCTGTTGACCCAGATCGACACCGCCATGCAGCGCCGTCCGCAAACGGCCGGGGAGTAACCGTGGAATGACCCAAGCCTCCACCGGCCTGCTGAAGCGCCTCTTTGCCGGCGTACCGAAGGCGCCCGTCCCGGATACCGCTCCGGATACAGCCCTCGCGGCCGATCCCGCTCCGCCGAAGACCCGCCTTGGCCACGAACCGGTTCTGCATGCAATGCTGGGCCGGCAGGTCCTCGATGCCCATCTGCGCAACCGCCACCAGCTGCTCGACCGCGCGCCCACCGACTTCCGGACCGCAGACGCGGATGAGACCCATCTGCTGGTCCTTGCCATGTCGGCCGCCGCCCAGGCCGACGGCGAACTGGATGCGATTGAACGTGGCCGGATCCGCAGCAGGCTCGGCACCAGCAGCCTCGACGAGGAGGCCCGGAGCCGGCTGGAGCAGATGGTGGACGAACCGCAATGCCTGGAGGAGCTGGTCCGCCGGATCGACACTCCGCGGCTGGCGGCGCGTTTCTACGCCGTGTCCCTGGCGACGGTCGACAAGAACGCGCCGATCAACCGCTCCTACCTGCGCTATCTCGCCCAGCGCCTTGGCCTGCCCGCTGATCTGGTGGTCCGCCTCAACCGGCAGATGGGGCTGCGGCTGTAAAGGGAATGGCGGAGGACTTTCCTTGTCCTCTCACACATCCTGCCCGCTGGCGCTGAGTTCGCTCAGCGCCTCGCGGATGGTGTCGGTGTCCAGCAGCATGCGACGCGAGATGTCGCTCAGGGTCAGCCAGCCGACGACCACACCGCCCTCGTCCAGCACCGGCAGGCGGCGCACGTGATAGGCGCCCATGATGTCCATGGCGGTGGCCAGCGTATCGGTGTCGCGGCAGCTGAACAGCGCGCTCGACATCACATCGCGCACCCGCACCCGGGTGTTGTCGCCGCCCTCCGCCACAACGCGGAACAGGATGTCGCGGTCGGTCAGGATGCCGACGAGGTCGTCGGCCGATCCGACCGGCAGGGCGCCGACGTCCAGTTCCCCCATCAGCGTCGCGGCGTCCTGAACGGTGGCATCGGGTGAGATGAACTCCAGCGCCTTCGCCATGATCTCGGAAACCAGCACGGTCGTGATCCTCGTTGTTCAGGCCATCCGGACATCGGGATTGGGGAACGGGGCCGGCCTCCCGTTGTTCCCCTCCCTGCCAGCCGCTTCTCTTAGCCGCCCAGCGGCCAGACCATGACGATCAGCCATGTGCCGAGCGCCAGGATGATCAGCGACAGCGGCACGCCCAGCCGCGGATAGTCGCCGAACCGGTAGCCGCCCGGCCCCATTACTAGCGTGTTGCACTGGTGGCCGATGGGTGTCAGGAAATCGCTGCCGGCGCCGACCGCGACCGCCATCAGGAAGGGGTCAGGGCTGAGCCCCAGCTGCTGCGCCACGCCCGCGCCGATGGGCGCCATCACCAGCACCGTCGCGGCGTTGTTCAGGAACGGCGTCACCGCCATCGCTGCCGCCATGATCAGCGCCACGCAGGCCACCGCCGGCAGGCCGCGCGCGGCGTCGGCCAGCAGGGTGGAGATCACCTGTGTCGCCCCGGTGCTCTCCAGCGTGCCGCTGACCGGGATCAGTGCCGCCAGCAGGATGATGATCGGCCATTCCACCGCGTGGTAGGCATCCTCGACGCTCAGCACGCCGGTGACGATCATCGCCGCCGCCGCCGCCAGGAAGGTGACCGCCAGCGGCGCCAGATGGAAGGCGAGGACCAGCATCGTGACGACCAGGATGCCGACCGGCACCCACACCGGCCGGCGCCGGCCGAGCTGCAGCCTGCGTTCCGCCAGCGGGATCAGGTTGGCATCGGCCAGCGCATCCGGATAGCGCTCCGCCGGCACCTGCAACAGCAGCAGGTCGCCCTCCCTGAACATCACATGGTGCAGGCGCCGGGCGAGCCGCTCGCCGGTCCGGCTGACCGCCAGCAGGCTGACGCCGAAACGCCGGCGCAAATCCAGGGAGCGGTCCGATTTTCCAGCCAGCGGCGAGTCCGGCGTCACGACCGCCTCCACCGCCAGCAGTTCGCCCTCCGCCCCTTCCAGAATCCCCAGCGGCTCCAGCGACGCTCCCTGGACAAGGCGTTGCAGGGCGGGGGCGTCGCCTTCCAGCACCAGCACGTCGTCGGCCATCAGGGTCCAGTGCTTGTCCGGCACATAGCGGCGGAAGCGCTCGCGGATCAGGCCGATCACCTGGGCCTCGCCCTCCGCCAGGGCTTCCACGTCGCGGACGGTGCGCCCGACGAAGGACGAGCCGGCCGGCAGCCTCATCTCGCTGGCGTAATTCTCGACCGCGAAGGTCTC